>Ga0080064_1000470_pt1 | contig 106248 bp, 92 predicted proteins | sample Subgrocontami54m_FD_69260 | JGI IMG/M metagenome (GOLD analysis project Ga0080064, IMG submission 69260) | Subsurface groundwater microbial communities from S. Glens Falls, New York, USA - GMW46 contaminated, 5.4 m (SPADES assembly) (version 2) ...
GACCCGCCCCCTCCCCCCGACCCTCTCCCCGTACACGGGGAGAGGGAGAAGGTGCATTTGACCCTCAGGGGCAATCTTCCCTAAATGGCGCCCGACGACCCGCAGGAAGTGCCGGAATGTCCCGCATAACGACCCTCTCCGAGGCTGTGAAAGCCAATATCCGCGACGGCGACACCGTGGCCATGGAGGGCTTCACGCACCTCATTCCCCATGCGGCCGGGCATGAGATCATCCGCCAGCAGCGCAAGAACCTCACGCTCATACGCATGACGCCGGACATCATCTACGACCAGCTCATCGGCATGGGCTGTGCGAAGAAGCTGGTCTTTTCCTGGGGCGGCAATCCCGGCGTCGGCTCGCTGCATCGCTTCCGCGACGCGGTGGAAAACGGCTGGCCGCATCCGCTGGAAATCGAGGAGCATTCCCACGCCGCCATGGCGAATGCCTATGAGGCCGGAGCCGCCGGGCTGCCGTGCGCGATCTTCCGCGGCTATGCCGGCGGCGATCTGCCCAAGGTGAATGCCAACATCAAGTTCATCCAATGCCCCTTCACCGGCGAGACGCTCGCATCCGTGCCGGCACACCGGCCGGATGTCGCCGTCATTCACGCGCAGAAGGCCGACCGTGCCGGTAACGTGCTGATCGACGGCATTGTGGGCGTGCAGAAGGAAGCCGTGCTTGCCGCCAAGCGCGCCATCGTCACGGTGGAGGAAATCGTCGACAACCTCGGCCCGCGCAGCTTCAACGCGGTGGTTTTGCCCGCCTGGACGGTGACCGCCATCGCCGAGGTCCCCGGCGGCGCATACCCGTCATACGCCCAAGGCTATTACGCCCGCGACAATGCCTTCTATAAGGAATGGGATGCGATCGCGCGGGAGCGCGACAGCTTCCTCGCCTGGATCAAGGCGAATGTGTTGGAGCAGGGACCGGACGTTTTCGCGCGCCATACGCAGGCGTTGCGCACGGCGGCGGAGTAGAGGCGATGGCGCTCATACACATGCACGTCATTCCGGGGCGCTCGCACCCGGATCGGCGCTTCGCGCCGTCCGGGTACAGGCTCCGCGAGCGAACCCGGAATCCAGAGGCGGGCTCGGCACATGTTTCTGGATTCCGGGTCCGGCCTTTCAAGCCGTCCCGGAATGACGGAAATTGAGGGAGCAATGGCCGGCTACACCTCCAACGAGATGATGACCATCGCCGCGGCGCGCGCGTTGCGCAATGAGGATGTTTGCTTCGTCGGCATCGGCATGCCGTCGGCAGCGTCTAACCTGGCGCGGCTCACCCATGCGCCGGATATGACGCTGATCTACGAGTCGGGCACGATTGCAACCAAGCCCGATGTGCTGCCGCTCTCGATCGGCGACAGCGAGCTGTGCGAGACCGCGCTCACGACAGTTTCTGTGCCGGAGATGTTCCGCTATTGGCTGCAAGGCGGCCGTATCACGGTGGGCTTTCTCGGCGGTGCGCAGATCGACAAATTCGCCAATCTGAACACCACGGTTGTTGGGCCTTACGACAAACCGAAGGTGCGGCTGCCCGGCGGCGGCGGTGCACCGGAGATCGCAAGCTCCTGCGGCGAGATCTTCATCATCATGGCGCAGAGCAAGCGCAGCTTCGCGGGTAAGCTCGACTTCATCACGTCGCTCGGGCATGGCGAAGGGGGCGATCATCGTGCGCGCCTCGGCCTGAAGACCAAAGGCCCGACGAAGCTCGTCACCGATCTCTGCATTTTCGAGCCGGACGCGAAGACGAAGGAAATGACCGTGGTGTCGATCCATCCCGGCGTCACCCGCGAGCAGATTGCCGAGAACACCGGCTGGCCGGTGCGCTATGCGGCGAGCGTTTTGGAAACGCCGATGCCCACGGCGCATGAGCTGGAAGTCCTGCGCGCGCTGCACGCCCGCACCGCCACGGCCCATGGCAAGGCGGCATGAGGATTTATATGAAAACCGAGCCTCAATCATCCGCCGTCATCCTGAGGTGCCTGCCGCAGGCAGGCCTCGAAGGATGGCCGCAAATCCCGGGCCGTCGCCCTTCGAGGCTCCCCCGGCTCAAGGCCGGGGTCGCACCTCAGGGTGACGGATCACTATTTGAGAGCTTGGCATGAGCGCACACGAAGTGTTTCTCTGCGACGCGGCAAGGACGGCAATCGGGCGCTACGGCGGCGGCCTCGCGAAAGTGCGCGCCGACGATCTCGCCGCGGTGCCGATCAAGGCGCTGGTCGCACGCAATCCGAAGGTGGATTGGGCCGCGCTCGACGAAATCTATTTCGGCTGCGCCAACCAGGCGGGCGAGGACAACCGCGATGTGGCGCGCATGGCGCTGCTGTTGGCCGGGCTTCCGGTGAATGTTCCCGGCGTCACCCTCAACCGGCTTTGCGCCTCGGGCATGAATGCCGTTGGCGCGGCGGCGCGCGCCATCCGCTCCGGCGAGATCGACTTTGCCATCGCCGGCGGCGTCGAATCGATGACCCGCGCGCCGTTCGTCATGGGTAAGGCCGATGCGCCTTTCCAGCGCTCGGCCGAAACCTACGACACCACCATCGGCTGGCGCTTCATCAATCCGCTGATGAAGGCGCAATACGGCGTCGATTCCATGCCGGAGACCGGCGAAAACGTCGCCGAGGAATTCCAGGTCAGCCGCAAGGATCAGGATGCCTTCGCGCTCCGCTCGCAGCAGCGCGCGGGCAAGGCCATCGCGTCCGGCTATTTCGCTGCCGAGATTGTTCCGGTGGAGGTGCCGGGCGGTAAGAACGGCCCGGTAATCGTGGATCGCGATGAGCACCCGCGCCCCAGTACGACCATGGAAGACCTGACCAAGCTGAAGACGCCGTTCCGCACTCCCGGCACCGTCACCGCGGGCAATGCGTCGGGCGTGAACGACGGCGCTGCCGCCATGATTCTTGCGTCCGAAGCGGCGGTGAAGAAACACGGCCTGACGCCGCGCGCCCGCGTGCTCGGCATGGCGTCGGCCGGCGTGCCGCCGCGTATCATGGGCATCGGCCCGGTGCCGTCCACGCAGAAGCTGATGGAAAGATTGAAACTGAAGATCGGCGATTTCGATCTGATCGAGTTGAACGAAGCCTTCGCCTCCCAGGCGCTCGCGTGCCTGCGCCAGCTTGGCGTTGCCGATGACGCCGAGCACGTCAATCCGCACGGCGGCGCCATCGCGCTCGGCCACCCGCTCGGCATGTCCGGCGCGCGCCTCGCCATGACGGCGGCTCACGGGCTGCACGAGCGCAAAGGCAAGCTCGCGCTCGCCAGCATGTGCGTCGGCGTGGGGCAGGGCGTTTCGCTGGCATTGGAGCGCGTATCATGACCTTTTCTTATCCGCGCGAAAGCTTGACCGCCTTTTCTCCCCGCCTCGCACCCGAATACAAAAGCTCGGTGAAGCGCTCGCCCTCGAAACCGCTGATCCTCGCGCCGCACACGCTCACGGAGCTGACCGGCCCGGTCTATGGCCTAGACATGGTGCGCCCAGGCGACGCGGACCTGACGAAGCAACACAAGGGCGAGCCGCTTGGCGAGCGCATCATCGTGCATGGCCGCGTGCTGGACGAGGACGGACGGCCCGTTCCGAACACGCTGGTGGAAGTCTGGCAGGCCAACGCGGCGGGCCGCTACGTCCACGTCGTCGATCAGCATCCGGCGCCGCTCGATCCGAATTTCACCGGCGCTGGCCGCGCGGTCACCGATGCGGAAGGCCGCTACAAATTCGTCAGCGTGAAGCCCGGCGCTTATCCTTGGGCCAATCACGACAATGCTTGGCGCCCCGCGCACATTCATTTCTCGTTGTTCGGCCATTCATTCCTGTCGCGACTGGTGACGCAGATGTATTTCCCCGGCGATCCGCTCATCCCCCTTGATCCCATCTATCATTCGGTGCCTGACGGGGCGCGCCAGCGCATGATCTCGTCTTTCGATCTTGGCGCTACCGTGCCGAATTGGGCGCTCGGCTATCGCTTCGACATCGTGCTGCGCGGCCGCCAGCAGACGCCGATGGGGCGCTGAGATGGCGGGCATCACTCCTTCCCAGACGGTCGGGCCGTTTTTTGCCTCTGCGCTCACGCCGGGGAAGAATTACGATTGGGCACAGATGATCGGCAACGATCTCACCACGCCTGACGCCACGGGCGAGCGCATCCGCATCGAAGGCCGCGTGCTGGATGGCGACGGCGCGCCGATCAACGATTCCATGATCGAGATCTGGCAGGCGGATGCGGCCGGGCGCTACGCGCATCCCGCCGACACGCGCCGCCCGAATGCGAAATTCACCGGCTTCGGCCGCACGGATACCGACGCCAAGGGCGCCTATGGCTTCACCACCATCAAGCCCGGCAGCGTTCCCGGCCCGGACGGCAAGATGCAGGCGCCACATATCCTTGTCGCCGTTTTTGCGCGCGGGATGCCGCGCCAGAGTTACACGCGGATTTATTTTTCCGACGAAGCGGGGAATGGGGCCGATCCAATTCTTGCGCTCGTGCCCGCTGACCGCCGGTCAACTCTGATCGCCAAGCGCGAGGAGCGAGACGGCCAGCCGGTATTTGTCTTCGACATCCGGCTTCAGGGGCAGGATGAGACAGTTTTCTTCGAAATATGAAATTGAGGAAGCCGTAATGGGACAAGGAATCGTCGCGGGCAAAGTCGCGATCGTTACCGGTGGAGGGCGCGGCATCGGCCGCGCCATCGCGCTTGCTCTCGCGCATGAAGGTGCCAAGGTCGTGGTCTGCGATATCGGCGCGAGCTTGGAAGGCGCGGGCAACGACGCCGGCCCGGGGCAGGACGTTGTCAACGAGATCAAGAAAGCGGGCGGCGACGCCATCGCCAGCACGCTCTCCATCACCGAACCGAAGAACGCCGACGAGATCGTGAAGAAAGCCGTCGAGGCCTTCGGCCGTGTCGATATCCTGGTCAACAACGCGGGCATCCTGCGCGACCGCATTTTTCACAAGATGACGACGTCCGACTGGACCGACGTGATCGCCGTGCATCTCAACGGCTCGTTCAACATGAGCCGTGCGGTGGCCGGGCATTTCCGCGAGCAGAATTCCGGCAGCTTCGTGCACATGACCTCCACCTCGGGACTGATCGGCAATTTTGGCCAAGCCAATTACATGGCGGCGAAGCTTGGCATCATGGGACTGTCGCGCGGGATCGCGCTCGACATGCAGCGCTTCGGCGTGCGCTCCAACTGCATCGCACCGTTTGCCTGGACGCGCATGATCGATTCCATCCCGGCGGAAACCGAGGAAGAGAAAAAACGCGTCGAGCGTTTCCAGCAGATGACGCCGGAGAAGATCGCGCCGCTCGTGGTTTATCTCGGCTCGGATCAGGCGAAGGATATTTCCGGGCAGATTTTCGCCGTGCGCAACAACGAGATTTTTCTGTTCAACCAGCCGCGCCCCGTCGCCACGCTGCATCGCCCCGAAGGCTGGACGCCGGAGGCGATCGGCCAGCAGATCAAGGGCGGCTTCGGCTCCGCGCTCACGCCGCTTGAGCGTTCCAGCGATGTGTTCACCTGGGACCCGAAGTGATGCTGATACCCGCTCAGCGTTTCCACGTTACCTCCCCCCTTGTGGGGGCGGTCGGAGAAGGCGGGCTTGCCTGCCTTCTCCGGGAGGGGGGTGAGCGACAAGTTCCGACGCGAGCATTTACCCCCCTCCCCAACCCTCCCCCACAAGGGGGGAGGGAGCGCGCCTAGCCATGCCTATCGTCTACGACAAGCTTCTCGCGCTGAAGATCCCCGAGGTCGAGCAGACCTACGGGCCGAAGGACGCGATCCTCTACGCGCTCGGGCTCGGTTTCGGGCAGGACCCGCTCGACGAAGGCGAGTTGCCGTTCGTCTATGAGAAAAATCTCAAGGTGATGCCCACTCTTGCCGTGGTTCTCGGCTGGCCCGGCTTCTGGGCGCGCGATCTCGACACAGGAATCGATTGGGTGAAGCTCGTCGCGGCCGAGCAAGGTCTGATATTGCACCAGTCGCTACCGGCGAGCGGCACCATCATCGGCCGCACCCGCGTCACCGAGATTATCGACAAAGGCCCCGGCAAGGGCGCGCTGGTTTATTTCGAGCGCGTCGTCACGGACAAAGCGACCGGCGAAAAGATCGCCACCGTCGCGCAGACCAGCTTCTGCCGCGGTGATGGCGGCTTCGGCGGCCCGCCGCGCCAGGCGCCGCCGCCGCATCCGATTCCCGATCGCGCGCCGGATGCGGTCTGCGATTTCTCCACCCGGCCCGAAACGGCGCTCATCTACCGGCTGAGCGGCGATCCGAATCCGCTGCATGTGGACCCTGCGATTGCCAAGGCCGCCGGTTTCCCGAAGCCGGTGCTGCATGGGCTCGCCACTTTCGGCATTGCCGCCCGGTCCATCATCAAAACTTTGTGCGGCTACGATCCGTCCAAGCTCACCGCCATCGCGGCGCGCTATTCCGCGCCGGTGTTTCCCGGCGAGAGCATCCGCACGGAAATCTGGCGCGACGGCAATGTGGTCAGCTTCCGTGCGCGGGTGGCCGAACGCGACGCCATTGTGCTCAACAACGGCCGGGCGGAGATCAGTGCATGAAACCGGCCGGCAGTTCGGTCCTGCTTGCCGACATTGGCGGCACCTATAGCCGCTTTGCTTTGGCCGATGCGAACGGACGGCCGGAACAGATCGCCGTCTTTGCCAACGATGACATTGCTAGCCTTGACGTCGCTATCCGGAGTTATCTCGCCGACACGAAGGTACAGCCACGCACCGCCGTGCTGGCGGTGGCAGGTCCGGTGGATGGCGGCGAAATCGTGCTGACCAATCGCGCCTGGCGCTTCCGTCTTGACGATCTTGCCCATACGCTTGGAGTTACCCGCATCAAGGCAGTCAATGATTTCGAGGCGGTGGCCTGGGCCTTGGCGCGCCTCGACGACAATGATGTGCGCCGCCTCGGCCGCGGAGATACCGCCGCGCGTCCCGACTGCGCCAAGGTTGTGCTCGGGCCGGGAACCGGTCTCGGTGTGGCGGCTCTGGTGCCGGTCGCGGATGGCTGGCAGGCCGTGCCGAGCGAAGGCGGACATGTTTCCTTTAGCGCCGCCTCTGCCGAGGAAGAGCCGATCTTCACGCGTCTACGCGGGGAAGCCCCAGGCTCCGCTGAAACCGTGTTGTCGGGACCGGGCATTGCGCGCCTGCACGCGGCCATGCATCCGGGCGTGACGCCGATACCGCCCAGAACCATTACCGCGCAGGCGCTTGCCGGCGATGCGTCGGCGCAGGCGACCATCCGGTTCTTCACGCGTCTGCTCGGGCGGTTCGCCGGCGATGTCGCTTTGACCTTCAAGGCTCTTGGCGGCGTTTACATCACCGGCGGCGTGGTTCGCCGCCTTGGACCTCTGCTCGATGATGAGATTTTTCGCGCTGCCTTCGAGGCACATCCGCCGTATCAGGCTCTGCTGAAGGAAACTCCCACCTATGTCATAACCTTCGAGCAGCCGGGGCTACTGGGCTGTGCTGCTTTGGCGGCACTCATGGCGCGGCACGCCGGAGAGCATTGAGGATTACGCGCCACCAGCTTCGGCGGTGAGAAGAGGGTTAGGCGTTGACCTGTTCGGCATCGGCGTCTGTGCCAAGATCGATCGTGCCGCGCATGCCGATATTCTCGAAATGCGCATCGAGGAAGCGCTGCGCGGCCTCATGGCCGAGCCTACGCAGCCGGTCGAACAATTCATAGCTGTTGTGCAGGCGGCTGGCGGCATCGAAGCTCTCGTCCAAAGCTTCAAGCGCGATACGGTGCAGCCGCAGCCGTGGGGCCACGCCGCGTGCCGCGTCTTGCCGCTGTATCCTCTCAATGGCGCGCAGCTCCGCCAGGAGCGGCGTATTGAAAGCAATCTCGCTGGCCCGGCCCATGATGTCGCGGGTCGAAGCCGGCAGCTTATTTCGTGCCTGCGGATAAACCTGCACGATCAGCAGGTCGGTGGTGTTCTCCTGCAAGAACGGCAGCAGCGGCGGATTGGCAGTGTAGCCGCCATCCCAGTAGGGCACGCCGTCGATCTCCACCGCGCGGAACAGCAGCGGCAAGCAGGCCGAGGCCATCACCGCTTCGGCGGTGATTTCATCGCGGGTGAAAATGCGAAGGTCGCCGGTCCACACATTGGTGGCGGAGATGAAAAGCTCGCGGCTCGTATCGGCGCGGATCGCGTTGAAATCGACGAAGCGCTCGATCAGTTGCTTCAGCGGGTTGATGTTGAGGGGATTGAGGTCGGTGGGCGACAGCAAGCCGCCCATGGTGTTCAGCCATGCTTTCATGGGTCCGGGCAGCGAATTCGCAAGAAACAGCCGCTCGACCACATGACGCTGCAATTCGGGCAGGCTTCCGCCGATGCTGGCCGCGCGCCAGAAATCCGCCAGCCGCTTGCGCGCCTCTTCCGGCCCGCCGCGCACGAGGCCGTCGGCCAGCATGACCGCATTGACCGCGCCGGCCGATGCGCCGGATATGCTGTCGATCGCCAGCCGCCCGTCTTCCAGCAAATGGTCGAGCACGCCCCAGGTAAAAGCACCGTGCGCCCCGCCGCCTTGCAGCGCGAGGTTGACGTGCTTTTGCGCAACGCTTTTTTGCGGCGACTCGCGGTCGCCCCATGCCCAGGAAAATAGTTTGTTCATGAGAGGGTCAATTCATTGCGCGGTCCAGCCGCCGTCGATCGGGATGTTCGCGCCGGTGATCGGCGCCGCCGCATCCGAGCAGAGAAACACCGCGAGCGCCGCGACCTGCTCCACCGTGACGAATTCCTTGGTGGGTTGGGCCGCGAGCAGCACGTCGCGCTTGACCTGTTCCTCGGTCATGTTGCGCGTCTTCATCTGATCGGGGATTTGCTTGGCCACCAGCGGCGTCCAGACATAGCCCGGAGAAATGCAATTCACCGTGACACGGAAGGTTGCGAGCTCCAGCGCCGCCGTCTTCGTCAGGCCGACGAGGCCGTGCTTCGCCGACACGTAAGCCGCCTTGAACGGCGAGGCGACGAGCGAATGCGCCGAGGCGGTGTTGATGATGCGGCCCCATTTGCGCGCCTTCATGCCGGGCGTCGCGGCGCGGATGGTGTGGAAGGCCGCCGAGAGATTGATGGCGAGAATGGCGTCCCATTTCTCGGGCGGGAAATCTTCGATCGCGGCTACGTGCTGGATGCCGGCATTGTTCACGAGCACGTCCACCGAGCCGAATTCCTTCTCCGCTGTTTTGACCATCTCCACGATCTCCGCCGGCTTGGTCATGTCGGCGGGCGAATAGGTGGCGCGCACGCCGAATTCCTTTTCGATCGCCGCGCGCGTCTGCTCGATCTCGGCCTTGTCGCCAAAGCCATTGAGCACGACATTCGCGCCCTCCTTCGCCAGCGCGCGGGCAATACCGAGCCCGATGCCGGAGGTGGAGCCGGTAATCACGGCGGTCTTTGCTTTCAGCATGGGCATGACCATCTCATGGAGGAATCAGGGTCCCCGGGGGCATAACTGCTAAGATGGGGCCTATTATGCTGCACTGCAATATGTATCTACCGCTATGAGGGAATGCGGGCCTGCGCAGGCTGTTTCCGCAACATGCCCGCAACGGGCTATAATCCCAACCACGGCAAAGCCTTGAGGCACTTATGGTGACCGCTCCTTCCTTGTTTCCCGCGCCCGGCCACGACCACGACCGGTGCTCCACCGAGGCGATGGTGCAGGCCGAGGCGATTTGCGCCAAGCGCGGCCAGCGCCTCACCCCGATTCGCCGGCAGGTGCTCGAGGCGCTGTTGAGCAGCCACAAGCCGCTCGGCGCCTACGAGATTATCGACGTGCTGGCGGCCGGTGGCGGGCGGCCCGCGCCGATCACCATCTATCGCGCGCTCGATTTCCTGCGCGAGAATGGGCTCGTTCACCGCATCGAAAGCCGCAACTCTTTCGTTGCCTGCGTTCACAATCATGACACTGGCCAGCTGGTGGTGTTCCTGATCTGCGAGAAATGCGATGCCGTCGGCGAAGCGCATTCAGCCGCAGCCGCCGAAAGCCTGCGCTCCGCTGCGCGCTCCGCCGGCTTCACCGCCAAGACGCCGGTGATCGAAATCGCGGGCATCTGCGCGCATTGCAGGAAAGCGTGATGACTAGACGCGCTTGCACTTTCTTTCACCTCTCCCCTGCGGGGAGAGGTCGCGCCGAAGGCGCGGGTGAGGGGGTTCCGGCGTCGGTATGCGGCAAGGATGGTCCCCCCTCACCCCGACCCTCTCCCCACAGGGGAGAGGGAGAAGGGTGCGCGGCATGACCAGCGCAGCGCATCCACACCCTCGCCACCGCTCGGTGGCGGTGCAGGTTGGCCACGTCACCGTCGGCGGTGCGGCCCCCATCGTCGTGCAGTCGATGACCAATACCGACACGGCCGACGTGGAAGGGACGGCGAGGCAGGTCGCCGCTCTCGCCCGCGCCGGTTCGGAGATTGTGCGCATCACGGTCGACCGCGACGAAGCCGCCGCCGCGGTGCCGCGCATCAAGGAGCGGCTGCTGCGAATGGCGGTGGACGTGCCGATCGTCGGCGACTTCCATTACATCGGCCACAAGCTGCTCGCCGATCATCCCGCCTGCGCGGAGGCGCTCGACAAATACCGCATCAATCCCGGCAATGTCGGCTTCAAGGACAAGAAGGACCGGCAGTTCTCCGCCATCGTCGAGACCGCCATCCGTTACGGCAAGCCGGTGCGCATCGGCGCCAATTGGGGTTCGCTCGATCAGGAATTGCTCACGCATCTGATGGACGAGAACAGCCGGGCCCCCGCTCCGCTGGAGGCGCGCGCCGTCACGCGCGAAGCCATGGTGCAGTCCGCGTTGCTATCTGCGCAGCGCGCCGAAGAAATAGGTCTGCCGAGAAATCGCATCATCCTCTCGGCGAAAGTTTCCGCGGTGCAGGATCTCATTGCTGTTTATCAGGAACTGGCGCGGCGCTCGGATTATGCGCTGCATCTCGGGTTGACCGAAGCGGGCATGGGCTCGAAAGGCATCGTCGCCTCATCCGCCGCCATGGGCGTGCTGCTGCAACAAGGCATTGGCGATACCATCCGCGTCTCGCTCACGCCCGAGCCGGAGGGCGACCGCACGCTGGAAGTGACGGTGGCGCAGGAATTGTTGCAGACCATGGGCTTCCGCACCTTCGTGCCGCTGGTCGCCGCCTGTCCGGGTTGTGGGCGCACCACCTCGACCACGTTCCAGGAATTGGCGCGGGACATCCAAGATTTCATCCGCGTCTCCATGCCGGAATGGAAGATGCGCTATCCCGGCGTCGAGACCCTGACGGTCGCGGTGATGGGCTGCATCGTCAACGGTCCCGGCGAAAGCAAGCACGCCGACATCGGCATCTCGCTGCCCGGCACCGGCGAGCAGCCCACCGCGCCGGTTTTCATCGACGGCAAGAAAGCGGCGACACTGCGAGGACCGGCGCTGGTGGCGGATTTCAAGCAGATGGTCGTCGATTATATCGAGCGAAGGTTCGGTGACGCGGGAAGAAGCGCAGCGGAATAGCGCGCGGCAATTTATTATTCTGTCATCACCGGGCTTGTCCCGGTGATCCCGATGAGGAGGGCAATGCGCGTCCCTAAGCGGGATGGCCCGGGACAAGCCCGGCCATGACGACAGATGAAGCGTTGTCATCGCCTCCATGGAAACCCACATAAGGGCTATGTCTGACAACGACCATCCCCAGCGCCCGCGCCACGAACCAGAGATCATCCCGCCGGGCCGTGACGGCGGCAGGGAAGGAGATGCGTCCGCCATTTGGATTCGCATCGAGGAGCGCGATGGCCTGCGCCGCGTCTATTTCAAGCGTCCGGGTCCATTCGCGATCCTGCTCGGCCTCATGGCGGCCGGTCTTGTCGCGGCGGCCGTCCTGGTCCTGCTCGCTGGCATCGTGCTGATTTGGATTCCACTCGTCGTGGGCGTGATCCTGCTTGCGCTGCTGTCGGTTTCGCTGCGCTACCACTGGCGGCGGCTGCAACTTTGGTGGGCTAGCAGAGGGTGAGAAAGCCTGTTTTGGAAAAGTTCCCGCCTCTGTTTCTTCACAATCAAACCGTTAGCGGGATTCTGCAATGCAGAAATAAGCATGCAACCTTGGACCCAGAGAAAACGTTGGCTTGAGGGACTTCAGGGGGCGTCGGTCCGAAAAAAGGAGATGGCCACATGAAGACTTTCTTGACCACGCTTGCGGTTGTCGCCGCGTTCTCATTCCCCGCACTGGCGGAAGGCGACACCCATGGCAGCCTGAGCGAATTGCCAAATGCAACCGTCAATGCCGCGCAGCCCACCGACTCCGGCATGTTGATACCCCTTAATGCGCGGGCTTCCGCACCGGTCAATGCCCGAGTCAGGACGAATGTCGAAGGCGGTAACGATAGCGGCACGACCGGCAGCGCTAGCGGGAGTGCGAGCGGTAGCGTCAGTGGAGGCGCTGATGCCGGCGCAGGCGGTGCAGGTGCGGGGGCCGGTGCTGGCGCCGGCATCCAATAGCTGCGTCAGAATTTAATCTCGGCGCGCAGAGCGAAAGATACAGATCGAAGGCTCCGGGCTTCGGCCCGGGGCTTTTTGCGTGAGCTAAACCTCCCCAAGCTTTGTGGTTGGTCCAAATTGCTGCGGCAATTGATGCAAATAAACCCAAACATTGGACGAAATTTGCTTGCTGGGAATGGGGAGAAAAGAAGGAAGTCAATTTAAATAGGACACGCGACAGGGATGCCAAACTTCTTGAAAGCATGGAGTTGACGATATGAAAAAGTTTCTGACGACAATTGCATTGGCCACCATCATCTCGGCTCCCGCCATGGCGGAGGTAGGTTGTGATTTTGGTGAGCCGATGCTGACGCTGAGGAGTAACTCATGTGAGGCGCCGCGCTATGTTCGCCTGCAAATGAGCGGGTTTGTGCCCGCATACCTCGATGGGGTCTATGCGTCTTCCGCGCCTGTCGAGCGCCGGAGCCCGAGATTTATCTCGCGAGTCCTCACCGATATCAACGAGTATACCGACTTGAAAGGCGGATCCGGCGGATAACCGCCGAGGCGCTTCATGAAAACCCGGGCCTTCGGCCCGGGTTTTTTTGTCTCGCTTACAACAATCGGTTTAGCGGATAGGCGGCGCGTATTGAATGCCGCCCTTGTTCCAGAGGTTGTTGATCCCGCGGGCAATGCCGAGACGCGAGGTGGAGCCGACATTGCGTTCGAACACTTCGCCGTAGTTGCCGACGAGGCGGACGATGCGCTCAACCCAGTTTTTCGGAAGCCCGAGTTGCTCGCCGAAATTTCCTTCGGTGCCGAGCAGACGCTTCACGTCAGGCCGGCTCGACTTCAGGGCATCACCGATATTCTTCGATGACACATCGAGCTCTTCCGCATTGACCATGGCGAAGTGGGTCCATTTGACGATATCGAACCACTGATCGTCCCCATGGCGCACGACCGGTCCGAGCGGCTCCTTGGAAATCACCTCCGGCAGAATGATGTGGTCGTTCGCATTGGTGAGCTTCAGCTTCTCCGCGTAGAGCTGCGAAATGTCGGTGGAGAACACGTCACAGCGCCCGGTATCGTAAGCCTTGACCACTTCGTCCGCGTTCGCAAAGGCGACGAGTTCGTATTTGATTTTATGCGAGCGGAAGTAGTCCGCGAGATTCAACTCCGAGGTCGTCCCGGTCTGCGTGCAGATCGAGGCGCCATTGAGTTCAAGGGCGGAATTGACCTTCAGCGATTTGCGGATGAGAAAGCCCTGACCGTCGTAATAGGTTACCGCGCCGAAATTGAACCCAAGCGCGGTGTCGCGCGATAGTGTCCAACTTGTGACGCGTGACAGCACGTCGATCTCGCCGGATTGCAGAGCGGTAAAGCGGTCCTTGGCAGCGAGCGGCGTGTATTTGACTTTGCTGGTGTCGTTGAAGATCGCCGCCGCCAGCGCCCGGCAAAAATCCACGTCGAAGCCGGTCCAATTGCCCTTGTCGTCAGGATTGGAAAAACCCGGCAAACCCTGGGTTACGCCGCAAATAAGTGCACCGCGGTCCACGACTTTCTTCAACGTCTGCGCGGAGGCCACGCCAGTGGTAAGGATAAACGCAGCCGCAACGGTAAAAACGGCGCTTACGCGATTCACTGCATCACCCTTTCAGCGTTTGACGATTGGCCCGCCGTTGGCGCCCGTGGCCGCCTGAACGGAGAGCCAAAATACCCTTTCCGCCGTAGGCCGTCGAGCAGAAAGGACATGCCCGCAAGGCGGGTAAGTCCTGATTTTCAAGTGCATTAACGCGTGATTTTGTAGAGTGCGCTGTGCGCCGGTTGGCGCGATCGAGCACCTGTTTCTTGGGCTTGAAGAAACAGGCGGAACTCGAGTTGCCCCGAGTTCCGCTGGATTCGCGTTCGACTGCTGTATTTTTATTTCAGCTCGACATAGGTGATCTTGCCGCTGGGGTCCTTCTGCCAGCGGTAAACGACGTAATCGAGGCGGGTGATGTCGCCCTTCTTATCGTAGGAAAGCTCGCCGATCACCGTCTTGAATTTTTGCCCGGAAGAAATCTGCGCGGCCACCTTTTTCGGGTCGAGAGATTTCGCCGCGTCCGCGGCTTGCTTGATGACTTCCACAGCGGCGTAGCTGTAGAGCGTGTAAGCCTCCGGCTCGAATTTCTTGGCGCGGAATTTCTCCACGACCGCCTTTGCTTCGGGGCGGTTGCGCGGATCGGGCCCGTAGGTCATCAGCGTGCCCTCGACACCGGGGCCGCCGACGGAGGCGAACTCGTCGGAAGCGATGCCGTCGCCGCCCATCAGCGGCGCTTTCACGCCCTGGTCGCGCATCTGCCGCACGATCAGGCCGCCTTCAGTGTACAGGCCGCCCCAATAGACGAGATCGGCGCCGGATTGCTTGATCTTGGAGACGAGCGCGGAATAATCCTTCTCGCCGGCATTGACGCCTTCGTAGAGCACTTCCTTGAGGCCGCCCGCATTGATCTTCTTCTTGGTCTCGTCGGCGAGGCCCTGGCCGTAGGTCGTCTTGTCATGAACGACGGCGACTTTCTTGCCCTTGAAGGCCTTCAAGATGTACTCGCCGGCGACTGCGCCCTGCTGATCATCGCGCCCGCAGGTGCGGAAGATGTTCCACATTCCGCGCTCGGTGAGCTTCGGGTTGGTGGCGGCAGGCGTGATGTCGAGCATGCCGTTTTCTTGGTAAACCTCGGAAGCCGGTATGGTGACGCCGGAGTTGAAGTGCCCGACCACGAATTTCACGCCATCAGCGGCGAATTTGTTGGCGACCGAGACGCCTTGCTTAGGATCGGAGACATCGTCGCCGTAGGATGCCGTGATCTTCTGGCCTTGGATACCGCCGGCGGCGTTGATGTCGGCGATCGCCTGGTCAGTGCCGTTCTTGATTTGCGCGCCAAACGAAGCGTTGGGACCGGTGAATGGTCCTCCAACACCCATCTTGATTTGAGCCTCGGCCGCTCCTGCCAATAGCGCGCCGAAACCGAGCGCGAGGGTGAGTGTCATGCACTTGCGCATAATTGCCTCCCAACGGTGGTGAATGATGCGCCGCCGTCTCGCCTGAGCCAGCGCCGCCCTTGGCAAGAATTGAAGCCGTGATCGATGCAAATGTCACTTGAAATCATCGCCGGGGCTGCCGCTAAAAGTTGCGCTTGGCGTTCATCGGAGGCACGGGAGGCGAATCGGCGGCGATGGCAAAGAAGGATCGGCGGCGGCCAGGTTTGGCAACCTAGGAACATAATCCTGAAAAGGGATAACCTCCGGCATGACAGCGATGTCGGCCCTCAGGGGCGGGGAGCCAACGCGGATCTTTGATCCATATGTGATTGATCTTCCTTGTTTTTTTGTTGAAATTAACACGCATTAAGACCTTGTGCTTTTTATGTAACACTGCCCGCGAAAAAGCCCCTTATCCGCCTGAAAAAGCCTCAGTGAGGCCTTCAAGCACTGGCCTTCCCGCCGTGTTTTGTATTTTCTAGGCGCCGTCAGCTAACCCATAGACCCAAGTCGCAGGCGCTAGGTTTGTGATGCAGGGGTCGCAAGGAGGGGGACAAACAATGACGTCTATGAAGACTGTTCTGCTCGGCTCCGCCGCGGCTATCGTCGCGACCGGCGCTGCGCAAGCAGCCGATCTTCCGGTGAAGAAGGCTGCTGCCGTGCAATATGTTGAAGTCTGCCCCGCGTTCGGCGCCGGCTTCTACAGGCTGCCCGGCTCTGATATCTGCATCAAGCACTTCGGTTATGTGAAGATGGACGCTTCGGTGCAGGACCAGCGGATCAACATCAGTGAGGCTGGTGCCTTGGCCGTCTCGGAAGACGCGTCCAACACCGCCGGCTGGCAATACAGCATTCGTCCGGGCTGGGATTTCCGCAGCCCGACCGCGTTCGGCACGTTGCGCGCCGTTGTGCAACTGCGCTCTGACCGTGAAAATGGTACATTCGCAGGTCCGGGCCCCAGCTTGACGGGCAGCGATTCGTTCAGCGTCCAGGCCGGATATATCGAGTGGGCCGGATTCCTGATCGGCCGCGCCACTTCCCAATATCAATATTGGGGCCAAGATGACGTCATCGGCGCCATCGGCGGTGATACCAAGGTCACGACCCAGCAGATCACCTATGTCTGGGCCGCTCCGGGCGGACTCAGGGCCACGATCGGCCTTGAAGACACCAGCGCATGGAGTAATGCCGTGTCGGATATCGGCGCTCCGGGCGCCGTTGTCGGCACCGGGCCGCAGCGGATGTACGACGTGGTCGCCAGCTTGAGCACGGAACAGGCCTGGGGTAATGCCAAGGTTTCGGGCATCATCCATCAGATATCGACCAACAACGGCGCCACGGCTAACAGCGAGTTCGAAGTTGGCTGGGGCGTCTTGGGCGGCATCACCTTCAACCTTCCCACGTTGGGCGCGGGTGACAGGCTGCTCCTCCAGGCGCAGTACTCCGACGGCGTGCTCATCGCCGGCGGCGTCCAAGGCGGCGCGTCTAATTCGTTGACCCAGTTCGGTGAATCTGGCCAGTACTTGGCCGGCCTGCAGCGTTCGGACTTCGATGCCTACGCTGTCGCCTCCGGCACCACATGGTCGCTTGAAACCACGAAGGTCTGGAGCGCCGCCGGTCAGTTCCGCCACTACTGGAACCCGCTGTTGAGGTCCAACTTGATGGGATCTTACAGCAAGGTTGACGTGCCTGCTGTGGCAACAACCGGCACGTTGGCTGGTGGCTTCCGTGGCGATGCCTCGGCATGGGACGTCGGCGCGAACCTGATCTGGGGCAAGAGCCGCCAGACCGTGGAGCTCGGCCTGGAAGTCGCCTACAAGAGCGTGGATCAGAATCTGCCGGCCGGTACGACCGCAGCTTCGATCACCGCGCTTGGCGGCGATGTGAATCCGTCGGGCTGGTTCGCTGGTGCGTTCATCCAGCGCAGCTGGTAAGCGAGAGATCGGCTCATCTGAGTTGATGTCTTAGCTCGGCTAACCCGAGTAAAAAGGAAGCGGCGCCTTCTTCGCGGAAGGCGCCGCTTCTGCTTTTAGTGACACTCATCGTGTGACGAAGGTGTCCGCGCTCCCCGACGCCGCGTGCTGCGGGAATGCATTGAACCGAATGCCCGCAGTTGCGGGCTGTTTCTCCGGCTTGCATAATCCCCCCTCAACAGGGGGAAGACGTGATGACGATGGTTCCGGGACAGTTCACGCCAATGGCGCCCGCCGACACCATTCCCCGCGACTACAATTTCGCCGCCGATATCCTTGAACGCAATCTCGCCGCCGGGCGCGCCGACAAGGCCGCCTATATCGACCCGCGCGGCGCGTGGACCTATGGCGCGCTGGCCGACCGGGTGGAGCGCTTCGGCCAGGCATTGCGGCGGCTCGGCATCGAGCGCGAGCAGCGGATTCTGATCTGCCTCACCGATACGATCGATTGGCCGACCGCATTCTTGGGCGCGATCAAGACCGGCGTTGTAGCGATCCCGGTCAACACCCTGATGACGGAGGATGACTATCGCTTCATGCTCGCCGACAGCCGCGCCAAGGTGCTGGTGGTTTCGGACCTTCTCTATCCCAAGTTCGCAAAGTTGATCGGTCAATGTCCCGACCTCAAGCATGTGATCGTGTCTGGCGCGGATGCGCAGGGCCATCATCGTTTCGAGGATCTGCTCGCAGGTCCGAAGAGCGAGCCTTACACCGCGCCGACCTGCCGGGATGACATCTGCTTCTGGCTCTATACCTCGGGCTCCACCGGCAAGCCGAAAGGCGCCGTGCACGTCCATGCCAATCTCCGGCTGACGAATGACCTTTATGGTGGCCCGGTCCTGGGCCTGACGGAAAACGACGTTTGCTACTCCGTGGCCAAGCTCTTCTTCGCCTATGGGCTGGGCAATGCGCTCACCTTTCCCATGTCGGTGGGCGCAACCACGGTTTTGATGCCGGAACGGCCGACGCCGGATTCGGTCGCGGCCCTGCTGCGCGCGCACCCGGTCACCGTCTTCTATGGCGTGCCGACATTCTACGCCGCCTTCCTCGCAAGCCCGGCCGCGCCGCAGCGCTCCGAGGTCAAGCTGCGCCGCTGCGTATCCGCGGGCGAAGCGCTTCCCGCCGACGTCGGGCGCCGGTGGAGCGAGAGATACGGCGCCGACATCCTCGACGGCCTCGGCTCCACCGAGATGCTGCACATCTTCCTGTCGCTGCGCGCGGACGACGTGCGCTACGGCACCACGGGCAAGCCGGTTCCCGGCTACGATATCAGGCTGGTGGGCGACGACGGCTTGCCCGTGCCAAAGGGCGAGATGGGCGAGCTGCATGTGCGCGGGCCCTCGAGCGCGATCATGTATTGGAACAACCGCGAGCAGTCGCGCACGACGTTTCTGGGAGAATGGACGCGCTCGGGCGACAAGTATGTGCAGGATGAGGAAGGCTATTTCGTCTACTGCGGCCGCCGCGACGACATGCTGAAGGTGTCAGGGCAGTACGTCTCGCCCTTCGAGGTCGAAGGCGCGCTGCAAACCCATACAGAGGTGCTCGAAGCCGCCGTGGTGGCGTGGCTCGACGACGAAGGGCTGGTGAAGCCGAAAGCCTTTGTCGTGTTGAAAGCTTCCGAGCGTGCGGGCGATGCGTTGGCGAAGCAGTTGCAGGAGCATGTGAAGACGAAGCTGGCGCCGTTCAAATACCCCCGATGGATCGAATTCCGCAGTGAACTGCCGAAGACGGCGACCGGGAAAATACAGCGCTTCAAGTTGCGAGCCGAAGCGCTGGACGCGTGAGCCGTATTATCCGTCATCCTCCGGTGCAACCCCGGCCTTGAGCCGGGGGAGCCTCGAAGGGTGACGGAGAAACGATTGAAGCAGTCCTCAAAGGATAAATGCCTCGACCCAAGGCTCGCAAAAAATGGGGGCAGCCGTGTTTGTCCCAGGGCTTGCGTTCCTCGGAAATCCCATTATCACTCTGTTCTACCGAGAGAAATCGCCACGGCGTGCCGGGTTTCCCTAGCTTCAGGCAGGTGGGAAACAGGCGGGCCGTCCAGGAGTCCGTGCGTTAGAGGAGACCAAATGTCACCCACTGATGATCCGAAAAAAACGGCCGGCCACACGGTCGCGGACCATCTCTATGGCCAAGATCTCATGCACGAGCATGACGGCGAGTCGGACCATGATCACGACTGGATCGACGAGAACGAGCGGCTCGAGGACAACCCGCTCTGGATCCAGGATCATGTGACGCTGCACAGCGTCGGCATCGACATTGGTTCCGCAGGCACGCAGATCATCTTCTCGCGTATCAACCTGCGTCGCCTGGGCGAGGATTTGTCCAGCCGCTACTACGTGGTTTCACGCGAGACATTGTTTCAGTCGCCGGTGGCGCTGACGCCTTATCAAAGCAACGAGCGGATCGACGAGGTCAAGCTCGGCGCCATTATCGACGCGGCGTACAACGCCGCGAACGTAAATCCGGAAGACATCGACACCGGCGTGGTCATCCTCACCGGTGAGGCGCTGCGGCGCGAGAATGCGCAAGCCATCGCCGGCGTGGTCGCGGAGCAGGGCGGCGAGTTCGTCACCGCGACCGCCGGCCATCACATGGAAGCCATGCTTGCGGCCTACGGCTCGGGCGCCGCGCGCGTCTCCAGCGATGAGAACAAGCGCATCCTGAACATCGACATTGGCGGCGGCACCACCAAGCTCGGCGTGGTGGAAAAAGGCAAAGTGCTGGCGACCGCCGCGTTTCACGTCGGGGGACGGCTGCAAGTGGTCGACGGCAATCAAAAGATCATCCGTCTCGATCCGGCCGGGAAATATCACGCCAAGCAGGCTGGCTTTTCCTGGAACGTCGGCGACAGCGCCGGCCTGGAAGAGATGGACCGCGTCGCCGAGGGAATGGCGGATGCATTGGTGGCGGCGCTCACCGCCCGTCCGCTGCCGCACGACATTGCGCATCTTTATCTGACCGATCCGATCAGCGATCTCGGCAAGATCGACGGCGTCATGTTTTCCGGCGGTGTCGCGGAATATGTCTATGAGCGGGAGAAGCAGGATTTCGGCGACATGGGCATGCGGCTCGGTCGCGCGATCCGCCGCCGCATTGAATCGGGAAAGCTTCCCTGGCCGCTGCTAGCCGCGGGCGAGTGCATCCGCGCCACCGCGCTCGGCGCGTCCGAATATAGCGTGCAGCTCAGCGGCAATACCAGCTTCATTTCCAACCCCGGCAAGCTGCTGCCGCGGCGGAACCTGCAAGTGCTGCAACCATCCTTCGTGTGCGAGGAGACCATCGACCCGGAAAAGCTGGCGCAGGCGATCCGCGCGCACTTCACCGCCTTCGACGTGCCGCTCGATGGCGACGGCGAGGTGGCGCTGGCCTTCCGCTGGCTCGGAGCACCGTCCTATGAGCGCATCGCCGCGTTTGCCGAAGGGATCACGCGCGGCATGTCAGCGCGGCTTGGCAAGAAGCAGCCGCTCTACATCATGCTCGACGGCGACGTGGCGCAGACGCTTGGGGCCATTCTCCGCGAGGAGAAGAATATCCAGAGCGAAATTCTGGTGATCGACGGGGTCGTGCTGTGGGATTTCGATTACATCGATCTCGGCAAGATCCGGATGCCGTCCAATACTGTGCCCGTGACCATCAAATCCCTGGTCTTCAGCGAGGACCCGCGCGGCCCCCGGCCAAAGCAGCGCATCCACCACCATGACCACACGCATGATCACAGCCACGATCATGACCACGGGCACGATCACGGCCATGGGCACCACCACCATTAGCCGCCAGGGGGCCAGCAGGCTGCACTATAGCGCCAAAGGGCACAGCAGGGTTGCAGTATAGCGCTATGGAACTCGGCAAAGACGCATGATAGTCGATGCCCATAACCGCAAGAGCAAGAGCGTAGGAGATCAGTATGGCAAAGGACGCCATTGTTTCGGATGACTTGGCGAAGAAATTCGCGACGGAAAAAGAGACGCCTTATACCCGCTGGGTAGCCAAGGAAGGTCTCGACATCATTCCTTCTCTGTTCGTGGAAAGCCTTCACACCGTGCCGCTGAAGCCATGGGCGCGTCGCGGCGGCAAGGGCGTCTTCATGAATCATGAAGCGTCGCGCACCTCGAACGACTGCTACGTGGCCGAAATCCCGGCGGGCGGGAAGCTCGCACCCCAGCGCCAGCTCTATGAAGAGATGATCCTCGTGCTGTCCGGCCGCGGCTCCACGTCGGTGTGGAACGACGCGGGGCAAAAGGTCACGTTTGAATGGAAAGCCGGCGCGCTGTTCGCCATTCCGCTCAACACCTGGCACCAGCATTTCAACGGATCGGGCCAGGAGCCAGCGCGCTTCGTCGCGGTGACCAACGCGCCGCCGGTGATCAACCTCTACGAAGAGACGGAATTCGTCTTCAACACCAAGTACGACTTCAAAAGCCGCTTTGCCGGCGAGCCCGACTATTTCAGCAACAAGGGCGAGCAGAAGGGCCTGCTGCTGGAGACCAACTTCGTCGCGGACGCGGTGAACCTGCCGCTGATTAGCGCGAAGGAGCGCGGCGCGGGCGGCGGCCATATCCGCTTCAACATGGCCAAGGGCTCGATGAACAGCCACATTTCGCAGTTCCCGGTCAGCACCTACAAGAAGGGCCATGCGCACGGCCCCGGCGCGCATGTGATCGTGCTGAGCGGTGAGGGCTATTCGCTGATGTGGGCGGAGGGCGAGGAGCCGAAGCGCTACGAGTGGCAGGTCGGCACCATGATCGTGCCGCCGAACATGTGGTTCCATCAGCACTTCAACACCGGCACGACGCCGGCGCGCTATCTCGCGTTCAAGCATGAGGTGGTGTCGATCCGCAACGCGCAGGGCGTGCCGAAGGCGTGGATCAGCCGCCGCCTCGGCGGCGATCAGATCGACTACGTCGACGAGAAGCCGGTGGTGCGCAAGATGTTCGCCGAGGCGATGGCCAAGCACGGCATGCAGTCGAAGATGGACCAGGCCTACGAAACCGAGAAGGCGGAATTGGCCGGCATGGCCAAGTCGGCCTGATCGTCCTGGTACGGAAGCAGATTTCGGGGGTTGCGCGCCGCGCAGCCCCCGAATGCTTTTAGGGGCTGGCTGGCGCCGGGTTTCCAGTCATTGGCGCACTATCTACATGCCGCCCTCGCGCGATCCGGCGGCGGAGCTTATCGAGCATCAGGTAAATCACCGGCGTCGTGTAGAGCGTCAGGAATTGCGACACCAGAAGTCCGCCGATGATGGTGATGCCGAGTGGACGCCGCAACTCGGTGCCGGGACCGGTCGCGACCACGAGCGGCACCGCGCCGAGGATGGCCGCGAGCGTCGTCATCAAAATCGGGCGGAAGCGGGCCAGGCACGCCTCGACCATGGCGCGCTCCGGGGAAAGACCGCGCTTGCGCTCACCCTCCAGCGCGAAATCCACCAGCATGATGCCGTTTTTCTTCACCAGCCCGATCAGCAGGATGATCCCGATGAAGGCAATCAGGGTCAGCTCGGCTCCGAACATTTGCAGCGCCAACAGCGCTCCGAGGCCCGCCGAGGGCAGGGTGGAGATGATTGTCAGCGGATGCAGCAAGCTCTCGTAGAGCACGCCGAGCACGATGTAGACGGCGAGCAGCGCGGCCAGGATCAGCACCGGCTGCGCGCCGATGCTTGTGCGGTAGGCGCGCGCGTCGCCGGCGAACTCCGCGCGCAGGGTATCGGGAATGTGCATTTCCGCGACCGCCTTTTCGATCGCCGCATTTGCCTCCTGTAGCACCACGCCGGGCGCCAAGTCATAGCTCACGGTCACCGCGGGGAATTGCCCCTGGTGGTTGATGACCAAAGGAGCGATGCCGCGTTCGAAGCGCGCCACGCTTGAAAGCGGAACCTGCGCGCCTCCGCTGCCGATGACGTAAATTTTGCCGAGGTCCGATGGGTCGCGCTGGAAGCGCGGGTCTGTTTCCAGAACGACGCGGTACTGGTTTCGCTGATTGTAGATGGTGGATATTTGCCGCTGCGAAAACGCGTTATTCAGAGCGTTGTCGATATCCTGGATGCGGACGCCTAGCCGCGACGCCGCAAGACGGTCGATCACCACATTGGCTTGCAAGCCGCCCTGGTCGCGGTCCGTGCTGACGTCCACCAGTTCAGGCAGGTCCTGCAAGCGGTCGACGACCTGGGGCATCCATTTGTTCAGCTCTTCGATATCGGGGTCCCACAGGGTGAATTGGTAGCGGGAGTCGCTCGAGCGGCCGCCGGCTCGTACGTCCTGCGCGCCGAAAAGTCCCACGCGCAGTCCTGGGATATTCGTGAGCTTGCCGCGCAAGCGCCTCACCACTTCCGCCGTGGTGATGCCGCGTTCCTCCAGCGGCTTCAGACTGATGAAGAGCGTGCCGCGATTGACCGACGCATTGTAGCCGGATCCGCCTACAGACGATCCGACGCCTGATACGGCCGGATCGGATTGGACGATTGCCATCGCCTTCTGCTGCAACTCCGACATGGCGGCGAAAGAAATGTCAGTGGAGGCGCGGGTGCCGCCGAAGATCAGTCCGGAATCGTCCTGCGGGAAATAACCCTTGGGCGTCTTGATATAGAGACCGACCGTCAGCGCTATGGTGGTGAGAAACAGGACAAGCACCAGCGCGCGATAATGCAGCACGAATTCGAGGCTGGCCGCATAGGACCGGATGAGCCGCGAGAGCACCGCTTCGACGGCGCGGTCGAGCCAGGTGTCGGTCTTGCTGGGAGCCGAGCGGACGAAATAGGCGCAGATCATCGGCGTCACGGAAAGCGATACCAGTGTGGAGATGCCGATGGCGAAAGCCAGCGTGACGGAAAACTCCCGGAACAAGCGCCCCACGATTCCGCCCATGAACAACAGTGGGATGAAGGCCGCGATCAGAGAGATGCTGATGGAGATGACGGTGAAACCGATCTGACGCGTGCTTTGCAGCGCTGCCCGCAAGGGGGAGACGCCCTTTTCTAGATTCCGGAAGGTGTTTTCGATGACAACAATGGCATCGTCCACGACGAAGCCGACGGAGACGGCCAGCGCCATCAGCGAGATGTTGTCGATGGAAAACCCGGCCGCCCACATGGCCGCGCAGGTCCCCGCCAGCGATAGCGGGACGGTAACGCCCGCCGCCACGGTAGCCGCCGTGCGGCGGAGAAAGACGAAAACCACCAGCATCACCAGGATGATGGTGGCGCCGAGCGCAAGCTGCATGTGCCGAATGCCAGATTTGATGGTCCGGCTGCGATCCGACAGAACCGAAATATCGATCGCGGCGGGAATCCAGCGCTTCAATTCTGGAAGCAGATCGTGAATGCGCTCCACCGTCTCCACGACATTGGCGTCGGCTTCCTTGGTGATGATCAGCAGCACGGACGGCTGGCCATTGAACCAGCTCGCGGAACGGCTGTTGCGCACGCCTTGGTCGATGGTGGCGATGTTGGACAGGCGGACAACATTGCCGTTGGCGTTTTTCACCACGAGCGAATCGTACTGGCGGGGGTTCTGCAGCTGTTCGTTGGTCGCCAGCGTCAGCGCCTGCGTGTTTCCGTCAAAAGCGCCAAGCGCTCCTGCCGCGTTCGCGCCGGTGATGGCGGTGCGCACCTGCTCCATGCTGACGCCGGCGGCCGTGAGCGCCGTCGGATTGACGCGCACGCGGATCGCCGGCTGCTCGGCGCCGCTGACGCTGACCTCGGCCACGCCTTCGATCTGCGAGATGCGCTGAGCGATGATGCTGTCGGCGGTGTCGTAGATGGCGCTGGGCGGGATCGTCTTCGAGGTCAGCGCCAGGATGAGAATGGGAGCGGCGGCTGGATTGGCCTTGCGGAAGGTGGGCAGGCTCGGCAGATCGCCCGGCAGATCGCTTAAGGCGGCATTGAGCGCCGCCTGCACATCGCGCGCGGCGCCATCGACGTTGCGGTTGAGGTCAAATTGAACGGTGATGCGGCTCGAGCCCAGGGAATTGCGCGAGGTGAGTTCGGTAACGCCGGCGATTTCCGACAGCCGCCGTTCGATGGGGGCGGCAACGGTGGCGGCGATGGTGGCGGGATCGGCCCCCGGCCGGCTGGCGGACACGCTGATGGTCGGCAGATCGACGGTGGGCAGCGCCGCGACCGGCAGGAATTTGTAGGCCACCGCGCCCGCAAGGAACAACCCGATCGCCAGGAGCGTGGTGCCGATCGGACGCCGAATGAAGGGGTAGGAAAAATTCATCGTTCACTCCGCCGGATGAGAAACCGGAGGAGCATCCGGAAGCCCACGCTTGCGGCGCGGCGTAGACGTGCGGGACAGCCGGTTCTTCAGGCGGTCCATCGCCAGATAAATCACCGGCGTGGTGTAGAGCGTCAGCAACTGGCTCAACAGCAGGCCGCCGACGATGGTGATGCCGAGCGGATTGCGCAGCTCCGAGCCGGTTCCCCCTTCGAGCGCGAGCGGCAGCGCGCCGAACAGGGCGGCGAGCGTCGTCATCATGATCGGCCGGAAGCGCAGCATCGCGGCCTGCACGATGGATTCGCGCGGCGACATGCCCTGATGCCGCTCCGACTCCAGCGCGAAGTCGATCATCATGATGGCGTTCTTCTTCACGATGCCCATGAGCAGGATGATGCCGATGAGCGCCACGATCGACAGGTCGTAGCCGAGCAGCATCAATGCGAGCAGCGCGCCGACGCCGGCGGACGGCAGCGTGGAAAGAATCGTGAAGGGGTGAATGAAGCTTTCGTACAGAATGCCGAGCACGATGTAGATGGTGATGATGGCGGCAAGGATCAGCCACGGCTGGCCGGCGAGCGCCTTGGCGAATTCCGCGGAATCGCCGGAGTAGCTGCCCGTCACCGTGGACGGCATGCCGATGCTTCTTTCCGCTTGCGAGATGACGGAAACCGCTTCGCTGAGCGACGCGCGTGGGGCAAGATTGAAGCTGATGGTCACCGCGGGGAATTGCTCCTGGTGGGCGATGACCAGCGGCGCGGTGACATAGCTGGTGGTGGAGAACGCGCTCAGCGGCACCTGCACATTGCCCGCTCCCGAGACGTACAGCTTCGATAGAGAGGAGGGGTCTTCCTGGTATTGCGGCAGCGCTTCCAGGATTACGCGATATTGGTTGGCCTGGGCGTAGATGGTCGAGATCTGCCGCTGGCCGAAGGCGTCGTTCAGCGTGTCATTGACCGCTTGCAGTGAAACACCGAGCCGCCCGGCCTTTTCGCGGTCGATCTGCACCATCATCCGCAGCCCGCCTTCCTGGGACTCGGAAGCCACGTCGCGCAGGGCGGGATTGGATTGCAGGCGTTCGGTCAGGCGGTTCGACCAGGTGGCCACTTCGTTAGCGTCCGTGCCGGTCAATGTATATTGGTACTGCGCTCGGCTGCTGCGCGTGCTGATCTGGATGTCCTGCACGGGCTGGAAATAGACCACCACGCCGGGGATCGAAGCGACCCGCTGCTGCAAGCGGGGCACTATTTCGCCCATCAATGCGCTGCGCTGGTCGCGGGATTTGAGCGTGATCTTGGCATGGCCGACATTGGGCGTCGGATTGATCGGGCTGCTGCCGACGACGGAAACGACGCCCGTGACGTCAGGGTCTTTCCGGATTTCGTCTTCCACCGACTTTTGCAGCCGCTGCATTTCCGGGAAGGAAACATCCGGCCCGCCTTCGACCACGGCGGTGATCATGCTGGTGTCCTGCAGCGGCAGGAAGCCTTTCGGCATGACGACGTAAAGCAGAACCGTCAGCGCCAGTGTGACGGCGGTGACGATCAAGGTCAGCTTCTGCCGCTGCAAGACCCATTCAAGCGTCCAGCGATAGCCTTCCACTGACCAATCGACCCATCGGCTGAAGGTGCGCGACAGCTCACCGCCTGTGCTGCCCGCCTCGTGGCGCAGGAGGCGGCTGCACATCATCGGTGTGAGAGTCAGCGAAACAATGGCGGACACCACCACCGCGATGCTCAGCGTCAGCGCGAATTCCCGGAACATGCGGCCGACCAATCCCGTCATGAACAGGAGTGGGATGAACACCGCGATCAGCGACATGGTGAGCGAAATGATGGTGAAACTGATCTCGCGCGCGCCACGCAGCGCCGCCTGCATCGGGTTTTGGCCCTTTTCCAGATGGCGGACGATGTTCTCGATCATCACAATGGCATCGTCCACCACGAAGCCGGTGCCGATGGTGAGCGCCATCAGCGACAGGTTATTGAGACTGAAGCCGCAGAACCACATCACCCCGAAGGTGCCGACCAGCGACAAGGGCAGCGCCACACCGGCAATGATGGTGGCGCGGACGGTCCGCAGGAACAGGAAAACCACCAGCACCACAAGCAAAACGCTGAGCACCAGGGTGAACTGCACATCGCGGATGGATGCGCGGATCGTGTTGGTGCGGTCGCTGACCACGGTCAAATCGACGCCCTTGGGAATGGCGCGTTGCAGACGCGGCAACTCCGCTGAAACGCGTTCGACCGTCTGAATGACGTTGGCGCCCGGTTGCCGCTGGATATCGATGATGACGGCGGGCTTGCCCTGATACCAGCCGCCGATCTTGGAATTTTCCAGTCCGTCGATGACTTGCGCCACGTCGCGCAGCAAAACCGCGGCGTTGTTGCGATAGGCCACCACGACGTCGCGATAAGCTTCCGCGCTGTCGATCTGATCGTTGGTGGCGATGGTGTAGGACTGGTGCGAGCCGTCGAGCGCGCCTTTTGGCCCGGCGACATTCGCGCCCGTAATCGCGGCGCGCAGATCGGACAGGCCGATGCCATAGCTCGCAAGCCGCGAGAGGTCCGCCTGGATGCGCACGGCGGGGCGGATGCCGCCTTCCACCGCGACATGGCCCACGCCGGTCAGCTCGCTCAGCCTTTGCGCCATCAGCGTATCGGCTAGATCGCTCAGTTCCCGCAGCGAGACCGTCTCCGATGTCAGCGCCAGCGTGACGATCGGCGCATCAGCCGGGTTCACCTTGGAATAGGTCGGTGGATAGGGAAGATTGCGCGGCAGCGTCGATCCGGCGGCATTGATGGCGGCCTGCACGTCCTGCGCGGCGGCGTCGATGTCGCGGTTGAGTTCGAACTGCAACGTGATCTGGCTGATCCCGTAAGAACTCGACGAGGTCATGGTCGAGAGCGAAGGGATGCGGCCGAATTGACGCTCGAGCGGCGCGGTCACCAGGGACGCCGTGGTGTCCGGGTTAGCGCCGGGTAGTTGGGTGGTGACCTGAATGGTCGGAAAATCCACCTGAGGCAGGGAGGCGACAGGCAGCAGCCAGTAGCCCAACGCGCCGCCGAGCATGACCGCGAAACCGAGCAGCGATGTTGCGATCGGGCGATGGATGAAAGGCGAGGAGACGCTCATTGCGCCGGACTCGCTGCCGCCCCCGAGCTAGAGCGCTGCTGCCGGCGGGCCTCGCCGGCGGGACGAGCGCTGTCCTCGCTTTGGCGCGCGCCTTGCGCCGCTGCTGGCCTGTTTTGCCGCCGGTCGCTTGGCGGGCGCGGGGTGATCTGCGGCGGCTCCGCGCCTTCGCCGGTCACGCGCACGCGGGTGCCGTCGGCAAGCTGGGCGAAGCCAGTGGTGACGACGCGCTCGCCCGCCTGTAAGCCGCTGCCGATCACCGCTTGCGTATCGTCCTGCTGCGCCACGGTGATGGGGCGGACTTTCGCCGTGTCGTCTTGTTGCACGACAAAGACGAACGCCCCATTGGGCCCGCGCTGCACCGCTCCGGTCGGCACGACGACGACCTGGCGGCGCGTGTCGATCCGCATCCGCACATTGACGAACTGGCCGGGCCAGAGCTGAAGGGTGGCGTTGGGAAACTCCGCCTTCAGCCGCACGGTGCCGGTGGTCTGATCCACCTGATTGTCCACCACTTGCAGCACGCCGCGATCCACCGCGGTCTCGTTGTCCTGCGCCAATGCCTCGACTGTCAGAGGCCCCTTGGAGAAAGCCATGTTCACCTGCGCCACCACCTGCTGCGGCAGGTTGAAGATCAGGGAGATGGGCTGGATCTCGGTGAGGACGACGATGCCGTTCGGATCGGAGGCACGCACGATATTGCCTTCGTCGACCTGACGAATGCCGGTGCGTCCGTTAATCGGCGCGGTGATGGTGGTGTAGGAAAGGATCGCCCTGGCGTTGTCGATGGCGGCCTGATCGGCGTTCACCTGGGCTTGCAGTTGGGCGACGGTAGACTTTTGAGTATCGGCCTGCTGCCGGGTGATCGAATTGGTGGCAGCAAGGCGCTCATAGCGTTCAAGGTCGAGCCGCGCATTGGCAAGCTGCGCCTCGTCCTGCGCTTTTTTCGCGATCGCCTGGTCGAGCTGCGCCTGATAGGTGGTCGGATCGATGCGTGCGAGCACATAGCCCTTCTGCACGTCTTGGCCTTCCTTGAACGCCACGCTGATGAGCTTGCCTTCCACTTGCGGGCGCACGGTCACGGTATTCAGCGCCTTGGCGGTGCCGACGCCGTCGAGGTAGACCGGCACATCGGCGAGCCGCGCCGTGCTGACCAGCACGGGCACCGGCCCATCGCCGGCAGCGCGGCCGCGGTTGCGCTGTTCCTGCACCTGCCGGGGCGCCATCATCAATGCCACCGCGCCGAGGACGATGATCGCCCCAATCCCAATGGCGACAAAGCGCCGGTTCTTGGCGATTGCCTCAAGCGAGACGGATATGTAGCGGCGGTGATCGATCATAGCGGCTCGTTCGCTGTGACGACTTTCGGGCGCGCGACCCAGCTGCCGCCCAACGCCTGATACAGGCTCAAGACCGCTTGCAGATGCGCCAGCCGCGCCTGAGCGAGGTTGTCCTCGGCCTGGAACAGCGTCTGCTGTGCGTTGAGCGATGTCACGAGATCGATCGTGCCTTCGCGCAGCCGCGTTTCGGAAATCTCGAAGGCTCTGCGCGAACTTGCCACCACGTCGCCTTGCAGCCGCTCGCGCCGCGCCGACTGCTGGACGGCAATGAGCGCGTTTTCCACGTCGGCGAAAGCCGACACGATGGCCTTGCGGTAGAGCTGCAACAGCTCCTCCTGGCGGCCCCGTTGCAAATCGAGATCGCCTTGCAGGCGCGCGCCGTCGAAGATCGGCTGGGTCAGGCCGGCTGCCAGCGAGTAGAAGGCCGCCTCGGGCTGGAACAGCGCTTTCAGCGCGTTGCTTCGATATCCGCCTTCGCCGGTCAGATTGATGCTCGGCAAAAAGGCGGCGCGCGCGGCTTCCACATCGCCGTTGGCGGCGGCAAGCAGCGCTTCGGCCTGGCGGATGTCGGGGCGTTGCGTGAGCACGTCCGACGGCAGGCCGGGCGTGACGCGCGGAACCGTCAGCTGCGACATGCCGCCGCCGCGGACGCTGAAGAATTCAGGCGGCCGGCCGAGCAGCACGGCAAGCGTGTTGGTGTTCTGGCGCAGGGTCTGCTCGAGCAGCGGGATCGCCGCGCGCTGGGTGCCGACGACGCTCTCTTGCTGCGCGATGTCGAGAGAGGATGCCGTGCCTGCCTGTAGCCGTTGCTGGAACAGCCCGAGAATGCGCGAGGCGCTGGATTCGTTGTTGCGCGCCACGCGCAGGCGGTCCTGCGCCGCCAAGACCTGGAAATAGGCGCTCGCGACACTGGCCGTGGTGCTGAGATCGACGACCTCGCGGGCGAAGCGGCTGGCGGCGGCGCTTTCCTCCGCCGCGCGCAAGGACGCGCGGTTTTTGCCCCAGAAGTCGATCTCAAAGCTGGCGGACAGCGATCCGGTATAAGTCACGCGTTCAGAGCTACCACCGCTGCTGGACGATCCCGTTGCTTGTGATGCGCGCGTGCGAGTCGCGTCCGCGTTCAAGTCGACAACCGGCAGCAAGGCCGATCCCGCGACGCGCGCTTGGGCGTCCGCTTGGACGATGCGGGCCACCGCCGCGGCAATGTCGAAATTCGCGACCTGGGCATCCTCGATGAGCGCGGTCAGTTCCCGCGAGCGAAAGCCGCGCCACCATTCGAGCGAGGGCAGCGCCGCATCGGGCGCGCGTCCGCCATTCCGATAGGCCGCGGGGATTTCGACCGCGAGCTCGGGTTTCTCGGAACCCAGAATGCATCCGGACAGCATGTGCACGAGGCAGATACTCCCAGAGACGGAAATCCAGGGACGAAGGCCGCTGACATCATCGCGCGACGCAAATCCTGCGAATAACCCACGCATACGGATGTCTTTCGAAACGCGACTGAATTACCGGCCGACCGAAGCGATACTACGCCACCGTCAACGCAGTTTCGTCCCATAATCGGCAGCCGCGACAAGTGAAATATTGGTCACGTTAGTGACCCCCCGCACCCGCTCAAACGGGCCGGATGCCCGGGAATGTGGCGGATCACTGCTACGGCGAGGGACGGATTTAGCATGAGTCAACTGATATTGGCATATTAACAGCTATAACTTTCTTTTTACCCCGCCGTTATTGTCTCATAAAAGAAAATCATTCTATAAGGGGCTCAGAAAAAGCGCTGTGGCTTCAATAACAAGTGGCGTCCGAACATGGCTTTTTACCCCATCCCCAGTACGGCTCCGTTTGCGCAGGAGGAGATCGAACTCCTCAACCGCGTGGTGGGGGCAGCTACCCCCATTCAACGCGCCTGGCTGGCCGGTTTTCTGGCCGGCCTGGACGCCGCCGCGGCGGGCGGTGCCGCGACCGCATCCGTCCCTGCCGTCGCCGCAGCGCCGCAGCCGGCGGCTCCCGCGCAGCCCGCTGAGCCGCTGACCATCGTCTACGCCACGGAGTCCGGTAATTCGGAGCGGCTGGCCTCCGACATGGCCAAGGCGGCGCGCAAGATGGGCTTCAAGCCTTCGGTCGTGGACATGGCCGACCTGGAGATAGCCGATCTCGCCTCCGTCAAGCGCCTCGTCTTCATTGCCGCGACCTGGGGCGAGGGCGACCCGCCCGCTCGTGCGGTGCGGACTTACGGCGAGCTGATGGGTGACGCCGCCCCGCGCCTCGACGGCGTGGAATTCAGTGTGCTTGCGCTTGGCGACACCGCGTATGCGCAGTTCTGCGCCATCGGCAAGGCGGTGGACGCGCGGCTGGAAGCGCTCGGCGGCAAGCGCGTGGCCGACCGCGTGGATTGCGACCTCGATTTTGAAGAGCCCGCGGGTAAGTGGATCGAGACGGCGCTCAAGGCGTTGGCGCCTGTTGCGGACGCAAGCTCAAGCCGCGTCATCGCGGTGGATTTCGGCGCGAAGGCCGCGCCGGCGGCCGATCTTGGTCCCGTGGAGGCCGAGATTATCGAACTGATCGATCTCAATTCCTCGCAGTCGGACAAGGAAACTTATCATCTCGAACTGAGCTTCGACGGCGCAGCGCCTGCGTATAAGCCGGGCGATTCCCTCGACCTCTATCCCGAGAACGATCCGGCTTATGTGGAAGACTTCCTGAAGGCAGCCGGTCTTGCGTCCGACGCGGCGCTGCGCGCCGAGCTGACCAAGAACCGCGACATCACCACCTTGTCGCTCAAGGCGCTGGAAACCTACGCCGCCGAGACCGGCCATCGCTACGTGAAGGAACTGCTCGATTCCGGCCAGGCGAAGGATTGGATCGCCGGGCGGCAGCTCGTTGACTTGATCCAGCAATATCCCATCGCGCTCACCGCCGACCACATCCGCAAGGTGACGCGGACCTTGGCGCCACGCGCTTATTCCATCGCGTCCTCCCGCCGCGAAGTCGGCGAGGAAGCGCATCTGCTGATTTCCGCCGTGCGCTATGAAAGCTTTGGCCGCGCGCGCAAGGGCGTGGCCTCCGGCTACGTCGCCGATCAGTTGAAGAAGGGCCAGAAGGTGCGGGTGAAGCTGCGCCCCAACAAGCACTTCGCTTTGCCCGCGCCGGACCAGGACATCATCATGGTGGGTCCCGGCACCGGCATCGCGCCGTTCCGTGCCTTCGTGCAGGAGCGCCGCGCGACAAGCGCAACCGGAAAATCCTGGCTGTTCTTCGGCGACCGCCAGTTCACTCACGATTTCCTCTACCAGCTCGAATGGCAGAATGCGTTGAAGGACGGCTCGCTCACGCGCATGGATGTCGCCTTCTCCCGCGACACGCCGGAGAAGGTCTATGTGCAGAACCGCCTATGGGATAAGCGCCGCGATCTCGTCGAGTGGCTGGACAAGGGCGCTTACTTGTACGTCTGCGGCGACGCCAAGGCGATGGCCAAGGACGTGCGCGCGACGCTGGTGAAGGCATACGCGGACGTGAAGGGCCTGAGCGCCGAGGCCGCGGAAAAGGCCGTCAGCGACCTCGACCGCGCCCACCGCTACCTGCAGGATACGTATTGAACCACTTAATCCCTCCCCGGTATGGGGAGGGTGGCTCCGAGCCTAGCGAGGAGCCGGGTGGGGTGAGATAATTCATCGAAGTACCCCACCCCGGCTCGCTTCGCTCGCCGACCCTCCCCGCGAGCGGGGAGGGATAAGGAACGCAAATGACCAAAGAACTATCCCGCAACGAGCACATCAAAGACGCGAGCGCGTATCTGCGCGGCACGCTGGCGGAAGGCCTGCGCGAGGAGATCACCGGCGCGATCATCGAAGAAGATCAGCAGCTGGTGAAATTCCACGGCATGTATCTGCAGGACGACCGCGACCTGAGGCACGAGCGCGGCAAGAAGAAAATGGAGAAGGCGTTCGCCTTCATGCTCCGCCTGCGCATTCCGGGCGGCGTTTGCACCACCGGGCAATTCCTTCACATCCATCACATCGCCACCACGTATGGCAACCACACCATGCGGCTGACCACGCGGCAGACGTTCCAGTTGCACGGCATCATCAAGTCGAATCTCAAGGCGACGATGCGTGAGATCGATGAAGCTGCCCTGACGACGATCGCGGCCTGCGGTGACGTCAACCGCAACGTCATGTCCGTTTCGAATCCGTACCAGTCGCGCGCGCACGCACAGGCTTATGCGACGGCGAAAGCGATCTCCGATCATCTGCTGCCGCGCACGCCCGCCTATCGCGAGATATGGCTCGACGGTGAGCGCATCATCGGCGGCGAGGAGGAAGTGATCGAGCCGATCTACGGCAAGACCTACCTGCCGCGGAAATTCAAAACCGTCGTCGCGGTGCCGCCGTCGAACGACGTGGACATTTACGCCCACGACCTCGGCTACATCGCGATCCTGGATGAGAACGGCGATGTGGAGGGCTACAACGTCACCGTCGGCGGCGGCATGGGCATGACCCATGGTCAGCCGGAAACCTATCCGCGCACCGCCGATGTGATGGGTTTTTGCAAGCCGGATCAAGCAGTTGCGGTGGCCGAAGCCGTCGTCACCGTGCAGCGTGACTGGGGCGATCGGACCGAGCGCGCCCATGCGCGACTGAAATACACCATCGAGGATCGTGGCCTCGACGCCTTCCGCGCCGAAGTGGAGAAGCGCAGCGGCGTGAAGCTTGGTGAGCCGAAACCTTTCACCTTCGATTCAACCAGCGACCGCTACGGCTGGACCGAAAGCGAGGATGGCAACGGCCACCTGACGCTGTTCGTGCAGAACGGCCGGCTGCGCGATATCCCCGGCGGGCCGCAATGGCTCACCGGACTGAAGCAGATCGCTGAGATGCACGATGGCGAATTCCGCCTCACCGCCAACCAGAACATCATCATCGCCAATGTGGCCCCGGACAAGCGCTGGGACATCGGAAAGCTGGTCGATAAACACAAGCTCACGGCCGACGCTTCGCCGCTACGCCGCAACTCCATGGCCTGCGTCGCGCTGCCGACCTGCGGTCTCGCGCTGGCGGAAAGCGAGCGCTACCTGCCGGACCTCGTGACCGAGCTGGAAGAGCGCCTAGCATCCCATGGGCTGACCGACGACGAGATCGTCATCCGCATGACCGGTTGCCCCAACGGCTGCGCGCGGCCTTATCTCGCCGAGATCGGCTTGGTGGGAACCGGGCCGGGCAAATACAACTTGTATCTCGGCGCCGCCTTCGACGGCTCCCGGCTGTCGAAGCTCTTTGCCGAAGACCTCGATCATAAGGGCATCGTCGCGGCGCTCGACCCCATCTTCGCGGTCTTTGCGGCCGAGCGGTATGAGCGCGAGCGCTTCGGTGACTATGTGATCCGCGCCGGCTTTGTCGCACGGAGCGGCAACGGCCGGAACTTCCACGCCAATGTGGGCAAAAAACGCACGGCGTGAAATGACTGACGAACGCACACCGGTGGAAACCCGAACGCCCCGCATGGACGCGCTGGCGCGGCTGCCGATATTCCTTGCGCTCGAAGGCAAACGCGCCGTCGTCGCGGGCGGCAGCGCGGCGGCGGCGTGGAAGGCGGAATTGTTGTCCGCAGCCGGCGCACATGTTGATGTCTACGCAGACGATCCGTCCGAGGAATTGCTCGGCCTTCTGAACGAGCCGCCGCGCGGCGCGATAACCTTGCATCGGCGAAAGTGGGAGGCCGCGGATTTTTCCGGCGCGGCCATCGCCATCGGCGGCTGCGCGGATGACGACGAAGCCGCGCGGTTTGCGGAAGCCGCGCGCGCCGCAAGCGTGCCGGTCAATGTCATCGACAAGCCGGCGTTTTGCGACTTCGCCTTCGGCTCCATCGTCAACCGCTCGCCGCTGGTCATCGGCATTTCCACCGACGGCGCCGCGCCGGTGTTCGCGCAGGCGATCCGCGCCAAGATCGAATCCCTGATCCCGCAAGGCTTTGCCCTTTGGGCTGCCGCCGCGCGGCGCTGGCGCGACAAGGTGAAAGCATCCGGCCTGTCGTTCGCGGGCCGCCGCCGCTTCTGGCACATCTTCACGGCCTTCGCGGTGACGCATCCCAACCAGAAACCCGAGCCTGCGGATTTCGACCGCTTGCTGGCGCAAACCAAAGGCGAGGGAGCCGCACTGGAATCCGGCAGCGTCACGTTGGTGGGCGCGGGGCCGGGCAATCCGGAATTGCTGACGCTGCGCGCCGTGCGCGCTCTGCAATCGGCCGACGTGATCCTCATCGACGATCTCGTGTCGGCGGAAGTTTTGGATTTCGCGCGGCGCGAAGCGAAGAAAATGCTGGTCGGCAAGACCGGCCATGGCCCCGCCTGCAAGCAGGATGAGATCAACGCGCTCATGGTGTCGCTGGCGAAAGCTGGCAAGCGCGTGGTGCGGCTCAAGGGCGGCGATCCGATGATCTTCGGCCGCGGCGGCGAGGAAGTTACCGCCTGCCGTGAAGCTGGTATCCCCATCGAGGTGGTGCCCGGCATCACGGCCGCGCAGGGCGTGGCGAGCCGTCTCGGGGTATCGCTCACCCACCGCAAACATGCGCGGCGGGTGCAATATGTCACCGGGCATGGTGATAACGGCCAGCTTCCCGACGACCTCGATTGGAAGAGCCTGGCTGATGCTGCCGCCACGACGGCGATCTACATGCCGTTAAAGACGATTGCCGACCTCGTGGCCCATGCCGTCGCGGCAGGTCTCGATCCCGCAACACCCGCGATTGCAGTCGCGCGGGCGACGCGCCCGGACGAGGCGATCATCGCCGCGCCGATTGGCGAGCTGCCGGCGCGCCTTGCCGCTGAAGCGCCCAGCGGGCCGGTGCTGGTGCTGATCGGCCACGTCCTCGCTGAGAGCGGCGTTGCGAGCGTTCAGGATTGGCTGGGTGAGAAGCAGAGTGTGAAAGCGGGAGCGTGAGGCGACTCTTCTTTCCCTCTCCCCTTGTGGGAGAGGGTGCCGAGCGGACGTTGGTCTGCGAGGCGGGTGAGGGGGCTTCTTCGTAAAAATTATCGCGCCCGATTCTTGCGAAGCGACCCCCTCACCTGGCTCGGCTTCGCTTTGCTCGCCTCGCCACCCTCTCCCGCGAGGGGAGAGGGGGAAGAAGCGATCAAAAATACCGGTCGAAGTGCTGCTGTTCGAGCGGCACGCCCGCCAGGCGCAGCACCTCGGCCATGGCATTGACCATGGGCGGCGGCCCGGCGAAGTACCATTCGAATTCTGGCATCCGCCCCGCATGCACCTCCGCGACGACTTCATGGATCAGGCCGACGCGCCCCGACCAGTCTCCGTGGCTTTCCAGATTCGGCTCCGAAATGGCGGGATGAAACTCGATCGTCTCGCCCCAGCCCGGCAGCTTGCTCAATGCTTCTTCGCCGGTGATGTCGCGCGCCGCACGCCCGCCCATGAAAAAATAAAGCTTCCGGCCCTTCATCTTCGGCGACGCCGCCATGCCGTGGGCAACCGACAGCATGGGCGAGATCCCCGAGCCGCCGGCGACGCAGACCACCTCGCGCGGTGAATCCTCGCGCAGGTAGGCATGGCCATAGGGCCCATCGATGTGCACCGTGTCGCCCGGCTTCAAGCGGTCGAATAGCGCCGTGGTAGCCACACCGCCCGGCTTCTTGCGGATCTGGAATTCCCAGTCCGTGCTTGGCTCGTTGGCGATGCTGCTCATGGAATAGCCGCGCGGGGCAGGCACGCCTTCGACGTAGATCTGCGCATATTGGCCGGGCAGGAAGCGCTGTGGCTTCTCCGAGCGGAATTTGAATTCCGAAATATCGTGCGTGAGCGGGGTAGCGCTTATGAGTTCGTATTTCTGCCGCAGCGGCATCACCTTGGGGATGTAGATGTCTTCCAGCCGCTGCCGGATGGTCACATCCCCCTTGGGGCGCGACTGGCAGGCTAGCTGGCGTCCCCGCTTGCGGTCGCGCTCGGTCAGCGCGGGAGCATTGGGGTAGAGATTTTCCACCTCGCCTTCCCCCAGCTCGAAACGGCAGGTGCCGCAGCCGCCCGCATTGCACTCATAGGGCATCCCAAGGCCGGCTTTCAGCCCGGCGCGGGTGATGGTGTCCATTTGGTCGCAGGGATAATGCGCGTCGCTTTTCTCGATTCGAACAACGCCAGCGTGAGAGCTGTTATGCATTGAATCCGTACCAGCCATGGAAACTCCGATTGATTGGGAAAACGTCAGTTATATAGAATGGAAGGACAAGTCCAGACCGCCCCGCCCCCGCACATCTCCTGGTATGCAAGGAAGAACGGATGACGAAACTTGAGGCCGTGATCGATGAGCTTGTGACCGCGAACCGGATCCTGGCCCGGGAGGGGATCGTGGACTCCTTCGGGCACCCCAGCATCCGCCACCCGGACCGGCCGGACCGCTTTCTGCTGTCCCGGGCGCGCGCCCCCGACCTCATCGAGGCCGGCGACATCATGGAGTTCACCCTCGATGGCACGCCGGTCAACGGCGGCGACAAGAAGCCGTATCTCGAGCGGTTCATCCATGGCTCGATCTTCGAGGCGCGGCCGGATGTGAACGCCGTCATCCACAATCACAGCCCGAGCGTGATCCCGTTCGGCGTCACCAAGAAGAAACTCAAGCCGCTGCATCACATGTGCGGCTGCATGGGGCATGAGGTGCCGGTTTGGGATTCGCAGACCAGCTTTGGCGATACCTCCCTGCTGGTGTCCAGTGTGGAGATGGGCCGCGATCTGGCGAAGCAGTTAGGAAACCGGCCTGCCGCGCTGATGCGCGGCCACGGCTGTGTCGTCGCCGCCGGCGATATCCGCGAGGCGACTTACATCGCCTATTATCTCGAAGTGAACGCCAAGCTGCAGATGCAGGCGATGAGCATGGGTGAGGTCACGTTCCTTACCGCCGGCGAGGTCGACAACATCATCGAGCGCACCGGGCCTTACTCGTTCAACCGCGCCTGGGAGAACTGGTGCCGCCGCGCGGGACGCAAGATGCTGGAGCGGCCCGACGAAGTTGTTGCTGTGAAAGGTTAGTGGAAAATCATGCGTTACATTGATGCGTTCAATCATTTCTTCCCCAAGGGCCTGTGGGACAAGATGCTGGCGTCGGAAGGCGCGGCACGCGACATCGGCAAGCGTATGCGCGGCATTCCGTGCATCTACGATCTCGATGAGCGCTTCCGCGTGATGGATCAATTCAAGGACAAGAACTACACGCAGATCCTGTCGCTCGGCATGCCTCCGCTGGAGGCTTTGGGCACGCCGGCGCAGAGCGCGGAATTCGCACGGCTCGGTAACGACGGCATGGCGGAACTGGTGGAAAAATATCCCGATCGTTTCTCGGGCTATGTCGCGTCGCTGCCGATGAATGACCCCAAGGCGGCGGTGAAAGAGGCGGAACGTGCTTTTACCCAAGCCGGCGCCAACGGTCTGCAAATCCATTCCAACGTGAATGGCGCGCCGCTGGATGAGCCGCAGTTTTTGCCGGTGTTCGAGATCGCCGCCCAATACAACAAGCCGATCCTGCTGCATCCGAGCCGCGGCGCGAACATGCCGGACTACAAGACGGAGGACAAATCGAAATACGAAATCTGGTGGACCTTCGGCTGGCCGTACGAAACCAGCGCGGCCATGGCGCGCCTTGTCTTCTCCGGCATGATGGACCGCCTGCCGAACCTCAAAGTGCTGGCGCATCACTTGGGCGCGATGGTGCCCTATTTCGAAGGGCGCGTCGGGCCGGGCATGGATCAACTCGGCAAGCGCACATCGGACGAAGACCTTACGCTTGTGTTGAAGCGTCTGAAGAAGCGGCCGTTCGATTACTTCAAGGACTTCTACGCGGATACCGCCGTGTTCGGCTCACGCGCGGCCACTGTCTGCGGGCTCGACTTCTACCATCCGGACAAGGTGCTGTTTGCCTCGGACTCGCCATTCGATCCCGAGCGCGGCCCAGGCTATATCCGGGACACCATCAAGGTTCTGGAATCGATCGAGATGCCGCAAGACCGGCGCGAAAAAATCTGTTTTCGCAATGCGCAACAGTTGTTTAGCCTGCGCTGAAAGGTCCAAATTTAGCCCCCTAAACTGCTTGCGCCGGAAGCGACCGTGCGTAAACTGTGCGCCACTTAACTCCAAAAGCCGGGTGTTCCCATGAAGCGTTTATTCGCAACGATTGCTGCTGTTTCCCTCCTCGCCACGCCGCTCTTGGCGCAAACGGCGAATTGGCCCTCAAAGCCGGTGAAGATCGTCGTCCCCTTCGCGGCCGGCGGCTCGGCTGACACGTTGGGCCGCAGCTTCGGGGAGCAACTCACCAACTCTCTGGGCCAGCAGTTTGTCATCGAGAACCAGGGTGCGGCCGGAGGACTGGTCGGCTCTGCTGCGGTCGCGCGCTCTGACCCTGACGGCTACACCTTCGTCGTCTCGGGCATCGCGTCGCACGTCATCGCCCCTTCAACGAATCCGAACCCCGGATTCGATCCGATGAAGGACTTCACCCATGTCGCCTATTTCGGCGGCCCGCCGATCGTCATGATCGCGCATCCGTCGCTGGGCGTGAAGTCGCTGAAGGAATTGTTGGAAGTCATAAAGAAGAGCAAGGACCCCATGGGCTATGTCTCCCCGGGCGCCGGAACGCTCGGAAATCTGGTCGCGGAATATTGGGCGAGCAAGGAGAAGGTGAAGCTTGAGCACATCCCGTATAAGGGCGCTGCCCAGGCGATCACCGATCTGATCGGCGGTCATGTGAAGCTCGGTTCGATGACCTTCACCACCGCGTCTTCTCAGATCCGCTCCGGAAACGTCATTCCGCTCGCGGTGTCCTCGTCCAAGCGCCTGGCGGAGTTCCCCGATCTGCCGACCTTCAAGGAGCTCGGCTATCCCGACATGGTGGCGACCACATGGTTCTCGCTGTCCGGCCCCAAGGGCCTGCCCGCGGATATCGTCCAAAAGGTGAACCAGGCGGTGGATAAGGCCAAGGACGATGCGGGCGTGCAAAAGCGCCTCGCCACCGAGGCCATGGAAACCGAGAAGATGAGCGCTGCGGATTTCACCAAGTTCGTGGCCAGCGAGCTTGCCAAATGGGGCCCTGTGGCCAAGGCCACCTTCAAGCCTCAGTAACTGCATGGGCTGCTGGCGCCGCCATTGCGGCGCCAGCAGCCGCTACCACCTCCGCAAAATGATGTGATTTCCTCCGCCCAGCGGCGCCGGGCCGCTTGCGAGAGAGTATTCTTGCGGGCTATGCGGAAGGGGGGCACGCTTTCCTGACGCCTCCATTAAGTCCCGGAATTTCCCATGCTTCGCTGGTTTCATGCGCTGATGCCGAAGGAGGAGCGCTTCTTCGACCTTTTTGCGCAGCATGCTCAGTCCATCGTCGCGGGCGCACAGGCGCTTCGCGCCATGCTGGAAGGCGGCGAGGCTGTTCCCCGCCAATTCCAGATCGTCATGGAACGGGAGAACGACGCCGACAATGCAACGCGGCAGGTCTTCATGGCCGTGCGCCGGAGCTTCATCACCCCGTTCGATCGTGGCGATATCAAAGACCTCACCGCCTCGATGGATAATTCCATCGACATGATGCAGAAAACCGCCAAGGCGGTGATGCTGTTCAATATCCGCTCGTTCACGCCGCAGATGAAGGCGATGGCCGACGTCATCGTGCAATGCGCCCGGCTGGTGGAAGAGGCGGTCCCGCTGCTCAAATCCATCAGCACCCATGCCGCCCGCATCAGCGCCATTGCCGAGAAGATTTCGCACCTCGAGGGGCAAGCCGACGAGATGCACGATAACGGCCTGAAAGAACTGTACGAGAAGTCGAAATCGGACCCCATGGCCTACATCACGGGCAATGAAGTCTACGATCACCTCGAAAAGGTGGTCGATCGCTTCGACGACGTCGCCAACGAGTTGCAGGGCATCGTCCTCGAACACGTATGACGGCAGGCGGGGGAATATAATGGAGGCCGTCGCGCTCAGCTTGCCTCTGTTGATCGGGCTGATCCTCGTTGCGCTGGCGTTCGACTTTTTGAATGGGCTTCACGACGCCGCCAACTCCATCGCAACGATCGTTTCCACGCGCGTGCTTCGGCCGCAGCATGCGGTGGCCTGGGCGGCCTTCTTCAACTTCATAGCCTTTCTTTTCTTTGGCCTGCATGTCGCCGAAACGCTTGGCACCGGCATCATCGCCGCCACGGTGGTTGATCCGCGCGTGATCTTCGGCGCTCTTGCCGGCGCCATAACCTGGAACGTCATCACTTGGCTGCTGGGAATTCCTTCCAGTAGTTCGCATGCCCTGATCGGCGGCCTCGTCGGTGCGGGCGTCGCCAAAGCCGGCATGGCGGCTATCGTTTGGGGCGGATTGAGCAAGACCACCGCGGCCATCGTTCTTTCGCCGCTGGTTGGCTTTTTCCTTGCGCTGCTGCTGGTGCTGGCCATTTCCTGGTGGCACGTCCGGGCGACGCCTTACGCCGTGGATCGCAGGTTCCGCATCCTGCAGTTCGTATCGGCCTCGCTTTATTCCCTCGGCCACGGCGGCAATGATGCGCAGAAGACCATGGGCATCATCGCGGTGCTGCTTTTTTCGCAGGGCCAACTTGGCGATAAGTTTTACGTGCCTTTCTGGGTGGTGATCACATGCCAGGCGGCCATGGGCCTCGGCACGCTGTTCGGCGGGTGGCGCATCGTCAAAACGATGGGATCGAAGATCACGCGGTTGACGCCGGTGCAGGGGTTCTGCGCGGAGACAGGCGGCGCCATCACCTTGTTCGGTGCGACCTGGCTCGGAATCCCGGTGTCCACCACGCACACGATTACCGGGTCCATCATCGGCGTCGGCGCAGCGAAGCGATTTTCGGCCGTGCGATGGAGCGTGGCCGGCAACATCGTCATTGCCTGGGTCATCACGATCCCAGCTTCCGCCACGATCGCCGCCCTGGCCTATGCCGCCGTCGGGTTGTTTTCCTGAGGCAGGCGCGCGGGTCCGCTTATCAGCTTGCGACCTTGGTAAGGAAGTTTTCCACTTCGCTGCGCAGCTTGTCGGCGGCGGTTTCCATGACCTCCGACGTTGCCAGCATGGCTTGCGCCGAAGCCCGCGCGCCGGTGGCGGCGCCGGCGACTTGACCGAGCACCGACACGATCACCTTGGTGCCTTCGGCCGCGCTGGAGACGTTTTGAGAAATCGCGCCCGTGGCGGCATTCTGCTGCTCCACCGATGCCGCGACATCGGACGTGTATTCGTTGATCTGATGCATGCGCTCGGCGATGCGCCGGATTGCGCCCACGGCGCCGCCGGTCGAAGCTTGCACGGCCGAAATATGGCTGATGATCTCTTCGGTGGCTTTCGCCGTCTGCACAGCGAGTGATTTTACCTCGGACGCCACGACGGCAAATCCACGCCCGGCCTCACCGGCGCGCGCCGCCTCGATCGTCGCGTTGAGTGCGAGCAGGTTGGTCTGACCGGCGATGTTCTGAATAAGCTTGACCACTTCTCCGATCTTTTCGGCGGCGCTGGTCAGTCCGGCGATCTCGTCGTTGGTGGCCTGCGCCTCGGTCACGGCTGTGCGCACGACGTCAGCAGTGCGGTGCAATTGACGGCTGATTTCGCCGATGGAGCTCGACAGCTCATCGGCGGCTGTGGCGGCGGTTGCGACATTGCCGGATGCTTCGTTCGAGGTCTTCAGCGCACCCTCCGCGCATTGCGAGGTCTCGCTAGAGGAGCCGAACAGCGCCGTTGCCGTCGACCGCATCGACGACGTGCTGTCGCCGACGACCTTGAGAACGGATTCGACCCGTTGGCGGAACACGGAGATGGCCGCATCGACCATGGTGCGGCGCTGTTCCTGCTCGATCATCGCCGCCCGCTCTTCTACGACACGCCGGCGCTCGGTGATGTCTTCATGCACGCCGACCCAGCCGCCGGCCATCGACTGGTTCAAGACGGAGATGATACGTCCATCAGGCAGCACGATTTCGGTGCTGACCCTTCCGCCCTTCGCCATCTGATCCATGACTTTGGCATAATACTGCTCCAGATCGCCGCCGAAGCTTCCCGTGTCCGCGCGATATTTCAAATAGTTCAGAAGCGTACAGCCGGGTTTAACAACCTCGGGCGGCAATTGGTACATGTGCAGGAAAGGTTCGTTGCAGATCATAAGACGGCCCGCGGAATCGAACATGCAAAGGCCGTGTGACATGTTGTTCAGCGCCGTTTCCAGCCGCACGTTTTGCTCGCGAAGGCGCCCATCGGCAAAGGCGGCGATGGCGCTGGTCCCCAGCACGGCTATTGCCGCGCTGGCGACAGCCAAGGAAAGCCAGACGGGGGAAAGCGACAGGGGATTAATGATGCGCGCCGGATCGGGAACGATCTGGACGGCCCCCATGGCGGTGAAGTGGTGGGAGACGATCGCGAGCGTCAACAGCACGCCGGCGCCGATCGTCGCGTACGTGTCCCTGCGGTGCGCCGCGAGGGCGAGGGACGCCATGCCCAACAATCCGCCCAGTACGATGGATGCCGCCACCAGATCCCAGGACCATTCGACGTGGCCGGGTATTTCCAGCGCCGACATGCCGAGATAATGCATGCAAGCCACGGCGGCGCCGACCAGCCCGCCTCCGGCGGCGGCCGCCCAAGGCTTGGGGCCGTAGACCGCCAAGGCAAGACCTAATCCGGTGATGACCGCGGCTGCGAGAAGCGACAGCAACGTCAACGTGACGTTATAGCCAACGGCGATGCCGGGATCGTAGGCGAGCATCGCGATGAAATGCGTGGTCCAGATGCCGCATCCGGAGGCCGCGCCGGCGATGACCAGCCAGGCAAGCCGCCCTCGGCCCTTCGTTGCTAATGCACGATGGAACAGCGTGATGGTGACGACGCTGGCGAGAAGACAGACGAGGCCTGCTATGACAACGAGCCGCCAGTCATGCTGGGTGGTCAGGCAGTTGTAAATTTGAAACATGAATTTACCGGTCCGGGACGGTTAAACCTTATTTCGGGACGGTTTTTTTGCGGTTAACGATTGGTTAACGGATGCTTAACTATCGCTATCCACGCACCAGCACGGCATCCGGTAAAGTACCGGTCGATTCGGAGGTTTCCCCCAATGGCTTCACGCCAACGTCTGACGAAAATCCTTACCGGCCTCTTTGCAGTCGTAGCTCTGGCGGGGTGTGCTGATCCCGAAACCCCGACGGGCCAGCCGAGCTTCTACCGCAGCCTCGCCCAGGCCGGCGTGGAGGTCGACGCCAAGGCCGCCGCCTCGATGATCTCCGGCTACCGGAAGAACAACGGATTGGGTCCCGTCAGCCTCGACCCCGCATTGGCGCGCCTCGCCGAACAACAGGCCCGCGTTATGGCCCGGCGCGACAAGCTCGATCACAACGCGGGTGGGACTTTCGCGGAGCGGATGAAGGCCTCCGGCTACAAATACCAGGCGGGAGCGGAGAACATCGGCGCGGGCTACCACACGCTCGCCGAGGCGTTTTCCGGCTGGCGCGATTCGCCGCCGCATCGGGCCAATATGCTGCACAAAGGCGTGACGCGCCTCGGCATCGCGGCGGTCTATGAGCCGAATTCCAAGTACAAGGTATTTTGGGCGCTTATTCTGGCCGCGCCGGAAGACAACCGCGCGGAGTCAGCGCGGCCGAATCTGATCGCGCAATAATTTTGCTGTCGCCACCGCCGTACGGCGCAAGGCCTCCAGGCGGGAGGCGAAGGCGAAAGAGAATTCCTTGCCGGGGTCCGCGGCGATCAGGCGATCGGACACCGTGAGCCGTTCGCCCCAAAGCTGGTTGGTCGTCATATCGGCGGCGCTGGCGCAGGAGTCGACGCGGGCAATCGCCGGGCTGGCGAGAAATGACTGCGTCAGGCCCGCGACCAGAAGCAGGCCGGGAGAATAGGCCGCGTAGCGTTCGTCGTGCGCCACCTTCCATCCCCAGGCTGATTGGCCGCTCTTGAGCGTTATTGTCGCCGCGATTGTGTTGCCATTCACCAGCAGCTTGTGGAGCGAGGCTTTGCCTTCGTCGGCGAGCAAAATCACGGCGCGCTTCATGAAATGGTGCACATCGGCATTATGCAGCGCGGCGGTTCCCGCGCGCCCCTTCCAGCCCGCCGCTTCCAGCGCGAAGAATTCATCGAGACCGCGAGCCAGGTCGGTGTCATCCCGCGCTTCCACCAGGGTCACCACGCCCAGCTTCTCCAGCCGGCGTCTTTGCCGCCGCAGATCTCTTTGCCTCCGCGCGGTCAACACGCGCTCGAAGTAGCCTGCGCGGTTTTCGCCGGGCGCGAGCAGGGGGCGTTGGTATTGGCCGAAGGATTTTGCTTCGCAGCCTCGGCGCGCGAGCACGGAGGCCAGCGCAGCCGCGAATGGCCCTTCTTCGGACAAAAGACGCCAAAGGACGAGATCCGGCAGATCGGGATCGTGGGCCACATGGTCCAGCCAGGCGGCGATCACCGGCTCGGCCATCTCCCGGTGGACAAGAGGCGTGCCCAGCGGCGCATAGGGATGCGTCCATCCCACCAGCACGGGAAGCGGCACGCCGTAGCGGTGCCGGTCGATCCGCACCGGGAACAACCCGGCAAGGTGCCGTGATGCGCTGTCCGCCCATACCAGGCCGGCCATCACATCCGCTCCCAGCAGCGACGCGGCGGGGAGCGCGAAGGCCGGCTCATAGAACACGTTGGGTTCGATGGCGTGGCCGGCCAGTTCCCGCCATGGTTCGATGATGGCTTCAAGTTGCGCGAGCGGGCGGAATTCCACCTCGAACGCGATGCTCGAATTGCGGTCGGCCGCGGAGGCCCGCCGCGCAATCGCTATCGCGGTCGTGGCGTTGTCGAGGGCGGTCATCGGGCCGAGCCCCAAATCAGGCCATGCAGACCGAGGCGGCGCTTGGTCAGGAAAAACAGCGCGGCCGATTCGAATACCAGGGCCGCCGACATCGAAATCGCGGCGCCGGCGATGCCCAGCAACGGAATCAGCGCAAGGCACAGCACGACGTTGGCGCCGAAGGCCGCGGCGAAGACGCCCGCGCAGGCCCGCTGCTCGCCCACCATGTTGAGGAAGGCGGCCAGCGGGCCCACGGCTGCGCGCGCGAGCAAACCGATGGAAAAGATGAACATCAGCGGATATCCCGCGACGAACTCGCGCCCGAACAGCCACAGCAGGGGTATGCCGAAGGTCAGCACGAGGATCGTCGCGGCCAGCGATGGCCAGAAGGTCAGCTTGATGGAATGCGCCAGCGCGGCGGAAAGTTTCTCGCGGTCGCCGTCGACATGATGCTGGCTGAATTTGTTGGCCGTGGTCTGCGTGACCGCGAAATGCACGAATGCGACCAGCGCCAATGTCTTCTCCGCCGCGTAGTAGATCGCGATGTCGTGCGGCGTCTGGAACAGTTGCAGCATTAATACGCTGCTGTAGGTCAGCAGCAGGTAGAAACCGTCCACCATCACCATGGGCAACGACAACGTGAGCCAAGTCTTGACCTGATAGGCCTTCACGCCGGGCTCGATCTTGGCCGCGAGTTTCCGATTCAAGATCAGGAATTGCCCAACGCCGATGATCCATACCGAAGCGACCGACACCAACACCGCGGTCACCGCGTCGGTCCGGAAAGCGACGAAGTAAGCCAAGGCCATCAGGCCGATCATCAAGACATGCCGGATGACATAGCTGGGGAGTTGCGCGAGCTGAACCCAGTTGTGTGCGCGCGCGATGCCGCTCTGCACCTGCAACAACCCGCATATCGGCAACGCGAGGCAGGCGAGATAAAGCGGCCAGCGCTCGTAATCGCTCAGCCACGGTTGCAGCAGCGCGATCGCCATCGCGGCGGCGACCGCCATGCCGCTGGAGATACCGAAGGCAAGCCAGCGGCTGGCCGCGTGAAAACCGCGCAGCAGGTCGCCTGTCTTGCGCTGGGTATATTCCGGGATGAAACGCTGAGCGGCGGCGGAGAGCCCGACGTCGATGACGCCGGTCAGCAGCATCACCCAGGTCCAGACATAGACATAGACGCCGAACTGGAACGGCCCCATCCAAAGGGCGAAGAGGATTTGCGAGGCATAGGCAAGGACGGCCCCGCCCGCGCGGATGATGAAAGCGGCGCCGGCCATGCGGCTGGCGCGCGCAGAGTCGCTGCCGTCCACGAGCCAGGATTTGATCTGCGCGGCGAGCGCAGCGGCCGCGGCGCGCGCCGGCGGCGGATTGCTTCCAGTGCCGATGAAGGCCAAGCCTCACTCCATCGCGCGCAGAGAACAGCGCACCCCGGCGATGCTTAGCAAGGAAGCGTTAATATTCAGTTCGGAGTCGTTAAGACTTGAGGCAGCCGCTTCAGGGCTTGTTAGCTTTTCGAGACGCGGGCGGGACGGATGAACTCCGACAAGGAGCCGCTCTTACTCCGCCATTTTGATTTCAGGCGGTTGAGGGGCAGGCGGCAGGCGTCCTCGCTCACAGCCAAGAGACTACGCAACGAGAGCGGATAGAAGCGCAGGCGGGAATAGGGCGTGAGTTCGATCGGCCAGCGCTTCTGCCATGTCTCGGCGGAGCCGAGGAATTCGCAGGCGGCAAGCCCCTTGTCGCAGGCATAGCGGATCGATTCGTGCGTCAGCAGAATGCCCGGTGCGCAGTCCGACCAGCGCTCGTCGTAGCCTTGCTTCAGCGTCCAGAGCCGATCCGCATATTCCAGCGCCATCAGCGCTGCGGCGACGGTTCCGCCGATGCGCATGAAGAAAAGGCGCAAGATGCCGAGCTTCACCGCCGCCATTCCGATCTCGTCGCACAGGCATTCGATGCGCGCATCGCTGAGGATCGCCGTACCGGTTTTGCTTTTCCAGCCGGTGGATTCCACGACGTAGAGTTCACGGAGATGGCGGTGCACATCGCTTTCACAAGGCGATACTGTCTCAAACGTAACCGGTCCCTCCCGCTCCGCGCCTTTCATCTTGCGGCGTAGTTTCGAGCGTTCCTCGCCCTTCATACGCGCCTGCAACGTGGCCCAATCACATCCAAGCGGCAGCGCCGCGGTGGCGGTGTTGCCGGCGACCACGAACGAAGCGCCGCGCCAGCCGTTCGAGGCGCGCAACGCGCGCAGCTCAGCGGCATCGGCGCGCAGGCGCGGCACCACTACGGGCAGGCCGTGGTGCACGATTCCTTTCGCCACGACGTCGAGCGCCGCGTCGTCCGCGTAGATGAAACCGCTGGGCTCGGTCGTTTCATGGCCCAGGGCGTACAGCCTGGGAACGAGCGTCGCGCGGTCGATCAGGAAGGGCGCGGCCGCGCGCAAGCGCCCATCCTCCCGCGCGGTGAACACGGTGAGTTCTTTGTCCTCGCCGAAAGCTTTGAGGCAGGCGGCGAACCATTCATGCCGCAGCAGCGGCGTCTGGAATCGTTCCGCCAACGCGTTCCATTCGCTTTCCAGCGACATGAATTGCGAAGCGTCGGAAACGACTTCAAGTCTCAGCATGATCTTCCTGGCGGATTACCGCGTGCGCAGCCGCATGTCTCCGCGCCAGGGATCATGGAAAAGATTGGTTATTATTTCGTGCCGCGGATATCTCAATCCACCGAGGTTTTCATTTGCCCCAGCCCGCGCAGGACGAAAGGCGCCACCAGAGCGATCAGGGCGATGGCCAGCAATGTGGCGGAGAGGGGACTGTAAATTAGCACCAGCGGATCGCCCAGGCTGATGGATAAAGCACGGCGCAACTGACTTTCCGCGATCGGGCCGAGGATCAAGCCCACGATCACCGGCGCGATGGGATAATCGTAGCGCCGCATGAGGAAACCCATCACGCCGAAAACGGCGAGCATCGCGAGTTCCACCAGCGATGGGTTCGCAGCGATGGTGCCCATGGTGGCGAACACCAGAATTCCGCCATAGAGCCACGGCTGCGGGATCGCCAGCAGCCGCACCCACACGCCGACCAGCGGCAGGTTGAGCACCAGCAGCATGGCGTTGGCGATGAACAGGCTGGCGATCAGGCCCCAGACCAGATCAGGGCGTTCGGCGAACAGCAACGGTCCCGGGTTGAGCCCGTATTGTTGGAAGCCCGCCAGCATCATCGCCGCGGTCGCGGACGTGGGCAGGCCGAGCGTCAGCAGCGGCACCAGCGTTCCCGCCGCCGATGCATTGTTGGCGGCTTCTGGACCCGCGACGCCCTCGATCGCTCCGTGGCCGAATTCTTCCGGATGCTTGGCCAGCCGCCGCTCGGTCGCATAGGAGAGGAACGTGGGGATTTCCGCGCCGCCCGCGGGCAAGGCGCCGATCGGAAAACCGAACAGCGTACCGCGCAGCCAGGGTTTCCACGAGCGCCGCCAATCCTCCTTCGTCATCCACAGCGAGCCGCGCACCGGCTCGATGGTTTCGCGATATTTCAGGTGGCGTGACGCGATGTAAAGCGCTTCGCCCACCGCGAAGAGTCCCACCGCAAGAGTCGTCACCTCAATGCCGTCGAGCAGTTCCGGAATACCAAAAGTCAGCCGCGCCTGCCCGGTGAGTTGGTCGATGCCGACAAGACCGAGCGCCAGCCCGATGAACAGGCTGGTCAGGCCGCGCACCGGAGAATCCCCGAAAGTCGCTGAAACCGTGATGAAGGCAACGCACATCAGGGCGAAATAGTCCTCCGGCCCGAACCGGATGGCGACTTCCACCAGCCACGGTGCGAGGAACACGATGCCGAGCGTTGCGATCATGCCCGCCACGAATGAGCCGATGGCGGCGGTGGCGAGCGCGGGTCCGCCGCGCCCGGCCTTCGCCATCTTGTTGCCTTCCAGCGCGGTTGCGAGCGAGGCGCTTTCACCCGGCGTGTTGATGAGGATGGCGGTGGTGGAGCCGCCATACATGCCGCCGTAATAGATGCCGGCGAACATGATGAGCGATCCGGCGGGATCGAGCTTGAAGGTGACCGGCAGCAGCAGCGCCACGGTCAGGGCGGGCCCGATCCCCGGCAACACGCCAACGGCGGTGCCGAGCAGCACGCCGATGAAAGCGAATAGAAGATTGATCGGCTGAAGCGCGACCGCGAGGCCTTGGGTGAGGGAAGCGAAAGCGTCCATGCGATCCCGCTATCCAAGCAGCCGTTCAATCGGCCCCATGGGGAGCGACAACGAGAGCAGCTTGGAAAAAAGCAGATAAACCGTCAGGGCAAGAGCCGCCCCGATGGCGAGATCAATGTGAAGCGCCTTGCGCCCGAACGCCGCCGAGGTCATGGCGAACAGCAGCGCGGTGGCGATGATGAATCCGCCGCCAAACCCGATCACGGCGATGAGCGCCGCGATGCCGCCCAGGACGCGCTGGATTGCCTTCGGATCGATTTCTTCGCGCGGCGGCAGGCCGCCCTGGAGCGCCATGACAAGATTGCCGATCGACAGCAGCGCCAGCCCGCCCGCTATGACGAACGGCATGGCCTTGGGCCCGACGCCATAGACGGAGGTGATTTGCAGCGTGGTCGTATCCCAAACGATCACCGCCGCCAGCAGGAAAAGGCATCCCGCGATGACGAGTCCCGCGGGATCCACCCGTTGCGTCTTCCTCCGCTCCAAAGCCGCCCCCCCTTTATCCGCGTTCCGGGCAGCGCAGCGCGTATGCACTGCGCCGCGCCAGGAACACGAATGCGCCTAGGACTTCACCAGACCGATCGCCTTCATCACCTCGGCGACCCGTTCCTGTTCCTGCTTCAGGAAGGCCGCGAAGGCATCGCGCGCCAGATAGGCGTCGTCCCAGCCTTTCTGCTTGAGGACTTCCTTCCAGGCGTCGGACTTCACCATCTTCTCCACGGCGTCGTTGAGCGTCTTCGTCTGCTCCGCGGTGAGGCCGGGCGGGGCGACGACCGAACGCCAATTGGTGATGACGACGTCAAGGCCTTGTTCCTTGATGGTCGGCACATCGACGCCCGGACGGCGTTCCGGCGAGCTGACGCCGATGGCGCGCAGCTTGCCGGCCTTGATCTGGCCTTCATATTCGCCGTAGCCGGAGATGCCGGCGGTCACCTTGCCGCCGAGGATCGCGGCCAGCGATTCACCGCCGCCCGAGAACGGAATGTAGTTGACCTTGGACGGGTCGGCGCCGGCCGCCTTCGCGAACATGCCCGCCAAGATGTGATCGACGCCGCCGGCCGAGCCGCCGGCAAAGGTCACCTTGCTGACGTCGGCTTTCACCGCCGCGGCGAGGTCTTTCGCATTCTTGATCGGTGAATCCGCTGGCACGACGATGACTTCCGTTTCCTCGGTGAGCCGTGCGATCGGTGTCGTCTGGCTGAGCGAGACCGGCGACTTGTTAAGCAGAATGGCGCCGACCATGACAAAACCGTTGACCATGAGCTGGCTGGCATCGCCCTTTGCGCCGGTGACGAACTGAGCAAGGCCGACGGTGCCGCCCGCGCCGGGGATGTTGATGACCTGAACGCTCTTGGCCGCGCCCGCGGCCACCATCGCCTGTTGCATGGCGCGGGCGGTTTGATCCCACCCGCCGCCAGGAGCGGCGGGCGCGATGAGCTTCAGCTCGGCTAGTTGCGCCATCGTCGCGGTCGCCATCGTGGCGAGCAACGCGGCGGCGATGGTTCCTGGAATAAGCTGCCTTAAGCGGGACATTTGGCTCCTCCCGTTGTTGTTGGCGTGCCCCTTAACCGGGCGCATGTGGCCCTACTGTCGCGCCAATCGCTGGCGGGGGTCAACGGTTCCCGGCGGCTATTCGCAGCATCTAGCCGGCAAAGCCGCCGTCATCGAGAAAGGCTTGCTCATCGGGCGTGGTCTGGCGGCCCAGGAGTTGATTGCGATGCGGGAAGCGCCCGAAGCGGCGGATGATGTCGGCGTGCAGCAGGGCAAATTTCAGCGTGTTCTCGTCTCCGGCTTCCCGGCTGAGCGCGACACAGCGCTCCTGATCGGCGAGCGCCTCTGAATGCATGAATGGCAGGTAGAAGAAGTTCCGCTTCGGTGCGCCTAGCTGCTTGTCGAAGCCGCGGGCAATGGCGCGGCCGGCAATAGCGAGCGCGAGAGGATCGGTGTCGAAAGTGCGCGGCGAGCCGCGGAACATGTTGCGCGGGAATTGATCGAGCAGGATGACAAGCGCCAGCGCGCCCTCCGGCGTCGCCTCCCAGCCGGTGAGACGCCCCTGCGCCGCCGCTTCATATGTCGGCAGGAATTTTTCGCGGATGTCGGCATCGAAGGCGGCGTCTTTGGTGAACCACTTCTTCGGCCCCGCGCCGAACCAGAAGGCGAGCACATCGGTGGGGGAGGCCTGATTCACAGGCGGGATGTCTGCCATGCCTCGATGCTAGCTCAGGCGGCTTCGGTGTTCACTGCGCAAGATTCCTCGCGCAAGGCGCGCCGGAGAATCTTGCCGACGTTTGTCTTCGGCAGATCGGACCTGAACTCCACGAATTTCGGCACCTTGTAGCTTGCAAGCTGCGTGCCGCAGTATTTCCGCAGTTCTTCCTCGGTGAGCTTCGGGTCTTTCCTGACCACGAACAGCTTCACCGCCTCGCCGGAGCGCGCATCGGAGACACCGATCGCCGCGCATTCCAGGACGCTGGGGTGACTCGCCGCCACGGCTTCGACCTCATTCGGATAGACGTTGAAGCCGGAAACAAGGATCATGTCCTTCTTCCGGTCGACGATCCTGATCTGGCCCCTTTCGTCCATCACGCCGATGTCGCCGGTTCGGAAGAAGCCGTCGCTGCTCATGACCTTGGCTGTCTCGTCTAGCCGCTGCCAATAGCCGGGCATCACCTGCGGGCCGCTTGCGCATATTTCACCCGCTTCGCCGACCGGCAGATCCTGATCGTTGTCGCCCCGGATCGCGATGATGGTCGAAGGCAGCGGCAGGCCGATGCTTCCCGTCCACGCCGTGCTGTCGGCACGGTTGCAGGTGAGCACCGGCGATGTCTCCGACAGGCCGTAGCCTTCGAGGATAGGGCAGCCGGTCGCGGCGAACCATTTTTCCGCCACCGCCTGCTGCACCGCCATCCCGCCGCCGATGGAGCATTTGAGCGCGCTCCAATCGACCGTGCCGAAATCGGGATGATGCAGCAGCGCGTTGTAGAGCGTGTTCACGGCGGGAAACGAATTCACCTTGTACTTGCGCAGTTCCTTGATGAGCGCAGGCAGATCGCGCGGATTGGGAATGAGGAGGCAAGTGCTCCCAATCCGGATGCCCGCGAGGAAGCACACCGTCAGCGCGAAGATATGATAGAGCGGCAGCGCGGCGACCGTCATCATGCGCTCGACATAAGGCTCCCGGTCGAAAATCGGTTTCTGCCACGCCTCGACCTGCAATGTATTGGCCACCATGTTGCGATGAAGCAGCATGGCGCCTTTGGCGACGCCGGTCGTGCCGCCGGTATATTGCAGGAAGGCGATATCGTCGGGTTCGATGTCCGGTGGCTTGAAGCTCCGCATGCGGCCCGCCTCGATGACGTCCTTGAACCGCGTTGCACCCGGCAAAGCATATGGCGGCACCAGCTTCTTCACGCGCCGCACGACGAAATTCACCAAAGCGCCTTTGAGCGAGCCCAACAAGTCGCCCAGGGAAGCCACGACGACATGCTTCACCGTCGTGCGGCCGATCACCTGCTGCACCGTCGCCGCGAAATTCTCCAGCACGACGATCGCTTCCGCGCCGGAGTCGTTGAGCTGGAATTCGAGTTCGCGCGGCGTGTAGAGCGGATTGACGTTCACCACCGTCATGCCGGCGCGCAGAATGGCCGCGATCGCCACCGGATTTGCCAGCACATTCGGCATCATCACCGCGACGCGCGCGCCTCGCGTCAGGCCTTGCGCTTGCAGCCACGCGGCAAAGGCGCGCGACAGCTCATCGAGCTCCGCATAGGTGATTGCCTTGTCCATGAAGATGAAAGCTTTGTCCGCGCGGAATTTCGCGAAGCTTTCCTCCATCATGGCCACGACGGAAGAATATCTGGCCGGATCGATATCGGCAGGAACACCCGGCGGATAATGCTTGAGCCAGATGCGTTCCATAGGGCTTTCCCCTCCGCGTCGAATCATCGAGCGGTTCAGCCTACGTTGCCGGCAGATTGGGCAAATGGCCGCGGCGTGGCAAGTGCCACAGGCGGCATCAATCCCGGGAGAGGGGAGCGGAAGTCGATGTTGCGGCGGCGGATGCCGCGGGTTTGCTCGCCGCAGGTTTAGCCAGTGCGGGTTTGGCCGCCGCCGTCGCAGCCTGGGCGACAACCGGCGGCTTGACGGTCTTAGGCCGCGGCTTGGGCAGGGGCACCAGCGCGGCGTCCTCGGACAAAGCCGATGTCATTGAAGCAGGGCTCGCATTGGCAATGGGCGTGGGCGTGAGACTGGACCAGGTTCCCGCCGTTGCGACCTTGGCGCCCGGGGCGGGCGTGGTCTGAACCTGCTTCACCGCGACGGGCTTTGCGCCGGCCACCGAACCCGATGCCGGGCCGCCCTTCTTTGTCGCGCCGACGAATACGTCGATCGGTTCGGCCAGATGCTGCGCGGTTCCGAGCGTAAACGGCTTGTTTGGCGCGCGCAGGGCGGACAGCATCACCGCCGTGCCGTCGATCTCGCTGCGGGAAGCCGCGATCTCGTCTTCCACGTCCTCGTCTTCGGCAGCAGGCTTCTTGCGATGCTTGCCGCACATTTCTTCCTTCAGATTGGGCGGCGCGGCGGCGATCGGCGTGAGCGCATCGACCGTGCCGAGCGAGGGTGTCAGCCAGGACAAGCCGCTGCCGTTGAAACCCCGTTCCAGCAACTGCGCGGCCTTGATCGCGCGCACGGCGGAGGAGGGGGCGCCGAAGACGACGGCGATCAGCTTCTTTCCGTTGCGCGTGGCGCTGGCGACGAGATTGAAACCGGAAGCGCAGATGTAGCCGGTCTTCATGCCGTCGGCGCCGGGATAGCGCTCCATCAGCTTGTTGTAGTTGCGCGTCACGCTCTTGCCGAACCTGATCGCGGGAATGCGCCAGTAGAATTCGTGCTGCGGAAAGTCGTGCATCAAGGAGCGCGCCAGGATTCCCATGTCGCGCGCCGAACTGATCTGGCCGTCCGCCGGGAGCCCGTGCGGATTGACGTAGCTCGATTGCACCATGCCGAGCCGCTGGGCGGTGGCATTCATCTCGTCGGCGAAACCTTCCACCGAGCCGGAAACGCCTTCCGCGATGGTCACCGCGATGTCGTTGGCCGATTTGACCATCAGCATCTTCAGCGCATTGTCGACGGTGAGCTGACCGCCGGCTTTGATGCCCATCTTCGATGGCGGCTGGGCGGCTGCTTTCGGCGATACCGTGATCAGCGTGTCGGCTTTGATGCGGCCCTCCCGCATGGCTTGCAGCGTCACATAGAGGGTCATCAATTTGGTGGTCGAAGCCGGGTACCACGGATAGGTGGCATTTTCAGCGTGCAGCACTTTGCCTGTGTCAGCTTCGATGAGCAGTTGCGCCTCGGCCGATGCGGGGCCGGCGGCAAGCATCGCCGCTGCGATACTCATCCCGGCGAAAAAAACGGCGTTGGCCAGAATTCTCATACAAAATGCCACGTTTCGCGGTCCGGTGCGGTTCGTCGGGCCTCGGAAACCTTTGAGTTCCATAGGCAGTCTATTTAAGCCAATGGCGACGCGGAAGGCAAAAGCGGGCGGAAAACAGCCCTAATGCATCGCGCATCCCGAGGCTGTTTCACTCAGGAAAGCGTCCAAAGTTCGGCAAGCCCTAGCCGGGCCGTGCGCGCGGACCCACCCTGCGTTCCGGCTCCGGCGGCAGGTATGTGGGATCGAAGACCTCCGAAGGCTCGGGCTTGCTCCTGAACTTGTGTGTCTCGCTAAGCTGATCGATGGCCTTGGCCAAGCGCGCGGGATCGACGCCGCCCAATCCATTCGCCTGAACTTCCTCGGTCAGGATGTTGTCGTGGATCGCCATGCGCAGCCGTTCGAGCTCAAGGTTCTTGTTGGCTACTTCGTTTCGTTTGACGACCGAGTCCACGGCGCGTGCCGGCTCCCGGATCGTCGTTTTGAGTCCGGCCAGGTAAGCGCGTAAAAAGGCTCTCACCGCTTCAGGCGACTCCAAGGCGAACTTGGTGTTCATGACGATCGCGTCGCCGTAGAGCTGCACGCCATAGTCGGCCATCGCCAGCACGACGAGGTCGTCAACCGGAACGCCGCGCTCTTTGAGATTGAGATAGGTCGAGAACGAGATACCGGTGACTGCGTCCACCTGACCGGCCGCGAGCATCGGCTCCCGCACGGCGGGTGCGATGCTCTCGACCTTCACCTTGGAAGCATCGATGTTGTTGAGCTTGGCGAAGAGCGGCCATTGCGAGCCGGCGGCGTCGGTCGCCGGCGCGCCGATCCTCTTGCCTTCGAGATCCTTGGGATTGGCAATGCCGCGGCTTTTGCGCGCTATGACCGCATAGGGCGGCTTGTTGTAGACCATGAATACGGCCTTGAGCGGAGCGCCGGGATTCTGGTCGCGGTATTTGATGACCATGTTGATGTCGGCGAGCGCGAATTCAGCCGCGCCGGTCGCGACGCGGGTAATCGCGTCCGGTGCGCCGCCGGTAGCGTCGATCGAAACGTCGAGCTTCTCGGTGCGGTAATAGCCGCGGTCCTGCGCGGCGACCAATGGAGCGGCCGGGCCTGTGAGGCTGCCTTCGACGGCTACTCTGATGGGCGTTTGCGCCGCCGCGGGGCCGGCCGCGAGCGCGGCCGAAACGGCGGCCATGGCGGCGAACCCGGCACGAGCGAGCGCGAGGTAACCCCTGCGCATTATCGATCCTCTTCGCTCTCCAGCGACGTTTCACCAAAGATCATGACCGGCCAAAGAGCAAGACCAAGGCCGGAAATTGCAACCACCATCCCTAACGAGCGGGCATGGGACAAGTTGCTGCACTGCTTCCTTACGAAAAGATCATGTTGGGGCGCGCTGTTTTCGCCGCAATCGACGCCACAAATCACACCGTGCGCATCTGCGCACGTACCTGAGGGAAGTATCATGCTTCGTGGAATTAACCGTGGGATGACCGTCGCCCTTGTCGCCGGCTTCGCACTTACCGCCCTTGTTCTGCAATCCGTCTCGGCGTCGGCGGCTCCGCGCCGCCATAACAACAACGGCAACGCCGCCGCGATTGCCGCCTTCGCGGCCGTGGTGGGGACGATCGCCACGCTCGCTGCCGAGGATCGCCGGCGCAAGGATTACAATCGGTATTACCGCGGCTACTACGGCCAACCCTATCCGTATTATGCGCCGCGCTACGGCTATCGCTATTACCCGCCGGGCTACTAGGCGACGCCGGTTAGCCTTAACCGCCGACTTTGCGTCCCGGCTACCCGCCGGTATCGCATCGTTAACGAATGTTCCCCTGCTTCACGGTATGGTCGGACATGAGTGATTCGATTGACCGCCTGCACGAGGCTGTCCTGGCCGCCCGCGGTTCGGACCCGGCATCCTCCCGGACCGCGCGGCTGCTACAGTCCGGCCGCGCGAAGGTGGCCAAGAAGCTGGCCGAGGAAGCGGTCGAGGTCGTGATCGACGCCATGCACGGCGATAACGACGCCGTGGTGCGTGAAAGCGCCGATCTCATCTACAATTTGGTCGTGCTCTGGGCTTCTTCCGGCGTTCACCCGCAAGAGGTCTGGGACGAAATGGCGCGGCGCGAGAAGCTTCTGGGTATCGCCGAGAAGTTGCCGAAGATCCATAAGGCTCAAACCACGCCCGCCCCAAGGCGCAAGGTCGTGGCGCTCGAAAACCGCCGCGCCCGGAAGCGGCGCTAAGCCCGGAATCAAGTCCGCCGTAGACATAGCTTGGCGGCACCGCTACAGCCCTTCCCGGCGAAGTGGAAACCGGTTCGCCTCATAACCCTCCCAACAATCCCATCGGGTCCTTCATGCTCCGCCGCCTCTATGACTGGTGCATCGCCGCATCCGGCAAGCCGCACGCCTCCTGGATCATGGGCGTGGTGTCTTTCGTGGAAAGCTCGTTCTTTCCCATACCGCCCGATGTGATGCTGATCCCGATGTCGCTGGCCCGGCCCGACCGGGCCTATTTTTATGCGACGCTTTGCACGGTGACATCGGTGGCCGGCGGTATTCTTGGCTACGTCATCGGCGCCTATCTCTACGACTCCCTCGGTCTGTGGCTGATGCAACTCTATGGCTACGGCGCCAAGGTCGAAGCCTTTCGCGAGGCTTATGCCGAATGGGGCGCCTGGATCATCCTGCTCAAGGGCATGACGCCGATCCCCTATAAGATCGTCACCATCGCCTCCGGCTTTGCCGCCTATCCCATCCTGCCTTTCATCCTGCTGTCGTTCGTCGCGCGCGGGATGCGTTTTTACCTCTTGGCCTTCCTGCTCAACCGGTATGGGCCGCAGGCCCGGGTGATCCTGGAAGAGCGGCTGGGTTTCTGGGTCACGATCGGCGCGGTCATCCTCATCGCCGGCATTATCGGCGCGGCGTATCTGTTCTAAACAGCGCGCTTTCCCGTACCTCAAATTTGCCACGGAGCCGGCGCAGCGTTATCAACGCAATGGCGCGCCTCCCCAAGGCAGCGGGAACGCCATGATGAGCGGGAATAGACAATCCGGTATGCGCCGCTGGCAGGCGCGAGGCATTGCTGCGGCTGCTGTTGCCGCCATTTTGCTTTGTGACCTCGCGGCCTCTGCACAGGCCCCGCAACCAGCCCCGCCCCCGCAACAAGCGGCGCGTGGCACTGAGCCCGGCATGCTTGAAAGCATCGGGAACTGGTTCAAAAACTCCTTCGATCGCATGAATTCCGGCATTCAGGACGCGCGCGGCACGATCGGCGAGCTGGGTGATCGAGCCACAGGCGCGGCCAAGGGAGCCGCCGATGCCGCCAAGGACGCGGCGGACGCAGCCCGGGAAGCGGCCAAGGATGCCGCGGGCGCTGTCGCCCGGCTGCCCGGCGCGCGCGTCATCAGCGGGCGCGAACGCTGCGCGGTGGCGGCCAACGGCGCCCCCGACTGCCGGGCCGCCGCCGAAGCCGTCTGCCGCGGCAAGGGCTTTGCATCGGGTTCGAGCCTCGACATCCAGTCGGCGCAGAAATGCCCGGCGCGGGTCTGGCTTTCGGGGCGCTCCTCGGACCCCGGCGAATGCCAGATCGAATCCTTTGTCACCCGCGCCATGTGCCAATGAACGGCGCTGCCTAGCTATTCACAGTCGCCGGATACAGACGCGGAAACAGAATCTCGAGCGCGTCGTCGGGAAAGCGCAAAGAGACCGGGCCTTTCTCCGTCTCGGACGCGAGCAATCCGGCGTCGATCACCGAGGTAAGGACCCGACGGGCCGTACGCTCGGGCAAGCCGGTAATGCGGGATATCTCGCCACGCTCGAATTCGCCGCGTATCAGCGCTTCTTCCAAGAGCCGCACGGCTTCCGGTTTCAACGTTTCGCTGCGTTCGACATAAGACCGCAGCCGCTTGGCGAGCGTGTCGATGTCGAATAGTCCGGACATGAATGTGACCTGATCAAGCGATACGCGCACAAACCACAAGACGAACTCGTTCAGCGCGCGCAAGGAAAGATTGCCGCGCCCGTCAAGATCGCCTTGCCGTGGCGCGTCGGCGGCATCCATCATCATCTTATACTCTGTGCGGCCGCCAGGCCCATGCGCGAGACCGCGAGACAGCCCACGCGAAATCGACCAGAGTCCATGCGCGCCGATGCCCGCATGTAAAGCCATGGCGTGGCTCATGAGGCGGCTTATGCGGCCGTTGCCGTCAGGGAAAGGATGGATGTAGTTGAAGCGGTGATGCGCTGCGCCAATCGCCATGATGCGACCGGCTGCACCGAGCTTTGTAAGGCGGTAGCGTTCCTCGAAATATCGCATGAAGTCGGCCACGCGCTCACTGGAAGGCGGCACATGGCGGCCTATCTCATTATCGTGCTCAGGCTTTGAGCGCCACTCGCCGGGCTCCATGACGAACTTCCGGTCCTTGCCCTGGATGAGCAACATCTCGTCTGGGGCATCCTTGTAAAACTCACGATGCAGCCAGCGAATGAAGTCTGCCGAAGCCGGCTCGGGCAGGCGGCCTTCCGCAGCCAGCCGCTCGATTTCGGTTTGGACGCGGACATGGGCCGCCGCTTCGATCTGAAAATTGCGGCGCTCTTTGTCCTTATAAAATTCACCGGCAAGCGCGCGCTTGATGTCGCGCGGCCGCGTATGATGCCCCTCGATGAGGTTGCTGTAATAGGTGTTCATCACGCGGACGAGGCTCGCGAGATTCTCAGCGGTCTTGGGCTGCAATGATTTGCTCAGCGTGGCCGCGGCTGCCGACAACTCGGCGATGGCGTCCGAGATCGCCACAGTCGGCTCTTCCAGCCTAGCGGGCTCGATGCGTTGAACGGTTTCGAGTGCCATATTTGGCCGATCTGTGCATTTCTATAAGATACAGAGGATAAAGGAGAAAATCACTATCTCCAAGAGAATTGGCCGATCCTTTGGCCGATGTCAGCGCAGGGGCCTCGCACGGCCGATCCTCGGCCGCCATAAGGCTGTGATTCTATGTGGTAAAAAATGGCTCTACCCAAAATCTGGCCGATCCTCTGGCCGATCTCTCCGGCCGGTCGGGCGGACCCGGCGAATGCCAGATCGAATCTTTCGTCACCCGCGCCATGTGCCAATGAACGGCGCGCCTTCCGATTTCGCTTTTGGAATTGGTGCCCCTGGCCGGACTCGAACCAGCACGATTTGCATCACCTGATTTTGAGTCAGGCGCGTCTACCAATTCCGCCACAGGGGCATGGCGCGGATCATACCGGGGGACCGCGCAAGGTCAACGTCTGAGCGGAATCGACAGAAGGCCTCCCTGGCGCTATGCCGATCCTAGAGCGCAATCCGGCGAAGTGGGAACCAGTTCGCCGCAAGATTGCGCGACAAACCAATGAATCCAGAGGCCGATTCGTTTCAATCTAATCGGATCGGCCTCTAGCGAGGCGGTATGAGCACAGGCGTCCAACGTATGATCCGTGACCAGCCGGTCGCCGCGGCGGCCGCCGCCATTGCCCTGGGCGCGGCGGCGACCATCCTCGGCGCCTGGTTCTTCGAATATGTCCTGGGATATGTGCCATGTCCGCTCTGCTTGCAGCAGCGGATTGCCTATTACATCGCGATCCCGCTGGCGGCGATCGTCGCCGCCGGTGCGCGGGCGCAGTGGCCGCGCAACCTGCTGGTGGCGGGACTTGCGATCATCGCTGTCGCCATGGCCGTAAATGCGGGCCTCGGTGTCTATCATTCCGGCGTGGAATGGAAATGGTGGCTCGGGCCGCAGTCATGCGGGGCGGGCTTCGGCGATCTTGGTTCGGGCAATCTGCTGGAGCGCGCGCAGTCCGCGCGCGTCGTGAAATGCGACGAAGCGGCGTGGCGCTTCCTCGGCCTGTCGCTGGCGGGCTATAATGTCTTGATCTCGCTCGCGCTCGCAGCGATTGCCGGGGTAGGCGCGCGGGCGGCCCTGCGCAACTGAAAACCCTTACGTCATGGCCGGACTTGTTCCGGCCATCCCGATCAGGTGGGCACGGTGCTCACCTAAGCGAGATGCCCGGGACAAGCCCGGGCATGACAAACAATTGAAACCAGGTCTTACGGCTTACGGCTCCAGCTCGGTATCCCAATAAAGATAATCGAGCCAACTCTCGTGCAGATAGTTGGGCGGGAACAGCCGGCCGTTGCGGTGCAGATGCTGCACGCTCGGCTGGAACGGCATCTGCGATGGATACATCGCGGACTCGTCCATGGTCTTGTTGCCCTTGCGCAGATTGCAGCAGGAACAGGCGGCGACCACGTTGACCCATGTGGTGTGCCCGCCGCGCGAGCGTGGCAGCAGATGATCGAACGTTAGGTCGTCGCGCGCGCCGCAATATTGGCAGGAGAAGCGGTCGCGCAGAAACACGTTGAACCGCGTGAAGGCGGGGTGCGTCGACGGCTTCACATAAGTTTTCAGCGACACCACGCTCGGCAGCTTCATCTCGAAGCTCGGGCTGTGCACCGCGCGGTCGTAATTGGCGATGATGTTCACGCGCTCCAGGAACACCGCCTTGATGGCGTCCTGCCAAGACCAGAGCGACAGCGGATAGTAGCTCAGCGGACGGAAATCCGCGTTGAGCACCAGAGCCGGAAAACCGCTGGGCGGTACATGAACGTTCAAATCAACGCTCCTCACCCCGTCCGCGCCCGTCGCCGGGCGTTTCACGCCATAGTCTACAGGCAGCGTGACGGGATTGTGAAGCACATCCGGGGCGTTACCCGCAACCGCGTGGCTCAGGCGGAGCGGAACCGCCGCGCCAGGAATTCCCCGCCCTGGCGCAGGCCTTCCTGGTCGATGCCATGCCCGATGCCAGGCGAGAGATGCCACTCCACCGGCACTTCGAGCGCCGCCAGGCCTTGAGCGGCATGGAATAGAGCTGTCGCGGGAATGAGATCGTCCTCCGCCCCATGGATGAGCAGGACCGGCGGCTTCGATTTGATCTCGGCGGCGAAGGTTTCGGGATCGGTAGCTTCCGGCATCGCCAGCAGGCCGGAATAGCCGACGATGGCCTTGGGCGCAGTGGCGCGGCGCAGGCCCGTATGCAGCGCCATCATGGTGCCCTGGCTGAAGCCCACCAGCGCCAGCGCCGAGGGCGGCATTTGCCGGCGGGCAAGCTCCGCATCGAGGAAACGTTGCAGGACGGGCGCGGCGGCATTCACCCCGGTCCAGCGCTCGTTGGGATCGCGGAAGGTGAGGTTGAACCATTGCCGCCCGCTGGGCGCTTGGCCGCAGGGCTCCGGCGCATGCGGCGACACGAAAGCCGCGTTCGGCAACAAGGTCTGCCAGGCGCGGCCGACCTCGATCAGGTCGTTGCCGTCGGCCCCATAGCCGTGGAGGAAAACCACGAGCTGTTTCGCTGCGCCGCCCGCGCGCGGCTCCAGCCGCGGACCATCGAGTTCTCCCGCCATTATTTCCGCACCTTTGTTTTTGGCTGAATTGGCGCACCGTCACGCCGTTTGACCGCGGCATAATAGGCCCAGAGCAGATGGGCTGCCACCCCGCGCCACGGCCGCCATTTTTCCGCGAGCGCGATCATGTCCTTCGCGGTGGGCCGCGATTTCAAATCGAAGGCGAGCCTTGCCGCCTCTTGCAGCGCGAGATCGCCGGCCGGCCAGGCGTCGGCATGGCCGAGGCAGAACAGCAGATAAATGTCGGCGGTCCATGGCCCGATGCCATGCAGCGCGATGAGCGCATTGTGCGCCTCGTCGGCCTCCATGCGCCCGATGGCGTCGAGATCGATCGCGCCTTTGGCGACGGCGGCGCCGACCGCCTTCAGCGTGCGGATTTTCGGTTTCGACAGCCCGATGCGCGCAAGCTTTTCCGCCCGCGCGCGGCGCACGTCGTCATGATGAAATGGATCGAAGGCGGCGGCGAGGCGTGTCCAGATCGCGCTCGCGCTCGTGGTGGAAAGCTGTTGCGACACCACGATGGCGCAGAGTCCCGGAAAACCGGCGGGACGACGGCGCAAGCTCGGCCTTCCCGCTTTGGCGACCACCGGCTTCAGCCGTGGATCGGCCTTGACCAGTCGCTCAAGCGCCTCGTGCAGGTCGGCGTCGGTATGGAGGAAGTGGGAGGACATTCTTTGTCGTCATTGCCGGGCTTGACACCGCAAGTCGGGTATACCCGACTTGCGGTACTCGGTAGTGCGGAACTCGAGCGAGTTCGAGTTCCGATGCAATCCATCGGTTTGCAAATCTCAATTCCTTGAAGATGGACCCACGGGTCAAGCCCGCGGGTGACGAAAATGGATATCTTCCGCTTCGCGCCCAGCCCCAACGGCTATCTGCATCTCGGGCATGCGCTCTCGGCGTTGATCGATTTCGAAATGGCGCGCGCCGCCAGCGGGCGTTTCCTGCTGCGCATCGAGGACATCGACCAGACCAGATGCCGCCCGGAATTTGAGACAGCGATCTATGAGGATCTCGCGTGGCTCGGCATCGCTTGGGAACAGCCGGTGCGCCGGCAGTCCGAGCACCTTGAGGAATACCGGACGGCTATCGGCAAGCTTGAAGCCTCGGACCTGGTCTATCCGAGCTTCGAAAGCCGCGCGGAAATTGGCCGCCTTGTGTCCGAGCGTGAGGAGCAAGCCGCATGGCCGCGCGATCCGGACGGCGCGCCGCTCTATCCCGGCACATCGAAGAATTTATCCCCGGCCGAAAGGGTGCGGCGGATTGCCGCCGGAGAGCCCTATGCCTTGCGTCTCGATATGGCGGCGGCGGTCGCGCGAGCGCCAGTGCTCACATGGACCGAAACGGGAAGCGGCTCCGCAGCCGAGACCGGCACCATAGCGGCAGCGCCTCAATCCTGGGGCGATGTGGTGCTGGCGCGCCGGGAGACGCCGACAAGCTATCACCTGTCGGTCGTCGTCGATGACGCGGCGCAGGGCGTAACTCACGTCGTCCGCGGCCAGGACTTGTTCTGGTCCACCAGTGTGCACCGCCTGCTGCAAACGTTGCTCGGCTTGCCGGCGCCCGAATATCATCATCATCGCCTATTGGTTGATTCCAACGGGCGCAAATTGGCGAAGTCCACGCGGTCAACAGCGCTGCGCGAACTGCGCCGCCAGGGAGTCACACCCGCTGACATCCGTGCTCGCTTGAGCTTGCCTGATTTCGGATCCCGCTTGTAGCTCAGCCCTGGAAGGAATAGCCGGATGGAAAGTAACGATCATGTTTAAGTCGATCGCTCTCCCCAAGGGCCAATCAGCGATCCTGCTCATCGCGATTGTCGCGGTTTTGGCCGGGATTGCATTGCGTCTCGTTTGGCCGTTGGACATCGAATACAAGCGCGATGAGCAATGGACCTTTGAACATGCGCAAGCCGTCGCTGCCGGCCAGCCTTTGCCTTCCGTCGGAATGGCGACCAGCTTCGGGCCTCCCAATCCAGGTTTAAGCCTTTGGTTCTTTGCGGGCCTAGCGCAGATCGGAAAGGTCGGCACGCCTCCCGAACTCGCGCGTCGGGTCCAATGGTTGAATGCAGCGGCTTTGGTGTTGTTTTTGCTGTTCGCCCGGACGGCAGTCGAGGAGGCTCGCCGTGAAATGTGGCTTTGGGCTACGGCCTTGTGGGCGGTCAACCCGTTCGCGATCATTTACGAACGGAAGATTTGGCCTCCGAGCGTATTGCCGATCTTCACCGTCGTCTTCATTGCATCATGGTGGCACCGCCGTTATTTCCCGGCAGCCATTCTTTGGGGTGCTGTCGGTGCGCTCATGGCGCAAATGCATATCGCGGCTGGATTTTTGTCGGTGTCGCTTGCTCTCTGGACTCTGTACACCGACCGCCGGCTGTCGCCGCTGATGGGGTGGCTGATCGGAAGCCTCATCGGCTCAATTCCGGCGTGGCCCTGGCTCTTTGATCTGGCCGCCGGTCACCACCAGAGCTTCGCCGAGCTGCGACTGCCGCTTCTGCACTTTTACCTGCGTTGGCCAACGCAGCCATTCGGGCTGGGTCTCGGCTTTTTCAAAGGCGAGGAGACCCTTCGATTCCTGGCGTGGCCTCTCGTCGCCGGCGTGCCGACCTATATCGTGGCATTGCTGCACGCCGTGCTCGCAGGTTTGTTTGTATGGATGTGGGCCTTGGTATTCGCCACGATTCGCCAACGAGGCTTGCCCCGCCGGACGGTCTTTATCGGCGATAGTCCCGAAACGGTCCTGTTCAACGCATCAGTGTGGGGGTACGGCGGCGTGCTGACGGTGCTGAGCGCCACGGGTCTGGTTTCCGCGCGCCAATACCTCATCGTTGTCGCGCCGATGATGGCGCTATGGGCTGCTTGGCTCGTGATCGAGTGGGCCGCACCACAAAATCGGCGTCGCGCACGTCATCTATTGGCTGCTTTCTGTATCGCGCAGGCGGCGATCAGCACCTGCCTGCTGGCCTATATCGATTCGAGGCAGATACTGCGCGGCGACTACGGTGCCACTTGGCAATCCCAACAGCCCGTGAGTCCATAGCGGGGTGGCCCCAAGTCCGGTGACGTGCCATGTTTAGAGGTGGCCGGGGGCTGCATGGCGCACAAGCCGTCAAAATCAGCAGGCAAAGCCTCGCGGAAGAAAGCGCGTCCGCGCCGGCGGCGTGCGCCGCAAAAAGGCCGCGCGACCGAACTTGCGCTTGCCGCTTTCGCCCATGAAATCCGTACGTCGCTGACCGGCATCCTGGCGCTGGGCGAGCTGCTCGCGACCTCGGGCCTTGGCGAACGGGAAGCGCGCTGGGCAACCGGGGTCAAAAGCACCGCCGAGCACTTGGCGTCGCTCATCAGTCTCGCGATCGATTCCGTAAGGGCAGGAGATGGCCTCGCGCTCCGGCGTGAACCGTTCCACCTGCGCCGCCTGGCGGATTCCGTGGCGGCATCGCTGTCGGCGCGGGCGGAGACCAAGGGCCTGCGCACGCAAGCGGTTATTCCCCGCGACTTGCCGGAGAGCGTCGTCGGTGACGCCGTGCGACTGCGCGCCGCGCTGGAAAACCTCATCGACAACGCGGTGAAATTCACCGAAGGCGGCAGCATCAAATTCGCCATGAGCGCAAAGCCGCAACCGCGCGGCCGCATCCGGCTGGAATTCACCGTTACCGACAGCGGCATCGGTCTCAAGCCTGCCGAAATCAAACGGTTGTTCAAACCGTTCGGGCAGGCGAACGCAGCCGTCGCGCGCCGCTATGGCGGCGCCGGCCTCGGCCTCGTCTTTGTCAAACGCATCGCGAAGGCGATGGGCGGAGATGTGACCGTTACCAGCACCGCTGGCCGGGGCAGCACGTTCCGTCTTTCCGTACTGGCCGAAAAGGCGCCGCCCTCCACCAAACGAGAGCGCGCCGCCGGTGGGAAGCAGCTTGGTGCGGCCTCCGCGCGCGCCCTTAAAATTCTCTGCGCGGAGGACAATCCGTATGGTCGCGTCGTCCTGAACACCATCCTGACGGAGCTTGGCCATCGTGCCGACTTTGCCGGCAGCAGCGAGGCGGCGGTGGAAGCGGTAAAGCGGGAGACTTATGACCTCGTCTTGATGGACGTGATGCTCGCCGGCACCGATGGCATCGAGGCGACGCGGCGCATCCGCGCCCTGCCGTTGCCGCGCGGAGGCGTCCCCATCATCGGCATTTCGGGTCGCGCCAGCCCGGCGGACGAGGCCAACGGCCGTGCCGCCGGCATGAATGGATACGTGTCAAAGCCGATCAGCCCGCGGGCGCTCGTGGTTGCGATCGCCGCCGTGGCGCCGACATAGCCGTCAGTTGCGTTCCGTGCGCCGTTTACGCGCCCGCCAAATGGCCGCGTTGAGTTCGCCGCCATAGATGAAGATCGATGCATTCACATAAAGATAGATCAGAGCGATCATCGCGGAGGCGAGGCCCGCATACATGCTCACGTAGTTCACCGCGAAATCCGCCAAATAGCGGCCGAACAGCGCCCCGCTGATAAGCCACAGCAGCAGCGTTGCAACGATACCGGGGGCGATCTCCAGGAGTCGCCGCCGGCCCGCCGGCAGCCATAGATGCACCATCACCAAGGCGACGATCAAAATCGCCGAGGCCGTCCCGTAGCGCAGAAAGGTCGATGCCCATTCTTCCAGCCAGGGCAGATATTTCGCCGTCTTGGCGAAGATCAGCGGCGCCAGAACCACGAGGAAAGCCAGCGCCAGCAGCGCGACGGCGCCCACCAGCACATAGCCGATCGATTCCAGCCGCAGCAGCCACCATGATCGTTGTTCACCGATCCGGTAGGCGCGATTGAGCCCGATGCGCAAACTCTCGATACCGCTCGAGGCGAAATAGACCGCCAGCGCCACGCCGATGGTGAGAACATCGCCGCGCGTAACGGTCAGCACGCTATGGATCTCATATGCGATGGGTTCCGATACCTCCACTGGCCATGCATCGAGCAAAAGCTGCGCGGCTTGGTCCGCAAGCTCTTTCGATCCGAAAAAAGCGGCAAGGGAGGTGACGACGATCAGGAATGGAAACAGCGCCATCAACGTCGACAGCGCGATATGGCTCGCAATCGCCCAGCCGTCGGCGGCGAGAAAGTGGTTATAGGCATCGACAACGACGCTGCCGAACCGGCGAAGAAGCCTCAAGGCATTCCCCGGATAATTTATGACGGACTGAGATTGTCGATCGGGCGGCGCTTGGCAAGAGATATTCGCGCCCGCCGCGAAGGCGGCTAGGCTGCCTGCACGTCGTTGAGGAAGCGCCGGACCTCGCGTTCGAGACTCTCCGCCTCCAGGCCGAGCGTGTCGGCCAGCGCCTTGACATCCGAGGCGGTGGCGCGGGCATCGGTGGTCGCGCCGGCGACACGGCTCATGGCCTCGGAGCCGCTGCGCGCTTCCGAGGAAGCCCGGTTGACGCCTTCGGCGATCAGGCTGACGGCCGTGTTCTGCTCTTCCACCGTGGAAGCCACGGTGGAAGCGATGGAAGACATTTCCTCGATGATATAGTTGACCTGCTCGATCGCCTGCGCCGCGTCGGCGGCGGCCGACTGGATGGCGCCGATCTGCCCGGCAATGTCCTCGGTCGCCCTCGCGGTCTGCCCGGCCAGCGATTTGACCTCCGAAGCGACCACCGAAAAGCCGCGGCCCATCTCGCCGGCGCGCGCCGCCTCGATGGTGGCATTGAGCGCCAGGAGATTGGTCTGCCCCGCGATCGCTTGGATGAGGCCGACCACTTCGCCGATGCGGGTGGCGGCGCTGCCGAGCTCAGTCATTGTTTGGGCGGTGCGGCCGGCTTCCGAAACCGCCCGGCTCGCCACCTCGGTGGATTTGGTTGCCTGCGCCGCGATTTCGGCGATCGAGGCCGCGAGTTCTTCCACCGAGCTTGCCGCCGCGCTGACATTTCCGGAAGCATTGCCCACGCGCTCTTCCGCCATGCGCGCTTCGGCCGAAACCGCGTCGGCGGCGCTGTTCAATTGGCTCGATGTGGATTCCAGGCGTCCCGCGGCGCCGCGTACTTTCGCCAGCGCTTCCTGCACGGAGCGCTCGAAACGGCCGATGGTATTCGCGATCGTTTCGCTGCGTGTCTCGCGTGAGCGGTTGGCCTGCTCCTGAGTCAAAGCGAGCCGCTCTCGCTCGATCATGGTGTCGCGGAAGACAATGACCGTGCGCGCCATGGCGCCTATCTCGTCTTTTTGCCGGGTCGCGGGGATGCGGGTGGACGTATCGCCGCCGGCAAGCCGCTTCATTACGCCCGCGAGCCCGTTAAGCGGCCCGGTAATGCTGCGGCCGATCAGCCAGCTGAAGCCCAGCCCGAAAATCACCGCCGCGCAGCCCACCCAGATGATGATGCTCTTCGTGCGGCTCTGCGATCCGGCTAGAACTTGTGAGGAAAGTGACGCCCCCTGCTGCACCGATGCAATGATGCCGTTGGCGGACGGCAGCATCTGTTCGATCTCGATATTGATGATGGTGACGAAAGGCTCGATTTGTTCGACCTTGGAGCCCCATAGCTTCAGAATCTCGGCATAGGCCTTCACTTCCTGCGCGAGCCGGTCCTTCGTCGCGGGCGGCATATTCAGGGTGACGAAGATCTTGTTGAACCGGTTGTATTCGGTGGCGAAGAGCTGCCCGAGATATTCCTTCCGCAGCAGCCGGTAGTCCGCCTCGTAGCGGCGCATGGTGAGCAGCGAGATCAGCAGCTTTTGCGCGTCGGGATCGCGCAGCCAGGCTGCATCCTCCTTGGCCATGTCCACATTGACGATCCGCTCTACATTTTGCGCGGCGTCCCTGAGCCGGCGGCGGATGCCCTGGTCGTCGGTGAAGCCAACGGCCTCGTGCTCCGTGACGAGTTCGCCGAAGGATTTGGAAACCGAGGCGAGACGATCGCGCAGGGCCGGGATGTCCTTGCGCTCCTTGTCGGTCAGCGAACCCTCGATGGCGTCCAGGCTGTCGGTTGCAAGTTTGCGGCTTTCATCGAAGGCAGAGACGAGCACCGCCTCCGGCTTGGAGGCGAAGTCGCGAACGGTGAGTCGCATGGTCGCGAGCGCCGCCTTGAAGTCATGGGCCGCGTCTGAAAGGGCGGCGGCGCGCTTCACGCTCCTGAAGGCGGCGTCCACTTCGGCCTCACCAGACGTGAACGCGATTCCGTTGGCGAGGAAACCAAAGACCGGAAAGAAGGCGATGGTGATAATACGGGCGCGGACCGACAGCGCCGACAGCGCCGAAAAGAAAAATCCTTTGATTACTGATGCTTGGCTCATACGGAAATAGATTTTGCGGCCGATCCTGGGGCGCCCGGACCGGCCCGAGCGAGCATGCTTAAGAGACAGCAAAATGGTTAAAATGTAGGAAAGTGATACCTCCTGGTTGCATCATTCCTGGGATTCGCCACCTCGGCGCGCCTTGCTTTCGTTTGTTGCCCCGGTACTGTCGCCGCCCCGCAGAGTTCAGCCGCACACCTATCAGCCCACGGACCAAATAAAATGGCGCGTTCCAACCCGGAGGGTCACGACCTGATCGCCATGGCCGCGGGGGTGGTGGAGGTGCTCGAGGCCTTGCTGGCTGACGCCACTGCCAAGGTCCGCGCGCGGGTGGCCATCGGCGGCCGCACCGTGACCCGGCTTCTCAACCGTGAGCAGCGCGCGGCTCACGGCTTGGCCTGGCTCGCGACCTACGTGGAAGCGGTCCGGCAACTTGCCGCCTATGCGCAGCGTATCCACGCGGCGGGCAATCTTGGCGAGGTTGAGGACCTCGTTATCCGCATCGGCCTCGGCGAATATCTCGCTCAGATATTTGGCGGCATCCCCATGAGCCAGGGTGAGATCGCCCGCCCCGCCGATTTCGGCTTGTCGCGGGCGGACCTCTCCCCGCGGATGACCGCCTTTGTCGAAACGCTGATCGCTTCCGGCAACACCGCGCAACGCCGCGCGCGCCTGGTCGAATTGCTCCGCGCGCAGCGCGAAGCCACGCCCGGCATGAGCGGGCTCGATGACAATCTGGAAGCCATCCGCGATGAGATGCGCAAGTTCGCGGTGAGCGAAGTCACCCAGCAGGCCCAGCGCTGGCATTTATCGAACAGCTACGTCCCGCTCGCGATCGTCGCGCAGATGTCGGAGCTTGGGGTTTTCGGCCTCACCATTCCGGAAGAATTCGGTGGAATGGGATTGGGCAAGCAAGCCATGTGTGTCGTCTCCGAGGAGCTCTCGCGAGGCTATATCGCTGTCGGTTCGCTCGGCACCCGCGCTGAGATCGCCGCCGAGCTCATCCTGCATGGCGGCAGTGAGGAACAGAAACGCCGCTGGCTCCCGAAAATCGCCGACGGAAGCATATTGCCGGCCGTTGCTGCCACCGAGCCCGCCAGCGGTTCCGATCTCGCCTCCATCCGCACCCGCGCCGTGCGCGATGGCAACCTCTATAAGGTCCGCGGCAGCAAGACCTGGATCACGCACGCGGCCCGCGCCGACTTGCTGGTGCTGCTGGTGCGCACCAATCCAAAAGAGACAGGCCATCGCGGCCTCTCGATCCTGCTGGCGGAAAAGCCGCGCGGGAGCGATGACAAGCCTTTCCCAGCCGCCGGCATCACCGGCAGCGAAATCCCGGTGCTCGGGTATCGCGGGATGAAGCAATTTGAGATCGTCTTCGACGAGTTCGAAGTGCCGGCTTCCGGGTTGCTGGGCGATGTCGAGGGCGCGGGCTTCAAGCAGCTGATGCGAACATTCGAGACTGCCCGCATCCAGACCGCCGCGCGCGCGGTCGGCGTGGCCCAGTCGGCGCTGGACCAGGCGATCGGCTATTCCGGGCAGCGCACGCAGTTCGGCGTGCCGATCGCCGACTTCCCCCGCGTGGGTGACAAGATCGCCATGATGGCGGCTGAGATCGCCATCGCGCGCCAGCTCACGCATTTCGCGGCAAGAAAAAAGGACGCCGGCGGGCGCTGCGACCTGGAAGCCGCCATGTCAAAGCTGCTGGCGGCGCGGGTCGCCTGGGCTGCGGCCGATAATGCCGTGCAGATCCATGGCGCGAACGGTCTTGCCCTGGAATTCCCCGTTTCCCGCCTCCTGTGTGATGCCCGCGCCCTCGGTATCCTGGAAGGGCCTGCCGAGATTTTGACGCAGGTCATTGCGCGGCGGCTGCTGGACGGCTCCGAATAAGTTTCCGAGGTCTTACCTTCGGGCAACTCAAGGCGCTTTTGGGCGTTGATCCAAGCGTAGCGGAAGCTTGATAGTGGTTCGATTTTTTGCGGAGGTGTTGCTTCATGCCTAAACTGAAAATCCATCAGGGCGAATGGGTTGTTGTCTGTGACGGAGCAAAGGCATTGGTGCTGGAAAACGTGGGCGACGAAAAGTTTCCCAACCTGAAGACCAGGGAGGTATTTCAGCAGGACGATCCGAAAACGCATGAACAGGGAACCGACGCTCCGGGCCGTTCCTTTCAGTCCGTCGGCGCCATGCGCAGCGCCATGGGGCAGACCGATTGGCACGATCAGGGCGAACAGCGCTTTCTAGAAAGCCTCGCCGCCCACCTCGACGCGGCTGTCCAGGCCGGCACGATGAAATCACTGGTCATCGCGGCGCCGCCGCGGGCGCTTGGCGTCCTCCGCCAAGTATATTCCACGGGATTGCGCAAGGCGCTACGCGCCGAGATCGACAAGGATCTGGTCAAGCTCCCCGTCCACGAGATCGAGAAGCATCTGGCTGCGTGACGGTGGAAACCGCCTCGTCCGGGAATGAGGCGTATGGCCTAAGGCTCCGCGTATTGGTAAGAGGACGCGATCATGTCGACTCTCTTGAACAATCTCGTCCCCATAGCCATCGGCGCGGTGGCCATCGTGCTTGTCCTTGGCCTGATCAACATGATGCGCGGGGGATCGCCGAACACGTCCCAGAAGCTGATGCGTTTGCGCGTGCTGCTCCAATTCGTCGCCATTGTTGTTATCATGGCGGCGATTTGGGCCATGAGGCGCTGACGGGGCATGGTCGTTCTCAACCGCATCTATACGCGCACAGGCGATGACGGCACGACGTCGCTCGGCAGCGGGGCGCGGCGCAAGAAATACGACCTGCGTGTTGCCTCCTACGGCACGCTGGATGAGGTCAATGCCGTGCTCGGCCTGGTGCGGCTTCACACCGCTGCCGACAAGATTTTGGACGATGTGCTTGGCCGCATCCAAAACGATCTGTTCGATGTGGAGGCCGATCTCTGCCTGTCCGAAAAAGGGCCGGGCGGCGCGCGCCTGACGGTCACCGACGCCCAGGTCGACTGGCTAGAAAAGGAAATTGATCGCTTCAATGCGGGCCTCGCCCCGCTCAAATCCTTCATCCTGCCGGGTGGCAGCCCTGCGGCGGCCTATCTTCATCTCGCGCGCACGGTGTGCCGGCGCGCGGAACGCATGATGGTTGAACTCAATGACAAGCCGGGCGAAGGTGTCACCGCGCCCGCGCTGAAATACGTCAACCGGCTTTCGGATTTCCTCTTTGTCGCGGGCCGCTACGCGAATGATAAAGGCGCTCGCGACGTGCTCTGGGCGCCCGGCGCCCACAGGTAACGCGTTTTCCCGGTGAATACTGGCGTGTCTGCGCGTTGACCCCGGTGGGGCGCCCCTTTACGTTTCGCCGCGTTAGCCCCCGAAGGAGGGGGAAAAATGAAAATCCTGGTGCCCGTAAAACGGGTCGTCGATTTCAACGTCAAAATTCGCGTCAAGGCGGACGGCTCGGGTGTCGAGCTCGCCAACGTGAAAATGTCGATGAATCCATTCGACGAGATCGCCGTTGAGGAAGCAATCCGGCTGAAGGAAGCCGGCAAGGCCACCGAGATCGTCGCGGTGTCGATCGGCCCCGCTCAGGCGGCCGAGACCATCCGCACCGCGCTCGCCATGGGCGCCGATCGCGGCATCCTGGTGAAGACGGACGCGCCGGTTGAGCCACTCGCGGTGGCGAAGATTCTCAAGGCCATTGTCGAGGCGGAGCAGCCCGGCCTGGTGGTCATGGGCAAGCAGGCTATCGACGATGACTGCAATCAGACCGGCCAGATGCTGGCGGCTTTGCTTGGTTGGCCGCAGGGCACTTTTGCCTCAAAACTCGTTGTCGACGGCTCCGACTTGCTGGTGACGCGCGAAATCGACGGGGGTCTGCAAACGGTCAAGTTGAAGGGACCGGCGATCATCACCACCGACTTGCGCCTGAACGAACCGCGTTACGCTTCCTTGCCGAACATCATGAAGGCGAAGAAGAAGCCGATCGACGAGAAGACGCCGGAAGCTTACGGTGTGGACATCAAGCCGCGGCTCGAAGTGCTGAAAACGGTTGAGCCCGCGCGCCGCAAGTCCGGCATCAAGGTCACGTCGGTTGCCGATCTCGTCGGCAAGCTGAAGAACGAAGCGGGAGTCCTGTGATGGCCACGCTTCTTCTCGCCGAGCACGACAACAAGACATTGCGCGATGCCACCGCCAAAGCGCTGACCGCTGCCAAGCAGATCGGCGGCGACGTGCATGTGCTGGTCGCCGGCGAAGGCTGCAAGGCCGTCGCCGAGGCGGCGGCGAAGCTCGACGGTGTGAGCAAGGTGCTCCTGGCCGATGGCGCAGCCTACGCGCATGCGCTGGCGGAGCCGGTGGCGGCGCTCATCGTTTCGCTCGCCGGCCCGTACGATGCGATCGTGGCGCCTGCGACCACCACGGGCAAGAACATCATGCCGCGCGTCGCCGCGCAGCTCGATGTCATGCAGGTTTCCGATGTGATCAAGGTCGTAGCGCCCGATACTTTCGAGCGTCCGATCTATGCGGGCAACGCCATCCAGACCGTGCGTTCGCCGGAAAAGAAAAAAGTCATCACCGTGCGCACGGCCACCTTCCAGGCGACGGGCGAGGGCGGCGCCGCTCCGGTGGAAGTGGCCGCCGCGGCCGCCGACCCGGGGAAATCTTCTTTTGTCGGCGAAGAGCTATCGAAGCTCGATCGTCCGGAACTGACGTCGGCGAAGATCATCATTTCCGGCGGCCGCGCCATGCAGAGCCGCGAGAACTTCACCAAATACATCGAGCCCGTCGCCGACAAGCTCGGCGCGGCGATGGGCGCCTCGCGCGCGGCGGTCGATGCAGGCTATGCTCCGAACGACTGGCAGGTCGGCCAGACCGGCAAGGTGGTTGCGCCGGAATTATATATCGCCGTCGGCATTTCCGGGGCGATTCAACATCTCGCCGGGATGAAGGATTCCAAGGTGATCGTGGCGATCAACAAGGATGAGGAAGCGCCAATCTTTCAGGTTGCCGACTACGGCCTCGTCGCCGATCTCTATCTGGCGCTTCCGCAGCTTGCGGAAGAACTTGGCAAGCTGGGCCGTTGATCATATTGAAAGATGCGGTCCATTAATTCGCTGTTCATGAAAGGTTCAGCCGTAAAGGCGTTTCAGGTGAAGCATGACGCTCCAAATTCGTAACGTCGGCGTGATCGGCGCCGGTCAAATGGGCAACGGCATTGCGCATGTCAGCGCGCTTGCCGGATTTCCCGTGCGGCTGCACGACGTTGCCGCCGATCGCATCAAAGCCGGTCTCGCCACCATCAACGGCAATATGGCGCGCCAAGTCGGCAAGAAGATCATCACCGAAGACGACCGCAAGGCCGCGCTCGCGCGCATCACGCCGGCCGAAAGCATCGAAGACCTTGCCGACTGCGACATCGTCATCGAGACCGCGACCGAGCAGGAACAGGTCAAGCGCCAAATCTTCGCTGCGCTCTGCGCGGCTCTCAAGCCGCAGGCCATCATCGCTACCAACACGTCCTCGATCTCCATCACCCGGCTGGCCTCGGCGACCGACCGCCCCGAACGGTTCATCGGCATCCACTTCATGAACCCGGTGCCGCTGATGGAACTGGTGGAGGTGATCCGCGGCATCGCGACCGATGAGGCCACCTTCGAGACCAGCAAGGCGTTCGTCACCAAGCTCGGCAAGACGATCGCGGTATCGGAAGATTTCCCCGCCTTCATCGTCAATCGCATCCTGCTGCCGATGATCAACGAGGCGATCTATGTACTGTACGAAGGCGTGGGCAACGTCGAGGCGATCGACAAGGCCATGCGGCTCGGCGCGCATCATCCGATGGGGCCGCTGGAACTTGCGGACTTCATCGGTTTGGATACCTGTTTGTCGGTGATGCAGGTGCTGCACGAGGGTCTCGCCGATTCCAAATACCGGCCATGCCCCTTGCTGGTGAAGTATGTCGAAGCCGGGTGGCTCGGGCGCAAGACCCAGCGCGGCTTCTATGACTACCGCGGCGACAAGCCGGTGCCGACGCGCTGACCCGCCGTTTCAGAAGGCATTAACCACGGCGGCTTAACCTACCGGGCGCCATGGGAATGGAAATCAAGAAATTCAACTGGGTACGCACGCCATCGGCATGGCAACAGGCCCGGGCTTGGCGTGCCCAGCAGCGTAACTTCACCGACAAATCCATTTCATCCGGTGACATGTTCAACTCGGTGATGACTCAGGCGAAGGCCGACGAGAGCAAAGGTCTTGCGAAGCTCGCCACACAGGCGGCGACGAAGCGCATCAAGGCTGAGGCCAAAACCAAGATCGACGCGGCATTAGCCAACCTCGACCAGGTCAAGCTCGACATGAAGATTTAGAGGGCGGCGAGCCGCTCTCAGCGTTGCGCGAGCGCGGCCTGAACGAGCTTCACGGCATCGTCGCTCGACCATTCCGCCGGCCCGGCAATGGTGCCGATCTCGCAGCCTTGTGGATCGATCAAGAGCGTCGTCGGCATTCCGAAGGCCCGGCCCGCAACCTTGAGATCCTGGAACACCTTGGCCTCGGGGTCCGCGTAATAGCCGAGCCGGTTGATGCCTACCTCTTTCAGCCAGGCCTTCGGCTTGTCGGGATCGCGCGTGTCGATATTGATGGCGACGACCTCGAAGCCCGGCCCGCCGAGCTTGGCCTGCAATTCGTCGAGTGCGGGCATTTCCTTCCGGCAGGGCACGCACCAGGTCGCCCAAAGGTTCAGCAGAACGGTACGCCCGCGCCAGTCCTTGAGCGACCGCTCTTGGCCGGAGGCATCCTGGAACGTCAGCTCGGGCACCCGGAAAGGTTTCGCCGCAACGTTAACGGCGGCAACTTCCCCCCGCGCGAAGGGCGCAACCCGCTTGGCGATGTCCACCGCCCCCTGGCAGGCGGCATCGCCCCCTGCATTGCGCTGGAACCCGCCGATCCCGTATACCCCCGCGATCCCGGCCAAGACGCCGGCGGCCACAGCCCCGGCAATCAGCCCGCGCCGGCGGTGGTTTGGGCCTGCCGCCCTATCGTTGGATTCTTGCGTCATTGTCCGTGAAACCTCGGTGGACGTGCCTTTGGACGTGTCATGACCAACAAAATGTGGGGCGGGCGCTTTGCTTCCGGTCCCGACGCCATCATGGAGGAAATCAACGCCTCCATCGAATTCGACCGGCACCTTTTCCGCGAGGACATCCTGGCGTCCAAGGCCCATGCAGCCATGCTGGCGAAGCAAGGCATTATCACGGCAGACGACGCCGGCAAGATAGCGCAGGGCCTGGATACGATCCTCAAGGAGATCCAGGGCGGAAAATTCGAGTTCAAGCGCGCGCTTGAGGACATTCACATGAATGTCGAAAGCCGGCTCGCCGAGCTGATCGGGCCGGCCGCCGGGCGTCTGCATACAGCGCGCTCGCGCAACGATCAGGTCGCGACGGATTTCCGGCTGTGGGTGCGCGGCGCCATCGACGATCTCGATCGCGCGCTCGCGGCATTTCAGCGCGCGCTGGCGGAAAAGGCCATGGAGCATGCTGACACCGTCATGCCCGGGCTGACGCATCTACAGACGGCGCAGCCGGTGACCTTCGGCCATCATCTGCTCGCCTATGTGGAGATGGCCGCGCGCGACCGGGGCCGTTTCGCCGACGCGCGCAGGCGGCTGAATGAATCCCCCCTCGGCGCGGCCGCGCTCGCCGGCACGTCGTTCCCCATCGACCGCGACATGACGGCGCAAGCGCTCGGCTTCGACCGGCCTGCCGCCAATTCACTCGACGCGGTATCCGACCGCGACTTCGTGCTGGAGGCGCTCGCGGCCGCGTCGATCGCGGCGGTGCATCTGTCGCGGCTGGCCGAGGAGATCGTGATCTGGACGTCGCAGCTCGTCGGCTTGGCGAAGCTTTCCGACAAATTCACCACCGGCTCGTCGATCATGCCGCAGAAGCGCAATCCCGACGCCGCCGAGCTGGTGCGCGCCAAAGCCGGGCGCGTCATCGGCGCGTTGAACGCCCTGCTGATCGTGATGAAAGGCCTGCCGCTCGCCTATCAGAAGGACATGCAGGAGGACAAGGAAGCCGCCATGGCCGCGCTGTCCGCGCTGTCGCTTTCGCTCGCGGCGATGGCCGGCATGGTGACGGACCTTGAACCCGACACGGCGCGCATGAAAAAAGCGGCGGGCGAGGGCTACGCCACCGCGACCGATCTCGCCGACTGGCTCGTGCGCGAGCTGAAGCTGCCGTTCCGGGAGGCGCATCACATCACCGGCCGCATCGTCGCACAGGCGTCGGAGACCGGCGTGGCGCTGCACCGGCTGCCGCTCGACGCCATGCGGGCGGTGGAGCCGCGAATCACCAGCGCGGTCTCCGACGTGCTTTCGGTTGATCGTTCGGTAAGGAGCCGCACGAGCTATGGCGGCACCGCCCCCAAGAATGTACGGGCGGCGGCGAAAAAGTGGCTGAAGAAACTCGATAAGGATAAGGCCTGAGAACGAAGTCCGGTTGTGGGCGCCCCAGCATCCGGCACTCGCCTTGGCCGCTCGATCTGCTATGTTGCCGCCCGTTCAGGAGCATTTCCGTGAGTCATTGCACCCGCGCCCATTTTGCCCGTCTCGCCCTGATCGGCGCGCTTGCCGCGGCGCTTGGATTGACCGGCTGTGGCCGCAAAGGCCCGCTCGATCCCCCGCCATCGGCGTCGGCGGTTCCCTCGGCGCAAGCCGCCCCGGCAGGGTCGAGTCCCAATCCACTGGCGCGCTCAGCGCCAAGAAGCCGCGAAGCCTTTGGTCCCGACGGCCAGCCGATCGCATCGCCAGGGCCGAAAAAAAGTCTGCCGCTCGATTGGCTTCTCGACTAAAGCTTCGGCATCTGGTCGAGTTCATCGCGTGCGGTGAGAGCCGCCCAGCGCCATCCAGTTCGATGTCACGGTCACATTTGCAATGAACCATTTCGCCTATCGCGACGGCGTCTTGCATGCGGAAGCGGTCGACGTCGCCACCCTGGCCGGCTCCGTCGGCACGCCCTTCTATTGTTATTCGACAGCCACGCTTGAGCGGCACTACAGCGTATTCGCAGGCGCCTTCGCGGATGTGCGCGCGCTGGTCTGCTACGCCATGAAGGCGAATTCCAATCAGGCGGTGCTGAAGACTCTCGCCAAGCTCGGCGCGGGCGCGGATGTCGTCTCCGAAGGCGAGTTGAAGCGCGCGCGCGCCGCCGGCATCCCGGCGCGGAAGATCATGTTCTCCGGCCTCGGCAAGACCGCGCGGGAGCTGGCGCTCGCGGTGGACGAAGGCATCCTCTGCATCAATGTGGAGTCCGAGCCGGAGCTTGAGCTTCTTTCCTCCATCGCGTCGTCCAAGGGACGCACCGCGGAAATCTCCGTGCGCGTCAATCCGGACATCGATGCCAAGACCCATGCCAAGATCGCGACCGGCAAGAAGGAAAACAAGTTCGGCATCCCGCTCAGCCATGCGCGCGAGGTTTACGCTCGCGCGGCCAAGCTGCCCGGCATCAAGGTGGCCGGCGTCGATATGCATATCGGCAGCCAGATCACTGAGCTGAAGCCGTTTGACGATGCGTTCGCGCTGCTCACCGATTTCGTGCGCACGCTGCGCGCCGACGGCCACACCATTTCCCACATCGATCTCGGCGGCGGCCTTGGCATTCCGTATCGCGACGACAATGAGCCGCCACCCGATCCCGCCGCCTATGCCGAGGTTGTCAAGCGCGCGACGCGCGATCTCGACTGCACGCTCATCTTCGAACCCGGACGCCTCATTGTCGGCAACGCCGGCATCCTGGTCACGCGGGTGCTCTATGTGAAGCGCGGTGAAGCCAAGACATTCGTTGTCGTCGACGCGGCGATGAACGATCTCATCCGGCCGACACTTTACGATGCCCATCATGAGATCCGTCCCGTGGCGGAGCCGTCGCCGCAGGCGCGGCGCATACGGGCGGACGTGGTCGGCCCGGTCTGCGAATCCGGCGATTTCCTGGCGCTCGACCGCGACATGCCCGAGCCGAAGCCCGGCGATCTCCTGGCTGTCCTGTCGGCGGGCGCTTATGGGGCGGTGCAGGCTGGCACCTACAACACCCGCCCCTTGGTGCCCGAAGTTCTCGTGCGTGAGGCGCAATGGGCGGTGGTGCGTCCCCGCCTCGAAGTGGACGCATTGATCGCGCTCGATCGGCTGCCGCCCTGGGTTTAGGGCCAAATTGCCGCGAAATGGGACAAATTAGGCCCTGTGCGGCGGACCCCGCGTGCGTGTTAAGGTGTTGAGACATAGATTCCTGGCAGGAGAGCCCCGTGACGGATCGGCCGTTGCAGAGCGCGAGTGACCGGTTCGGCAAGGCCACGGCCCAGTCCGTGCTCGGGACCGCCCTGGCACGGGCGCGCTGGGCCATCTTTTGGGAAAGGCTGTGGCCTGCCCTTGCGACCCTCGCCACCGCCCTAGGCCTGTTTGTCGCGGTATCCTGGCTCGGCGTTTGGCTGTGGCTGCCGCCCGTCGGCCGCATCGTCGGCCTGCTCCTTCTATTTGTGCTCACGGCCGCCGCCAGCGTCCCGCTGTTGCGCCTGCGCATTCCTACCCGCATCGAGGGCTTGCAGCGCCTTGATCGCCTGAGCGGGCTTCCGCATCGGCCAGCGACCGCCGTCACCGACGAGATGGCGACGACCGTCGGCGATTCCTTTTCATTGGCGCTATGGCGCGCCCATGTGGAGCGCGCGCTTACCGCCGCCCGGGATCTGAAGCCGGGATTTCCCGTGCCGCGGCTTGCGGCGCGCGACCCTTATGCGTTGCGCGCGCTCGTTCTGGTTCTTCTGGTCGCGACCTTCTTCGCCGCGGGCGGTGATCGGCTGCGCCGCATCGGCGCGGCGTTCGATTTCCAGGGCATGGTGACGCCCGCGAATTTCCGCGTCGATGCCTGGGTGACCCCGCCGCTCTACACCGGCAAGTCGCCGCTGCTCCTGCCGGGCTTGCGGCCGGGGGAGCCGGTGCCGGCGGCCGCCTCCTATGCGGTGCCGATCGGCAGCATTCTCGTGATCCGCGCCAGCGGCACGTCCGGTCTGAGCGTCATGGCGAAGGGCGAACTGAACGAAGCGCCCGCCGGCTCGCGGCCGCCGCCCGCCGGCACCGAGGAGCATCGCTTCACCATCGACGGCGGCGGCTCCGCGACCATTCGTGGCGCGGGCGAGAACGTCACCTGGACCTTCAGCGCCATCCCCGATCGCGCGCCCACCATCACGCTGGCCAAGGATCCTGAATCCCAGCCGCGCGGCTCGATGGTGCTCAACTACAAGGTGGATGACGACTACGGCGTGACGGAAGCGCAGGCGACCTTTGCCCGCAAGGAAACGGCGGGCGCGCAAAATCAAAAAGCAGCCCGCCCGCTCTATGGGCCTCCGGAATTCCCGCTGGTGCTGCCGCAAGCGCGCACCCGCAACGGGGCAGGCCAGACGATCAAGGATCTCACCGAGCATCCGTTCGCAGGCGCGGACCTCTCGCTGGCGCTCGTCGCGCGCGATCAGGCCGGCAACGAAGGCCGCAGCGAACCTTTTTCGATGAAGCTGCCGGAGCGGCCGTTCTTCAATCTCGTGGCAAGATCGCTCATCGAGCTGCGGCGCATGCTTGCGCTCGACGCGGAGGTTCGCCCGCGCGTGCTGGTGGCGCTTGACGCATTGACCATAGCTCCAGAGCGCTTCACGCCGGAGAACGGCGTCTATCTCGGGCTGCGGTCGCTTTACTGGAATCTCACCAACGCCAAGACCGACGACGAATTGCGCGAGGTTGTCTCCCGCATGTGGGCGATGGCGGTGTCGATCGAAGACGGTAATATGGGCGACGCCGCGGCTCAGTTGCGCGCCGCCGAGGAAGCCTTGCGCCAGGCGCTCGAACGCAATGCCAGCGATGAGGAGATCAAGCGCCTCACCGATCAGCTTCGCGCCGCCATCAACAATTATCTGCAAGCCTTGGCGCGGGAGATGCGGAAGAATCCGGAGCAGCTCGCGCGTCCTCTCAGTCCGAATTCGCGCGTTCTGCGCTCGCAGGATCTGCAAAACCTGCTCAATCAGCTCGAGAACCTGGCGCGCTCGGGCAACAAGGAAGCGGCGCGGCGGCTGCTGCAAGAGCTGCAAGCGATGCTGGACAATCTTCAGATGGCGCGTCCGGGCGGCGGCGCGGACGACGACATGCGCGCGCTCGACGAACTGGCGGAAATGATCCAGCGCCAGCGGCAACTGCGCGACCGCACCTATCAGCAGGGCCAGGATATGCGCCGCGACCGCCAGCGCGGCCAGCAGGGCGACCCCAATCAAATGGGCGAACTGCGTGAAGGGCAGCAGTCCCTGCGCGACCGCTTGAGCAAGCTGCTGGAAGATTTGCGCCAGCGCGGCTACGGCCAAAAGCCGTTGCCGGGTGAGCAGGATGGCCAGCAGGGCCAGGGCGACCTGGACCAGCTAGGCCGCGCCGGCGACGCCATGGGCGATGCGGAAGGCTCGCTCGGGGAGGGCAACGCGGATTCCGCCGTCGATTCCCAAGGCCGCGCGCTGGAAGCCATGCGCCGGGGCGCACAGAATCTCGCGCAGTCGATGCAGCAAGGGCGCGGCATGGGCCAGGGACCGGGCCAGCCCGGACGTCTCGGTCAGGCGCGCGCCAACGATGACACCGACCCGCTCGGCCGGCCGTTGCGCGGCCGCGAATACGGCGACGACACCACGGTCAAGGTGCCGGGCGAGATCGACGTGCAACGGGCGCGGCGTATTCTGGAAGAGCTGCGCCGCCGCTTCGGCGACATGAACCGGCCGCAGCTCGAGCTGGATTACATCGAGCGGCTGCTGAAGGATTTCTGATCGGCAATGACGAGTCTAGCGCCGCGCGGTGGCCAGCGCCTCATCGACCGCGGCGCGGATGCCTGCCACCGACAGCGGTTTTGCGATCACGTCATGGATCAACGCGTCGAGACCATGCGCGCGTTCGCGCTGGTCGGCGTAGCCCGTCATCAACAAGATCACGACGTCGGGATGATCGCGCGCCGTCGCCAGCGCCAGCGCGATGCCGTCCATCACCGGCATCTTGATATCGGTCAGCAGAAGGTCGAAACGCTCCGCGGACTTTCCCAGCGTCTCCAATGCCGCGCCGCCATCCGCGGCGGTGACCACGTCATGACCGTTTTCCAGCAGTGCGCGCGCGACCAGCGCCCGCACCTGCTCCTCGTCCTCGGCTATCAGGATGCGCGCCATGATGCCCTCAGCGTAACCCGGCGACCATGTCGCGCCGGCTGAAGAAGCGGATCATCACGTCCCGCGCTTCGGCGGGCGGCGAGGCGAGGCGCGACCGGAAGGGGAGCGTTTCACCAGGCCCGAGGACGGTGCGGGTCGGCAGCGCCGTCCAGCTGTAGATTTCATTCTTGTTCTCGTTGCGCACCGCAAGCCTCACCCGCGGCACTTCGACCGCGCGGCTGGTGACATTGACGATCGATCCTTCGACCAGCAGCACCGTCATGCCGTCCTGCTGTTCTTTCGACATCTTGATGTTCTCGAACGCCATCCCGCGCAGATTCACGGGAAGACCAATCGCGGCATAAAGCGACGCCGTCTGCGGCAGCAGACGCACGATGTCGATGCGCCAGGCGACCAGGACCATGTTGGCGGCGATCAGCGCCAGGATGATGGTGGGAAGGCCCGGCACGGGCCATTGCTTGTTTTTGCGGTGCTGTGCCTTGCGCTTGCGCGCGCGGCGCGCGTTGAAGGCTTCCGCATCTCCGGTGAATCCGGCGATGGGCGGGGCAGGTGGGTTCTCAGACGGTTCGGCAGGCTCCATGGGCGGAACCAGGGAGGGGGCGTCCGCTACCGTGACTTCTCCCGCGGTCACCTCGGCGAGGACGGCGTCTGCCGCCGCGGCCTGTTGCGCGTGCTCGGCTTCCATTTCGGCGCTCAGGCCTTCGAGGTCGATGCCTTCGGTCGAAGCGGGTTCGGCGCCGTTGTCTTCCGTTGCTGTCTGTTCTGCTGGGGCCTCCTCGAAGGCCATTGCTTCCGGCGCGGGGATTTCTTCCGGTGCGGCCTCGCCTTGCTCCAGTTCGGGCGCCGCATCCAAGGCCGGGGCTTCAGCGGCGGGAGGCTCGGCTTCCGGTGGCCGCGGCGTATCGAAGGCCGGGACCTTCGGCCCGGTATCCACCACGTCCAGATCGTCGACCGACACCAGGGCCGGCACGAGCGTGGGAGCGGTGGCGAACCACACATTCCGGCAGCGGGTGCAACGCACAGAGCGGCCGCCCGCGCCGAGCGAAGAGTGCTCGACCTGGTACGATGTCGCGCAGCTTGGACAGACAATCAGCATGACGAATCGAGGCAAACTAACGGGAGCCTGCAACCTAGCAGCCGATCCGTTAACGGATCGGAAACCATGCAGGGGCGGAGCGCGCCCGTACCCCGTACCTAAGAGAGGGGACGCCAGGGGAAATGGCGCTGGTATAAAACCCGAATCAGGGCAGATATCCTTGCCTGCGGGGATGCCGCGCGGTTCCGGAGAGGCTCGTGGTCCGATTCGAAAACGTGGGCTTGCGCTACGGGCTGGGTCCGGAGGTCCTGCGCGACCTGTCCTTTCGCATCGAGCCGCATTCCTTCCAGTTCCTGACCGGCCCGTCGGGTGCGGGCAAGACGTCCCTGTTGCGCCTGTTATTCCTGACCCTTCGGCCGACGCGCGGCCTGGTCACGCTGTTCGGCCATGATGTCGCGACGCTCGACAAGGACTCGCTTTCGGCGCTGCGCCGGCGCATCGGCATCGTGTTCCAGGATTTCCGGCTGCTCGATCACATGACCACTTACGAGAATGTCGCGCTTCCCTTCCGCGTAGCCGGCCGCGACGAGGCCAGCTTTCGTGACGAGGTGGTGGAGCTGCTGCATTGGGTCGGGCTGGGCGAGCGGATGTGGGCGCATCCGCCGGTGCTGTCCGGCGGCGAGAAACAGCGCGCCGCGATCGCGCGCGCGGTGATCGGGCGGCCTCAGTTGCTGCTGGCCGACGAGCCCACCGGCAACGTCGATCCGAATTTGGCGCAGCGGCTGCTGCGCCTGTTCGTCGAGCTCAACAAGTCGGGGACTTCCGTCCTCATCGCCACCCACGACATCGCCCTGATGGACCAATACGATGCCCGCCGCCTGGTACTGCATGACGGGCGCCTGCACGTGTATGAATAGCCATGCCTGAGACCCGCGACGCGAATGAATTGGTAGCCCCGGCAAGGACGTCCGAGGGACTGCCGCGCATCCGCACACCCATCGTGCCGCGCAATTCCATTTCCGGCCGCGCTCTCGTGGCGGTCGTCGCCATCATGACCTTTCTCGCCTCGTTGACGACCGGCGGGGTGATGCTGGTGCGTGCTTCGGCGAGCGATTGGCAGTCCGAGGTGGCGCGCGAGGTGACCGTTCAAGTCCGGCCGGTCTCCGGCCGCGACATCGAGGCGGAAACACGCAAGGCGGCGGATATCGCCCGCGCCGTTCCCGGTATCGCGGACGTCAGGCCTTTCTCCAAGGAAGAATCGGCGCGCCTGCTGGAGCCGTGGCTGGGCACGGGCCTCGCCCTCGACGACCTTCCTGTCCCGCGGCTGATCGTGGTCAAGCTGGCGCAGGGCGCGGCGCCGGATCTTGCCGCCCTGCGCAAGGCGCTGAGCGAACAGGTCGCCGGCGCCAGCATCGATGACCATCGCGGCTGGATCGAACAGATGCGCGTGATGAGCCGCACGGCGGTGATCGGCGGGATCGGGATCCTGCTTCTCGTTTTTGCCGCCACGGCGCTTTCGGTCACATTTGCAACGCGCGGAGCCATGGCCATGAACCGGCCGATCATCGAAGTGCTGCATTTCATCGGCGCGCCGGACAGGTTCATTGCGGGGCATTTCCAGCGCCATTTCCTCCTGCTCGGCTTGAAAGGCGGGGCGATCGGGGGCGCCGCGGCCATCCTGCTTTTCGCCTTCGCGGAGCTTGTCGGCGGCTGGTTTCTGGGCGGCTCGGGAACGAGCCAAGTTACCGCCTTATTCGGCAGCTTTTCCATTGGGACCGTGGGATACGTGGCGGTAGGCATCCAGGTTATCCTCGTCGCCGTGCTCACGGCGGGGACCTCGCGCCACACCGTCAACCAAACCTTGCAGATGATCGAATAAGCCAGGCCGCATTTGAAACCCGCGTTGGACTTTGATGTATGATCGCCCCGGGTGAGACACCGATGTCCGTCGCCGGATCAGATCAGACCAGCAACACCGCCGCGCCGGCGGGCGAGGGCGCTGCCGTGCCGGCGCCGCATGCCGCGGCTCCTGTCCGGCACAAGCGGCGGCGTGTCCGCGGCTTCATCAAGACAACCGTGATCCTCGCGTGTCTCTTCGCGATCGCGCTTTCGGCCGGATTCCTGTGGTTCGTCTTGAAGCTTCCGACCCGTGAGATCGTGCTCAACCGCACCGCCGACGGCATCGTGGTGCTCACCGGCGGCGCCTCGCGGGTGAACGACGCCTTCGAGCTTCTTGCCGGCAAGCGCGGCCGCCGTCTGCTCATTTCCGGCGTCTATCCGGCCACCAATGCCGGCGAAATTTCGCGCCTGATGCCGGAGTATCAAAGGCTGTTCGCCTGCTGCGTCGATCTCGACCGCGCGGCGATCAATACGCTCGGCAATGCGCTCGGCGCCAAGCGCTGGGCTCAGGCTCAGGGCTTCCGATCGCTGATCGTCGTGACCTCGGCCTACCATATGCCGCGCGCGCTCGCCGAGCTTGCGCATCAGCTTCCCGAGGTGGAGCTCATTCCATTTCCCGTGGTCACGGACAAATTGCGCTCGGAACCTTGGTGGTCGCACGTATCGACCGCGAAGCTTTTAGTTTTCGAATATTTGAAGTACATCATTTCCGCCGTCCGGATACGCATAGCTCCCGCTGCATCTCCGGCCGCGCCGGGCCGGATCTCCGAACTGCGGCTGGGCGTTCCGGCGCCACTGACCCCGGCAAGCGGACAATAGGAAATCTTCCGTGCGCGTGATTTTTCGTTCGATCGTGTTCAATATCGCTTTCTATCTGAACCTGTTTTTGTACATGGTCGCCGCGCTGCCGATCCTGTTGCTGCCTTACCGTTACCTGCTCGCGCTCGCCAAATCCTGGGCCAGAACGAATTTGTGGCTGCTGCGCGTGATATGCGGGATCAAAGCCGATTTTCGCGGCCTGGAAAAGATTCCGCCCGGCGGCCTCATCGTCGCTTCCAAGCATCAGTCCGTTTGGGAGACTTTTGTGCTGCTGCCGCTGGTCGACGATCCGGTTTTCATCCTCAAGCGCGAGCTGATGTGGATACCGATATTTGGCTGGTGCCTGGCCAAGGCGCAGATGATCCCGGTCAATCGCGGCGCGCGCGGCCCGGCCCTCGCCGCCATGACGGAGCGGGCGCGCGTCGAAGTCCGGCGCGGCCGGCAGATCATCATTTTCCCGGAAGGGACGCGGCGGGCGCCCGGCGCCGAGCCGCAATACAAGTTCGGCGCCGCGCATCTCTATGCTGAAACCGGCGTGCCTTGCGTGCCCATCGCCCTCAATTCTGGATTGTTCTGGCCGCGGCGTTCGTTCCTGCGCTTCCCCGGCACCGTGTGTCTCGAGGTTCTCGATCCCATACCGCCCGGCCTTCCGAAGCAGGTCTTCGCGGAGCGGCTGCAGCGCGAGATCGAAACCGCCACCGCGCGGCTGGTGGAAGAGGGTATGCGCGAGCTTGGACGCGAGGCCGGGGCCGCTATGACGCGGGCGGGGTCTCGTGGACGCCCTTGAGACGTTCCGCCAGGAGATGCAGGTCGGCATCGCGGAATCCCAGTGCTTCCAACTCCTTCACGGTGGAGACCACGTAATCGCGGTTGGGTCCCGCCTGGCCGTGGCCCTGCCGCACATGATGGAGTTGTTGGGCTAGCGTTAGCTTACCGGCGTATTGCGGATGGCTGCGGTCAACCACGTAACAGAGCGCTTGCACCTGCCGTTGCGCATCGCCGAGTAGCCACACAGAGCGCAAGCATTCGCGATAGACTTTGGTGATCTGCTCGCGTTCGCGCAGGTAAGCGATCGTGGTTGCCCGCTCCGGCGCGGCCACGCGGTAAGCGATGCCGCGGCAGGTCCCGCCCCGGTCCAATCCAAGAACCAGACCGGGCCGCTCAGATGTTCCCCGGTAATGAAAGGAATAAACACAGAGCGCCCGATGTGCGCCGACGACCCGCGCCGGCACGCGCTCGATGAAATCGAAGCCCGGCCGCCACATCAGCGAGCCATAGGCGAAGACCCAAAGGTCCTCGTTGGATTTGTCGAAATCGGCGTCGAGTGTCATGGGCCGGACAAATGGGCGATGATTAATGCAAGCATAGTCTTACTTTGCTCGCCTAACAGGCGGCGATGGCCGGCGCAACGCTCTGGACATCGGCCCGGGTTAGCCGGAAAAGACAACCTGGAACCTGCATTGGGAATATCGATGGATCGCTCCATCCTTGTACGGCGCCGCCGGGTCTGGCCGTTTTACGCGCCGGTTATCGGCATTGTTGTGCTCGCCGTCCTGTGGACCGGCCTGTGGTTCCACGCCTCCGGCGTGGCTCAGGAAACGCTCAAGGGCTGGTTTGAGCGCGAGGCGAAAGCCGGGCGCATTTATAGCTGCGGCTCGCAAAATATCGGCGGCTTTCCGTTTCGCATCGAGCTGCGGTGCACGCCGGCGTCCATGGAATGGCGCAGCCTGCAGCCGACCGTATTCCTGAAAACGGCCGCGCTGCTGGTTGCAGCTCAGGTCTATCAGCCGAGCTTGCTCATCAGCGAATTCACCGGCCCGCTCACGATGGGGGAGGCCGACGGCAGACCAAACTTTATCGTCGACTGGAAGCTGTTGCAGACAAGCGTGCGTGGCGGCCCGGTGTTGCCTGAGCGCGTATCGGTCGCGGTTGACCGCCCCAGTTTCGATGCCGTGAGCGCGTCCGGCAATGAAACGCTTTTCCGCGCGACCCACGCCGAGTTGCACGGCCGCATCGTCCAGGGCTCGGCTTTGGACAATCCCATCATCGATCTGGCGCTGTCACTCAAAGGCGCGACGGCGCCGACCATCAATCCACTGACGGCGCAGCCGTTCGACGCCGACATCACTTTCGTTCTGCGCGGCCTGAAGGACTTTTCGCCCAAGCCCTGGCCCGAACGCTTCCGGGAAATCCAGGCGGCGGGCGGCCGCATCGACATCACCCAGGCGCGGGCGCAACAGGGTGAATCCATCGCGCTCGCGACCGGCTCTCTCGGTCTCACGCCCAGCGGCCATCTCGATGGCCAGCTTCTTGTCACCGTTGCCGGGCTGGACCGCTTGTTGCCGGCGCTGGGGCTTGAGCGGCTAGCCGCGCCGGGCGGCAGCGTCGACCGCCTCGCCGGTCAGCTCGACCGGCTCATCCCCGGCCTCGGCAATATCGCGCGCGAAAGAGCGGCGCCGAGCATCGCTGCCGGCATCGGCATCCTTGGCGAGCAGACGCAGCTCGAAGGGCGGCGCGCCGTGATCCTGCCGCTGCGCTTCAGCAACGGCTCGATGTTCCTGGGCGCGGTGCCTGTGGGGCAGGTAAAGCCGCTGTTCTAAAGCGCAATCCGGCGAAGTGGGAACCGGTTCGCCGCAAGATTGCGCGACCAATCAAAGACTCTAGGACTTCTTCTCGGCCACATCCGACAGGTGCGGATGCGGGCGGCCGAAATCCGGCGCGGGCGCGTCCTGGCCAAGCTCGACGATGCCTTTGCGGATCGCGCGCGTTCGCGTGAACAGCTCGAACAGGGCGTCGCCGTCGGCGCGGCGGATGGCGCGCGTGAGCGAAGCCACATCCTCGTTGAAGCGGCCGAGCATTTCCAGCACCGCGTCCTTGTTGGCGATGAAGATATCCCGCCACATGGTCGGATCGGACGAGGCGATGCGGGTGAAATCCCGAAAGCCGCCGGCGGAGAATTTCAGCACTTCGGAACGCGTGACCGTGCCCAGTTCGTCGGCGGTGCCCACGATGGTGTAGGCGATCAGGTGCGGCACATGGCTGGTGATCGCGAGCACCAGATCGTGGTGGTCCGCGGTCATCGTTTCCACATTCGCGCCCAGCGCGCGCCAGAATTGAGCCAGCCGTTCCACCGCGGCCGCATCGGCCTTCTCCGGCGGCGTCAGGATGCACCAGCGATTGACGAAGAGCTCGGCGAAGCCGGCATCAGGCCCGGAATATTCGGTGCCGGCGACCGGATGCGCGGGAATGAAGTGAACACCGGCCGGCAGGTGAGGGGCCATGTCGCGCAGCACCGCGCCCTTGACCGATCCGACGTCGGAAACGATGGCGCCCGGCTTCAGATGCGGCCCAATTTCCTTGGCGACCTCGCCGCTTGCTCCCACGGGGATGCAGACGATCACGAGGTCGGCGTCCTTCACCGCGGCGGCATTGGTCTCGGCCACCTGATCGGCGATGCCAAGTTCCGCCACGCGCTGGCGCGTCTTGGCGGAGCGCGCTGTGGCGGCGATTGATCCGACCACGCCCTGCGCCCGCGCCGCGCGCGCGATCGATGAGCCGATCAAACCGGTGCCGATCAGCGCGAGCTTGTTGAACAGGGGTTTTTTGCTCACGCCTTATTCCCCATGAAATCCGCCAGCGCTTTGAGCACCAGCCGGTTGGCCTCCTCGGTGCCGACCGTCAGCCGCAGGGCATCCGGCAGATCGTAGCTTCCCACCTGCCGCAGGATCAGGCCGCGCGACAGCAGGAAGGTGTTGGCGTCCTCGGCCGTGCGCCCCTTGGCCTTGGGGAAATGGATGAGAATGAAATTGGCCACGCTCGGCGTCACTTCGAGGCCGAGCTTGCCGATCTCTTCCGTCAGCCACGGCAGCCAGCGCGCGTTATGGGCGCGCGAGAGTTCCAGGTGCGCTGTGTCATCGATCGCCGCGATGCCGGCCAGCATTGCCGGCGTGTTGACGTTGAACGGCCCGCGGATGCGATTCACCGCCTCCACCACATGCGCGGGACCGTACATCCAGCCGAGCCGCAGCGCGGCAAGTCCGTGGATTTTCGAAAAGGTGCGCGTCATCACCGTGTTGTCGGTGGTGGCGACAAGCTCGATGCCCGCCTCGTAGTCGTTACGCCGCACGTATTCCGCATAGGCCGCGTCCAGCACGAGCAGCACATGCGGCGGTAGTGCGCGATGCATGCGCTTGATCTCGTCGAACGGCAGATAGGTGCCGGTCGGATTATTCGGGTTGGCCAGGAAAACAATGCGCGTGCGATCGGTCACCGCGTCGAGGATCGAGTCCACGTCCGCGGTGTAGTTCTTCTCCGCCGCCATAACCGGCCTGCCGCCGGCCGCGAGCGTGAAGATCGGATAGATGCGAAAGCCGTGCGCGGTGTAGATCGCCTCGTCGCCCGGCGCGAGATAGGCGTGCGCCAGGAGGTTGAGCAGATCGTCCGAGCCCGCGCCGCAGACGATGCGCGCCGGATCGAGCCCGAAAGCGCGCCCGATCGCCTCGCGCAGCTTGGCCGCCGAGCCTTCCGGGTAGTCGTGTAAGCTGTTCGCCGCCGCCTGATAGGCCGCGACCGCGTTCGGGCTTGGGCCGAGCGGCGTCTCGTTGGCCGAAAGCTTGAACACGCGCGCGACGCCGGGCGCCATGCTCTTGCCGGGCACATAGGCCTCGATGTCGAGCACGCCTGGACGCGGTTGCGGGCGCTGTGGAACAGCCATAACGAAACTCGTTGTTGTTTCCCGGAAGCAAGGACGGAGCGCTCACGCACCGGGGAATTGACGATCAGCTCCCGGTCGTAACCGGCCGGGTGCCGCTGGCGGGGAGGGTATAGCGGGTCGCGTGGCTTCCGACGAGGGCCGAGGAGCGCACCGACACACCAGCCTTAACGAGGGCGTCCGTGACAGTCGCGATGCTCGACCCCTGCGGCATCGAAACCAGCAGCGCCGCGCCGTCGAAGGCGCTGTCGGGGGCCGCGATCACCTCGGCCAATGGCAGGATAGCCCGTGCCGCCTGTGGTCCCCAGCCGGAGATCCGCAGGCTCCACATCTCCACCTCGGGTGCCATGGCTTCGGGCGCCACCCGGGAAATCACGAACACCGGCAGCGCGGCGGGATGATCGTCGCGATCGACGAAGGGCAAGCGTGCGATGATCTTCGGCGCGCTGTCGAATTCCAGCGCCGTCCACCAGGCCGCTCCGCTTCCCTGCGCTCCCACGAGGCCGAGGTCGCCGCGCGATTCCGAGACGGCGGCGACAACTCCTGCGGCGCCCATGTGCGCCACGAAAGGAACCGTGAAGCCGAAGTGGAAGCGGGCGGAATCGCGCATGGCGGCGCGATCTTCCGTCATGTCGGCATGAACGGAGAACGGCGCTTGCACATACGTAAAAGTGGCGATGATGACCCGCCAGATGCTCTCGGCCGTGTCGAGCGGCAATATGCCGTGATGACGGTCGACCAGGCGGCGCATCATTTCCGCCTCGCGCGCCGGGCGGAAAGCGGAGCCGGATTCCTGTGTCTGCTTCACAGCGATCAGGCGGTCGATGATCTCGCCGCGCTGCATCAGCAGGCCATGCATGGTCTCGTCGATGTGGTCGATCTCCGTCCGGAGAGCGGCCAGCGAGGAATCGACGGGAGGTGTTTTCGCCATGGCACGAACTTCCGGCTCATCACGGCCCGGTTTATCCCGGCCATCCGTCCTCGACCCGACGAGGTTCTAAGACATGGATGCCCGGCACGGGGCCGGGCAGGACGAGTTCCGGCATGATATGTTTGCATCCGGGCGAAATCAAAGAAAACGTTGACAGCATCTCCGGCCGATCCCTACCTAAACCCGCCCCGCGGCCCTATTTTCCGCGGAACCGCCGAGGCCCGTATAGGTCGATGTGCCGGGGAGCAAGATGGTCGATGCCCAAGTGAATACGGCACGGGAAGCTCCGGGTTCTCCGCGTGAGGCGGACAACCCGCGGGATTCGCTTGTCGCGCATTTCGGGCCGGACAAGCCGCTGAAGCTGGACGCAGGCGTTTCGCTCTCGCCGTTCCAGATCGCCTACAAGACCTATGGTGCCCTCAATGCACAGCGGTCCAACGCGGTGATGATCTGCCACGCCCTGACCGGCGACCAGCACGTCGCCAGCACGCACCCTGTCACGGGAAAATCGGGCTGGTGGGAGACGATGGTGGGGCCCGGCCGCCCGATCGATACCGAGCGCTACTTCGTGATTTGCGCCAACGTCGTCGGCGCCTGCATGGGCACCAGCGGGCCATCCTCGACCAATCCGAAGACAGGCAAGCCCTGGGGCCTGGATTTCCCCGTCATCACCATTCGCGACATGGTGCGCGCGCAGGCGATGCTGCTCGATCAGCTCGGTATCGAATCGCTTTTTGCGGTGGCCGGCGGCTCCATGGGCGGGATGCAGGCTTTGCAATGGGCGGCGAGCTATCCGCAGCGCGTTTTCGCCGCGCTGCCGATCGCCTGCGCCACGCGCCATTCGGCGCAAAACATCGCCTTCCACGAGGTCGGCCGTCAGGCGGTGATGGCCGATCCGGAATGGCGTCAGGGCCGCTATCTGCTTGAAGGCGCCAACCCGCGCCGCGGTCTGGCGGTGGCGCGCATGGGCGCGCACATCACCTATCTCTCGGATGCGGCGCTGCACCGCAAGTTCGGGCGGCGTTTCCAGGACCGCTCCAACCCGACCTTTTCCTTCGACGCCGATTTCGAGGTGGAATCCTATCTGCGCCACCAGGGTATTTCCTTCGTGGAGCGGTTCGATGCCAACAGCTATCTCTACCTGACGCGAGCCATGGACTATTTCGATCTGGCCGCCGACTACGGCGGCGTGCTCGCCAACGCCTTCAAGGACGCCCAGACACGTTTCTGCGTGGTTTCCTTCACCAGCGACTGGCTGTTCCCGACTTCGGAATCCCGCGCCATCGTGCATGCGCTCAATGCCGGCGGCGCGCGCGTTTCCTTTGCCGAGATCACCACCGACAAGGGTCACGACGCTTTCCTGCTGGACGAGCCGGAGCTGTTCGCCATCGTGCGCGGCTTCCTCGACTCGGCGGGCAAAGCGCGCGGACTGGCTGCGAAAGGCTAAGCGATGCTCACGCAGACCCAGCACGACCTCGCCATGACCCCCGGCATACCCGACAGCCGGCGTGTCGACCTGTTGGTGGTCGCACAGATGATCGATTTCAATGCCAAGGTGCTCGATGTCGGCTGCGGCGACGGCGAACTGCTGCGTCTGCTCACCGAGACGCGTAACGTGGACGGCCGCGGCATCGAGCTTTCACGCGAGGGCGTGAATGAAAGCGTCGCCAAGGGTCTCGCCGTGATTCAGGGCGACGCCGACACCGACCTCGCGGATTATCCCGATGACGCCTTCGACTTCGTGGTCCTGTCGCAGACGCTGCAGGCGACGCGCCGCCCGCGCCAGGTGCTGGAGCATATGCTCCGCATCGGCCGCTATGCGGTCGTGTCGTTTCCCAACTTCGGTCATTGGCGCATCCGTCTGCAGCTTATGTTCGGCGGCCACATGCCACGAACCGACAACCTGCCCGTTAGCTGGTACGACACGCCCAATATCCATTTCTGCACCATCAAGGACTTCCGCCACTTATGCGGCGAGGTAGGAGCCAAGATGGAAAAGGCGGTGGCGCTGAACGCCTGGGGCAAGCCGTTGCGCCTGAACGCGCCGTGGTGGTTCTGGAACCTGTTCGGCGAGCAGGCGGTGTTTCTGCTTAGCCGTAAAAGCTGAAGCAGCGCCACGTTCGCCGCTCGGTTGGAGTTCTTTTTTCCTTCCGGCTGCGCTCCAGGCAAATTCCAGCAAATGCCAATGGCTAATCTTCGCTGCAATGCAGCGAATATTGTCGATCACGTAGAAATACCGGTATCATATGCTGTAATATTCGACGTTCTTGTAGAATAGATTTTGCATTAAGCTTTGTTGCTGCGCACGCAATTAGCTATTATGGCAGCAATAAGCTTGGCCATTGCCACAAAAATACTTTTGCATTGCCCAGAAATCGCCACTCTCGACTGGCGTAAGACCCCCTGGCTGCGGTCTGATTCTACAGGCCGAGGCATTTCAACGTGCAATCAGCGCAAATTGGGGATTCCTGCTCATGCACAGTCGCGAACGTCACTTGCTTGCAGTTTGTTCCGTCGTCTTTGCGTTTATGGCGACACCCGTCCTTGCCGACGTCTCTGGGACGCCGGAAGAACCCTTCAACGGTCCGAACGTATTTTTGCCAACCAAGGCCGAACGGCCCGGAAAATCTCCGCGCTGGACAGCGCGTGTTCTCTCGGAACAGGATCGTGCACAGGCCTTTGGGGCCTTGGCTTCCGCGCCGGAAGTTCAGAACCGGACTCGGCGCGTGCAGCTGCGCGATCAGGCGGCGCCTGCCGCGTCCGCCTTGAGTCTCACGAGCTCTCCGTTGATTGCCGAGGCTCGGCGCTACATGGGCACGAACCCGACCAATCGCCGGACCCTGTGGTGCGGCGCCTTCATGAACCTGGTGCTGGAGCGTACCGGCCACCAACGCGGAAGCTCGGATTTGGCGAAATCCTTCGCCTCCTACGGCACGCGCGTGTCCGGCCCGCAGATCGGCGCCATCGCCGTGATGTCGCGCGGGCCCACCGGCGGCCATGTCGGCGTGGTCACCGGGATCGATCCCAGCGGCAACCCGATCATCATCTCGGGCAACCACGAAAACCGCGTCGCCGAGGTGCCTTACCCGCGCGGCCGTATCTTCGCCTACGTGATGCCTGGCGCGCCGGGGTCAGCCGCCCTCGGTATCAAGCAGGCAAGTGCCGATACCGCAAATAGCACCACGCGGGACAACTAACGGCTAGGCGGCGTGGACGGCATCGCCTGGCGCGATGTCGCCCGCGCCGACCACTTCCGCGTATACGCCGCAATCCGCGTGCCCGAAGGTCTGCATCAGCGTGTGAGGAATGTTGAGATCGCGGATGCCCGTATCAGGTTCCACATTGGTCGCCGCGCAGCGCTTGGTGCGCCTGACGGCTTTCAGGCGCGCTTCTCCAATGATGATTTCCTTGCCTACCAAGTCGAACTCATGCCACGCGGGCCAGCCGGTCACGTAGACATTCCCGCGAAATCGCAAGGGGTTCACTGGCGCGCCTACCGCGTTCTCCACTTCCGCGACGGATGCAAGGTTGATGATCGATACGACCTTCTGGGCCACATCCGAAAAGCTATGACCGGGACGCATGTTCTGGAAGCTGTGCTCCGGCGCGGTGAGTATCCGGGGTGGCCCGCGCAGCTCGCCGCCGCAATAGGCCGCGAAGAACGCCTCGATGGCGGCGCGTCCTTCCGCCGTCCGTAAATCGCCGCGCGCCGCCTCGCGGTTCTCCGCGTGTACGGTCAAAGTATGCGTTGCGTGGTTGAATTCCGTCCGCAGCGCGGCCAGCCGTTCATGGCGCATCAGCATCAGGAAGCGCTGCTTTGGCATGTAGGTCGGGGTCGCCGGGTCGAAGCCCGAAGGGCCGTTTTCGATGGCATAGAGCCGGTCGGCCGGAAGCGTTTCGCCGGCCGAAAGACGCGCATGGGGCAGCGGTTCAGCCGAAAGCCCTTTCACCGGATAGCGGTAGATCGCTTGGATTTTGCCCATTGGATGAGCCATTGCGATAGAGTTCTCCTGTTAAGCGCTGCCCTGCCTAGCCAAATGCATGAATTTTCCCAGCCCCGGCCTCTTCCGGCGGTTTGGGGGCCAACCTACATTTTCGCTGCGGGCGTACAAGGACGCGCCCGGCCTATACTTTTTGTCTTTTTGACGCATGTCAGGGACATGACGGAAAGACCCTGTGACCGATGCTCGCTGCTGCGCCGCTGCCGGGCAGGCCGGGTCGATGGAGTGAGCGATGAATATCGAGAAATACACCGATCGCGCCAAAGGCTTCATTCAGTCAGCCCAATCGCTCGCGATACGCGAGGGCCATCAGCAGTTCACCGCCGAGCACCTTCTCAAGGTGCTGCTGGACGATCCGGAAGGCCTTGCCGCCGGCTTGATCGACCGCGCCGGCGGGACCTCGCGCGAAGCTTTGCGCGCGGTCGAGGCGTCCCTCGCCAAGCTGCCGAAGGTTTCGGGCGCCGGCGCCGGGCAGGTCTATCTTTCGCCCGCGCTGGCGCGGATTTTCGATCAGGCCGAAAAGATCGCTGACAAGGCCGGTGACAGCTTTGTCACGGTCGAGCGCCTCCTGCTTGCCATCGCCATGGACAAGGAAAGCGAGGCGGGAAAAATCCTCACGCGGGTCGGCGTGTCGGCGCAGAATTTGAATGCCGCCATCAATGCGCTGCGCAAGGGCCGCACCGCCGACAGCGCCTCGGCGGAGAATGCCTATGACGCGCTGAAGAAATATGCCCGCGACCTCACCCAAGCCGCCCGCGACGGCAAGCTCGACCCCGTCATCGGCCGCGACGAGGAAATCCGCCGCACCATCCAGGTGTTGTCCCGCCGCACCAAGAACAATCCCGTGCTCATCGGCGAGCCCGGCGTCGGCAAGACCGCCATCGTCGAAGGGCTGGCGCTGCGCATTGTCAACGGCGATGTCCCGGAAAGCCTGCAAGACAAGAAGCTGCTCGCGCTCGATATGGGCTCGCTGATCGCGGGCGCGAAATACCGCGGCGAGTTCGAGGAGCGGCTCAAGGCGGTTTTGCAGGAGGTGACGACCTCCGAAGGCCAGATCATCCTCTTCATCGACGAGATGCATACCCTCGTCGGCGCCGGCAAAGCCGAAGGCGCCATGGACGCGTCGAATCTGCTCAAGCCTGCCCTGGCGCGCGGCGAGCTGCACTGCATCGGCGCCACCACGCTCGACGAATACAAAAAGCATGTGGAGAAGGATGCCGCGCTCGCCCGCCGCTTCCAGCCGATCTTCGTCAATGAGCCGACGGTCGAAGACACCATCTCCATCTTGCGCGGCCTGAAGGACAAGTACGAGCAACATCATGGCGTGCGCATCACGGACTCCGCCATCGTCGCCGCCGCGACCCTGTCGCACCGCTATATCAGCGACCGCTTCCTGCCGGACAAGGCCATCGACCTGATCGACGAGGCGGCGGCGCGGCTGAAGATGCAGATCGATTCCAAGCCGGAGGAACTCGACAATCTCGACCGCGAAATCATGCGGCTGAAGATCGAGCAAGAGGCGCTGAAGAAGGAGAGCGACCCTGGCTCCAAGGAGCGCCTTAAGCGATTGGAAAAGGAACTGGTCACACTACAGGAAAAGGCCGATGCGCTTACCTCCAAGTGGAAGGCGGAGCGCGAAAAGCTCTCGGATGCGCAGAAGCTCAAGAGTGAGCTGGAGCAGGCCCGTAATGATTTAGCCGTCGCGCAGCGCAAAGGCGATTACCAGCGCGCCGGCGAGCTCGCCTATGGCCGCATTCCCGAGCTTGAGAAAAAGCTGAAAGAAATCGAGGAGAAAACCGGCGTCGGCGCCGTCGTCTCGGAAGCGGTGACCGCCGATCACATCGCGCAGGTCGTCTCGCGCTGGACCGGCATCCCGGTGGACCGGATGCTGGAAGGCGAGCGGGAAAAGCTGCTGCGGATGGAGGACGAGATCGGCAAGCGCGTCGTCGGCCAGGAGGAGGCGGTGCACGCCGTCTCCACGGCGGTGCGCCGTGCGCGCGCCGGCCTGCAAGACCCGAACCGCCCGATCGGCTCATTCATGTTCCTCGGCCCGACCGGCGTCGGCAAGACCGAGCTGACCAAGGCGCTGGCGGAGTACCTCTTCGACGACGAGCACGCGATGGTGCGCGTCGACATGTCGGAGTTCATGGAAAAGCATTCGGTGGCCCGCCTGATCGGCGCGCCGCCCGGCTATGTCGGCTACGAGGAAGGCGGCGCGCTCACGGAAGCGGTGCGGCGGCGGCCTTATCAGGTCATCCTGTTCGACGAGATCGAGAAGGCGCATCCGGATGTCTTCAACGTGCTCCTGCAAGTGCTCGATGACGGCCGCCTCACGGACGGGCAAGGCCGCACGGTGGACTTCCGCAACACGCTGATCGTGATGACGTCGAACCTCGGCTCGCAATTCCTGGTGGACCAGCTCGATGGCCAGGACACCGAGGAAGTCCGCGATCAGGTCATGGCGGTGGTGCGCGCGAGCTTCCGGCCTGAATTCCTCAACCGCGTCGATGAGATCATCCTGTTCCATCGCCTCAAGAAGAGCGACATGGGCCGCATCGTCGATATCCAGATGCAACGGCTTCTGAAACTTCTGGAGGATCGCAAGATCAAGATCGTGCTGGAGCCCTCGGCGCGCGAATGGCTGGCCGAGAAGGGCTGGGATCCCGCCTATGGTGCGCGCCCACTCAAGCGCGTGATCCAGAAATACGTGCAGGATCCGCTGGCCGAGATGATCCTCTCCGGCCGCATCAAGGACGGCGACACGGTGGTGATCTCCGGCGGCAAGCAAGGGCTGTCGTTCAATGGGCAGATGGCGGCGGCAGCGTAGCCAACACACCGGAGCGCTGTTTCACCTCTCCCCGCGTGCGGGGAGAGGTCGATTCCGAGCGAAGTGAGGAATCGGGTGAGGGGGCCTTGCCGCGATTCTGAGCGGGTCGAAACGCCCCCTCACCCGGCTCGGCTCGCGTTGCTCGCCTCGCCACCCTCTCCCCGCGCGCGGGGAGAGGGAAAACAACTAACGCGCTGACTCGCTTTCCTTCTGCCGCGGCACCGGCAGATACTCGACCCCGCCACCCTGCGTCCGCATCGGCTGCGGGTAGAGCGTCATCAGCTCAAGCACTTCACCCGGCATGTTGGTAGCGACGGGAAGGCCCAGCTCCTTGGCGACATTCGCGAAGATCGGATAGTCGTGCGTCCAGGTGCCGCTGGAGAGTTTTTCCGCCAGCTTCTCCGCCTGATCGGCCGGCATCTTGCGCTCCAGCAGTTCGCGCGCGGCCTGCTTCACCTGCGCGATCGCCTTACGCCCGATATCGGCCATGACGAGGGTCTGATCGTCAATTTCCGCTATCGGCTTTTGCTCGACGACCTTGAGCAGAGAGGCCGCTGGCGATTGACCAAGTTGTGGGTCGATCGGGCCGAGCACCGAATGCTCGCACATCACGATTTCGTCGGCGGCTAAAGCGATCAATGTGCCGCCCCGACGTGGCATTGAACATCGCGTGCGCCGCCGAGGCCGCGATGCCGCAGGCGAAATAGAAAATCAAATAGCGGCCGGGCCCAAAACGGTTCTAGACCGCCGGCCCGAACAGCCACAGGCTCCACATGTTCACGAGCAGGTGCAGCAAGCCGCCGCGCAGGAACATGTTGGTGACGAAGGGCAGATAGTCGAACAGCGATGGCTCCGACAACCCGAAGACGTGCGGCATGAAATAGCGCGCGGGGATCAGCGCGAAGTTGAGCAGGAACAACTCCAGCTCCCGCGGCCCAAGGCTCGTCTCAAACAGGAAGACCGCGCAATTGATGGCGATCAGCGTCCAGGTCACGGCGGGCGGGTAGCGCGTGGACACTGACGTCCGGATGGGCAACATCGGCGCTTCTCTTTTAGGCAAGGATTTCGTAAGGCGGCGCCGCAAACTCCCGTTGCGGGCACGCACGCTGCCAAGATCACGTTCGTCCCGGCTGCTTTCCGTCTAAGTTGCAGCCTGTCCTTTCGTTCCGCCCGGCGGCGCGCTGGTCAATGCGGAATTCCCGCAGCAAGCAGGGCCAAAAGACCGCTCCCTTCCCAGTGGCAGGTCACCTCAGTCTCCGGCATTATAGGCGCCAAGCACGGCCCGGTCAGGGCCGGCGTTTCCAGGGAGGAGTCATGTTCAAGAAAGCAACGCGGCTCGCTGCAATCCTCGCGGCCGGCATCATGGCGGCAGGCGCCATGACCGCTGCCAAGGCGCAGACGCCAGAGGAATTCTTCAAGGGCCAGACGGTGACGATTTACGTCGGTCTTTCCGTCGGCGGCGGCTATGACCAGAACGCGCGCCTCGTCGCCAAGTATATCGGAAAATACATTCCCGGCCAGCCGCAGGTGGTGGTCAAGAACATGCCAGGCGGTGGCGGCATCGTCATGACCAACTACGTGGCCAATGTCGCGCCGAAGGATGGGCTGCACATCGGAGCGCCCCAGCGCGGCATCCCATTCGAGCCGCTGCTCGGCGATGCGTCGAATGCCAAGTACGATCCGCTCAAGCTCCAGTGGCTCGGCAGCGCCAACGCCGACACCAGCGTGGCCGTCGCCACCAAACGGTCCGGCGTCACGAAATGGCAAGACCTGAAGACCAAAGAACTGATTGTCGCCGGCACCGGAGTGGGAACCGAGAGCGTGACCGTTCCCTACATCCTGCGCAATGTTCTCGGCTTCAAGTACAAGGTGATCGCCGGGTATCCGGGCGGCAGCGAGATGAACCTCGCCATGCAGCGCGGCGAGGTTGACGGGCGCGGCACCTTCTCCTGGACCAGCCTGAAGCCTCATCTCAAAGACTGGGTTGAGAGCGGCGATGTCATCATTTTGTACCAGCAGGGCCTGAGAAAGCACCCGGACATTCCGAACGTGCCTTTGGTCACCGACCTTGCGGAAAACGACGAGCAGAAAAAGGTACTCGAGCTGCAATTCACCGCCTTCGAACTCGGCCGTCCTTATTTCGTCGCTGAGGGAGTGGCCGCCGACCGTGTGAAGGCTCTCCGCCGCGCCTTCGATCAAGCCATGAAGGATAAGGAATTGCTGGCGGACGCGGACAAGCAGAAGCTGGAAGTCAATCCGGCGACCGGTGAAGAGATGCAGCAAATTCTGACGCGCGTTTACGCCACGCCCAAGGCGCTGGTCAGCCGGCTCGCGGAGGCGACCAAGGATCAGCCCGATTTGAAGGTGCTGAATCCGGAGCCGGCAAAGCCCGCGGCTCGGTAGCGGACGGAAGCACCAAACAGAAATGGCCCGCTTCAGCGGGCCATTTTTTTACCGGCGAGGCGAGGGGGCTTCCGCCATGCGCGAAGGCGCGCGCGTCATCATCGTGTCCAGGCGGGTGCGCTCCTGGTCGAAGTCCGTCAGTAGCGGCCCCTCCAGCACGCGCCCGCGCGGCAGCCTGATCCGCATGGGATCGACAAACCGGCCGTTCACGAGGATCTCGTAGTGCAGATGCGCGCCGGTGGAGAGACCGGTTGAGCCGACAAAGCCGATCACCTGGCCTTGCCGCACGCGCGTTCCGACGTCGATACCGCGGGCAAAGGCGGTCATGTGCCCGTAAGCTGTCTCGTAGCCGTTGGCATGGCGCACGCGCACGTATTTGCCGTAGCCGGATTCCCAGCCCGCTTTCTCGACCGTGCCGTTGCCCGAGGCATAAATAGGCGTGCCGCTTGGCGCGGTCCAGTCGACGCCGGTGTGCATCTTGCTGACGCCGAGGATGGGATGGCGGCGGAAGCCAAAGCCTGAGCGCATGATGCCGGCCATCACCGGCTTGCGCACCAGGAACTTCTTCGCGCTCTTGCCGGTCTCGTCGTAGTAGTCGACCACGCCGTCATCGGGCGTCTGGAAGCGATAGAATTTCTTCATTTCGCCGCTGATGGTGAGCGAGGCGAACATCACATCCGTTCTGCCTTCCACGCCGGGCGTCTCTTCTTCGCCGGCGAACAGAACCTCGAAGGAATCGCCCGGCTGCACTTTGCGCTGGAAATCGATGTCGTACGAATAAAGCCGGATCAGGTCGTCGATCACCGGGCGCGGTAGGTGATTGCGTAAAGCGGTTTCGTAAATGCTCTGATAGAGCCGCACGCCGGTGCCGTCGTCCTGCTCCTCTTCGACGGCTTCGGCGACATCCGTTCCCATGTTCCGCGCGTCGACCGAGACGTATTTTCCGAGATCGGACAACGCCACGACCGCTTCGATAGTGCTTTCGCTCGCGACGACAACGCGGATGGGCTGCACCCGCTGCCCGCCTGGCACCGGCGACAGCAGCACCCGCAGCTTCTGGCCTTCCTTCAATCCGCTATCCCGGCCGCGGGATCCGAGCGCGCTGGCGACAGCTTTGGCTTCCTGGGGTGTGGCGCCGAGTTCGCGCAGGATGGAATCGACCGTGTCGCCCTTCTTCACCGCGACGGTGCGCTCGTTCCAGGCGTTGCCGCCGGTTGTCTGCTTCGTTGTTTTGGGCAGGAGGGTGATGTTCTCGGGGACGATACGCGCTTCGAAGCCGGCATAAGGATCGGCACCGCCTTCGGGGGCATAGGCGAGCTTGAAGCCGGATTGGATGCCGGCGGCCGCCACGGCTGTATGGGTCGGGTGGCCGGTCCAATTCGCTGCCTCGCGCACGCGCGCAAGCACGTCGTCGGCGGAAACCGCCGCCACGATCTTCGCGCGCGGCAAGATCGGCCCGAGATCACGGGTGACGAAAGATACTTCCGCGTCTGGTTCTGCCGCGGGAGCATTCTCCGCCGTCGCCGTTTCGGCCGAGCCGGATTCCGCCAGCATCCGTTGCGGGTTGAACGCCGGAATGTCGGCCGAAAGCTCCGTTACGGTCATGGACAGATTGCCGGCCACGCGCACGAAGGGCCGCACCCGCACGACCTCGCGGTTGCCCACATGACTGGTGGTGGAGACGCGGATGACCTGGCGGACGACATTCGGCTCCATCACCGCCGGCAGCTTGTCGCTTTTGCGCACGCCCAGGCGGTCGCCGATGCTGCCGACGGCGCCGCGCAGCGCAAGCTCGACGCGCTCGGGCACGGTGGCAAAATTCGTCTCGCCATCGAGCGAAGCGAAAACGGCGCCGCCCATCAAGGCAGCGCCGCAAAAACCTGTCAGTATGGTGCCGCTGAACCATTGCACCGAAACGCGGCGGCGATCTACCAGACCTGTCGTCTCGCCGTCGACCGACAGCGGCGGCTCGTTGCCAAGATCGATGGGATCAGGCTCGTTCCCCAAACGGTATGCGCGCGGCCGCCCGTGATCCAAACCGCCGTCCCCTGCGTTGCGCGTATGGATCTCGCAGCTCCCCGCCCGAAATCCCCCGCCCAACGATGGCCCGGGGGCGCCGGTCCCGTCAACGACCGGACCGATGCAATCTTCGATGTGGTTACAGAGCCGGAAGGTCCCCGCGGCCGTTCATCCCATGCCGAAGAACGGCTGAGGAATATGGCTGTAGTGCGGCGCATAGGTTTTTGGCTAGCCTGTTCTTGTTAACCGAGAAAAGCCGCTTAAATAGGAGCAACGCGAGCAAGATCGTGACGCAATTTTGCTTGCCCAAAGTGTTGACAATCCGGCCCGCCCAGCCATATAACCAACTCCTCGGCGCGCTGACGCACATCGGCGCGATGGCGCGCCTCTGAAGCTCCACACGAACTTTCGGTGGGAAGGGCATCCGGCCCTGGTCGGATGCCTTGCTTCGACGGCTCTCCGGCTTGCCGGGGAGAGAGCCTTCATCGGCTCGGGCTGTTTGAAACGTGAATCAGGAAGAAAGAGAAACGTGGACGGCGGAGTCCTTGCGGGCCGCTTCCTATGAGAGGGCAACCTTTCAAAAGGGGCGGTCGGAAGAGACTTCGGCGGTCGACGTTTTAGGTCAACACTAATGACCGTTTGTCAGGCGCAAGCTTGGCAGGCGATCAAAGGTGGGACCTCGTCAAAAACGTTGTGACTAGCCGAGATCAATCTCCTCCAACTTGAGAGTTTGATCCTGGCTCAGAGCGAACGCTGGCGGCAGGCTTAACACATGCAAGTCGAGCGCCCCGCAAGGGGAGCGGCAGACGGGAGAGTAACACGTGGGAACGTGCCTTTTGGTTCGGAACAACCCAGGGAAACTTGGGCTAATACCGGATAAGCCCTTACGGGGAAAGATTTATCGCCAAAAGATCGGCCCGCGTCTGATTAGCTAGTTGGTGGGGTAATGGCCCACCAAGGCTACGATCAGTAGCTGGTCTGAGAGGATGATCAGCCTCATTGGGACTGAGACACGGCCCAAACTCCTACGGGAGGCAGCAGTGGGGAATATTGGACAATGGGCGCAAGCCTGATCCAGCCATG
>Ga0080064_1000471_pt1 | contig 106072 bp, 100 predicted proteins | sample Subgrocontami54m_FD_69260 | JGI IMG/M metagenome (GOLD analysis project Ga0080064, IMG submission 69260) | Subsurface groundwater microbial communities from S. Glens Falls, New York, USA - GMW46 contaminated, 5.4 m (SPADES assembly) (version 2) ...
GCGAGCGCCCGCACAGCTCGCTCGGGAACCTGACGCCGGAGGAGTTTCGGCGCAGCATCACAGCGCGGAAAGACCCGGTCGGACTCTCATAATGAGTGGACCAAAGATCGGGGGCAGGTCACCTTCACTCGCAGAACTAACGAAGCTGCGGAAAACGTATCCGCCCTACCCCTAGCTCGCTCCGAACGACGGGACAGCGGCCGCGGGCAAGTCGCCGGAGCGTCGCCCTGGTGCGGACTAGACGCCAGCCACGCTGAAGGCGTCGTCGATGAGAGAGCGCAGATCGGATTCGGGAATAGAGGTTGTGTCTCGAGACTTATGCTTGGTCGGGATGGCCTCGCGCAATGTCTTGAAGACGGCGCGGATCTCGGTTCTCTTCAAGCGGCGTTTGAGTTTTCGCGCACGGCTCCCGAGCAGCGGCAGGATACGCGGATCGCGTTCAAGGCCCGGTGATTCGAGGAATGCATCGAAGTCGCTCCACGTGAGCCATGCAACGTCTTGCAGCGAATACTTTCCCAGCTTGTAGCAGCGCTCGAAGTGATCGTGTCTCTTGCCAAGCCTACGCTGGGACTCGATCGTGCTAAGCCGCTTGGTCAGGACAGCAGGCGTTAGGGCCTCGTCGCCAGCAGGAAGCAGAGACTCCGGCAGGTGCTGCCTTAGTGCCAGCCAGATGGCGCCCGCATCGCGATCGTTTATCGAGACCAGCGATGGATCGTCAACAAATGACAGTCGCACCCCGAGACCGTGCCACTTGGCGAGTCCATTTCCGGAGAGTTTGCCGGTGCTGGTGAGTTCATTGACAATCGCCGGCACGTGCTGCGCCAGGAACGAATCCAAGCGTTCGGCTTGTTCTCGTTCCTCCTTCCCGATGGCACGTCCGGTGGGATAGAGCATGGGCACCACGTGCGTGGCTCCGTCCGGAAATCGCTCCTCGACCTTCAGCAGAACCGCCACGCTAGGAAGCCTGCTTCCAGCTGGCCATGAGTAAACCTTGAACGCGATGCAGGTCTTCCGCGACCTCATACGCGTCTGCGGAGGAGAGTTTCTTGGCGTCGAAAATCTTCGGGAAACTCTTGCCCCCGTCCTTCGCTAGAAAGAGCGAGAACTGGATTATGCCCTGGACTGAAAGACCATAAAGATAGAACGCAAGCTCCTCAGGAGTTCCGGCACTCTCAGCGTCGACGTATCGGGGATGCTTGAAGTTGTAGGTGAGCTTGGGATCGGGTGTGGGTGAGAATGTGTGAGCGACGTTCTTCCACGCCGGAACTCCACTCCAATCCCGAGCAACGAAGTCGAAGGGTGCCCTGAAGGGTGGATCCTGCGCGACGTATACTCTAACGCCTTGCGAATCGAGCTCGTAACCTTGCTTGTCTCGCAGAACGGCTCGCACGACGTATGCGCCGGCCGGATAGGTGGCAGCATCGAAAAGAACCACGTAGTGCCCAACCGTGTCCGAACTGTCCGGTGACAGTTGCACCTTCATCTTCTTAACGATTGCATGGATGGAGTTCCCGCCTTTCGCGGCGAAGACATGCGCGGTCAACTCGCAATCATCAAACGCGCTCGTCGTCGTGTTAAACAGCAACAGATCGAACTCGACGCGTTCGCCGTGTTCGACGCGCCTAGTTCCTGAGGTTGGCCAGTCGAACGCATGGAACATGACGCCGTACGGCCTGGGGGGCGGCGGTAGTGGCGGTTTCGGAGGCTTGATCCCTCCGGGCCGGTTGAAGTCGATGCCGAGTTCTTTACATGCGTCCGTCAGCTCTCGAAGGGCCAGCCGTTCAGCGTCTGATTGCAACTGACGCGCACTCTGTTCGGCACTCACGCCTTGACCCAGCTTGGTTCGGGCAAACTCCAGAATCTGATCTCGGACGAGCTGCCGAATTGTCTTAGGGAGCAGCCGAGTCCAAACAAGATCGTAGTGATTCGGCTTTTGATTCTCCCTTCGTCGCAGTTCTGAATCTACTTGCTCGTCGAACTCGACGAATCCATAGATACCGTCGTCCAGTTCTTTGGGCAGGTACTGCGGCGCGATCGTCGCGACTTTCATCCCGTAATGGAGGACGGCGACGCCTCTGATTTCCTCTGGGACAGTTCGATCATTTCTAAAGCAGAGCTCGAAGGTCTTGAACTTGCCTCCGCCCGGTAGCGTCAGCTTGGTTAGATCAGGACGCCAAAGCTTCACGTCGGTGCCGTTGAACTTCGGTGCGCCGCGAGACTCCTTCGGGGGCAGAGGGAAGATGTCCGGCACCGTTGCCGTCTGCTGTTTCGCACCGTCGATTACGGTGATGACGGCGCGCTTCTTCTCGATATTTCGCCACCATGTTTCCTCGATGGCTTTGATGAACGAACCTTTCTTGATGGCGCGTATTAGGTCTGGACTCGGCTCGCAAATGATCACGCGCGTGCCAGCATGGTCTAACGGTGCCAAACTGGTGCGATCTTTCAATAGCGATTTGGCTGAGCTTCCCTCCCAATGCAGCGGAGGGCATTTCGTGCGAAAAGCCTTGGTGGCGCCGACTCGATATTTGCCGCTGTCTACGAGCGTCTCGTACAGGATCTCGTGATCCTTTGATGCATGGATGAACAGGAACTTCCCCTGGCCTCGGGATCCGATACCACCCGCCGTCTCCCGCATGAAGCCGAAAGACTCAAAGCGCGCCCATCGGTCTTCCTCCGGTAGCTCTTTACCACTCGCATCGAGCTTGTCTAGGTTGTCTCTGGACCAGACCTTGCCCGTGAGACCAATCCCGTCGTCTTCCATCATGAGGAAGGTGCCTTTGGATGTGCGTGCGATTTCAAACCGGAAATGTACCGTTGAGCGGCGCGTGCGACGCGCGTCCCATCCATTTTGAAGGGCGTCCTTTTGAACACCGTGAGTAGTGCTATCGATATCGGGTAAGAGGGGATCGGGGTAACTCTGGGCTATGGTTTCCGCGACGCTGATGTAGTCAACCGGACGATCCGGTGCACCGCTGTAGTCAATCCCGTTTGCCTTCATGGCGCCTCCCCCCAGAAGTCGTGCCTTATCTAGCTCGCTGAAGCCTGAGCCGCAGCTAGCGCGTTCACAATGCGGCAGACCGCAGGCTCAAGGTCGGATCGTATCTCATGCTGCCAGACACGAACGACTCTCCAGCCTGTACGTCGCAACCGCCGGAAGTTTCGTTGGTCCCGAGCGCGGTTCAGCGCGATCTTCTTCTGCCAGAATGGCGAAACTGTGTGCGCCCAACGAGTGAATCGATATCCGTGCCAGAAGTCGCCGTCGAGGAAAACGGCTACCTTGCTTTTGGTGAAAACGATGTCCGGCGATCCAGGCAGACCTCGAACGTTCATCTTGAAGCGTAGCCCTTCGCGGCGAAGTGCGGAGCGCATGGCCAACTCGATGTCCGTGTCCTTTGACCGAACGCGCGACATGCAGAGACTACGTTGGGCGGGCGACAGGTTGTCTACCATTACTCCGCCGGTTTCTTGTAGTCAACGTCTTGTGTTCCGAGACCTTCCTTGCGCAGGGCGATGCCGCGGAATGTGGAGTCAGCAGCTATAACCTGGCGGGCTTGCGCGACATCGCGTTTCGCCTCAGTGAAGGCACCGGATGTCACATCGCCAGTCAACACGGCTCGGTAGTGCTCGTACTGGACACGGCTCTTTTCGAAGACTCGAGACCATTTTCGTAGTTCGCGATCAGGGGCCGTCTCCCAGTTGCGCTGTTCGTCCTCGGACACGTTTACCTGACCGCCGTGAAGCATCACCATCATCAGCTCAGGACGGTCGTCTGCGCGAGCGAGTCGCTCCCGGTACTCAATCAGACGAGTAAGATCTGTAGCTTCAACGGCGTGCCCGGGCCGCTTCATCTCGATCACAACGAGTCTGCGCAAGTCCGAGAGCGCAAGAAAGTCGTAGCGTCGGCGATCTTCCGGATCAGGAATGTCCGCCGTTCCCCACTCCCGCAACTGTTTCGTGAGCTGTTTTTCCTCGTCTAGAACCTGCCACTCCGGATTGAGCAGCCACGGGAAGCGACCGATTAGGTCGTGCATGTTGTCGTCGCCGATATTGTGCGCCGTTTCCGGGGCGTCGTCGGCGAGCATCAGTTGAAATTTGTCGATGATCTGGAGTCGTCCATTGACGATCTCAAGGATCGCCCGGCTTTCGAGCACCTTCCAGTCACGAAGGTTAGAAAGCAGTTCCTTGAGTTTATCCGGGTCTTCGGCCGCCGTCTCGATATCGCCCAAGACATCGTGAAAGTGCCGAAACTCGTAAGCCCTTACGAGCGAATCGGCGAGCTCAAGGATTCGGTCCGGGTTGTCCTCCACCGGCCCAAGTTGGCGGAGGAACGTGCGAACCTGTGCCTGCGATTGCTTTTCCAGTTGCTCAATTCGTTGTTTCAGCGCCGCATTGTTGAGCGCTGTTTCCTCGACCTTAACTCCCTTGAAATCACGACACTCCGCCAGCGCCTTACGCGAGAGTTCTTGGCCCCATGATCGCAGAGGAAGGAGGGTGGCTTCGTCCCAATCGAGTTCTTGTCGATCTGTCGATACGCGATCGGTCTCGTCGTCGAGGCCCGTATCGATAAAGTCGGCTTCAATCTCACCGATCACGTATCGAGTGGAATGTTGCCCCGTCGCGGTTGCTTCGACATCGAAGAAGAAGGGCGGCGCTTGTGCTGTCTTGCCATTTACGTGAATGGTGAATCCGCGGAGCTCGCGAGACTTAATAACGTCGCCCGCGAATCCGAACCAATACGTAACGGTGTTGCCGTCGCTCAACTCAGCGGTGTGCATCGCATCCGTGTCGGCTGGCTCTCGCTTGTCCAGCGGAGGCGTGGGATCGGGAAGAGGATCACCGTTCAGGAGAATCGTCATCTCGCCCTTGATGCGTCTGCTGAAGCGCCGGGCGATCGATATCGCCAGCGAATCGCGTTCAATCGGTGTGACGTGCTTCAAGTCTTGGAGCGTAACCTCGGTGCCGGACGAAGAAGTGCCGGGCTCACACGGTTCCCACGGGATCGGAATGTCGGCTGCCTGATTGTCCGCCAGCTTGAGCTTCTCCATGTCGAGCGTGAATCGCATCGCTGATCCATCGCTCCAGGTAGTAACGGTCATGATGCGACCAAGCCCGAATCCGGCGAGCTTGCCGATACCCTTCCTTCCCATTACTGGTCTGCCGTCGACCACTAGGGCATTCTCCTCTTTGCGGCGGTTGCGACCGAGGATCAGATACCGATCTCGGACTTGATCGAACGTCATTCCTCGACCATCGTCCTGAATACAGATGACTGATGTCTTGTGATCGTAGCCCGCGGACTCGGGAATCAAGACACGCACTTCGTGTGCGCCAGCGTCCCAACAGTTCGCGACGAGCTCGGCGATTGCAGTCTCGCGCCGCTTGTACATCTGTACGCCGAAGTGTTCGAGAGTTCGTCCCAGAACCTTAAAGACCAGGGCTTCGCCTGGCGCCTCCGCGCTCATGGGTTGGCATCGTTCGCGATGGCGCGTCGAACCGAGCGGGCGTGGCGTAACACGAATTCGGGTGGCAATGCATTTCCGATCATTGCGCCGACCAGAGACTTGCCCCGATGCACCGGAAACTTGTATCGCCGGGGAAATGTTTGAAGCAGGGCCGCTTCGCGGAGCGATATCGCGCGGTCCTCAGTGGGATGTAGGAAGCGGCCCTTTGATGGATTCCAGCAGCCTCCGGTGATGGTGGGCGCTATGGATTTCCATGCCATACGACCGTACACGTCTTTGAACCCGTTGAATTCGGCGTGGCACGCAAGTTGAAGATCCTTGGGCAGTGAAGAGCGACTTCCTCCGTCCTTTGGGATCGCTGCGATGATCTTCTTCACGTAGTCCGAATGTTTGGCTAAGCGATCATGCACGTCGTCTCCGCTGGTCCCCGCCGGCTTGAGATGACTGATCGCCGAATGCACCGTTGCACTAACACGCGCACGACGCGCAAACCCGACTTTGCCTTGACGCCGAGCCAACAGCATGAGTCGTCGACGGCGCTGCGGGACGCCGTATGCCGCTGCGTCGAGCGTGTCCTCAACGTATTGGTATTCGAGTTCCCTAAGAACGGTCCTAAAGACCTCCATACGCGCATCTTTCGCCAGCGCAGGCACATTCTCAAACATGATTGCCTTAGGTCTTAGTTCTCGAATGAAACGGCTGAACTCGGCGATGAGGTCGTTCCGCTCATCGATGATCGAGCGACCGCCGTTTAGCGTTCGGATCGTGGAGAATCCTTGGCAGGGGGGACAGCCAGCCAACAGGTCGAGCTGGCCTGGGACGAGATTCAACTCGCGCATAACGACCGCCGGATCGAGAGTCTTGATGTCCTGCGTCCAGAGGTGCACCTTCGGATGGTTGCTGACGTAGGTTTCGGAAGCGAGCGGGTCGAGCTCGACGGCGCCGACGACCTCAAAGCCCGCTCGTTTCAGTCCGACCGTCAGGCCACCACAGCCTGAAAACAGATCTATCGCCTTCGGCTTAGGCCGTGTCGAGGGAATAGGTTTTTGCACTTTACGTCGATCCACTGTTCTTTCTGATGGCGAAATCTTACATCATACAGGCTATTGGCCCGCGTCAGCTGGCGTCCGCTCCCGAACCGTTATGTCCGTTGAATGGCGGCCCCCGTAAGTGGGACCCAAGGGCCCCGCTGTTGCGGCGCCTCGTTCGCACGGTCAGCCTGACGGAGGTACACGCTCGCGGGTTCGCCACACCTTCGTGACTTGGCCATCGAGAGGGTGCGCGAGGACTGCTCGACGCCATGCGGAGTTCTCCCCGACGCGGCTCATCTGGTCCGCCTTTGACGGTCCTGTTCCATGCAGTTTCCCTGAAGTCGCCTCCAGCTCAGAAACGGGGCGCACGTTTGCGTACTAATCCGTGGCCAGACCGCTGCCTAGTGAGCGACTGCTCAGCCGATTTCAAACGAATTAGGCCCGGCACTTGCCGGAGCTCCAAATGGAAAAACGGCTGGAGCGGGAGACCGGACTCGAACCGACGGACCCTTTGCTTAGAAAGCAAATGGTCGCCGAATTCGGCCCAACACGAAGCCCCGGACGCGCGTCCGGGGCTTCCATATAAGGATGGAAGGGTTGGAGCGGGAGACCGGACTCGAACCGGCGACCCTTTGCTTGGGAAGCAAATGCTCTACCAACTGAGCTACTCCCGCCCGCTCCAGACACAGCATAGCAGCCGATAACCGCGCAACGCTCGACGCATCGCGTTGGCAGTGGCATGGTGGTGCGCCACGGTCGCAGGAAGCGCGGGCTGACCGTGCGACGAGCCCGCTCGCTAGTCGTCGTCCTCGTCGATCTCGATGGCACGCTCGGGGCAGTTAGCGACGGCCTTCTGCGCCAGCGGCAGCGTGTCCGGCGTGAGCTTGCCGTCGCCCTGCGGCGTCGCGTAGCCGTACTCGTCCACCTGGAACATGCCGGGCGCCAGCGCGTAACATCGGTTGTGCCCCTGGCACTTCTCGCTGTCCACTTTGACTTTCATGACGGCCACACCACCATCATCTTGCGCGGGCCACGCACCTGGCCGCCCGCCCACGTGACTTCGTCCGGATGCTCCAGGCGGAAATCCGGGATGCGCTTCAACCACTCTTCGAGAGCCACCCGCATCTCCATGCGGGCGAGATTCGAGCCGGCGCAGCGGTGGATGCCGACGCCGAACGCGATGTGCGGGTTCTTCTCCCGGTCCAGGATCACCTGCTCCGGGTGGTCGAAGACGCGCGGGTCGCGGTTGGCCGCGGGGAAGTTCATCAGCACCTTGTCCCCCTCGCGCATCGGGCAGCCGGCGTACTTGACATCGGACGCCACCTCGCGTGCCATGGTGACAGGCGAGTACGCACGGAGCAACTCCTCGATCGCGTTCGGCATCAACTCCGGCTCGGCAATGAGGCGCTTCCGGTCTTCCGGGTGCTGCGCCAGGTGCCACAGGGCGGAGCCGATCGAGCTCCACGTGGTGTCGATGCCGGCGACGAGGATCAGGAAGCACGTGCCGAGCACATGCTCCACGGGCACCGGTTCGCCCTCCACGGTCGAGCCAAGCAGGTAGCTGATCAGGTCGTCGTAGCGTTCCGGGCTCTCCTGGTGCTCCTGGATGCGCTCGTAGAGGTAGGTGAAGATTTTCCGGGCGGACTCGTTCCGCAGCTCCGGATCGGTCGCGCCGAACTCCAGGAAGCCCCGCACCCACTCGGTGAACTCGCCCGCCATCTCCGGCGGGATGCCGAGCATGCTGGCGATGACACGCGACGGGATGATCTGCGCGTACCCGCTCGCGCCATCCGCACGGCCATCGGCAAGGAAGCCATCGACGAGCGACGCGCACAGTTCGCGCGTCAGCGGCTCCCACTTCGCCACGGAGGTGACGGAAAACGGCGGCAGCAGCAGCTTACGCGCCCACGTGTGCACCGGCGGGTCGGAGGTGATCGGCGGCGCGCCGACGTTGTACTGCGTCACGCCCTCCTCGCCGATGTGAGCCCCCTCCTCGGGCGGCCGCACGTCGGCGACGAGGATGTTGCGCGAAGAAAAGTGCTCGACGTCGCGTGCGATGTTGAACAGATCCTCGTACCGGGTCGGCATCCACGAACCACCCCATCGGTCGGTGTGGGATACCGGGCACTTCTCGCGCAGTTCGTCCCACACCGGAAACGGGTCCGTTATGTACGATTTCGCGAAGATGTCGTAGTCCTTCGTCCAGTCCTTCACCGGCTCGGCCATCGGCGCGTTCCTCCAGGGAGCGAATTCGTGCACAGGAGCACATTGTTTTAGCAGACGCTAAATTATAGCCCGCCGCCGGCTTTGGGGAAGGGAGTCGCGACCGAAAATCCAAAGAGATGCTGTGTGGCTCTTGACCCAAGCTGACGCCGTGCGGCCAATCAGGCGGCCCGCCGCCTGCCGTCCGCGATGCCCGCAAGCGGCATCGGGCGTCCGATGAAGTATCCCTGCGCGAAGTCGACTCCATACTCTCGAAGCAGCCTCAACGTCTCGCCATCGCCCACGAATTCGGCGATCGTGCGCTTGCCGAGGCCACGCGCCACGCCGACGATCGCCTGCACCAGGTGCTGGTCGACCGTGCTGCGCGGCAGGTCGCGGATGAAGCTGCCGTCAATCTTCAGGTAATCGACCGGCAGGTGCTTGAGATGGGAGAACGACGAGAAGCCCACGCCGAAGTCATCCAGCGCGAATCCGCAGCCCAGCGCCTTCAGCGTTCGCAGGAACTTCTCGGCTTCGTCGACGTTCGCGATCGCCGCGGTCTCGGTGACCTCCAGGATCAGCCTGCCAGGATCGACGCCGGCGGCGATCAACTCGCGCTGGATCATCGGCAGGAGTTCTTGATCGGCGAACGCCTTGCCGGACAGGTTCACCTCGAGCCGGATGTCGTCGCCGGCCGCCTGGTGCTCCGCGATCAGCCGGATGGCCTGTCGCACCACCCAGCGATCGATGTCCTGGATCAGGCCCGACCGTTCGGCGACGTCCAGGAACATGCCGGGGAGCACGAACTCGCCCCCACCGCCATCCAGGCGCAGCAAGAGTTCATGTTGAGAGATCCGCCCATCGGCAAGATTCAAGATCGGCTGTGCATGCAACACGAAGCGATCGTTCTCCAGCGCCTCGCGGACCCGTTGCTGCCAGCTGATACGCGACTCGATCTGCGCCTGCCAGTCGCCATCAGGCGTGAACAGACACACGCGGTCCCGCCCTTCGTCCTTCGCGCGGTACATGGCAAGGTCGGCGCGCGAGAGGCATTCCCCGGCGCTGGCCGTCTGGTCCGGGAACAGGGCCATGCCGATGCTGGCCGTGATCCGCAGCGGCGAGCCGCCGGCGACAAACGTCCGGTTCCGTATGGTGTCCAGCAGGTCTGCGGCGACGACCTGTGCCTGTTCCATGTCCGTGTGCGGCAACAGGACCGCGAACTCGTCGCCGCCCAGCCGGGCGACGATGTCGGTCGCACGCAGTTGTTCGCGAAGGAGGCGCGCCAGGGCGAACAGAAGCTCGTCGCCCGCGTGATGGCCGCGGCTGTCGTTCACGTCTTTGAAGGTGTCCAGATCCATGAACAGCAGCGCGCCCCGCAGGTCGTACCGCTGCGCTTCCGAAACATGCCGTTCCAGTTCCTCGTCGAACCGGCGGCGGTTGAACAGGCCCGTCAGAGGATCGTGGTTCGCCATCTGCACGAGCTGCGATTCGAATCGCTTGCGCTCGCTGATGTCCCTGATGGTGCCTTCGAACCCGATCACGGCGCCCGCGGCGTCGCGTCGAGCCTGCGCGGAGACGGACGCCGCCATCACCCCGCCGTCGCCCCGCTTCAGCCGGATCTCATAATCGCTTACTTCGCCACGCTCCGAGAGCGCTTTCACAAACGCGATGCGCTCGTCCGCGTCCGGATAGATATTGAGGACCGACGTTCCGATGAGCTGTTCGCGAGAGTACCCGAACTGGGATACCGACGGGCTGAGTTCCACGATCGTCCCCCGCAGTTCCGTCTGGTAGAAGACGTCGTGGATGTTCTCGAATATCGACCGGTACTTGGCCTCGCTCTCTCGAAGCGTCTGCTGGGAACGCTTGGCCTCGGTGATATCAACCAGCACCGCCATCGCGCCGGCAACCGTGTCGCCGTCACCTTGCAGCGGCGCCGCCGACAATGCGATGTCAATCGGCGAGCCATCCTTCCGCTGTCGCTCGAGCTCCACGCCGGCCAACGTCCGGCCGTTCCCAACGACCTCGTGCAGCAGGTGCAGGAACTCCTCGCCCTTCCCTTCCGGGACGAGCGGGTAGGGCTGGCCCAACACGTCCTCCTCGCTCCAACCGAAGGTGCGCTCGGCCGCCGGGTTCCAGAGCTTCACGCGCCCCTCGACGTCGAGCGCGGTTATGGGGACCGGCGACGCCTCGATGAGCACGTGCAGCATGCGCCCTGTTTCGGCCAGCGCATGCTGTCTCCGTGAAGCTTCGGTCACGTCGGTCGCCACGCCGATGACACCCGTGATACGATCAGCGTCGTTGCGAAGCGGCCCGTAGGACGTCTCGTAGACAAGCCCGCCCACGTCGGCGACGGTTGTGAACGTCTCGCCGGCGAGTGCCCGTCGTATGCTCGATATGATCTCGGGATTGTCGCGGTAGACGTCATAGACGGAGAGCCCGACTACCTCGCCCGGCTGGAGTCCCAACGGCTCCAGACCTTTCCCCTGGGAGAGGGTGAATACACCCGCCGCGTCGATCGAGAAAAGGACGATCGGCGCGTTCGCCACGACGGCACGAAGGCGCGTTTCCGCCGCCTCCAGGTCCTCGCGCAGGCGGCGGAGCGTGTCATCAGCAGACGTATCTAATGGCTGAGCCATGTGATCCGTTTCCCGGCGCGGCGCAAGCGCCCGCCACTTCTGTCCCTAATGAGATATTCGGGTGCGGGGCGATGAATGTTAGACCCTCGCCGGACGAGAACGCGGCGCGGCCGCGACCTGGCTTCGGCGGCTGCCTTCCGGGAGAGTGAGAAACCCATGACAGACGAACGGAATCCCTGGTTAGCGGCCCGCAGCCCTTCCGGCGACGACTACGACGCCCGGTACGAGGCGGATGAACTGGCGGGCAAAGATGTCCACGGCGAGGCCAACTTCGTCCGGTCCTGCGGCGTGCGGTCCGTGCTCGATGCCGGATGTGGCACGGGCCGCGTCGGGCGCGAGCTGGCACGGCGCGGACTCGACGTCGTGGGGGTAGACCTCGACGGCGAAATGCTCGCGACCGCGCAGCGGAAGGCTCCCAAGGTGGCGTGGCGGCTCGGGGACCTGGCGACGGTCGACCTCCGTCGCACGTTCGAAGCGGCAGTCGCGGCGGGCAACGTCATGATCTTCCTGACGCCAGGCACGGAGCGCGCCGTCATCGCGAATCTCGCCCGCCATCTGTCACGTGGAGGCCTGCTCATCGCCGGTTTCCAACTGACGCGCCCGCACATGACGCTCGACCGGTACGACGCCCTCTGCCTGGACGCCGGACTCGATCTTGCAGAACGCTTCAGCACGTGGGACAGGGATCTGTGGCGGCCCGGCGGCGACTATGTCGTGTCTGTGCACCGCCGGCCGTGACGCCGGCGGGACGCGGCGCCGTCAGGGCGCCGCTCGCACCATGACGACGCCCAGGAAGATCACGGCGATGCCGGCCGCGCGCAACAACGTCATCTCCTGCGCTTCGGAGCCGAAGGCGCCCACGTGATCGTAAACGGCCGAGCCGAAGAGCGTCCCGGCTGTCGCGGCGCCAAGAAAGAGGGCCGCCCCGATGTGTGGCACCGCGAACCCCACGGTGAGCAGGTACGCCGTCGCGAACAGGCCACAGACCGCGAGGTACGGCGCCAGCCCACGCATCGAGATCGTCAGCGCGACGGCGCAAAGCGCGATCACCACGATGAACGGCCACCCCTTGTCGAGCGGCGCTGGAAGGTTCGGGGACGCGCCCCTGAGCGAGCGGGCCACCAGGACAATCGCCAGCCCGCCAATCGTCCCTACGATGGAGATCCACGTGGCCTCGTACGCCCCTCGCTCGCGGCCCATCGCTCCCAGCATCGCCAGCTGGGTGGCCGCCCCCAGGCCGACCGCGATCGACAGGAGCACGTAGGCGGTGTGTGTCATCGTGACCTGCCCTGCGAATACACGCACGCGACCAGCGTCAGCCGGCGCGGGCGACGCTCTCTTCCAATGCCCGCAATAATCCGTGCAATCGGTGAAATCTGCGGTTTCCGCGGGCTGCCGTCCCCGCTACGAGCCGGCGACCCGGCGCTTCTCGCCCGCCCAGTACGGCGCCCGGAGCTCCTTCTTCAGCACCTTGCCGCTGGCGTTGCGCGGCAGCTCCGCGATGAAATCGACCGAACGCGGGCGCTGGAAGCCGCCGAGCTTGTCCTTGCAGAAGCTCATCACTTCCTCGTCCGTGGCCTGCTGACCGTCCTTCAACACCACGATCGCCTTCACCGTCTCGCCCCACTGCTTGTCGGGCACGCCGATGACCGCAACGTCCGCGATGGCCGGGTGTTTGAACAGCGCGTCCTCAATGTTCCGTGGGTAGACGTTCTCGCCACCCGAGACGATCATGTCCTTCACGCGGTCCTGCACGAACAGGAAGCCCTCGGCGTCCATGTAGCCCGCGTCGCCCGTGTGCATCCAGCCGCCGCGCAGCGCCTCCGCCGACTCATCAGCCAGGTTCCAGTAGCAACGCATGATGTTCGGTCCGCGGGCCGTGATCTCTCCGAAGCCGCCGGGCTCGACCTGCACATCGTCCTCATCGACGATCCGCAGGTCCACACCGACGATCGCGCGGCCCGCCGAGAGGAGCAGTTCGGGCCGGTCGCGCAGCGCGATCTCGTGGTGCTCCGAGAGCAGCGCCGTCAGCACGGCCGTCGTCTCGGTCATGCCGTATGCCTGCGCGAAACCGCACTTGAACACCTCCGCGGCGCGCCGCAGCGTCTGCTCGGCGATCGGCGAGGCACCGTAGATGATCCGGCGCAAGTCTCCGTAAGAACGCGACGCAACGTCCGGCACGTAGACGAGCAGCGCCTGGATCATCGCGGGCACCAACAGCGCGATACCGATGCGCTCCTCCGCCAGCGCGCGCACGACCTCGACGGGGTTGAAGTCTTCCTGGATGTAAAGCGTGCTGCCCCACTTCACGGCCGAGAACGCCGTGACGGCGGCGGCGGCGTGGTACAGCGGCGCCACGATGAGGAACCGTTCCCCGGGCCGCGCCTGCGCGATCGGCTCGACCTGCGTCAACTGAGCGCTCACCGCGCCATGGGTCAGCACCGCGCCCTTCGGTTGCCCCGTCGTGCCGCTGGTGTACATTTGGTACGCATCATCGTCAAGGCCGACGTGGCGATCGGGCGGCGTCAGCGGCTGTCCTTCGACGAAGGAACCGTACTCTTGCCAGCCCGCGGGAGCCGCGCCGCCCAGGCAGATGAATTGCTTCGCTGTCTTGAGGTCGCCCTTGAGGCCGTCGACGGCCTCCGTGTAGGCAGCCGAGGTGATGACGAGCTTCGCCTGCGCGTCGTTGATGATGTACGTCCACTCCGGCGGCGCGAGGCGATAGTTCATGGGCACGGGCGCCACGCCGGCCTTCGACGCGGCGTAGTACATCAGCGCGTACTCGATGCTGTTCTTGGACAGCATCGCGATGCGGTCGCCCGGCTTCAGGCCGGCGCCGATCAGCGCGTTCGCCAGCCGGTTCACTTCGCCGGACGCTTCGCGATACGACATCGTACGATCGCCGAGCACCGCAAACGCCGTATCCGGATACTCGCGGGCGGAGAAGTCAAAGTAATCGTGCAGTCGCATCGAACGAACCTCCCGGTGTGCGCGAGCGCGGGTGCGCCCATAGTACCCCGCCGCCGGCGTCGTGCTCAAAGTCCTCAGTGCGAAGACTCTACCCTTCGTCCAAGCTGAAGGGTGACGCCCCGCATCGCGTCACGGCCCGGCTAGTGATACACGTCGATGACAAGACGCGTGGGGCCTGCGAGATAGTCCACGGTGAAGAAGCGCAGCTCGGTGCCGATGACCCAGCTCACTTCGCCCTCGAAGTCGCACGTTTGGCGCGCTTCCTTCAGCGACGGATAGCCCGGCGCAAGGCTCAGGCTCGGCACGGTGACATTGCCATACTGGTCGTGCGCGACCGCCGGATCCAGCGTGACGGCGATCTGGGCGGGCCCTGCGGTGGTTACGGCGTTTCCCGAGCCGCACGCCGTCCAACCGGTGACGTACCGGACGTGAACTCCCGGGTAGTTCGACTCCGGCCACTGAAACGTGATGCGGTCGAAGCAGGGGAACGTGGCGACGCTCACGTCATCGAGCGTGATCTGGCCGCCTTGCGGAGCGGACTGGACCAGCAACTGGTTGAGCCCCGTCGTCTGCACCGGCGGGCAGGCGCTGGCCGCCGTCGCCACCGGCGATGGCGCCGCGGGCGGGCTCGCCGTCGATGTAGCCTGTGCGGTGACCGCGGCCGTGGCCGGCGCGGTGGCCGTCGCCGCCGGCTCGGAATCGTCGCCACCGCACGCCGCCAGCACCACCATGCATACCGTGATCGCCGCCAGTCTGCGCATCGTGTGCTCCCTCGCTGCCTTCGCCTCTCCACGATTGTACCGCGGTCAACTTGCGACGGGCGGTTTGCCGGGAATGGTTCGCGCACGCAAGTCGTGAACGATCGACTCGTGTGTGCGGCGCCAACGGCGCCACTGCGCCGAGTGGCCGCATTCGCGAGCGGGTTCACCCACACGGCAACCCGGCACGCCGGAGGTTCGGAGTTACTGCGAGACCGGTTCCTTACTGACGATTTGCAGTCCTGCCTCGCGCCAGGCGTTCATGCCGCCCTTCAAGTCGATGATGTTGGTGTAGCCCAGCCGCTGTAGCACCGGCGTCGCCTCGGCGCTCATACGGCCGCTGCGACAGTAGATGTAGAGCGGCGCGTCCTTGTCGGCCGGAAGATCGGCAAGGTGCTGGTCGATCTGGTCGAACGGCACGAAGGCGTCCGTCCCCTCGATCTCCCCCTCGTACGGCACATGCACGTTCACCACGAACTGCTCGCCCGCCCCGATCGCCTGGCGATACGCCTGCGCGCCCAGCAGCGTGACGCCGCCGGCCCGGGTCGTAGGTTCGCTCTTCTTGCCGTCGGAACCGCAGGCGGCGACGATGCACGCCAGCGCGATCAGCGATGCTACAGCCCAGGATCTGCTGATGATTCGCTTCACGATGCCGCACACTCCTCGCAAGCCGACGGCACGCTCCGTGGAGCGGAGCGCGCCCGCATAACAGTCGCCATTCGCCTTCATGATAGTGCCCGGCGCCGCCAGGCGCTCGCGTGCAGAACGCAGGGTTCGCGCGGCGCCCGGTAGGGGAAGCCCCTACGGCCCGCCCCCCGGAACCCGCCGTAGACTCGGACGCATGCAACCCCTTGCGATTGCACCGCAGCCGCGGATGATCCCGCGTCACGCCGCCGCGCCGCCACCCGGAGCAACGGCGCAATGACGTTGCGCGTCGGCATACTCACCTACGACTTCGTCCCGTTCATCGGCGGCCAGGGACGCGTCACGCACGACCTCTGGCGCCACCTCGCCGCGCGCGGCGACGTCGAAATGACGGTCATCTCACCTTCACGAAACGAACTCCCGGCGCACATCAGCCAGTTCGCGGCGACGCGCAGCATCGGCGGACATCCGCTGTTCTCCCTTCTGTCCAGCGCGAGCATCGCCCGCCGCGTCCGCGACCTGCGGCTCGATGTCCTGCACGTCAACGGCGGACCAGGCGGCGTGCTGCTTCTTCGCGATCCGAGTGTGCCCGTCGTCTACAGCCTGTACCACACGTACGAGCAGGTAGCGCGACTCGCGGGCCGCCGCCCATGGACGCCCGCGCTGCTTCACGCGGAACGCTCCGCCTGCAATCGCGCCGCGATCGTCACGGCGAGCACGGCTTCGACGGCGCGATCGCTCCAGCAGCATCTGCGCGTCACGCCGCCGGTCGTCGAGATCCCCTGCGGCGTCGACTTCGACGCGCTCCCGCGGCTCGATCGCGAGCGCGACCCCCACCTCGTACTCTTCGTCGGCCGGCTGGAGCCGCGGAAGAATCCCCAACTGCTGATCAGGGCATTCGCGAAGACAGTCGCCGCGCGGCCGGACGCGCGTCTCGTCATCGCCGGCAGGGGGCCGCTCGAAGCACGCCTCCGCGCCCTCGCCGCGGAACTGCGGATCAGCGACCGCGTCGCGTTCGCCGGATTCGTATCTCACGGCGCGCTGGTGGAGTTGTACAATCGCGCCGCCGTCGTCGCCGTCCCGTCGCTGTTCGAGGGATTCGGCCTGTCAGCGGCGGAAGCGGGATCCACCGGAGCGTGCGTGCTGGCAACCGAGACCGAGGGGCTGCGCGACGTCGTGGTCCATCGCGAGACAGGCCTGCTCGCCGCGCCCGATCCGGAGGCGATGGCGGACGCGCTCATCGAGTTGCTCGGCGACCAACGCCTTCGTGTCGCCCTCGGCAGCGCGGCCGCAGAGCGCGTGCGGTGCGTCTACCGATGGGACACCGTCGCCGATCAGTATGCGACCGCGTACCGTCGCGCGCTCGGAACGCACCGCGAAGCCGGGCACGCAGAGGCCGCCTGAGCACAACCGTACCCGCTGGTCGCCTGAAGTGACTTACGCCGCGCGCAGATCGCCGGGCGGTTCGTCCTCGATGGGCGGCCCTGTACGACCCAGCACCCGCCGATACACCTCCGCGGTCCGCGCGCCGATGTCGCTCCAGGAGAGTCCGGCGCGTACCAGTTCCGCGTCGGCTTCCAGGTGGGCGCGCAGGCCATCATCCAGCAGCACCGCCGCCAGCGCATCGGCAAGCGCCGCCGGGTCCCCTGCCGGCACGATCGCGCGGCCGTCCCGCACCAACTCCGGCAGGCCCCCAACATCACTGACGATCATCGCCGGGCCCGCCGACAGGGCCAGCGCACCGGCCGCGCTCTGGCCGTCGAAGTGCGTGTACGGGAACGCCACAGCGTCCGCGGCATCGAACAGCGCCGCGACCTCATCATCGGGCACGTATTCCGTGCGCAGGATCACGGCGTCCTCGATCCCAAGCTCGCGCGCGAGGCCGCGTGGATCGGGACAATCCTTCCACAGCGCACCCGCGATCACCACCTGGATGGCAGGCACGCGCTCCCGGGCCAGTGCGGCCGCGCGGAGCAGCACGTCGACCCCCTTGTACGGGCGCAGGTTGCCGAACAGCAGCACCACGCGTGCATCCTGATCGATGTTGAGCTGGCCGCGCGCTCGCTCGCGGCGCCCGCCGCCAGCCGTATGTCCCGGCATGCGCTGCGCCCCCATCGGCACGACGCTGATCGCCGCCGCATCGAACCCCTGCTCGATCAGCACCGCACGGTTGCGCTCGGCGTGGACGATGATGTGATGAGCCAGCCGCAGCACAGCGGCATTGAGCCAGCGTTTCATGCGCCCGCGCTCGTGCGGCGCCACGTTGTGCGCAGTGACGATCACTCGCTTCCCGCGCAGCCGCGCCAGCAGCATCACCACGACCGTCGGCGGCGCCAGCACCCAGCTCCACCACTGGACATGCAGTATCTCGCTCCGCACGCCGGCGCCGGCGCGCGCCCACGAAAGCGGGCTGTACCACGCGAGCAGCCGTCGCGCGCGGACGGGCAGTTCAGCGACCGGCGCGTTGGCGTCCGGCGCGCCGCCCGGATAGGCGAATCGCGGGTACAGGCTCCGGAACCCGAGCGCCTCCGCGCGCAGACCCTCGACCGTCGCGAGCGCTTCCAGCAGATGCACCGTGTACGGCGTGATCCCCTTCTGCGGCGGGAGCGAGCTGAGGACCGTCACGCGCAGGTCGTCCGGCATGTCGTGTTCTGCCTCCAAAGCACCGTCAGCTTGCCGCCGACGCCGTGCGCGTTTCCACCGTCGTTCCGGCGCTCCCTTCCCTCGTAGGAAAGGGCCGGCCGAAGGCTCGCCGTGGCGCGGGGTTAGGTCGGCGCAGCGCTCCGCCGGTGGCGACAGTATCGGGTAAACCCCCAAACCCGGCACTCCGCATACCCCCCAAGCGCGGCGCGCGGCCTCCCTCACAGCGCCGCCGGCGCCGTTCCCTTAGGGAACCGCCGAGGCGGCCATGCTCCGGTCTCCCCATAGGCGACGCCGGACGCATATCTCAGAATGATTTCGAACCTCACTGGCGCGTCCTCGGGCGACTGTGGAACGGACGGAATGCATGAAGATTGGCATCATTGCCGAGCCCCTTGACGCGGGCAGCCCCGGCTTTCAGACGTACGCGCGCCGGCTGACCCAGGCGCTGTTCGATGACGCTCGGCACGACTACCGCCTCATCCGCCGCCGCCCGGGCTACGACGCCGGCGTCCGCGAGGAGCCCCTGCCGAAGATTCCCGGCGGCGCCATCGCCAAGCAACTCGCCATGCCGCTGGTGCTGCTGCCTCGGGGCTACGACCTCGTGCACGACCTTTATCACTTCCCGCCGTACCTCTATCCGACGCCGTACACGCGCGTGATGACCATCGGCGACCTGACGCCGCTGCTGCTTCCAACGCATCGCTCGGCGAACGTCGTCTGGCACCGGCTGCTCGTCGCGCGCCTGGCGCGTCGCTGCCACCACATCGTCACGTTCTCCGCCTGCTCGAAGCGCGACATCGTGCGGCTGCTCCGCGTTCGGCCCGAGAACGTCACCATCACGCACCTCGCCGCCGACGAGCGATTCTCACCAGGCGATGCACGCGCGGCCCGGGACATCCTGCAAGCGAAATACGACATCCCGGCCGAGCGGTTCTTCCTCCAGGTCGGGACGATCGAACCGCGTAAGAACCTGCGCGCCACCCTGCTCGCGTTCCGGCAGATCGCCACGCAGATCCCCGACATCTCACTGGCGATCGTGGGCCCCGAAGGCTGGGGCGCCACCGATCTCGATGAGCTCGCGAACGTCCCCGAACTTTCCGGCCGCGTCGTCAAACTCGGCCACGTGCCGGAGGACGATCTGGTGCAGCTCTACCGCGCCGCAACGGCGCTCGTCTATCCGTCGCTGTACGAGGGATTCGGACTGCCGCCGCTGGAAGCCATGCAGTCCGGCTGCCCCACTATCGTTTCGCAGACGTCGAGCCTCCCCGAAGTCGTCGGCGACGCGGGATTGCTCGTGGATCCGAACGACCCTGGCGAGTTGGCCGCGCGCATGCTGCAGGTCGCCCAGGACGGCGAACTCGGCATCGCGCTCATGCAGAAGGGACTGGCCCGTGCTCAATCATTCAGCTGGAAGCGCACCGCCGAGACTACGCTTGGTGGGTACGACCGAGCCCGCTCCCGCCGAAGCCGGGTCGGACGCCGAAGCCTGGGGCCACTTCTATGAAGGCGTCCTGAACTGGAACGCGCACGCGACGAACATCGTCCATCACCTGCCGTACCTGGCGCGCGTCCTGCAGCACCGGCCGTCATCGATCCTCGAAGTCGGCTCGGGCAGCGGTTCGATGAGCGCGTTCCTCTCCTACATGACGCCGCGCGTCGAATCGATCGACCTCAGCCGGACCATCGTTGAGCGCTGCCGGAAGGAGACTCGGGGGCTCTTCGGCCGCGCCCGCTACGCCGTCGCCGACGCGTTCCACCTCGACGAGCGCGGCGAGCGGTACTCCATCGCCGTCTCGCAAGGATTGATGGAGCATTTCGAAGACGACCAGATCGGCCGCCTCATCGAACAGCAGCTGAAGGTCTGCGATCGCGTGTCGTTCAGCGTGCCTAACGCGGCCTACGGAAAGCAGGACTTCGGAAACGAGCGACTGCTCACCGTCCACGAGTGGCGGCGCCTGCTCAAGGGGCTGGGATTCAGGGTCTCGCTCGCCTCGGACTACCGCCCATTCCACTGGGACCGCCGCCTCTGGCGGACGATGTTCCGCATGCCGCCGCTCATGACCATGTGCTTCGTCGAGCAGGCGTGATGAATCAAGGATCGGTCCGCGTCGCAGCAATGGCGGAAGGCGTGCCGCGCATCGCCCTCCGGCGCATGCGTGTGGCGCCTTCACTGCGCCAGGGGCTGCGCCTCGCGTCATGGCTGCTGGCCGGCCAGGTCGCGGTGTCCGCCGCCCAGTTCGTGTTTACGATGATGCGAGCGCGCAGCCTCTCAATCCATGACTTCGGTGAGTTCTCCTACGCCGCCGCGCTCGTGTCGATCTTCGCCATCATCGCGGACTTCGGGCTGATCATCATCCTTGTGCGCGAATTGTCCCGCGACTCGGCACGTTCGAAGCCCATGCTGCAAACCGCGGCCGGCCTCAGCCTGCTGATGGCCTCGGTCGCCGTCCTGGCCGTCGTCGCGGCGCTGACCGCGCTCCATGCGTCGTGGCTCGTCACGTGCATCAGCCTCCTGTTCTGCGGTCAACTCCTCATCTCGGCATTCGGTACGGGGCCAATCGCCTACAACCGCGCGCGGCACGACACGGCGTACGAAGCCATGGGCCGGCTCGCCCAGGCCGCGATCCTTGCGGGCGGCGGCTGGCTGCTCCTACGGCACGGCGGCGGCGCCGTCGCGTTCGCCATGGTCGGCCTCGCCGGCGTCGTCGTCTCACTGCTGCCCGTGACCGGCCGCGCGGTCGCCACGCTGGGGTGGATCAGGCCGCGGTTTGATCGACGGCTCGCCGCGCGGCTTCTGGGCGCGGCGTGGCCGGTTGGCACGGGTATGATCGCCACGGGGATCTACTACTACTTCGACACGCTGTTCATGGCCGCACTGGGCCAGACGCGCGCAGTCGCGCTGTATAGCGCGAGCTACGTGCTGCTCTTCGGCGCCACGATCATCATCAGCGTGCTCCAGTCGGCGTTCATGCCGATCTTGTCGAAGGCGGCCATCGTCGATCGGGAGCGCTTCGGCGAGGCATGCCGTTCCTTTGTGGGCGTGTCCGCTCTCGGCGCGCTGGCGTTATGCGCCACCGGGCCGCTCGCTGCGCCATACCTCCTCCGCGGACTGTACGGTCCCGCATTCGCCGATGCCGCGCTTGCCCTGCGCATTCTGTTCGTCACCGGCGGCGTCATGTTCCTCTCCTCCGCCTTCGGGACCAGCATGCTCGCGCTCGGCCGGCAGCGCCAGTACCTGGGCGTCGTCGCCGCGGGCGCCGCGATCAACGTCGCGCTTAACTTCGCGCTGATCCCGCGGTACAGCCTGAACGGCGCCGCCACCGCCACGCTTCTCGCCGAGGTCAGCGTCTGTGTGCTCATGGCCTGGCGCTTGCGTGGCGCTATGACCGGCGATGCCTTCAGCGCTTCCAGTGCGGCGGAACGCCAGAGGGAGTTGGCGCAATGAGCAACACGCCGCGAGATGCGCGCCGCAGCCTTCTCGGCCCGTGGGCGATGCCATTGACGTTGCTCATTGGCATGATCGCCTTCGCCGGCGAGCGCGGCCAGGTGGGCGTGCTACCGCGAAAGGTTCCGCAAGCACCCGCGGAACCCGACATGCAGCCGGCGCCGCTCGTGCTCCTGCCGCCGCCGGGACCGTGGCAAATCGTGCTACGCGTGCGGACGCTCGCCGCCGCCGCCATCGCGGCCGTTTGGCTGGGTGCCTGCGCGCTAGCGTTCTGGATCATGATGCCGGATGACGTGTTCTTCTTCCACGCTCCGTGGCTGCTCCATCCGTTCGAGCAGGAGCACCTGCTGATCGCCCGCCAGATCGCGCACCATCACACGCTCTTCATCCGCGACGCGTGGTTCGGCCAGCCCGGCCACGGCTCCGAGGACGGCGCCTTCGCCAATGGCGCCGTAGTGCCGCGTACGGCGCTCCTCATCTACTTCATCTACGCCGTCCCCTTCCTGATCTCGGACACGGCGTGGCTGTGGGTGTCGCCGCTCTTCGCGCTCGCCTCCGCGGCCGCGGCTGCCGCCCTGGTCGGGCGCCGCACCGACAGCAGGGCGGCCGGTATGCTGGCGGGCATCGCGCTCGTGATGACCGCGCCCGTGATGATCGCCGGAAGCGGGCTCGCCTTCGATAACATCGTGGCGCTCGCGTTCTTCCTCTGGGCGCTCTACGCGCTCGACCGCACCGGAGGCACCAGCAGTGCGCGGTGGGGGCTGACCGCGGGCGTCTTGTTCGCCGCCGCCGCCCTCGTGCGGCCCGACCACCTGCCTGCCGGCATGGCCGCCGCAGCAGCGATCTGCCTCGCCGAAGCGGTGAATATCCGCCGCTCCCGCGAGCTGAAGCTGGGGCGGCGGGCGCTTCGCATCGGCGCCATCGCAGGACCGCCGATCGCCGCCCTCGCAATCATCCTCACGACGAACTGGCTGCTCTACGGCAGCCCATCGCAGACGGGCTACAGTGCGGCGCCCTCCGCCGTCGGCCCAGTCTGGTCCGGATCCGCCGGCGGCATCCTCAACAACCTGCGGCGCTTCGACGCCGGCGATTTCTGGCAGATGTCGCACACCTTCATGTGGGACATCGGGCGGGCGCAAGCCATGCTCCTGGTGTTCGGCATCGCGGCCCTCTGTGCGTCGCGCAAGCTCGACCCGGTCGCGACGACGCTGCTGGGCTTCGTGGCATTCCTGTTGGCGCTCGACCTCGGGCACGTGGGCGCGCACGGCGGCGTGCGGCCGATCCTCGTGAACAGCCCGCCGCGATACCTGCTGCCGGTCTACGCGACAGGCGTCGTGCTGGGGTTCGAGGGCCTGCACCGGGCCGGGATCTTCGCTACCGGAAGGCGACCGCTGCTCACCGCCGCCATCCTGGCCGGCGTGACCATGCTCGTCGCCGGTCGCGGGCTGCAAGAAGCGTACGGCACGCAATACGGGTTCGCGGAGGAGCAACGCGCGACCACGCGCCTGCGCCAAGTACATGACTTCGCCATCCAGCATCCCGATGAGGTGTTCGTCGGCGACGTCTTCACCAAGGCCCTGATCGGCCAGCGGACCATCATCCCCCGCCTCATCCCGGACAGCCCGGCCGCGCTGCCGCGTTATGTGCGAGACGACCTCGCGCAGGGCCGGCATGTCTTCATCGTAGAGACGCGCAAAGAGATCGGGCTCACACCGGAGCGTCGCGGCTACTTCGGTGACCTCGAGGATGCGGGCCTCGTCATCGTGCAGATCAACCTCGCCCCGCCCATCATGGAGGTGCTCGAACCCGGATCGGCGCGGCCGGAACTGGCGCTGCTGGCTCCCAAGAACGGCGCCGCATTGTCGGGCGGCGCCACGGTGATCGCCGATGCGGCGGCGGCCGGTGAAGTGCAGCGCGTCGACTATTACGTCGATGGCGTCCTGTACATCAGCCAGTACCGGCCGCCGTTCGCGTGGAGCTGGGACACCCGCTCTGTCACCGACGGCCCGCATCGCATGTCGGCCGTGGCCGTCGCCGCATCCGGCGAGTGGGCCAAGCGCGAGGTGGACTTCGCCGTCGACAATTTCTCGTCCTCGTCTCCGTCGGTCGTCATCACGTCGCCGCTCCAGAACGAAACCGTATCCGGCCCCGTGCGCATACAGGGCGCGGTGGCCGACCCGGACGGCATCGCCAGCGCGATGTTCTACGTGGACGGCCAGTACTGGGCTAACGTCGCCGACGAGCCGTATGCATGGGAATGGCAGTCGCAGTCTGTTCCGGACGGCATCCACTCGCTCTGGATCAAGGCCACGGACGGGAACGGATCGTGGTCGGCCACCTATGTGACGGTGCGCGTCCAGAACGAACCGCTCGTCGGCCCGCCCGCCCCCTGAGCCGGACTGCGAAGCGCCCTTAGCTCGCCCGCAGCGCGCGCAGCGCCGGCGACCGCAGCAGCGGATGCTTGCGACGGCGCAGCAACTCAAGCGCCGGCCGGTCCGCCGCGCACGTCAGCACCGTCAGCTCCCCGCGCTCCGGCACGATGCCCAGCGAGTGGCCGTCGATGTCGAGCATCAGGATGGCACAGAGATGCTCGCGCACCTTCGCGACCAGGTCACACGGCAGCAACTCCTGCTTGTGCGCCTCCAGCGTCGCCCGCACGAACTCGGCCGCATCCGGCCGGTCGATCGCCGCGATCTCGAACAGCAGCACCGTGAGCGGCCGCCCGTGCTGCTCGGCGCGCACCAGTTCCACCTCCAGCCGCGCGAAGAACTGCTCGGCGTCGCTCGCCTGCGGCCGGCCACCGCCGCCGTGCGACTCCTGCTCTTCGCGATCGAGGAACGTCTCGCCGGCGCCGCCGCCGCCCTTGTTCCTCAGCTTCGCCCGCAGGTGGTCCGGCAGGTCCTCCCACCGCGCCGGCAGCTCGACGACGATGGCCCCCGGCGGCACCGGCTCATCGAGCATCAGCGTCACCTCGAGCACTTCGCCTGACAGCGGCTCGACGATCGCGTAGAACGGCATCGGATCATCGCGGCCCGCGGAAACGGGCCACCCCTTCACGTATATGATCGGTCGCCCGCCCGCCGGCTGTTACCGGCGGACGCGCCGGTGAGCCATGGACGCCCGCCCCGTGCCATCTCATGCTCGCTCCATCGGCCACGCAGGACCTGCAACGGCCCTGCCTTGTGACCTTCGGGCGCGTGGGGGCGGCCGATCGGCACTCAGAGCCCGCCGCGGCGGCGGCCTACACTGAGTGCAGTCTCCCCCGCCGATGCGCTTGGCGCCTGCTGTTTCACGGGGAGAGCGAGGAACGCCGGGCGATGCCCCTGCTCGAAGTCAACGGTCTGTCCATCCGGTTCGGTGGGATCGCCGCGCTCGAAGATGTCTCCTTCAGCACGGACGCCGGGCACGTGTGCAGCCTCATCGGGCCCAACGGCGCCGGCAAGACGACGGTCTTCAACTGCATCACCGGCGTCTACCGGCCCGACAGCGGCGCGATCCGCTTCGACGGCCGCGACTTGCTGGCGATGAAGCCGCACCAGGTGATCGCCGCTGGGGTCGCTCGCACGTTCCAGAACATCGAACTGTTCAACTCCATGACCGTGCTCGAAAACGTGCTCGTCGGCCTGCACACCACTCTTCGCAGCAACATCGTCGAGAACGCGTTTCGCCTCCCGCGCGCGGTGCGCGAGGAGCGCGAAGCGGCGACGCGGGCTACAGCCATGCTCGACTTTGTCGGCCTGGGGAAGCACAGCGCCGTCATCGCGTCAGGCCTGCCGTTCGGCGTGAAGAAGCGCGTGGAGCTCGCGCGCGCGCTCGTCTCGCGTCCGCAGTTGCTGCTGCTCGATGAGCCGGCCAACGGCCTGAGCGCCGGCGAGGTCGCCGACGTCATGCGGCTGATCCGCGCGGTCCGCGATGATTTGGGCGTCACCATCCTCATGGTGGAACACCACATGGACCTGGTCATGGGCGTGTCCGATCGCATCTGCGTGCTCAATTTCGGCCGCCGAATCGCGGAGGGTACGCCGGAGCAAGTGCGGCACGACCCCTCGGTCATAGAGGCCTATCTCGGAGAGAGCGTTGCTTAGCATCGTCGGTCTGCACGCTTCCTACGGCCCCGTCCTCGCGCTCCAGGGCGTATCGCTCGAGGTGCCGGAGGGCAAGATCGTAGCGCTGCTCGGCGCGAACGGCGCCGGCAAGAGTTCCCTGCTGCGCGCTGTCTCGGGGCTGCTGCGACCCTCGCAGGGCGGCATCAAGCTGGATGGCAGGCGGATCGAGCATGTCGATCCCGAGCGTATCGTGCGCATGGGCATCGTGCAGGTGCCGGAGGGCCGGCAGCTCTTCACCGGCCTCAGCGTACTCGACAACCTCAAGCTCGGCGCCTACGTCCGCCGCGACAGCCGCAACATCAAGCGCGACATCGACCGGGTGTTCTCCTACTTCCCGGCGCTGGCGCGGCGGGAGAAGCAGGCGGCCGGCTTGCTCAGCGGCGGCGAGCAGCAGATGCTCGCCATCGGCCGCGCGCTCATGTCGAACCCGCGCCTGCTGCTGCTCGACGAGCCGTCGCTCGGCCTCGCGCCGATGCTCGTGCGCGACATCTTCCGCATCATCAAGTCGTTCAACGAAGACGAAGGGCTCACGATCCTGCTCGTCGAGCAGAACGCAAACCTCGCGCTCGATATGGCGCACTATGGCTACTTGCTCGAAACCGGCGTCATCGCCCTCGAAGACAGCGCGGAGAACCTCCGCAAGAGCGCATCGGTCCAGACCTCGTACCTCGGCGCTCGCTGACGACCATCAACAACACGTGCCGCCCGGCGCCTCTACCGCCGCGCGCGCTTCGAATCCCGCCTCGGTCGTTGGAACGGATGCCAGCGCCGGCGCCGTGGCCAGATAGCCCGGGATCGCCGGCGGCACCCCCGCCGCCTCGCGCAGCTCGCGCAACGCCATGCCCAGGTGCGATGCCACGCTCTCGACGTCGTCGGGCGCGTACCGGTCGCCGGAGAACGAGAAGTAGAGGCCGTCGTCGTAGCTCATCACTGCGACGCTCAGCCCCATGCGCCAGCCCAGCGGCACCCACGGGTAGTGCGCGGTCATCCGGTGCCCCATGAGGTACAGCGGCTGCAACGGGCCCGGCACGTTGGTGCAGATCATGTTCGACCAGGGGTTGGGCAGCGAGAGCACCTGCCCCAGCGTCGCGTGCATCGCCGCCGGCGACGCGCCGACAACGCGCAGCAGGTCGTCGAGGCCGGTAGCCTGCCCCGCGTTCTTGAGCTTCGTCGACTGCGCGTGGATGTCGCTGAACCGCTTGATCGGGTCGCGCTCGCCCACCAGCGCACCGAAGAGCATGAACGACACGCGGTTGCCCAGCGCCTCATCCTCGTGTTCCGCCCGCACGTTCACCGGCACCGCGATCCGCATCACGAGGTCCTTCGTGTTGTGGCCCGACGCCTCCAGATAGCGCCCGGCGGCTCCGGCCACCGCCGTCAGCACGACGTCGTTGATGGTGCCGCCGAGCGTCTTCGCCACGGCGTGCACCTCCTCGAAGCGCACGTTCTGCCACGCGACGCGCGTAGGTCCGTTCAGCCGCATGTTCCAGGGCATGTGCGGCGCCGGCGCCACCAGATACTGCCACGACGCAGCCAGCCCCCGCGCGATGGCCTGCGCCCCTCGCAGGACCGTCTCCGGTTCGAGCATCGCGCGCGCGATACGCTCATTGAGCCGCAGCTGGTCGATGATCCCGTCGTAGATCGCGTCAGCCGCCAGTTCGGCGGGGCGCGGTTGCGGCCGCGGCGGGGGCGGCGGTTGCCGCACTTCGATCGGGGTCCGCCGCTCGGCATCGAGCAACGCCGCCAGCAGGCCAACGCCGCCAATGCCATCGACCAGGCAGTGGTGCACCTTTGCCAGGTGCGCCGTACGGCCGCCGCTCAGCCCTTCCACCAGCCGGATCTCCCACAGCGGCCTGTCGCGCGGCAGCGGCGTCGAGAAGAACGCCGCCGCGAGCTGCCTGAGTTGTTCGTCGTTTCCCGGCGCTTCGACGCGCACGTGCTCAACGTGGTGATAAATGTCGAAGTGCACGTCATCGATCCACGCCGGAAACCCGAGATCGAACGGCACGTGCATCAGCCGCTGGCGATAGCGCGGCACCTGGTCGATGCGGCGGTCCACGTGTTTGACGAAGTCATCGAACGCGATCGCCCCCTCGTAGATGCCGACGGAGCCGACGTTCATCGGCATCGTGTCGCGCTCGAAGTTCCAGAACGCCGCATCCTGGTAGCTCAGGCGTCTTGCCAGTTCCTTCGCCATCTCACCCTCCCGTATCGTCCGGCGTCATCCGCGGCCGGCGCGCGTATCGCCTCCAGGGCGGGCCCGGCCACTCCTATTCCTTCGTCGTCTCGAAGTCCACCGGGTCGCCGAACGTCTCCCAGCGGCCGTTGACGACCTTGATGTAGACCTCGATCTCGAACGGGCGATGATCCTGCGCACTGAAGCTAATCGGCGTCAGGCACACCGAGCACTGGAACTTTCGGATGCCCTCCAGCGCCGTCACCAGGGACTCGCGCGTCAGGTCCTTCCCCGCCCGCTTCAAGCCCTCGACCGCAAGCTCGCCCATCGCGAATCCGTAGAGCGTGATGTTGCTGATCTCGATGCCCGGCGCGTACTTCTCCATCGCCGCCAGGTACGTCTTCACACCCGGGTGCTCCGTCTCGTGCGCCTGGTGCCCGAAGACCACGCTGACGACGCCCTCGGCGTTCTGCGCACCTGCCAGGTCCAGGAACAACTCAGTGGCGTCGACGCCGGTGACGATGATCGGCACGTCCCAGTTCAGGACCTCGCGCGCCGTCTTCACCAGGCTGGCGGCGGGCGGCGGGATCGCATACGCCAGCACCACGTCGGCGCCGGCGTTCTTCAGCCGCTGCGTCTGCGCGGTGACGTCCCACTGCACCGACTCGTACGTCTCGATAGCGGCGATCTGCACGTCGCTCCCCTCGATCCCCTTGCGCACGCCCTTCTCGCCGTCCTGGCCGAACTCGTTGTTCTGCAGAAGCAGCCCCAGCTTCTTGCCGTTGTAGTGCTCGACGACGTAGCGGCCGAGCATCTGCCCCTCCTGTAGATAGACAGGATTGCCGCCAAACCGCGTCTTCACGACGGGGTCCGACCACCGCGCAAGTCCGGAGGAGATGAACAGGTCCGGCACGCCGCGCTCTTCCAGGTACTTCCATACCGCCTCGTGCGTCTCTTCCCCCAACCCGGCGATGATCGCGAACACCTTGTCCTGCTCGACGAGCCGGCGCGTCACTTCCACCGTATCGGAGGGCGTGTAGTGGTCGTCGCCGACGATGAGCGTGATCTTGCGGCCATGGACGCCGCCCTCGGTATCGTTCACGTAGTCGAAGTACGCCCGCATGCCATCAGCGAGCGGTCCGTATGCGGCGGCCGGGCTCTGGCTTAGCGGCAGGTGCGTGCCGAACTTGATTTCGGTCGCCGTCACGCCCGTCGTATCGCCATTGCCCGTCGCCCCGCTGCCGCCGGCCTCGTCGTCGCTCTTGCAGGCTGCCGGCAGCAGCGCCAGCACCAGCAGGAACGCGACCACCGCTGCGTTTCTTCGGCGTCTCATGGTCTCACCCCTTTGCGGGTGTGTTCCCGCTACTTCGTCGACTCGAAGCCGACGGGTTCGCCGAACGCCACCCACTTACCGTCCTGCACCTTCACGAACACCTCGATCTCAAACGGCCGGTGGTCGCTCGGGCTCATGCTGATCGGCACCAGGCAGACGGAGCACCTGAAGCCGCGCAGCGACTCCGCTGCCTCGACGAAGCGCTCGCGCGTCAGGTCCGAGCCCGCCCGCTTCAGCGCCTCGACCGTGAACTCCGCCATCGCCTGTCCGACGACGGTCAGGTTGCTCGGCGGCGCACCGCCGCCGTACTTCTTCATGATCTCGATGTGCGCCGCCACGTCCGGGTCGCTCGTCAAGTACGCCTGCTTGCCGAACAGGACGCTGACCACGCCTTCCGCGCTCTCCGCGCCCGCGAGGTCGATGAAACTACCCGTCGCATCGACGCCCGTGACGACAATCGGCACGTCCCAGTTCAGCACCTGCCGCGCCACCTTCACCACGTTCGCCCCCTGCGGCGGCAACGTGTAGGCCACGAGCACGTCGGCACCGGAGTTCTTGGCGCGCTGCACCTGCGAGGTGAGGTCGTTCTCCAGCGATTCGTAGGGCTCGCGCGAAACGACGCGGACGCTGCTGCCCTCGAACCCTTGCTTGAGGCCCTTCTCACCGTCGGCGCCGAAGTCGTCGTTCTGGAGGATCAGCGCCACTTTCGCATCAGGGTGCTCCTTCGCGATGTAGCCGCCCAGGATCTTGGCCTCGGTGATGTAGTCCGGGTTGCCGCCGAACCGCGTCTTGACCACCGGGTCCGTGAACTTCGATGCGCCGGACAGGATGAACATGTCCGGCACGCCGCGCTCTTCGAGGAACGCCGCGGCCGTGCTGTGCGTCGCCGTCCCGAGGCCGCCGACCACGGCGAACACCTGGTCCTGCTCGACCAGCCTCCGCACGACCTCCGCCGTGTCCGGCGGGTTGTAGTGGTCGTCGGCGATGACGAAGCGGATCTTGCGCCCGTTGATGCCGCCCTGGTCGTTGACGTAGTCGAAGTAACCCTTCATCCCGGCCGTCGCGATCGGCGCGTACGCCGCGGCGAGGTGCTGGCTCAGCGGGAAGTGCGTGCCGAGCACGATCTCGGTGTCGCTGACACCGGTCCTGTTCGCCGACGCCTTGTCCGCCTCCTTGGCGCAGCCGCCCGCAACCAGCACCGCCGAGAGCATCGATGCCAGCGCAAGCGCTCGCCAGGGCGGTCCCCCGCCCGCGGACCGCGCTGCCCTCGCGTCATTCCGGCTGCGGATCCATGTACGTCTCATTGTTCACTCCAAAGGCTCCGCCGGAGTGTCCGGCCCATTGATGTTCACGCCGGCGACCGGAAGCGGCCGCGGCGGCCCCCGCCGGCCGCGCCAGAGCCGCTCCCAGGGGCGCTTCTCGCTCACGTCCCGCCCGAAGCCGGCGAGGCCTCGCGGCAGGAAGATCACGGTGAGGATCAGGAGCAAGCCGTACAGCGCGCCGCGGAGCGTATCGGGCGACTGCTCCTGCCCCGGCAGCACTGCGCCCGGCAACTTCAGAATGCCGATCGACGCCAGCTGGTCGACGAAATCGTTGCGGAAGGTCATCACAAACGCCGCGAAGATCGTCCCGCCGATCGATGTCAATCCGCCTAGCACGATCACCACGAGCATCGTGATCGAAAGGTTCACGTCGAACGTGTCCGGGCTCATGAACGCCTCGGTGAACACGAAGAGGCCGCCGCCGATGCCCGCGTAGAACGCGCTGAGCGCGAACGCGATCATCTTGTACAGCGGCACGTTGATGCCCATCTGCTGCGCACCGATCTCCGTGTCGCGCAGCGCGATGAACGCCCTCCCCACATAACTGCGCGTGATGTTCCACGCCAGCAGCGTCATGATCAGCGCCGGCACCATGCACGAGTAGTACAGCCACTGCCGGTCCGTCAGGAACGCATCGACCGGCGCCGGCGCCCGCGGCGTCGTCAGCAGAATGCCCGACACGCCGCCCGTCCACTCGCGGATGCCGTTCAGTTTCAGCATTTGCGGCAGCGCCAGCATCATCGCCAGCGTGGCGATCGCCAGGTACGGCCCGGTGAGCCGCAGCGCGGGGTAGCCGATGAGGAAACCGATGGCGCCGGTGAACAATCCAGCCGCCAGGATCGCCAGCACCACCGGCACGCCGAACTCGTGCATCAGCACCGCCGCCGTGTACGCGCCGATCGCAACCAGCGCACCGTGGCCGAGCGAGATCTGGCCGCTGTAGCCCGTCAGCAGGTTTAGCCCCATCAGCACGACGAGCCAGATCGCCAGCCGCGTCACCTGGAACGTCCGGAACGGGTCCAACACCGCATCGAACGGCCGTAGCTGGTACAGGTACGGGAATACCGCGACCAATGCGAGGATCGCCGCTCCCGCGATGCGCCGGCGCGTGATGAGCGCCATCACACCCTCCTGCGTTGCTGGCTCCCCAGAAGGCCCGTCGGCCGGACGATCAGCACGAGCACGATCACCACGAACGCCATCGTCACGTCGATGCTGCCGGTGTGCGGGCTCACGTACGTGCCGGCCATGTTCTGCACCACGCCCAGCGTCAGCCCGCCCAGGATCGCCCCCGGCAGGCTGTTCAGCCCGCCGAGCACCGCCGCCGCGAACGCGAAGATGATGATGCCGAACATCATGCTCGGCTGCAGCGAGAGGATGGGCGCCAGCAACATGCCCGCCACCGCGCCTACCGCCGCCGACAGCGCCCAGCCGACGCTCAGCATCTGCCCCACCTGGATGCCCACCATCCGCGCCGCCGCCGGGTTCTCCGCCGTCGCCCGCATCGCCAGCCCCAGCTTCGTGTAGTTGAGGAAGACGAACAGGATCGCCATGATCACGAGTGACATGCAGAAGATGCCGATGTTCAGCCGGCTGATCGTAATCGTCCCCATCGAAAACGGGCTGCCCGAGAAGATGGCGGGAGAAGGGAAGGGCTTGGGCACGCCGCCCCAGCGCCACAGCGCCAGGCTGTTGAACATCGTGAACAACCCCAGCGTCACGATGACGGAGTTCAGGACGGGCGCGTCCTCCACGCGCCGCAGCACGACGCGCTCGAGCGCCGCGCCCAGCGCCGCCGACACCAGCAGCGTCAACGCAAACGCCGGCCAGAAGTCCATCCGAGACAGCCACGCCCACGAGATGAACGTCGAAAACGTCGCCATCTCGCCCTGGGCAAAGTTGACCACCGTCGTCGACCGGTAGATCAGCACGATCGCCAGCGCCAGGACCGCGTACACGCTCCCGGTGGAGAGTCCCGTCGCCACCTGCTGGATGAACTCGCCCATGGCCGGCTCCGGACAAGCGTCCCTGCGAAGGCGCGTGACGCCCTGTCCCGCGTGTCATGTTCGCCCACCGCCGGTCCTCGGTCATGAGCCGATCGGCGCATGATCCCCGCCATTCAGGCGAGGCCGCGACGGCGAACGGCCCGTGCCTCGCGGTACGGCCGCGGCTCTGAGCAACGCCGCGCGCTACAGGTGATGCAGCTCCGCGGCTTGCCGCCGCAGATCGGCCTGCGCATCGGGGTGCGCGACTGCGATCAGCTCCTCAGCCCGCTGCCGTATTGTCTTCCCGCGGAGCGTCGCGATGCCATACTCCGTCACCACGTAATCGACAAACGTGCGCGGCGTGGTCACCACGCTCCCCGGCGGCAGCGTCCCGACGATGCGTGAGTACCGCTCGCCGCCCACCAGCGAGCTCGACGGCAGGGCGATGACCGAGCGGCCGCCCTCGCCCACGGCGGCGGCGACAGCGAACGTCGTCTGTCCGCCCGGCCCGCTGTAGAGCTGACCGTTCAACGTCTCCGAGGTCACCTGCCCTGTCAGGTCGATCTGCAGCGCGTTGTTGATCGCGATGAAGTTCTTCTCGCGGACGAGCATCGGCAGGTCGTCGGTGTGGCAGAAGTCCCACAGTTCGAACCTGGGGTTGAGGTGCGCTCGCGCCAACTCCTCCGCCGGCAGCATCGCGAACGCCGAGCCGATGACCCTGCCGGGCGCGATCTGCTTGTACCGGCCCGTCACCACCCCCTGCTCCACCAGGGCGACCACGCCGCCCGGAATCAGTTCCGTCTGAATGCCGAGGTCGTGCTTGTCGCCCAGGTACATCGCCATGGCGGTCGTGACGTCGCCCAGCCCCATCTGCACCGTGTCGCCGTCGTTCACCAGCTCGGTCGCGATGAGGGTGCAGATGACCTCAGCCGCCATCACCGTCTCCTCGCTTCGAGGCGGCAACGCCGCCGCGGGCTCGCCCGTCATGCGCTCGCAGAGGTAGTCGACCTGCGAGATGTGCAGGAAGTTCTCGCCGAACGTGCGGATCAACCCCTCGTCCACCTCGCAGATGATGTGCGGGATGACATCGGCCGCGGTGCGGTTCGTCCAGACGGCGTGCCCGAAGCTCAGGTACCCGTTGTCGTCGGGCGGCGACGTCCGCACCATCATCACGTCGACGTCGCGCAGCAGATCCTTGATGCCGGACTGGCGGAAGTTGCCGACCGGCAGGTAGTCGCCGAAACCGGCGCGCAACTGGATGCGGTCAGAGGCGCTGCTGAACACCGTCACCAGCCTGAACGACGCCTTCGTCTCCGGCAGCTCCCACACGAATGGCGCGATGAAATGGAACACGCTGACGTCGCGGAGCTCGTCCTTGCGCGCCATCAGCGCGTCGCAAAGTCCGGGCGGCGTGCTGTTGAACATCCCCACATAGACACTGCCGCCGGACTTCACCAGCCGTACGGCCTCGTCCGGCGTTGCCAGCTTGTCGGAGTATCGTTCGCGCCAGTGCATCACACCGTCCTTGAATGCCGCTTACCCGCCGTCAGGATGCGCCAGCACCGGCGACGGCGCCAGCATCGCCCGGCGTGCAGGGCCGCATGACGATCGGACGGAGTCCGCGTCACCAGTCGAGGCACTGGGCGAAGCGCCGCAGCGCCCGGCTGTACGCCGCCGGCTCCTCCAGGTTGGCGACGTGTCCCGCGTCGCGGATTAGCTGCAACCGCGCGTCTTGCGCCGCCGTCAGGAACGTCAGCTCGGTGATCCGGAACAGCGTGTCGCGCTCGCCGTTGAGAATCAGCACGGGCCCCGGGTACGCCTTGAGCCTTCGGCGGAAGTCGTTGCCGCGCAGCTGCTTCAGCGCGTCCTGCATCGCGGTGAAGAAGAAGCCCGCGTCGAGTTGCTCACGCGCCAGCTCGTCGCCGTAGCGCACGCGGAAGTTGATCTCGTTGATGAACGTCAGCCAGCGGTCGCCGACGGCGCGCGTGAACAGCGCCACCGTAGCCGGGATCAGCGAAAGGACGCCGCGCGGGTTGCCGCTGCACCCCGTCAGCACCAGCCCCGCCGCCTTCTCCGGCCAGCGCCGGGCGAACTCGATCGCGACGTACCCGCCGAGCGACAGCCCCACCACCAGCGCGCGGCCGTCCGCCGCTTCATCGACGACCTCGCGTACCCGCTGCACAGCCGCGTCGAGCGAGAACGCCACGCCGGCCAGCGCGCCGTGTCCCGGCAGGTCCGCCGCGATCACGCGGTACTCGCCGCCCAGGTCGCGCATCTGCGGAAGCCACTGCTTCCGCGTCACGCGGATGCCGTGCACGAACACGATCGGATGCCCGCCCGCCGGACCGGCGGCGTCGTACGAGCGCTGCCGGGCGGCGCGCTTCGGCGTCGCCCGCGCCGCGGCGTCGGCCGAGCGCTTTGCTCTTCCCTGCTCCGTCATGTGCGCGTTCTCTCACCACCAGTAAGCACCAGCACGCGCCCCGGCGGTAGAGCCAAATGGGTGAGGCGCCACGGGCCCTCGTCGTGAAGTACAATCGGCACTGGCCCGCGCGCATGCGGTGACCGACAATACGACGGACAGCAAACGGCGGCCGGCAGCGCAAGGGCGCCAGGAGGGCGATGACCATGAACGAGACGCAGGTGCCGGATCAGCAGCCGCCCGCCAGCGAAGAATTCGCCGTCCCCGAGACGTTCCAGAAGACACCGAGTGAGGCGCAAACGCCGGACCAACAGCCGCCCGGCGACGAGGAATTCGTCGTCCTCCAGACGTTCGAGGAGTCGCACGGCTGGCCCATGAAGATCAGTGGCGAGGAGTTGCCGCCGATGCCGCTGCCGCTCGCGGCGATCGGCCGCCTGGTCATTCTTCCCTATCGCGAGTTGCTCTCGTGGCCGCGGACGCTGCTGCTGGGCGTGCTCGCCGGCCGCCCGCGGACTTGATCTGGCCGGCGGGTCACGGGCCCGCACCCGCAGACTGGTCTACCCCCGCAACACCACCGCCTGAACCGCCGCTGCGATGGTGATCGCCAGGATCGTCGCGTGCATCCATTCCCGTGGCCGCGCCGCCAACGCTGAGGAGGCATGCACGCGCGCCCACCGCATGAATCCGCCAGCAACCTGATGCTCGAAGTAGTCCGTCCGCACTCTCAGGCGGCCCGCTGTGACCGCCTTCACGGCGGCGCACCTCGCCCTGCGCGCGCGCTCACTTTGCACCCCCTGTCCGCCGGGGAAGCTTGATGAAGGTGGGGCGCAGGAGGACCGGACGCGATACAGCGCCGGCGGGAGTCGTGGAGGCCATGACATGCTCCTTTGCGTGAGGAGCGCATTATCGCCCGACGAACGCCGCCGCCGCCGTCTACGGCGGCCACGCATCGCTTGCATATCCGTGTCAATCCGTGGATATGAATCCAAACCGGGGCAAAAGGCGGGTAACGCGACCGGTCATTGGCAGGGATGCGTCGCCATCATCGCCGTGGCGACCTCGCTGCTCGCCAGCGCCCTGTCGTAGATGCGTACCTCGTCGATGTTGCCGCTGAACGCGCGGAACGACTCGCTGGTGAACGCCCAGCGCCCGATGTTCAGCTTGTACGCCGGGCTCGGCGCGACGATGTTGCCCGTCAGCACCACGCTCGCGTTCGCGACACCGTTCACATAGATCTTGATCGTCGCGCCGTCGTACACGCCCGCCACGTGCGCCCACTGCCCCTGCACCGGCGTCACTGTCGACTTCACCCACTTGCGGCCGGCCGACGTCTGCGCCGCGAACTCGAACTTCGCGTTTGCCGCCGCGTGCTGCAGCCAGAACTGGCCGACGTCGCCTGTCGTGTTCGAGTTGTTGGTGACGATGTTCGCCCAGCTCTTGCCGGTGCTCGGCGCGATGCCCCAGCGCACCCACGCCATCACCGTGAGCTTGTTCGTGAAGGTCATCTGCGGTGCGCCCAGGTCAAGGTAGCCCGTTGTGCCGTTGAACACGGCGTAGCGGCACGTGCCGGGCGTCCCGGCCAGCGCCGGCGACGCGGCGGCCGTCGATGCGCCGCCGACGCTCCTGCCGTTGAGCCCGTTGCCGCTCGAGTCGATGACCTCGCCGGCGGTCCCGTTCCAGGCCGCCGACTCCATCATGTAGAACGCGCGCGGCCCAACCGTCGGCGCCGGCGTCGGCGTTGCGGTGGGCGTATTTGTCGGGGTCGGCGTCGGTGTCGCCGTATTCGTCGCGGTCGCCGTCGGCGTGTTCGTCGCCGTCGATGTAGGCGTGGTGGTGGGCGTACTGGTCGGAACCGCCGTTGCCGTGTCGGTGGGTGTCGCCGTCGCCGTCTCAGTCGCCGTCGCGGTCGACGTGGGCGTGTCCGTCGGGCCGCCCGGCGTGCTCGTCGGCGGCGGCGCGGGCGTGTCAGTCGGCGTCGCGGTCGCGGTGTCCGTCGCCGTAGGCGTTGCGGTCGATGTGGCGGTCGCCGTATCTGTCGCGGTCGCTGTGGGCGTCGGCGTGCTCGTCGCGGTAGCCGTGTTCGTCGGCGTTGGCGTATTCGTCGCCGTGTTCGTGACGGTCGGCGTATTCGTGGCCGTCGCGGTGTTCGTCGCCGTCGGCGTGGCGGTCGGTACGTCGATGAAGGCCGCGGTGAACGTCGTGTTCGCGTTCACCGTGACCGCGTGCTGCTGCGCGCCCAGGTCCGACCACGAACCGAACTCCACCGCCCCCCCGGCGATGTTCTGCGGCGAAGGCGCGTAGATGACGTGCGAAGAACCCCGCGGCGACGTGCGCGTGAACGGCGCCAGCTGGTTCGTGCTGTCCACCGTCAGGCTCACCCCGGCCCGGTTCGCGGCGTAGGTGATGTCGACCGTGTTCGGCGTGATGCTGACCTTCGCCGTGTCCGTCAGACCGCCGCTGTCGGTCACCGTCAGGAAGATGTCGAAGTACATGTAGTCGCCGTGGTCGTCCGCCCCGAACGAGCCGCCCGCCCCCGTCGTCGTGAAGTGAGGGTGCTGGTGACACGCCGTCAGCGTGGCGTCGGTGCAGTGGTTGAGCACAATGCTCCACGCCCGGCCCGCCTCCGGGATCGTCAAGTCCTCCGGGTCCGTGCCGCTCCCCGCAAAGAGGATCGTCTGCGTCGCCCCCACGTCGAAATGCGACCCCGCGAGCGGCGCGCTGATCACAGCGGTCGGCGGTTGGTTGCCGACCTTGATCGTCACCGTCGCCGCGCTCGTCATGGCGCCGCTGTCCGTCACCGTCAGCGTCGCGATGTACGTGCCGTTGGACTGGTACTGATGTGCCGGATCGGCCAGCGTCGAATGCGGCGTGGCGTCGCCGAAGTCCCAGTCGAAGGTGATCGCCTGGCCGTCCGGGTCGCTCGAGTTCGATCCCGTGAAGTTCACGCTGAGCGGTGCCAGCCCCGCCGTCTTGTCCGATGATGCGACAGCAATCGGCGGCCGGTTGCCTCCGTAGAACTTCAAGTGCCGCAGTTCGCCGACATTGATCGCGATGTAATACACGTCGCCGTCTGGTCCGGTCTCGATCGCCACCGGCCCGTCAGCCACGGCCGTCACCTGCTTCAGGCTGCCCGCCACGACCTGGTTCGCGCCGTCGAGCTTCATGGCGCTGATCGTGTTGCTGGGGTAGTCGCCCCACCAGTAGGCGTTCTGGAACGGCGCGCTGTAGCTGTTGGCGCCGGTGAAGCCCCCGCCCGTCACCGACGCGCCATTCGGGTAGGAGTGGTCGTACACGTAGATGGGCGCGGTCACGCCGCCGGCGCCGTACAGCGTCTGACACTGGGCGTACGCGGCGTAGCCCGGCTGCTGACCCATACCCTCGTAGCACGGCCAGCCCAGGTTCGCGCCCTTGGCTACGACGTTGACCTCTTCCCACGTGTCCCACCCGACATCGCCGCTGACAATCGTGCCGGTGCCCGGCTGGAAGTTGAAGCGGAAGTCGTTGCGCACGCCCAGCGCCCACACTTTTGCGCGAGTGGCCGTCAGGCTGCCGGCGTAGAACGGATTGTCCGCCAGCCCCTGCCCGTTAGCCGGGTTGATCCGCAGGATCTTGCCGGAGTAGCGGTTCACGTCTTGCGACCGTAACGCGCGGATGTCAACGCTGAAGTAGCTGGCGCCGTCGCCGAGTGCCGCGTAGAGCATCCCGTCCGGCCCGAACTTCAGCGCGCCCACGCTGTGGCTGTCGTAGTCCGACGGCATGCAGTCCGCATCGAGCGGCCAGTCCTCGCACGAAGGCTGCGCTGGCGTCCCCGTGACGCTGCCCGCAAGCACCAGCTTCGTGGCCGGATCCGCCACGTCGCCATTCGCCGTCACGCGGATGATCTGCGCCGTCTTCAATCCGGCCAGATCCGCCGGATTGTTGTCGTACGTGTAGTTCAAATAGACGTAGCCGTTCGTCGCGAAATTCGGGTCGAGCGCCATCCCCAGCAGCCCGCGGTCGTGGTAGTCGTTGACGTTCGGGACGTTGTAGAACGGCGTCGCCAGCAGCGCCCCGTTCTTGTAGATCAGCACCGTCCCGTCCTTCTGCGCGATGAAGATGCGTCCGTCCGGCGCGAACTGGAACACGGTCGGCACCATCAGCCCGGACACGATCGTTTCGTTGCCGAAGCCCCCGTCCGGCCTGTGAACCATGCTGAACTTCATCACGGCTTCGTACTGCGCTTCGTAATACTCGACGACAACCGTGTGCGGCCCCGCCGTCATCTGCACGAACGTCGCGTGCGGCGTCGCCGACTGGTCAATCCAGAAATCGAGCACGAGCTGGCCGTCCACGTACACGCGCGAGCCGTCGTCGCTCGTCGTCGTGACCTCGTACGGCCCCGCCAGGAAGTCCATCGTGCGCGTCCAGCGCGCGCTAAAGAAGTCGATGGGCACGCCACCGCCGGGCGAGCCCGATACCCAGTCAAAGTTGATGTCCGCATCGGTGCGCGTCAGCACCGGTGCCCCCTGCAGGTTCTGGTTCGCGAAGTACTGCGCGCTCCAGCCGGCGCCGGGCGGCGGCAGCGGGCCGATGGTGAGCTGGGCCACCGCCTCGTAGCCGCTGTCGTACAGTTCGACCTTCACCGTGTGCGATCCGGCCGCGATCGGGTAGTCGGCCGTGTACGTCGTCGCGGCCTGGTCGACCCATGCGTCGATGATCCTGGTGCCGTCGACGTACACGCGGACGCCGTCATCCGCGGTCACGGAGAAATGATACGTGCCGGCGGCATAGGTATCGGTGCGGGTCCATTCCACCGAGAAGTTGTCGGCGTTCACCCCCGCGCCCGGCGTTCCCGTCCAGAAGAAGTCCAGCGTCGCGCCGTCATCGCGCGTCAGCGCCGGCGTGCCCGTTAGCGTCAGGTTGTTGAAATATCTGCCTGTCCACGTCCCGTTCGCCGCCTCAGTCCCCGGCGTGCGCGCGGACGCCAGCATGGTCAGCGCGACAAACGCCAACGCGAAGACCATGGCCAGCGGCCTGACGAGTTTCATGCTGCAAGAAGTCCGTCGTTATCAGCTGCGAGGCTCGGCATCAGGAAGCGGGAAGGTTTGCGTATCGGGGAACTGGCTCTCTCCCGTGCGCATCCCCATCACCCGCGGCGCCAACTCTCACGTCACCGGCGCGGTAGCCCGGATCGTACGTTGTCGAGCGACCGCTGACAAGACTGTTTTGGAATTATTAACCATTTTCGCGTCAAGCACCGCCGAACGAGAGCGCTTCGCCCTGCCGCCCTTCGCGCTCTTGGTGCATCCAGTTATGTCGACTACGCGACTCAGCGGACGCGCACGCGTCCGATCGGGAGAAGATTGCCGGCCTGCGCGCGCGCAGCGCTGACCCCGGCTGACGCGTCGTACACCGAAAGCCGCACCTCGTACTCCCCCGCCGCGATCGACCGCGGCACCAGCACGAAATAGGACTCCCGAACGATCTCGCCCGCCTGCCACAGCGACGTTTGCCGCACGCCCTGCCCGATCGTCCGGGACTGCGACCACGCCGGGAACCCGCCGTGGCTCGCCGCTCGGCCGTGTCCATCGAAGAACAGGGTCATCGCGTCCATATCCGTCGTCAGCGGCGTCCCCGCGCTCCAGTAGTAGGTCAACTCGATGACGCTCCCGCGGTCGACCAGGTCGCCGTCCATCGAGAAGCCCGTGAGCCGCAAGCCGCCGCCGAAATCGACATCCCGCGCGGAGGCTGCCGGCACGGCGTCCACGGTGGTCACCGGAGCGGTATCGAGCACCCGGAACATCGATCCTGTCGCCACCAGGTCGTCGCGATAGCGTGGCTTCGGCAGCGAATCCGTGACCATGCGCTCGATGCCGTTCAGCAGCACCGGCTGCAGCGTGAAGCTGCCCCCCAGCGCGTCGAGCGGCGTGCGCAGCCCCTCGGCGGCATAGACGCTGCGGCCGTCATCCATCTGTTTGCGCGCGAACGCCGCTACGTCCTCCCCCGCCACCGAGAAGATCGGCGACACCAGCACGTCGCGGCGCTGTCCCTCCACCAGCTGCAGGTACCACAGCGGCGAGGCCGTCCAGGTGTCCGTCAGCACAACAGAGCGCGGCGGCAGCCGGTCCAGCGTCACCTGCGCGAAGTCCCGCGCGGCGTAATCGTCGCCGCGGTCGACGCTCGTGTAGTTCTTCGCCAGCAGCGCCGCCGGCAGCAGCGCCAGCACCGCCCCAACCGCCGCCACACGCACCCACGGCCGCGCCGCGCCCTCCGGCAGCGACACCCCGCGCACGACGCCCATCGCCCACGCGGCTGCGATGCCGATCATCACGCAGAGCGCCAGATAGCCGGGCGTCAGATAGTTGTAGATGTTATGGATGGAGTACGTCTCGACCACAGCCGCATCGAGCACGGCCAGCAGCGCGAAGTACGCCGCCACCGCCCGTTGCCGCCGCGTGTACACGACGAAGCCGGCGCCCGCAAGCGCGAGCCCCGCCCACGTCAGGTCGTACGACGGGTACGACCACAGCACGTCGATCCGGTCGCCCAGATCTAGTCGCCAGTACTCGGAAGGCGTCTGGCCGTTCAGGAACATCCCCCAGTAGGTCTGCCACGTCGCCGGACGCGCCCACGAAAGCATCGGCTCCTGCTCGCCGCGGATCGGCAGGGAGAGATATACGCTCAGCCCCGCCGCGAACGCCGCCAGCGCCAGCGCAACGGCGCGAGGCGACAGGCTGCGCCAGCCAAGCGCCAGCAGCAGCGCCGAAGGCGGCGCCACCAGCACGATCAGCCGGTGGTTGCACATACCCAGCCCCAACGCCAGCGCCGCACCGGCCAGCGTCACGTCGCTGCGGTCTCGCCACCACGAGAGCATCAGCCGTGTCACCAGCGCCGTGAAGAACAGGTTGAGCCCGTACGACGTGGCCCAGGTCGCGTTCGCCCACACGGTCGATGCGAACGCCAGCGTCAGCGCGCCCACGGCGGCAGCGATGGCGTCCTGCGTCAGGTCGTGGATGATGCCGAAGGCCACCGCCACCGCCAGCGCGGTGAAAACGGCCGACATCAGGTTCACGCGATACGCGGCATCTCCCACCGGCACGAAGCTAAACAGCTTGCCCAGCAGGATCAGCAGCGGGTAGCCCGTGTTGTGCGCGATCCCCAGTGTCGCCGATGCAGTCGCGAACTCGCCCATGTCGTACCACATGACGGTCGGCGCCAGCGTCGTGAAGTACACAGCGAAGGCGGCGCCGCCAACCCCGGCCATCGCGGCGAGCGCGAGGGCGTGGCTCCCGATCGCGACCCGTGGCCACGCGAGACGCGCGCCTGTGCGTGGACGGCCTAGCTCAAGCTGCATAGGAGGCGCTGCCTCCGAGCAGGCGGCCCAGCTCCTCCGGCGAGCGCGCATACGCAAACGCCGCATCGCGCCCCAGGGCGCCGCGCCGCACAAGGTCCGCCAGCGCCTGGTCGAGCGTGCGCATGCCGCTCGCACTGCCCGTGGCCATCATCGTCGGCAACTGGTGCGTCTTCGACTCCCGGATCAGGTTGCGGATCGCCGCCGTGCCCAGCATCACCTCACACGCCACCACGCGCCCCTCGCCGTCCTCGGTCGGGATCAGCACCTGCGAGACGATGCCTTCCAGCACCATCGAAAGCTGCAGCCGCACCTGCTGCTGCTGGTAGCTGGGGAACGCATCGACGATCCGGTCGACCGTCTGGGGCGCATCCGGCGTGTGCAGCGTCGCGAACACCAGGTGCCCCGTCTCGGCCGCCGTGATCGCCGACGACATCGTCTCCAGGTCGCGCATCTCGCCGACCAGGATCACATCGGGGTCCTGTCGCAGCACGTGCCGCAGCGCCTCGGCGAACGACCGCGTGTCGACACCGACCTCGCGCTGGTTGATGATGCTCCGCTTGTTGCTGTGCACGAATTCGATCGGATCCTCGACCGTGACGATGTGGAGCGCGTCGCGGGCGTTAATCCGGTCGATCATCGAAGCCAGCGTGGTTGACTTGCCACTGCCCGTCGGCCCCGTGACCAGCACCAGTCCGCGCGGAAGCTGTGTCAGCCGGTTACAGACCGGCGGCAGCCCGAGATCTTCGATCGAAAGCACGCTCTCGTTCACCAGGCGGAACGAGAAGTAGAGGTTGCCGCGCTCGTACGCAACGTTCACCCGGAACCGGCCAATGTCCGGCAGGTCGAGCGCCTTGTCGAGCTCCCTGCGCTCTGCCAACCGCTCGCGCCCGCCCTCGTCTGCCACCACCGCGAGCGCAGCGGCCAGGTCGGCTTCAGTCGCCGTCCGCAGCCCCGGCGCCACCGCCAGCGCGCCGTGCCGCCGGTAGACCGGCGGCGTGCCAACCGCCAGATGCAGGTCGGACGCGCCCGACTGCACCATGGCACGCAGCAGCTCCGGCAATGCGAGTATCTCTTCGCTCACGGGCGCACACCTCGCTTTTCGATCAGGATGCCGATAGCCATCGCGATCGCCACGAACGCGGCGCACGTCGCCACCGCCGCGGCCGGCGCCAGCGCCGCGAATGCGACCGCAAACGCTGCACCGCAAGCCGTCTCGACGAGCGGCGCCCGTATCGATATGCCCGCGTCGCACGTCGCGCACCGGCCGCGCAGCAGCGCGTAGCTCAGCACCGGTATCAACTCCCACCATCGCAGCGTGCGTCCGCACGCGTCGCAGCACGAGCGGCCGTTCAGCGAACGCCCGCGCGGCACGCGGTCTACCGCCGCGTTCACGAAGCTGCCGAATGCCAGCCCGAAGAGCGCCGCATACAGCAGCGTCATCTCACGACCTCGATGCTGAACTGTCCGCCCGTGGCGCCGCCCGGCGTGAACAGGGCCAGGCGTGCCGATGGAAATCCGCCGCGCTTCGCCAGTGTGTCCGCATAGGCAATGGCCTCCAGCGGGCCGCTCACCAGCCCATCGACGCGGAACCCACGGTCCGTGCCCGAAACGGCGGTGATGCGCGCACCAGGCGGCAGATACCCCCAGCCCCAGATTTCGGCCAGGTCGTCCGCCAGCGGCCGCGCGCCGCCCTGCAGATGCGCGCGTTCGTCCGTCAGCGCCGCGAGCTTCGCGTTCGCCTCCTCCAACTGCGCCGTCAGCGCGCGGTGCTGCGCGAGGTCCACCTGCAACCCCTGCAGCGAGGTCTCGGCTTCCACCGCCTGCCGTTCCAGCGAGTCCGCGCGCTCGCCGGCCGCGCGCGCCCTGAACTCCAGCGGAGCCAGCACCGCCATCGCGATGATCACGACCGCGATCAACGCGGCGGCCAGCGGAGGCAGGTCGGCCGGCCGCTGCTCGCGCGGCAGCAGGTTCAGGTCGATGATCGCGGGGATGTGCTCGGCCGGCGTCCTTCTCATGCCGCCAGGTCCTTCAGCGCCAGGCCGATGTTCGCGGCGAAGCGCGGCGTCTCCTCGGGCGGCGTGAGCGACAGCTCCAGCGGCGGCATCGCCACTTCGTGCCCCGTCGAGGCTACGAGCCCCTCGGACAGGATCGCCTGCTGCGCCGCGCCGCCCACAAACGAGATCGGCAGCGTGCCGGCGACGTCGTCGTCGCGATGCGAGTCCCGGTAGAACTTCAGCGTCCGCGCCAGCTCTTCCGTGACCTGTACGCCCCACGCTGCATCGCCGCATGGCGCCGTCAATGGGACGTAGCGCACGATCGACGGCACGCCGTCGCGGAAGATCGCCAGTTCCAACTCCTGCGCCTCTGCGTAGGCCAGAATGCAGTCGGCGGCGCCGGTGGCGCGCGCCGCCGCAATCACCCGCAGGTCGACCGCGACCGGCTGCAGCCCCGCCGCCCGCAGCGCGTCGGTGTGCGAGTCGAGCACGTCGCGCGCGATGCCCGCGACGAACACCTGGGCCTTGCCGTCGCGCGTGCCCGCCTGTTTCCACGACACGTACGCGTTGTCCGCCAGCATCGGCATCTCGCGCCGGATCTCGCGCTCGACGAGTTCCGCGAACTGCTTGCCGCGCAGCGCCGGCAACACGATCTGGCGGAACACCGATCGCGGCGACGGCAGCGCCGCCACGGCGCGCATCCGGGCGCTCCCCCGGAACCCCGGCGATGTGCGCAGCGCCTCGCCCGCAGCTGCCACATCCATGATCACGCCATCGTCGATGAGGCCCGGCGGCAGCGGCGCCCGCCCGCTGCTCGCGATGCGGCCCGGTCGGCCGGTCGTCCAGCGCACGTCGTTCTCGTGGAACGCCACCGTCACAACTGGTTGGCGCAAGATCGCCCGGAGGTTCATCGCTTCACCCCCGGCGTCGCCGCCGCACGCGGCGCCGGCGTCGGCGACACGTCTTTCGTGTAGACGCTGAATCCGACGTCGGCGTGCACGGCCCCGCTTTCTGCAATGCTCAGCGTCGCCAGCGACGCGATCAGCGACGGCTCCGTCCGGTGCATGTCGGCAAGGAACGAGACGACCTGCGCCGGTGCCCCTTCCACGGTGATACGCAGCCCCTGCACCTCGTAGGAGCCGCTGGCGAATTTCGCGCTCGCGGGATTGATCCGCGAGATGCCCTTGACCGCCAGCCCGGCAGCCTGCGAATGCAGCACCAGCACGGTCGTGGCGGCGTCGGAGCCCAAATCGATCGCCGGCTCGTCCTCCGAGGTGTCGAAGGTCGCGATCTGCGCCTTCGCCTGCTCCAGTTGCGCACGGAGGTCAGCGCTGGAGACCGGCGGCAAGGCCAGCAACGCCTCCGCATCGGCGAGCCGCACGCGCGCCGCATCCTCATCGAGCCGTGCTTCGCGCGCGCCCAGCAGCGCCGAAGTGAACGAAATCGCGAGCACGGCCGCCACCAGACTCACCAGCGTGCGAGGCGAAACGTGCAGGGAGCGCCTGTCCCCTCCCATCATCGAACGCAGCCGTTCGCGCGTCAGTTCAATTGCCACGAAGCCACCCTCACGCCGCTATAGCCGGCCACCAGCCGCGCTACCACGTTCCTGTCGCCCGCCGTCGAGCGCACTTCATATGTCGCTGCCGGCACACTCAAGCTGACCGTGCCGGTCGAAGCCGTATCGACGCCGATCAGCAGCTGGTATGTGCCTGCCGCCGCCAGCGTGAAATCCGCGCCGTACGGCGACGAGCCGCTCAGCGCCTGCAGTCCGCCCGGCCGCACGCAGGGTGCCGCGGCCGCCAGCAGCGCCGTCCACACCTGGCCCGCATCCACCGTGATCCGCGCGGACAGCGTCCCCGCTTCCGATGCCGAGAACGTGTAGCACTGGTCCCCTCCGCCGCCCTGCCAGGCCGGACTCTGGCCTTCGACCGCACCCGCGCCCGTCACGAAGCGAATCTCGGTCGCCGGGAATGCCGCGCCGTTCACCGTCGCCGGCAGCGGCTGCAGCACGGCCGCATTGAAGCTTGTGTCGGACGTCAGTAGTGGATTCGACAGTAGGCGCCACCCTGACCACTCGACCCCCGCATCCATGCTGTACCGCTCCATCGCCCTGATCCCGACCGTGGCCGTGAATCTGGACCCGGTGCTCGCTCCCGCCAGCAGCGGCGTTACCAGCACCGCGCCGATGGCAAGCGCCGCGATCGCCGCCGGCAGCGCCTGCCCGCGGCTCGTCCGCAGCCTCGCAATCAACGGACGGGTCCTCATGGCATCAGCCCCAGGTAGTAGTACGTAGACCCGTTGTTGTTGACCTCCGAGTTGCTGCCAACCTGGAAGCCGTCAGAGATCAGCGATTGAATGCGGTTCGCGACCGGCGCCGTCGCGCCCCAGGACAGCGTCCGGTCGCCGGACACGGCGTCACTGCGCCACACACCCTGCGTGGTCGACGAGCGCTTGACCCACACGAACGACGGCGTGATCCCGAGGCCGGTGATGTTGCGATTGTCGGAGTTGTTCCCTGTGAACGACCCCGCCACGACCTTCGCGGTCACGTCGAACGCGATCCAGTAGTACGCACGTCCTGACTGGTTGACCGCGGCGTTGGAGCCGACCTGGAATCCGGCTGGGCGGATCGTCTGGATGCGGTTGGTCGACGATGATGTGCCGTTCATGTTGAACGACGCGTCTCCCGCGACGAGCGCCGGCCTGAACACGTCCTGGTTGCCGTCCGCCATGGTGATCACCCAGTCCGGCTGGAAACCCGTCACGTCAAGGTTCCGGTTGTCGGAGCCGTTGCCCGTGTACGAGCCGACCGCGGCGTTCGAGCCGGCCTTCATGGCAGTCCAGTAGTAGAGCTTGCCCGAGCCGTTCACGCGCGTGTTATTGCCCACCACGAAACTGCTCGCTCCGAACGATGTCACCATGTTCGACGCCAGCGCCCCGCTCGTCGTGATCGCCTTCGACATGTTCGCCGGCATCGCCGACGTACGTATCACCGCCGCGTCCGCGCTGTCCGACCTGACGATGATGATGTCCGCCTGGAAACTGAGTCCGCTGATCGTCCTGCCTGCCGTGCCATTGCCGGTGTACGACCCTGTCTGGAGCCATGCGGTGGACGGCGTGGCGGTTGGCGTGGCCGTGGCCGTGGCCGTGCCCGTGGCTGTTGACGTCGGTGTCGGCGTGTCCGTGGCGGTCGATGTCGCGGTCGGTGTGAACGTCGCGGTCGGCGTCGGCGTGGCCGTGAACGTCGCCGTCGGCGTCGGCGTATGGGTCGACGTCTCCGTCGGCGTAGGCGTCGAGGTCGACGTGCTTGTCGGCGTCGCCGTGCTTGTCGGCGTCGCCGTGGCAGTCGCCGTCGGTGTGTCCGTCGTTGTGGAGGTCGGCGCCGGCGTCACGGTCGCAAACGGCGTCGGCAGGACATCCGTCACCCGCATCGTCGCTGACTCCGTGCGCGACTGGGTGGAAGCACCGTTCGTCACGGTCAGCGTGTACGTCATCGTGTCGCCCAGTCGCGACGCCTCGAAGCCGCCGGCGATGAGGTCGCGCGCGACGGTGCGCGCCGCGGGCGTCCCGTTGGCCGTCAGCGTGCGCACCAGTTCGCTCCCGGCCTGCTGGTAGCGGCTCATGTAGATCGTGCCGGTGCTGTAGTCCGTCCACTGCAGCGTCACGTCGCCCGCGGCCACGCTGGCCAGGCTGGCCACGCCGCTTTGCGTGTCCTGGTTCAGCCAGAAGAAGGCGTTGCGCAACTGCTGCGTCGCGTGCTGCTGGTCCTTGCCCGTCGCCGTCCCGCGGAGCGTCGCCACCAGCGCCGTCCCCAGAGTGCCCAGGATCATCGCCGTCACGCCGATGCTGATCGTCAGCTCTACCAGGCCCAGGCCGCGTTCGCCGCGCCGCGTCATCGGTTCACCTTGTAGCCTTCGAGCGTGTACGCGGCGACGCCGTCCTTCGTCACCTGCACCGTGATCAGCTCGATGTTCGCGTCGCCCCCGGCGATGCTGCTGGCGGTCGCGCTGACACCGTAGGTCGCCGGCGGCGTCACGGTCGGATACGTGTAGGGCGCCGCGCCGTAGGCGGCCGCCTTCGTCAGCTCCATCTGCGACCGCGCGAGCTCGTGCGCGGTCGAAAGCTTGTCCGCCTGCGCGGTCGCCAGCGAGCCGGTCGAAAGCCCCGCAAGGAACACGACGACCGCCGCCCCCAGGATGGCGACGGCGATCAGCGTCTCCACGAGCGTGACGCCCCGCTCCGACTGCAGGCGCGTGATCATGGCGCGGGCGGCGTCCCGGCGCCGGTGTCGTTGATGTTGCCGATCAGCTGGTACATCGGCATGATCAGCGACAGCGCGATGAACCCCACCACCACGCCGATCACCAGCGTCAGCAGCGGTGTCAGCATGCCCGTCATCGCGTCTACCTTCTGGTCTACCTCGCGCGTATAGAACTCGGCCGTGATGTCCAGGTTCGAGTCGAGCGTCCCGGTCTCCTCGCCGACGGCGACCATCTGGACGAGCATCTGCGGGTAGCAGCCGGCCTTCGCCATCGGCCCGGCAAGCCCTTCGCCGTCGATGAGCTGGCGGCGCACGTCCTCCATCGCGCGCCGCAGCACGCCGTTGTCCGTGGTCTTCACCACCATGTCCATGATCTCCGTGAGCGGCAGGCCGGCGCGCAACAGGATCGCCAGCGTGCGGCTGAACCGCGCCGCATTGGCGTTGATGGCGACCGCCTTCAGCACCGGCACCGTCAGCACGAACCGGTCGACCATCCGCTTGCCTTCCGGACGGCTGAACAACCAGGCGCCGCTCAGCGCGAACGCCGCCACGCCGCCCAGGATCTGCATTCGGTATCCGGTCATCACGTCCGTCATCCCGATCAGGATGCGCGTGGTGATCGGCAGTTCGCCGTCGAACTCCTTGAACATCTCCACCAGCGCCGGAAGCGCGGTCGTCATCAGCACGCCGATCACCCCGACCGCCAGCACCATCACGAACGCCGGGTAGGCCATGGCCGAGCGCACCCGCTTCGCGATCTGGTCTTCGCGTTCGAGGTACGTGGCGATCTGCCGCAGCATCTCCTCGATCTTGCCCGTGCGCTCGCCCAGCTCCACCATTCGCGCGTAGAGCGGCGGAAACACGACCGGATGTGCCCGCACGGCGTCCGCGAACGACGAGCCGCCGCGGATCGTCTTGGAGATGCCGCCGATCGCCCTCCGGAATGGCTTGGAGGACGCCTGCTCTTCCAGCAGCTCCAGGCAGCGCATCACCGGCACGCCCGATTCAAGCAGCGTTGCCAATTGCCGCGTGAAGGTGATCAGCGCGCGCTTCTTCACCGCGAACAGGCTCGGCGCCAGTGTCTCCAGCTGCGGCAGATGTCGCTCGGGCCGCAGGCTCACCACGCGGTAGTTCGCATCCCACAGCGCGCGCTCCGCCTGCGACTCGCTGGCGACGTCGATGGCGCCGCGGATCTGCTCCCCGCTCGGGGCGATGGCGACGTAGCGATAAGCCATGGCGCCTCCTAGCTGATCGAGTAGACGCTGCGGAGAATCTCCGCCGGCGTCACCAGGCCCTGCTTCACCTTCAGCATGCCGTCGCGCCGCATCGGCACCATGCCGTCGGCCACCGCCTGCTCGCGGATCGCGCTGGCGCTGCTGCCGGCCACCACCAGCCGCCGCACCTCGTCGTTCAGCATCAGCACCTCGAACACGCCGATACGCCCCATGAAGCCGGTGCCGGCGCAGAAGTTGCAGCCTGAGCCGCGCTTCAGCGCCGTCAGCCGTTCACCGGTCTCGGCCTCGAAGGCGCCCCGTTCCTCCACGGTCGGCTCGGCGTCGGCGGCGCAGTACGAGCACACGCGACGCACCATCCGCTGCGCCACGACGCCGATCAGCGACGACGCGATCAGGAATGGCTCGATACCGAGGTCCGTCAGCCGGATCAGCACGCCCACCGCATCGTTCGCGTGGATCGACGAAAGCACCAGGTGCCCGGTCAACGCCGCCTGGCTGGCGATGCGCGCCGTCTCGCCGTCGCGGATCTCGCCCACCAGGATCACGTCTGGGTCGAGCCGCATCAGCGAACGCAGGCCCGTGGCAAACGTGATGTCCGCCTTCTCGTTCACCTGGATCTGATTGATCCCGGCGAACTGGTACTCCACCGGGTCTTCGATCGTGATGATGTTGCGCTCAGCGTCGTTCAGTTGGTTCACCGACGCGTACAGCGTGGTCGTCTTGCCCGAACCCGTCGGCCCGCTGACCAGCACCATCCCGAACGGCGAGCGCAGCAGGCGGACGTGGCGGTCCAGCGCCACCGGTGAGAACCCCAGGTCGCGCAGCGACATCAGCGACACGCTCTTGTCGAGCACGCGCAGCACCATCATCTCGCCGTGCGACGAGTCGGACGTCGCCGCCCGCAGGTCGACCGCCTTGCCTTCGACCTCGGTGCTGATCTGGCCGTCCTGCGGACGCCGCCGCTCGGCGATGTTCATGCCGGCCATCACCTTGAAACGGGAGACCAGCGGCGCATGGACGTCCTTTGGCAGCCGCATCACCTCGTGCAGCACGCCGTCGATGCGCATCCGCACGCGCAGCGAGTCCTCCTCCGGCTCCAGGTGAATGTCGGATGCGCGGTCGCGCACCGCCTGCGCCAGCAACAGGTCCGCCGTGCGCACGATGGGCGCCTGGCTCAGCTGCAGGTCCAGCGCCTCTCGCTCCGGCGCCGCCTGCACGGCCGGCTGTGCCGGAAACGCCCGGCCGACCTCGCGCTCGATCTCCGAACTGACCCGGTAGCGCATGTTGATCGCGCGCCGGATCTCTTCGGGGATGCCCACCGCAGTGCGGATCTCGAGCCCCGTCATCGACCGCAGGTCCTCGACCAGCCGCATGTTGCCGGGGTCGGCCATGGCCACCAGCAGCGAGCGGCCGTCGCTCTCGACGGGGATCAGCACCTGCTCGCGGCAGTACTCCGCAGGTACAAGCCGCAGCGCTTCCTGCTGGATATCAACGCGCAGCAGGTCCAGGAAGCGAATGCCGAACTGCAGACTCAGCGTCATCGCCAGCGCGTCGGCGGTCACCAGCCCCTTCTCGACGACGTAGTCGCCAAGCTTGCGGCCGGCCTCAGCGGCCTCGCGTGCCGCCTGCTCCGCGTCCTCGTTAGAGAGCAAGCCGGCCTCGACCAGCATCTGGCCGAGGCGCTTGCGTAGTGTTGCCGTTGCGTCCATACACGTACCTCGTCCGCGACCCTCGCATGAGGCCGCGGCGCTCAGTCCCTGAGCCGTCGCCGAGCTAGTAGCCGGTGCTGACCTGCGTCACTTTCCCGGTCGTGTCGACGGTGTATGTGCCCTTCGTCGCGGTGCTCCGCATGTACGTCGGAGCCAGGCTGAACCCGCCTGCCGCCGTCGTCATGTCAGTCGTCGCCGTCGTCACCGCGGTCGTCGTCGTCAGGCTCCCGGACGCCATCTTGGCATCCACCGCCGTCTGGACGATGTTCAACTCGGCCGCGCCCCCGGCTGTTTTGGCGGTGCCCAGCAGCCCCACGAAGTTCGGCAGGACGACCGCCACCAGGATCCCCAGGATCGCCACCACGATCAGGAGTTCCGTCAGGGTGAAGCCCTGCTCGCTGTTCAATCGCTTCAACATGTCTGACCCCCAACTTGTTCGATACCTCAGCGTTACCGGAGCCACGCGCGCTCCGACACATTGGTATCGACACGGGGGAGAGCTACTTGATAGGGAAACGGGGGATTATTGACCGGTATGTGGGGAAGACGCCTAGGGGTGCGGGCACCCGGAGAGCCCCGCGCTACTTGCCGCGCCCGGCCTTCTTCCGCAGCCGCTTCAATACCGCGTCGCGGTACACCGCCCCCGTCCGGGCGCCGTGCTTGGGCATGCGCTCGCGCTTCGCCCGCCGCCGCCGCTCCCGGCGCTCGGAGCGCTCGTCCCGGGGTGGCTCGCCGTTCACTTGTACTGGGCCAGGAACTCCGCATCGCCCTGGTACAGGTCGACGCCGTTGTTCACGCGGTCGCGCAGCAGGTGGCGGCTGTAGAAGTGCTGGCCGCTCAGTCCTTTCGCCTCCTCGCCGCAGAGGTAGATCGCCGCCAGCCCCATCGCCTCGGGCCGCTCCAGCATCGGCCCGACAGACGGCATCGTCTCGTCGAGCCGGTAGAACAGCGTGCCGGGCGTCGGCACCCAGCCGTACGGCGACAGCGCGAACACGCGGATGTTCTGCTCCCGCTCCTCGGCCGCCAGCCCCTTCGCCAGCTCCCGCAGTGCGTGCTTCGTCAGCATGTACGAGATGTTCCCCGCGCCGTCCTGGTCTGCCGCGATCGAGGACACGTTGAAGATCACGCCGCCGCCCTGCCTGATCATCTGCGGCAACACCGCCTTCGATGCCGCGATCGCCCCGCGCACGTTCACGCGCCAGATGAGGTCCCACCGCTTCAGGGGCATGTCGACCAGCTTCGCCGGCGCCATGATCCCCGCATTATTGATGAGGATGTCGATCCGCCCGAACTCCGCCGCCGCTCGCTGCACCATCGCGTTGATGCTGTCCTCGTCCGTCACGTCACAGCGCACCGGCAGCGCCCGCACCCCCAGCTTCTCGATCGCCGCCGCCGTCTCCGCGATCGTGCCCTCGAGCCGCGACTCGCCGGCCTTCTCCGTCCGCGCCGCAACCACGATGTTGCAGCCTTCCTTCGCCAGCTCCAGCGCCATGTACTCGCCGACGCCCCGGCTCGCACCCGTGACGATCGCCACCTGTCCTTCGAGCTTCTTCACAGCTCCGCTCCTCCACTCGAAATGCCGCCGGACGCCTCGACTATACGCCCGCCACCGCGTACCCACCACGCCGCCAAACCTGCGTGTCCAAGCTGCCGTCCTTCGCGGGGAAGGCCGAAGACTGGCAGTGGCGAGGGTTGGGTGCTCCGGATTAGGTCACCGTCTTGCGCTTGGCGTCACGACCTCGAAATCGTGAGATGATCGCGTCGAGAACGCGCATGGCCATCGGTGGGTCGAGCTGATCGGGCCAGGGTGCCACGTCTGGGAGCCGGAAGGCTGCGCAATCGCCCGCGATCATGAGGCGCTCGCCTAACACCGATTGAAGATCGCCCCACGTCGGCCGCATCAACGTCGCGACGCGCAAGTTCCGCTCGAAGTTCCGCCGCATTCGCGTCGTGTCGCCGTCGCGCTGCCGCCGCACGACATCGGCCGATGGGTCGAGCAGCACGATCGCGTCGCAACAGCCCAACGCGCGCGAGGCCGCGCGTTCGCCGTACATCTCGAGAATCGAGCCCGCAAGACTCCGTCGATCCCATGCCGGATGCGTGACCTCAAGGTCGTGGAGCCCCCATAACAACTGCCCGATCCACTCCGTGTCGAACACCGCTGGCCGGGTCTCGGCAAGCGATGTTGCGCGGGCCCAACGCCGGCACTCGTAATCCAGAAACATGCGGCGATTCGCGAGCAACTCTTGCTCGTTCGAGGGCAATCCAACAACCGTGCCGGGCGTCCAGTCGGCGGACTCCGCCAGTTCGTGGACGACCGACCCGCCCAACTCCGCAGCGAGGCGGCCGGCTAGCGTCGACTTCCCGGCGGCGGAAGCGCCCTGAACACCCACGATCACGTTGCGCATTAGTGCGATAGTCTAGCGCACCTGCCCACGCTCCCCCTCGTCCGGCGGGAGGCGAAGGGCCGGCGGATGAGGTCGCGGCATGGCACCACTGTTCGTGTGGCTCCGCCTACACGCTACAACCCATAACCTGCAACCTACGCCAGCTGCGCGAGGAAGTTCCGGTACATCCGCAGCCCCATCTCGCCCGACTTCTCCGGGTGGAACTGGGTCGCCACGATGTTGTCGCGCGCCAGCACCGACGCGAAGGTGACGCCGTAATCGGTCTCGCCGATCACTACCGACTCGTCCTCGGGCTCCGGGTAGTAGCTGTGGACGAAGTAGAAGTAGCTGTCGTCCGGAATCTCGTCGAAGATCAGGTGCGCCGTCTTCTGCCGCACCTGGTTCCAGCCCATGTGCGGCACCTTCTGGCCCCCTGGCAGCTTCTTCACGCGACCGGCGATGATGTCAAGACACGGGTGCTCGCCACCCTCCTCGCTGACCGAGAGCAACGCCTGCTGCCCCATGCACACGCCGAAAAACGGCCGCCCGGACGCGATGTATTCCCGCACCGGCTCGACCATGCTGTGCTCGCGCAGGTTGCGCATCGTATCGGCCGCGGCGCCGACCCCCGGCAGGATCACCGCATCGGCGGCGGCGACGTCGTGCGGGTCGGCCGTCACGCTTGGCTCGTGCCCGACGTGCGCCACCGCCCGCGAAACGCTGCGCAGGTTCCCGGCCCCGTAATCAATAACGACGATCTTCGGCGGCATACCCGAGTATAGGTGATAGGTTCCAGGGGCCAGGGATCAGCAACTTGGCTCCGCTGCTCTCTGCTTTCTGCTCTCTGCGGCCTTTGCTGTTTGCTGTTTGCTGTCCCGCCCTATACTCCCACCGTGACCGCCGACACGCAGACCCGCGACTACCAGCAAGCCAAGCTCCGCGTCGAGGAGCTGCGCTCGCAGATCGCGTACCACGAGCACCGCTACTTCGTGCTCGACTCGCCCGAGATCAGCGACGCGGCGTTCGACGCGCTCGTCGCCGAATTGCGCGCGCTCGAGGCGAAGCACCCGGAGCTGATCACCCCCGACTCTCCGACGCAGCGCGTCGGAGGCGCGCCGGTCGAGACGTTCGGCATCGTCCAGCACCGCCTGCCGCTGCTCTCCCTCGCCAACGCCTTCAACGAGGACGATGTCCGCGCCTGGCACCGCCGCGTCAGCAACCTGCTGGAACGCACCGACTTCGCCATGGTCTGCGAGCCGAAGATCGATGGCCTCGCCTGCGCGCTCGTCTTCGAGAACGGCTATCTCACCACCGCCGCCACGCGCGGCGATGGCACCCGCGGCGAGAACATCACCCAGAACGTGCGCACCATCCGCTCGATCCCGCAGCGGCTGCCCGGAGCGGCCCCTGTGCGCTTCGAGGTGCGCGGCGAGGTCTACATGACGAAGAGCGGCTTCGAGAAGCTCAACTTCGAGCGCGGCGAGGCGGGCCTGCCGCTCTTCGCCAGCCCGCGCAACTCCGCCGCCGGCTCCGTGCGCCAGCTCGACCCGAAGATCACCGCCGCCCGCCCGCTCGATGCGTTCCTCTACCAGCTCGGCTGGCAGGACGACGGCGCATCTGCGGCCACGCACTGGGACGTGCTGCGCTGGATGAAGAAGCTCGGCTTCCAGGTCAACCCGAACGCCCAGCGCTTCAAGAAGCTGGACAACGCCATCGCGTTCTGCGAGGGCTGGATCGAACGGCGCGACTCGCTCGACTACGAGATCGACGGCATCGTCATCAAGGTCGACAACCTCGGACTCCAGCGGCAGCTTGGCGCGGTCGGACGCGAGCCACGCTGGGCTATCGCCTACAAGTTCCCGCCGACGCAGGCGACGACGCGCCTGCTCAAGATCCAGGTCAACATCGGCCGCACCGGGACGCTCAACCCGTTCGCGGTGCTGGAGCCCGTGCAGATCGCGGGCGTCACCGTCAAGCTCGCCACGCTCCACAACGAGGACGACATCCGCCGCAAGGACATCCGCGAGGGCGACACCGTCATCGTGCAGCGCGCCGGCGATGTCATCCCGCAGGTCGTCGGGCCGGTGGCCAGCACGCGCACCGGCAAGGAGAAGGTGTTCTCCATGCCGAAGGAGTGCCCGGCGTGCGGCACGGCGATCGTCCGCAACGAGGGCGAGGCCGCGTACTACTGCCCGAACCGCCAGTGCCCCGCGCAGCGTTACCGCCTGCTCGAGCACTTCGTGGGGCGCGGCGCCATGGACATCGACGGCATCGGCGAGCAGCTCGCGTACCTGCTGATGGAGCGCGGCTTTGTGCGCGACGGCGCCGACCTCTATCGCCTGAAAGAGCGCCGCGACGAGCTGCTGCAGATCGAGCGCATGGGTGAGAAGAGCGTCGATCACCTGCTGGCCTCGATCGAGGAGAGCAAGGCGCGACCCCTCGCGCAGGTGCTGATCGCGCTCGGCATCCGCCACGTCGGCGGCGAAGTGGCGTCGGTGCTCGCCAACCACTTCGGCAGCATCGACGCCCTGATGGAGGCAACCGCTGAGCAGATCGCCGAGATCGCCGGCATCGGGCCAAAGATCGCCGAGAGCATCCGCGAGTTCTTCTCGCTCGAAGAGAACCGGCAGGTCGTGGAGAAGTTGCGCGTGGCCGGCGTCAACCTGCGCGAGGAATCGGGCGGCGCCCGCGAGGGTCCCCTCAGCGGCCTCTCGTTCGTCGTCACCGGCCGCCTCGAACACTTCTCACGCGACGGCGCGAAGTCGCTGATCAAGCGCCACGGCGGCGCCGCCGGAAGCAGCGTCACGAAGAAGACGGACTATCTCGTCGTCGGCGCCGAAGCCGGCTCCAAGCTACAGAAGGCGCAGCAGCTCGGCACGAAGGTGCTCGATGAGGATGGGTTCATCGCGCTGCTACGCGAACGCAGCGTGGAACCCTGATCGCGAGCCCTGTCGGCGAAAGGCTGACCGCTGACCGCGAACGGCTCCGGCCCTACGCCGCGTTTTCGCCTGCGGACAACGCGTCGTGATCGTGCTCGTCGTGATCCGCTTCGATGCGGTGCGTGCCGTGCTGCCGCAGGTCCGGACGCGCCTCCATCAGCCGCTCGAACGCGGCGACGACATCCGGGTCGAACTGCGTGCCGCTGTGCGCGGCGAGCTCCCCCATCGCCTCGTCGTGCGTCATCGCCACGCGATACGGGCGGTTCGACGTCATGGCATCGTATGAGTCGATGACCGAGAACATGCGCGCCTCGAGCGGGATCTTGTCGGCAGTCAGCCCGAACGGGTAGCCGCCGCCGTCGTAGCGCTCGTGGTGGTACAGCAGGATCGGCATCGATGCTTCCAGAAAGCCGATCTTGGACACCATCAGGCCCGCCAGCAGCGGGTGCTTGCGCATCGCCTCCCACTCAAGGTCGTTCAGCCCGTGCGGCTTCTTCAGCACCGCGTCAGGCACGCCGATCTTGCCGACATCGTGCAGCAGTGCGCCCCGCTCGATGTCGATCAGCGCCTGGCCGGAGATGCCCATATCGCGCGCGAGGTGCACAGTGAGCCGCGCCACGCGCTCGCAGTGGCCCTCGCTCAACTCGTCCTTCGCATCGAGCGCGGCCATCAGCGCCTTCAACGTTGCGTCGTATCCCAGCTCGATCTCGTCTGCGTAGGAGCGGACCTTGGTGAAGAGCTGCGCCTGCTCCACGGCCGTCACGCCCTGCGCTGCCAGCGCCTCGACCTGCTGCACCTCGACCTCGGAGAACCCGCTGCCGCGCTTCCCGCCTCCACGCACGACGGTCACCACGCCGACGACACGGTCACGCAGCGCCACCGGCACGGACAACAGCAACATTTGCTGCGGACCATCGACCTGGTCGCCGAAGAACTGGCGGTACACACTTGCCGGCTGCGAGCTGATCACCGTCGTGTTGGTCGCGATGCACCGGCGAAGAAACCACTCTTCCACCCCGCGCTGATGATGCGCTATCTCGCCTGTCGCGTGCTCGTAGGTCGCGTGCAGCATGATGTCGCCGGTAGCCTGGTCGTACAGCGCAACCATGCCGTACGATCCGCGCGCCAGACGCGTCGCTTCGCGCGACAGGTGCGCCACGACTTCGTGCAGGTCCAGCGACGAGCGGATCTCGTCGCCGCGGTCGTAGAGGTGCAGCAGCCGCCGGTGGCCGGCCGCGAAGCGGCGGATGCCGAGCCAGAACGCCAGCTGCACCAGCACGAAACACACCAGCGCAAACACCGTGACGACTTCGACCAGTCGCTCGAGCGCGTCCGCCATCGCCGCGTCGATACCGGCCGACGACTGGTCGATCTCGATGGTGTAGTCGCCGGCGCGGGCGTACGTCACGAACAGGTCGCGGCCATCGGGCGCCGTGGCCCGCTTCCAGCCGAGGCCGCCCGCTGGTACGAAAGGCATCAGGACGGGCGCCTGCGCTCCGGCCCACGACACCTGTTGCATATCGGCGCTCCAGACGTGCATCGAGTGGAGGTCGCCGCCGGCCAGCGGGCGGATCAGATCATCGAGGCGTGTGTGCTCGTCATCGGAGAGCGGCGCGCCGGGGGGGAGGGGCTCCAGCAGCGCGCGCACCGGCGCCGCCACACCTGCGGCGGCACTCTGCGCGGCGGCGCGTTCCTGCACCGAGCCGACGAGCGCGCTTCCGACGAGCCCGAACGCGGTCGTCATCAACACGACCGCGATAGAACTCACCAGGGCGAACCGCAGGTAGATGGCTGCGCTGGAATCCCGGCCCATTAAGCCTCTCTCAAACCCGGCACTACTGCCTCATCTTGTATCGGCCGGATATCTCGCAAGCTGTAGGTTCAGGGAGATTACAAATGCATGCCTCAGGGGCGCCGGTGCTATAGTTTCGGGCATGGAATCGAAGCTGGAAGACCTCCGCCGCATCATCTCCGGCATGGAATCGGTGATTGTCGCCTTCTCCGCCGGGGTCGATAGCACGTTCGTCGCTGCCATCGCGGCCGATGTGCTGGGCGAGCGCGCGCTGGCCGTCACCGGCGTCTCGCCCTCGATCCCGCAGTCGGAGGTCGACGAGGCCCGGCAGCTTGCCGCGCAGATTCACATCCGCCACCACCTCCTCGACACGTCCGAGATGGACCGCCCTGGTTATGTCGAGAACTCGCCCCAGCGGTGCTACCACTGCAAGACCGAGCTGTACTCCCTGTTGGAGGAGATGGCGGCCCGCGAGGGTATCGCGCACGTCATCGACGGCTGCAACGTCGACGACCTCGGCGACCACCGCCCCGGCAGGGTCGCGGCGGCCGAGCACCGCGTGCGCAGCCCGCTAATGGAGGCCGGCCTGACCAAGGCCGAGATCCGCGAGCTATCGAAGGCGCGCGGCCTGCCGACGTGGGACAAGCCCGCCATGGCGTGCCTGTCGTCGCGCATCCCCTACGGGACGCCGGTGACGGTCGAGGCGCTCGACCAGGTCGGCGCCGCCGAGGCGTTCCTGCGCGGCCTCGGCCTGCGCCAGCTTCGCGTCCGCCACCACACCGACGTCGCCCGCATCGAGGTCGAGCCGGCCGACCTGGCCGCCGTCCTCGAACACCGCGACCGCATCGTCACGCGCCTCAAGAACCTGGGCTACAAGTACGTCACGCTGGACCTCGCCGGCTTCCGCAGCGGCAGCCTGAACGAGGGGCTGGCCCTGGCGGCTGCGCCGTCAGGACAGCAAACAGCAAACGGCAAACAGCAAAGGTAGCGCGCTCGCCGCGAGCATCCCCCGTGTCTACGCGAGATCCTTGATCATCAACACGCGGCCGGGGATGCCGGTGATGCGCTCGTACTCGGCATCGGTCCGCGTCTCGACGACCCGGAAGTCGGCGCGTTCGTACAGCCGGCGCGCCGGATTCGATAGCGTCGTCGTCAGCGACATCCGCGCGTAGCCGCCGTCGCGCGCCGCACGCTCGCCATGCTCCAGCATCGCCGCGCCGATGCCGCAGCCGCGCCACGCCTCCGCGACGTGCAGCTCCGCGATGTGGTAGGTGTCATGAGGCACGTGGACCGACACGCGCCGCCGCGCCTTCTCCCGCGTCAGCATCACCAGCGCGCCAAGCGGCCCGAACACCCGCAGCGTCAGCACGACGATCCGCGACGAGATCGCGGCGCTCATCTCGGGCCCGGCCTGCAGCAGTCCGAGCGGCTCACCATCGCGCACCGCGAGCGTCGTCTGCGCGAGCGTCGGCGCATCGTAGGAGATGCGGAGCAGCCCGTCGCGGAATCGCACGGCACGCCCCACATCGCCGCCAGCGAGGCCGATTTCATGATCCGAAGGCGCCCCGCCGCGGATGGCAAAGATGGCGCCAAGATCGGCCGCCACCGCCTGCCGCATCACCAGTTCCATGCCCGCATCATCTCCCACCACCACGGCCGGGCGACACCACTGCTCACCTGCAGAATTCGCAACGGTGGCGTTCGCCGAGGGGTGCTCGCCGCTCGCCCCAAGGCGACGGCACCGTCCGCCCCGAGCCTGTCGAAGGGCGCGCGCCCTTCCGTTCATGGTTCGACAGGCTCACCACGAACGGACGAGAGGCGCTGCCCTGACGGTCGCAAGCTCGGGAGGGACGGCGCAGCTAAAGCTGCTTCGCTACAGGTTGCTTTCGGGCGGCTTGGCGCGTGTTGCGGCCGCCGGGTGGACACGAGCGGACGGACAGGTCTAAAGACCTGTCCCTACAGCTCGATCTGCGCTTCGCGTGCTGTCGTCCCCTTCTGTTGTCTGTTGTCTGTTCTCGTGGCGCTCAGCGCCACGCCCCCCAGTACACCGGGTTCGTCATCGCGTGCACGACCTCGCCGCGATCGGGGCGGCCGCGGAAGCCGCGCACTTCGACCCGCAGGAAGTCATCGCCCTCCAGCCGCAGGTCGAACTCGTCGTCGTACTCCTCGACCGCGGGCGTCAGCTCCTTCACGAGGCCGCGCTTGCTGAAGAAGCGCAGGTGCTTCCCGTCCGGGCCGCGATACCGCACCCGGAACCGCACCGGCGCCTCCGCGGGCGAATCGATGCGGTCGCCCGGCAGCGTCTCGAAGACGCCGTCGCTGTCCGCGTCCGCGCACAGCTCGATAAACGGCCCCGTCGGCCCTTCCGAGATGAAGACGCGCCCGCGCTCCACCGCCGAGATCACCGACCGCTCCGTCAGCGGTCCCTCGACGTACACCCACGTGCACGGCTCGCCCGGGCCGTTCGGCTGCGTCATCACCGCCGGCGGCACGCAGTGCGAGTCGCTGCCGCCGACCGCCACCATCCGCTCGCCGAGCTTCAGGTGGCCTTCCCAGCGGAGCAGCGCCGGCTCGTTGAACCAGCGCCACGGCGCGTTCCACACCTCGACCGCCTGGTAGCCGCGCACGTCGTCGTGCTTCCACGGGATCGGCGAGTCCGGGTGGTTGATGGAGAACATCGACCCGCGCGCGTTCGCGTCTTCGACGAGCCGCTGCACGCGCTCCGCATCGCTGCCGCGGAAGTCGATCCAACTATCGAGCCCCCAAACGTTGGCGTGCCCGCCGTACATCGTGATCTCCTCGCCGGCAATGAGCAGCGGCGAGCGGTCGTTGAGGCGCGCCAGCTCGTCCCAGTGGCTGATCGTGTTGTGGTCCGTGAGCGCGAAGTAGTCCAGGCCGATCTGGCGCGTGTAGTTGACGATCTCCTCGACGGTGTTCTGGCCGTCGCTGTGCTCGCTGTGCGCGTGCAGGTCGCCCTTGTACCAGCGGCCGCCGTTCCCGTTCGAGCCGCCCGCGACGGCCGCCGCGCGCGGCATGCCCGGCGCCGGCACGGCCGCATCGGCCGCCGGCTCGTGCTCCGCCGCCGGGTCGACGTCGACGTCGATGTTCACGCGATAGCGCACCGATGCGTCATCGATCTTCGAGCAGCCGAACATGATGTTCCATTCGCCCGGCTGGATCGGCCCGCGCAGGTAGCCCGGCGTCGCCGACTGCGGCGTGATGAAGAAGCCGCTGCGCGCGCCGCCGCTCCAGCCGCGGAAGCCGCCGGTCAGGAAGTCCGCGCCCCGCACATCGAACACGCCGATGTCGATGTTGTTGCCGGCGTGCGTCTCCTGCGCGCCCGTCACCTGGTTGTCGTAGAAGTAGCTGACCTCCAGCCGCCGCGCCCCCGCCGGCACAGTGAACGGCAGGTAGCAGTACTGCGACACCGCGTTCTCGGGCGTCACCACCCCCTGGAGCCGGATCTTGTGTCTCATCACGCGCCTCCTTGTAGCCGCTGGCGAGCCAAAGTATACGGGTCGCTCCGCTGCCGCTCGATGGCCGGCGGGTTTGATTGCTATTTGAATTTTCGCGTTTTTTCGCGGAGGCGGCGGGCGGTGAAGCTGGGCGCGGGCGCCGCTCGCCGGAGCGCGAAGCTGGCGCTTGATTTCCGCCGATTGTTGTTGATTGAACCGGGGAGCATTCAATCAAACGGGAGAGAACCGAGAACCAAGAGCCAAGAACCTGGGGCGACGGCCGATGCGTGCGCATGTGGGGATGGTAGGGCGGGGGGCAGGGGAACGCCTAGCGCGGCGGGTCACCCCCAGATGGGCGGGCGGAGTATTGGCACCCCGCGGTCAACGAGCAGCGGCGCCCCGGGCGCACTTAAGATCCACTCACGTTAGGTATCAATTTGAAGCGTGCCTGTGATTGACGCTTACCCGACGCTCGGCACCTCTACCCCTATACATCCGCATGGAAGTAGGCGTAAGCTCATTCTGCCGGTCGCGCGTATTCGAGGGGGCACCATGCGTCAGACCATTGTCCCGGCTGCCGCCGCCTGCGCAGCAATCTTGGTCGCGTTTGGCGCAGGCTGCACGACGACCAAGATCCTCGTGGTTACGCCAACGGTTCAAGTGACGCCGACGATGTCCGCGGAACAGCAGGCCTACGTCCAATCGGTTGCCACCCAGTCGGCCCGTCCAACTGATACGCCGATTCCGACATCAACACCCGTGCCGCCGACGCCGCTGCCCGTTGTGGCCCCGCCGCCGCCGGCTCCTCCCACGCCCGCTCCGCCAGCGCACGACGTAGTTGATCTGGCGTACAAGCAGCAAATCATGGATGACTGTATGGGAAGGGTAGGATTCCGGCCCAAGTGCGTCTGCGCTACCACGACGCTCAGCGCCAAGGCCGACCAACGAGGCCTTACGTACCGGTGGGTGTACGACGAGTGGCGCTCGATCTGGGCTGGCAGTGTGGGTGCCCAACGCGCGATCATCGAGAGGATCGGTATCGCGCCTTGTTTCTATCCCTAGCTCTCATGCGGCTCGTCTCGGATTCAACGGTCAGGCGAGCCCCGTGATCGCGCGCCTGGCTGGTGCGTGGAAGCGGGCGGTGTAGGCGGCCAAAATGGATAACGGCGGGAATGACTTCGGTAACCGACCCGATGGCTATCCCGTCGACTGGGACGTTCTCCGTCGACGCGTGTACGCCCGCGACGGATACCGATGCAACAACTGCGGTGCGGTGGGCACCGAAGTTCACGCCCACCACATCGTGCCGCTATCGAAGGGCGGGGCGAACCAGCTAACCAACCTTACGACGCTTTGCACAGCGTGCCACACGCTGATTCACCCCCACATGCAAGAGCCGACGTACGCCGCGCCCTGGCTGCGAGAGCCGGTGTACGAAACGCCCTGGCAGCGAGACGCGCACCCTGAAAGGGGTGACACGAAGGCGGATACGTACAGGAAATGGCGAGACGCCATGATCGGGATCGGTATCGTGCTGTTGATCTTGCTCTTCGTCGCCCTCAATGCGCAATACGAGGAGGATCATCCGCGACGCCCGTACTGCGATGAGATCCCCGCCGAGTTCCAGTCCGGCGTTGATTGCGTGGTGCGTTGAGGCGGTGCGGAGATCGACGGCGAGATCCAGCGCAGCCACGCGCGGCGCGGCCGGCGTGGATTGCGGCTGGCACCAGCCGAACTCCTGTTCCGCGCTCCGCAGCCCGAAGGCACCCGCCCTTTGCTGAGCCCTCTGCTGCCGTTCCCTGTTCCGCGGCCGAAGCCGCCAGCTCCGCTGCGCCCGAACGCCGCCGTCGTTCGGACATTCGCTCGTGGCTGCGCCATAATGGCTCCGGCGGGCAGCACGCAGGAGGAGCCATGGCCCGACACGACGTCCGCTTTACCATCCCGGAGCGCAAGCTCGGCAATTCGGACATCGAGTTCGCCGTGTACAGCGACGACGAGCGCCTCGGCGCGCTGAAGATCAGCAAGGGCGCGATCGTCTGGTGCCCCGCCAACAAGAAGCGCGGCTACGTGATGGGATGGGACGCCTTCGATCGCACGATGCGCGAGCAGGGCCGGCGCGAGACGCGGCGCGTGTAGCTGTCGGCCATCAGCTGTCAGCTCTCAGCCATTCGCTGCCGCTCTCTGCTCCCTGCTCCCTACTCTCTGCTCGCCACCCTTTGCCGTTTGCTGTTTGCTGTCGTCGCGCCTCTGTTCTCTGTTGTCTGTTGTCTGCCCTGCGGCGCAGCCGCTACCCTGCGGCCATGCTAACCATCGTTCTCGCACTGATCGCGCTTGCCGCCGTCTGCGCGATGTTTCTGGCGCTGCGACGCGGCGCACAGCAGGACGGCGGCGTCCAGGCGCAGATCGCCACGCTCCACCAGTCGATGCAGGCGCAGGTGCAGGCGCTCGACGCGCGGCTCACCGCCAGCGTCGAGAGCGTGCAGCGCTCGCTCACGTCCTCGCTCACCTCCACGCACGAGACCATGCGCACGGTCGACCAGCAGCTCGGCAAGCTCTCGGAGTCGACGCGGCAGATGCTCGAAGTGGGGCGCGACATCTCCGGCCTGCAGCAGATGCTCCGCGCACCGAAGCCGCGCGGCCAGTTCGGCGAGCTGCTGCTCGAACGCCTGCTGGCCGACATCCTGCCCGCCGAGCACTTCACGCTGCAGTATCGATTCAAGAGCGGCAGCATCGTCGATGCCGTGATCGCGATCGGCGGCGGACTGGTGCCGGTCGACTCGAAGTTCCCCGACACCGCCTTTCGCCGCATCGTCGACGCGAGCGATGACGCCGCGCGCGCGCTGGCACGCCGCGACTTCGCGCGCGACGTCCGCGGCCACATCGACGCCGTCGCCCGCTACATCCTGCCCGACGAAGACACCTTCGGCTTCGCGCTGATGTACATCCCCGCCGAGAACGTCTACTACGAATCGATGGTGCGCGACGACGCCGCAGACCTGCAAGCGTACGCGCACGCGAAGCGCGTCATCCCGTGCTCGCCCAACAGCTTCTTCGCCTACCTGCAGGCGCTGGTGCTGGGGCTGAAGGGGCTGCGCGTCGAAGAGCGCTCGCGCGAGATCGCCGGGCACCTGGAGCGGCTCAACGACGACTTCGCGCACTTCCGCAAGGACTTCGACACGCTCGGCTCGCACATCACTCACGCCCACGCGAAGTTCGACGACCTCGACCGCAGCGCCGCCCGCCTGGCGGACCGGCTCGCGCTGCCGCTCCATGCGGCGTTGCCGCCGGCGGACGAGGGGCCGCGGGAGTTGCTGGCCTGATGGTGGGGAGCTGTTAGCTATCGGCTGTCAGCTATCAGCCCGCCCCGCCGTCCCGCTCTGTTGTCTGCCACTCTCGTGGCGGCTGGTTGGACACGCGCGGACGGACAGGTCTAAAGACCTGTCCCTACCGGTCGACGTGCTCTCCGTTCATGGTTCGACAGGCTCACCACGAACGGAAGATGAGGCGCTGCCCTGACGGTCTGGCGCGTGTCGTGGCGGCTGGTTGGACACGAACGGACGGACAGGTCTAAAGACCTGTCCCTACCGGTCGATCTCCTCTTCGCGCGCCGGGAGTGTTCTCTGTTGTCCCCCACGCCGTGCCACCGTATCGTGACTCCGTAGCCACAGACGGCGAAGGAGCGTCCCCCCGTGCCCGAACTCCCGCTCGATGATCCCGTCGTCGCCGGCCTGCTCAGCGGGCCGAACCTCGCGCGACTCGCTTACGTCGGCCTCAACGGGCGCCCGCACGTCGTGCCGATCTGGTGCGCGTACATCGATGGCGACATCGTGATGGTCACCGGCCCCAAGGCCGACAAGGTGCGCGCGCTCGAAGCCAACCCCGCCGTCGCGCTCACCATCGACTCCAGCACGCCGCCGTACCACGTGCTGCTGATCGACGGCGACGCCACGGTCGAGCCGACCGAGGGCATGGCGCCCGAATACCCGGCGATCGTCGGCCGCTACCTCGGCGCCGCCGCCGACGCCTACCTCGCGCCGATGCGCACGCGCGTGAAGACGCAGCGCCGCATCCGCGTGAAGATCCGCGGCTGGCGCGTCATCGACTTCGTCAAGCGATTCCCGAAGAGCCTGCGATGAACGACGCGGAGGAGCTGCTGCGCGCCGCCCTGCTGAAGGTGCCCGCCGGCCTCGCCGAGCACGTGATGCGCGTCCTCGATGAGGCAGTGCGCCTCGCCGCGATCCACGGCATCGACAAAGAAGCGGTGACGCTGGCCACACTCGGCCACGACCTGCTGCGCGCGCACAGCCCCGAGCGCCTGCTGCACATCGCCGAGGAGCAGGCGTACGCGCTCCACGACGCCGACCGCATGGAGCCGATCCTGCTGCACGGACCGCTGGCGGTGCCGATCCTGCGCGAGCAGTACAAGGTGATCGACGCCGACATCCTCGGCGCGATCGCCAGCCACACAACGGCGCAGGCCGGCATGACGCCGCTGCAGAAGCTGATCTTCATCGCCGACAAGATCGAGCCGCAGAAGCTCGAAGGCGTCGCCGCGGTCCAGCGCGTCGCCGACCTCGCCAGCACCGATCTCGATGCGGCGCTGCTCGCGTACCTCGACTACCACATCGAATACGCCGCCGCCGCCGGCTGGCCGCTGCATCCGCACACGATCGCCGCGCGCAACGAACTCCTCGCCGCCCGCCGGGGCGGGGAGCGAAAGGCCGGCGGGGCACGGGGAACCACAGATTTCACCGATTACACCGACAGGTGAGCATGAGGTGTAAGAGCCTGCACCGTGCGCCCTGAGCTTGTCGAAGGGCGTGCGTCTTCCGTTCATGGTTCGACAGGCTCACCACGAACGGAGGACGGGCTTACCACCTGCTCGCCGCCCGGCGGAGCGACGGGCCAAAGACCGGTGGGGCACGGGGAACCACAAATTTCACAGATTGGACAGACGTGGGGATAAGTAGCGGTCGACGCGGTGGGTGGTAGAGCATCGCAGGGTGCAACCTAACCCCCGGCCCCTTCCCGACGCGGGAAGGGGTGCCTCGCGAAGCGCGGCGGTGACGCGCCCGCGCCAGTGATCTCGTTGGAGCGGCACTACGCGGGCTGAAAAGCCGGCGCCACAGCCAAAGGTGCTTCTCTCAGCACCTTATTCATCCGCACCCATCTGTGTAATCGGTGAAATCTGTGGTTCCGCGTCGCGCCCGAACTACGGCTGCTCGCGCAGCCAGCGTGCGGCTTCCTTCGCGTGGTAGGTGATGATGATGTCCGCGCCGGCGCGCTTGATCGACGTCAGGATCTCCAGCGCCGCGCGCCGGCCGTCGATCCAGCCGTTCGCCTCCGCCGCCTTCACCATCGCGTACTCGCCGCTGACGTTGTAGGCCGCCAGCGGCAGGTCGAACTGCTGGCGCGCCTTCGCCAGCACGTCGAGGTACGACAGCGCCGGCTTCACCATCACGATGTCGGCACCCTCGTTGATGTCGTCTTCGATCTCGAGCATCGCTTCGCGCACGTTCGGCGGATCCATCTGGTAACCGCGGCGGTCGCCGAACTGCGGCGTGCTGCCGGCGGCCTCGCGGAACGGACCGTAGAACGCCGACGCGTATTTCGCGCTGTACGCCATGATCGGCGTCTGCGTGTAGCCCGCGTCGTCCAGGTCCTCGCGGATCGCCACGACGCGCCCGTCCATCATGTCCGAAGGCGCGACGATGTCGGCGCCCGCCCGCGCGTGCGACACGGCGGTGCGCGCGATCAGGTCGATCGAGTGATCGTTGTCGACGATGCCGTCGATGATCACGCCGCAGTGGCCGTGGCTGGTGTACTCGCAGAGACAGACGTCGGTGATCACGACGAGGTCCGGGTTCGCACGCTTGAACGCCCGCACGGCGTCCTGCACGATGCCGCCGTCGTCGTACGCCTCGGACCCCTGCTCGTCCTTGGCCGCCGGCAGCCCGAACAGCAGCACGGCGGGAATGCCGAGCGCCTTCAGGTCGTCGGCCTCGCCGCCCACCTGGTCGAGCGAGATCCGGTACTGCCCCGGCATCGACGGGATCTCCTCGCGCACCCCTTGCCCGTGCGTCACGAACAGCGGATAGACGAAGTCGGAAGGCGACAGCCGCGTCTCCGCCACCAGCCGCCGCATGCCGACGGACTGCCGCAGCCGCCGGTGCCGCCCAAACTCACCGCGCGTATCAAGATCAAGCATGGGGGTATTGTACTAGGTGTTACCGGAGGTTGATTTCTTAGCCGACTATACGTATAGTCAGATTACGGGCCGCTCATCTGGCGGCGAACCCTGTTGATTCGGCTGGCGACAAGAGCCCTCGGGCTCTGCCGGGTATCCCCCGGCTAGCCAGCCTTCTTCACGTCCCGTAGCCGCCTCAGTAATAGGTCGCCGTTCCTCGGCCAAACGCGTCTGCTTCGATCCGTATCTTGTCGCTGATGAGAGCGTACGACCGGTCGTCGTTCCTCTCCCACTTCCGCTGAATCGCCCAACAACAATAGTCGGCGACCTCAAGACATGGGTCACTCCCAGCAGGCCAGAAGGCACTGCGATAGACCGCGCTCGAACTCGCCTGCGCCACTACATCCCGGAGCGCCCGCACGAAGTAGTCCCGCTGTTTCCTCGTGCCGAGCGACGAGGCGACCACCAGCAACTCGTCGTTGGAAGACGTGATGGCCGGCGCGAGCCGTTTCATGTGTAGATACCACGCGGTCTTGTGAAAGCGCTGGGCGTCGACGCGGAGATGCGGATAAGTCTTGGCCTTCTCAAGAATGGTTGCATCGACTCGAAACTCGTGGGCTGCGAGCACGCCATAGACGAGATCGCGCACCGCCTGCTTGTCCTCAGTCGCATGGAAGTGTCCGGGTAGTTCCACACCGCTCCAGGCTAACTCCCGGCGGAGGTCCAGAAGCGCGTCGCCGACCTTGCAGTCGGGCAACGTGACGGTCGTGAGAATGAAATATCGGGAAGCGCCGCGATCCCGGCTGAAATCAAAGTTGCCAGCCTCGTCGGCAAAGACGTGAATACGAGCCATAGGGTCAAACTATGAGCACGCGCGCGGCCTGTGGCAAGTCGCCGCGCATGGACATCGTCGCGTCGTAACGTCAGCGCAGCGGCGCCGCGACGGCCGCCTACTCCTCGTCATCCAGGCCGAAGAGGGCGCGGGCGGAGGCGACGTGACGCTCGCCTTCGCCGGGCTTCTTCAGCCGGCTGATCGGCCGGTGCAGCAGCTTCTTCACGATCGCGTTGGTCATCGCCTCGACGCGCTTGCGGTCCGCCGCGCTCATCTTCGTCTTCGCCAGCGTGCGCTCCAGCTCCGCCAGCCGCACTGCCTCCGCCTGCGAGCGCAGCGACGCCACCGTCGGCACGACCTCGAGCGAGCGCAGCCAGTCGCCGTACCGCCGCACGTCCTCCTCGACGATCGCCTCCGCCTGCGCGAGTTCCCCGCGCCGCATCGTCAAGTTCTGCTGCGCGACCGCCTGCAGGCCGTCGATGTCGTGCAGGTGCACGCCCGGCACGCCGCGCACCGCCGGGTCGACATCGCGCGGCACGGCGATGTCGATCAGCAGCAGCGGCCGCCCCGCGCGCCCGCGCATCGCCGTCTCGACGAGCGGCCGGTCGATGAGGAAGTGCGGCGCCGCCGTCGACGTGATCACGATGTCGGACTGCGCCACCGCCGCCGCCAGCGCCTCGAACGGCACGGTGCTGCCGCCGAGCTCCGTGGCCAGCTCCGCCGCGCGATCGGCGTTGCGGTTCGTCACCAGCATGTGCGAGACGCCGCTGCCGGCGAGCGTGCGCGCCGTCAGCTTGCCCGCCTCGCCCGCGCTCACCACGAGCGCCGTCTTCTCCGAGAGATCGCCGAGCGTCGAGCGCGCCAGCGCCACCGCCGTCGAGCTGACCGACATCGTGCCGCGGCCGATGTGCGTCTGTGCGCGCGACTTGCGCCCGACGCGGATCGCGGTGTGGAACAGCCGCGACAGCGCCGGCGTGTGCGTGCCCGCCGCGGTCGATGCCGTGAACGCCGCGCGCACCTGGCCCAGCACCTCCGACTCGCCGAGCACCATCGATTCGATGCCGGCGGCCACGCGGAACAGGTGGCGAGCCGCGTCCCTGCCGGTCAGCGCGAAGAACGGCGCGCCCTCCATCGCCAGGTCGCCCTTGAGTTCGCTCAGCAGCGCCGCCACCGGCCGCGGGTCGGCGATGCCGCGGGCGCTGGCGACGTAGACCTCGGTGCGGTTGCAGGTCGAAAGGACGGCCGCACCTGCGTATCGCGCGCCCAGCCGCGACAGCAGCTCGGGCAGCTCATCGGCGGCGAACGCGAAGTGCTCCCGCACCGCCACCGGCGCCGTCTTGTGCGAAATGCCCACGACCGAGATCTGCACTGCTAATCCTGTGTCCGCCGCGTAGGGACGAAGCTTCAGCTCCGTCCGTCCGTCTCGTCGGCCGCCGGCACCGCCGACAGCTCGATGCCAAGCCGCTCGCACATCAGCGCGCGCGCCTCGCCGTACTTGCGCTGCGCAAGCATCACGCGCAGGCGCGGGTCGATCGCTTCCTGCCAGCGGTCCGCCTCGATCTTCAGGCCGAGGCGCTTGACCTCCTGGCGCATCTCCGCGAGCAGGTCAGCCAGCGCCGGCATGTCATCGGTCAGGTACGCCTCCAGCTCCTCGCGCAGGCGGCGCGCCAGCGCCGGGCTGGAGCCCGAGGTCGATGCGGCGAGCGTGATCTTGCCGCTGCGCACGACCGCGGGGAGGATGAAGTCGCAGTGCTTCACGTCGTCCGCGGCGTTCACCCAGATGCGGCGCCGCTTCGCCGCGGCCGCCACCTCGGCGTTGATCGCGCCATCGTCGGTCGCGATCATGATGAACTCGTAGCCGTCGTCCAGGTCCGACTCGCGATACTCGCGCGCAATGTGGTTGATGCGGCCGGCGTCGGCCTGCTCCTGCAGCTCGGCGTTGAGCTGCGGGCTCACCAGCGTGATGTCGGCCTCGCCGTTGAGCAGCCCGCGCACTTTTTCCGCGCCAACATGCCCGCCGCCGATGACGATCACCCGCCGGCCTTTGGTCTCTACGAAAATCGGATACAGCGCCACTGCTCTTTGCTCCCGCATGCGAGCCCGCCGCGAGCCGCCGGGTCAGACGCGCTCGTAGGCGCCCGCGATCCCCAGCAACACCTCGTCGGCAAGCACCATAATCTGCTCGCACACCTCGATCGACTCCGCGGGCGGCGTGCCCGCCTTCGTCAGCGCCTGCTTCGCCGACTTGTCCAGGCTGCGGCGGAAGAACGTGAACGCGTGCATCGCCTGCGACAGCGACATGCCCGCGTGCGCCAGTTCCAGCCCGTACTCCGCGCCCGTCGCCCGCGCCTCCTCCAGTACCGACGTCTTGCGCCCACGCTTCGCGACGTAGTCGGCGACCAGCGTCATCAGCCGGCGGCCGAGCGGGCGCAACTTGTCGCGCTGCTCCTCGCCCACCTGCGCGTACCAGTCTTCGTGCCCGCTGTGCAACTGGCGGCGGATCCGGCGCGTCGCCAGGTCGCCGACCTCCGTTCCCTGCGTCTTCGACCGCCCGTTGACGATCGCCCGCACGTCCGTCTCGGCGAAACGGCGATGTCCCCCGGGCGTGCGGAAGGTCCGCACCTGGCCGGCATCCGCCCACCGCCGCAATGTCGACTCATCGACGTTGAGCAGCCGGCACGCCTGCCCGAGCGTGAGCCAGCGATCCTGCGCCAGTGGCGGGAGCTTGGAGGGAAGCGGTTGTCCGGGACTCGAAACTCTGGTCAAATCTGTGTAATACTCCATCCGGCAGAGTGACTGGATAGATTTTAGCAGCCCGGACTCTGCGATCAATTGACAGCGCGCACATTTTCGCCGCTCCGTGCGCTCTATCCTCCGCAAATCTCCCGCAACCTGCCGGCGGGCCGCGAAACGTCCCCTGGCGGAGTGGCGGTACGACGGGCAGCCGGGGGCGGCTGCGATCCATTTCTCGCGCTGCGCTGAACGCCCATGGAAACGCCGTGATTCTGTGAAATCGGTGCAATCTGTGGTTACGCGACCGCCCCTCGCTGCTCTTCCCGTTACCCGCGGCCAGCTTCTACCATGAGATCGATGCCCATCAACGACCCGCTCGCGCGCAAGGTCCAGGCCGACCTGATCATCGACCGCACGGCGCAGCAGCTCCGACTGTTGCTGCAGGAGGCCGCGAAGGATCTGCGGCCGTTCCCGCCATTCCCCGGCGCATTCTTCACCAACGCCGTCGAAGTCTCCCTCGAAGGCGTCGAGCGCCCGGACCTCGGCTGCATCGTCGTCGCCGAGGACGGCGAGCTGTACGAGTTGGAGATGAAGATCGACTTCGGCGAGGAGTTCGGCGACGTCATCGACCCCGTGCAGGCGCGCGAAGAGACGCTGCAGAAGATGGACGACCTGCACCCGCGCGATTACGTCGTGCTGGCCTACAGCGCGCTCACGCAGCTCACGGAACTGCTCCTGGAACAGCACGCGGACGCCTCCGCCTGAGCGCGATGCTCTCCCCACGCACCATCATCCTCGCATTTGTGGCGTTCGTAGCGTTTGCGCTCTTCGCCTCACGTATCGTCCACGCGCAGACGCCGGCCGATGCGGTCTCTGAGCCAACCACGCAGCTCACACCGGCTGTCGCCACCGTCGGCGACCGGCTCACGCTTACGATCACCGTCGAGCATCGCGATGGCGTGGCGCTGACGCCGCCTGGCTACGGCGCGGGCTTCGGCGGCATCGAAGTCGTCGATATCGCGCAACCGTCGGTCGAGACACGGGAGGGTGGCCGCGCACGCACCATGTTCACCTACACCCTCGCCGCCTTCAAGACCGGCGAGTTCACCGTACCCGCGCAGTCGATCTCCTTCACCACGCCCGATGGCACCGCCGGCACGGTCTCCACGACGCCGCGCTCTGTCACCATCAACTCCGTGCTTGATCCCGGCGACGCTTCGCTGCGCCCGCTCAAGCCGCAGCTCGACATCGATGCCGCTGCGCCGTCGCCGATCGCGCCCGTGCTGTTCGTGGCTATGCTCGCCGCGCTCACCGCGCTCGGCTACGTGCTGCAGGCGCGTGCCGTCGCGATCCCGCCACCGGCGCTCGTGTCCGCACCGTCGCCGCCCGCGCCGCCGGACGAGCGCGCCCGCATCGCGCTCGATGCCGCTGCGCCGCTCGCCGCGGCCGACGTCCGCGCGTACTACGCGCTCATTGCCGCCGCCGTGCGCGCGTACCTCGGCGCCCGCTTCGACTTCCCCGCGTACGCCATGACGCGCACCGAGATGGAGCGCGGCATGGCGGCCGCGGGCATCGACCGATGGCCCGCGCGCCTCACCGCGAACCTGCTCGAACAGTGCGACGCCGTCCAGTTCGCCGGCTTCATCCCCGCCCTCGAGCGCCGCGCCGCCGACCTCACCGCCGCCCACGAGATCATCGATCTGACGTCGCCCGCCGAGACTCCGTCGTCGACGCAAAGCGCCCCGGCCGTCGCCCCCTGACCGCGATGGGCCGGCGGAGGAAGGCGTGCATCAGGGCAGCACGCTGCCGTGCTGGCTCACCGAAGGCTCAATCCCACATACTCACGCCACCACCGGCACAATCCAACATCGCGCCACCGATGCGGCGCGACGGGTATTATCTATCACAGTGCTGTCAATGAAGTCGTTGTTGCGTATGCGCTTTATTGTGTTAGCCCAGGGTGTAATCGGCGCGGCGATCGCTGCGGCCGCGTGGCCGTTCGTGAACTACGGTACGGCGTGGCTGTGGATCGTCCTTGCGGCCGCGTTCGCATCCTCGGCGGGAATGTTCGCGGCCTATATCGCTGCGCGCGAGCAGCTAAACAGAGCCGGAGTCCGGTGGTGATGCTGTGAGTAGCGACGTGTGGCTTGTGACTGGGATAGTCGGAGCTATCGCGGTCTCACGCGGCCTCGTGGTGCTCGCACTCGCGTTAAGCATTCCAAAGCCAGTGTGCATTGCCATTCCAATTTGCGTCGCGTGGGCCTTGTTCGGATTCTTGCCTGCTACGACCGGACACGGTGCCCAAATCAGCACGGCGGCCAGCGTGAGTCTCGTGGCGCCGCTCATCGTTTACGCTCGCTGGTGGTGGTGGCCTCCTCCGACGCCACCGGCCTAACCCCACCCCCACCACCTACCCCCTCCGTTTGACAGTCTCCGCACCCCTTGTTACGCTTTTCGCAACTCCGCCGCAGGGCGGATTGTTGTTTCGGAGCAACATGACCTTCTTCAATATGGCGATGCCTCTGCCCCGGGAGAGCCGGGGCGCCCTGCCGGGATAGTCCACATCCCGTTCCGTCACACACGCCCGACGGAACTCAGGAGGTACGCCATGCCGTATGCGAAAGCCCTGCGCTGTCGAGAGTGCGGGCGCGACTACAACCTTGAACCCCTGCACGTGTGCGAGTTCTGCTTCGGCCCGCTCGAAGTCGTCTACGACTACGAGGCCATGCACCGCAACATCACCCGCGAGACCATCGAGCGCGGGCCGAACTCCGTGTGGCGCTACGCCGACTTCCTGCCGGTCGATCCGGCGTACGCCGTCGATATCAACGCCGGCTTCACGCCGCTCATCCGCGCCCGCAACCTCGGCGAGCACCTCGGCCTGAAGAACCTCTGGATCAAGAACGACTGCACCAACCCCACGTGGTCCTTCAAGGACCGCGTCGTCACCGTCGCCGCCACGAAGGCGCGCGAGTTCGGCTTCACCACGCTGGCCTGCGCTTCGACCGGCAACCTCGCCAACAGCGTGTCGGCCCACGCCGCATCGGCCGGACTCGAGGCCTATGTCTTCATCCCCAGCGACCTCGAACGCGGCAAGATCGTCGGCTCCAGCGTCTACGGCGCGACGCTCGTCGCCGTCGATGGCAACTACGACGACGTCAACCGCCTCTGCTCGGAGCTGGCCGACAAGTATCGCTGGGCCTTCGTCAACATCAACATGCGCCCGTACTACGCCGAGGGCAGCAAGACCCTCGGCTACGAGGTCGCCGAGCAGCTCGGCTGGCGCGCACCCGAGCACGTGGTCGCTCCGATGGCGTCCGGCTCGCTCTACGTCAAGATCTGGAAGGGGCTGCAGGAGCTGGCCAAGCTCTGGCTCATCGATAGCGTGCAGACGAAGATGTCCGGCGCGCAGGCTGCCGGATGCTCCCCCATCGTCACCGCGTACGAGCACGGCACGCTGAACGTCCGCCCCGTGCGGCCGAACACCATCGCCAAGTCGCTCGCCATCGGCAACCCGGCCGACGGTTACTACGCGCTGAAGGTGATGGAGGAGTCCGGCGGCTTCGGCGTCACCGCGGACGACCCGGAGATCGTCGACGGCATCAAGCTGCTGGCCGAGAGTGAAGGCATCTTCGCCGAGACGGCCGGCGGCGTCGTCATCGCCGGTCTGAAGAAGCTCGCACTCGCCGGCAAGATCGCGCCCGACGAGCTGACCGTGGCCTACATCACCGGCTCCGGCCTGAAGACGCAGGAGGCGATCGAGGACGCGCTGGAACTGCCGCTGCACATCCAGCCGACGATGGCGTCGTTCGAGCAGGCGCTGGGCGCCCGCGACACCGCGGCGGCGGTGTAGGGATGAAGTTCCAGGTTCTAGGTTCTAATGACCCTAGACCGTCAACACCAACATGAACTAGAGTGCGCGCCGTCGGATACGGCGCAGCCCGGGAGAAACGAATGGCGAAGCAACGAGTAAAGTTCACGTTCCCGCAGGAGCTCATCACCCTGCCCATCATCTACGAGCTGGGCAAGCAGTTCAACATCGTCACCAACGTGCGGCGCGCCGACGTGACGGACGACCGCGGTTGGGTCGTGCTGGAGATGGACGGCCCGATCGAAGAAATCGAACGCGGCCTGGAGTGGGTCGCCGCCAAAGGCGTCCGCGTCGACCCGGTGCAGGGAGATATTGTCGAGGGATAAGACTGAGGTTCTAGGTTATAGGTGATAGGTTCTAGGGGCCGCGACTGCCGAGATCCCTAGCACCTCTAGCCTAACACCCATCACCTCGCCGCTAACCAGGAAGACCGCGCCGGGCAAGGCCAGGCGCCTGGAGAAGAGATAACCCGATGGCCAAGATCCGCATCCCCAGCCCGCTCCGCAAGCTCACGAACGATGCCGAGATCGTCAACGCCGAGGCGGCCAGCCTCGCCGAGGCGCTCGACGTGCTCGACGGCGAGTATCCCGGCATCAAGGAGCGCATCTGCGACGAGACCGGGCAGATCCGCCGCTTCGTCAACGTCTACGTGAACGGCGAAGACGTGCGCTTCCTCGACAACCTCGGTACGCCGCTGAAGACCGGCGACGAAGTCAGCATTGTCCCCGCCGTCGCCGGCGGGGTGTAGGGGCGAGTTTGTAGTTGGTAGTTCGTAGTTCGTAGGGACAGGACTTCAGTCGTGTCCGCCCGCCGGGGCCAAACCAGACGCGGCCGCACCGGCAAGCCGTGGGGATGCACCTAAAGCTGCTTCGCTACGCGCTGCGTCCGCTCGCGCGTGCCAAACCGGGCGCATGAGCACCGGCAAACCGTCGGGACGCAGCTAGAGCTGCTTCGCTACACGCTGCGTCCACTCGCACGTGCCAAAACGGGCGCAACGGGATCGGCTCTCGGTCAGGTGCTGGCCGTTGTCGACCGTCTGCTCTCTGCTCACTGCTCTCTGCTCTCGCCCCGCCCCCGGAGTTCCGCCTGCAGCTCCACGTCGTCCGAGATGACGCCGTCAACGCCGAATGACAGCAGCTCCTCCACGCGATGCCGCGTGTTCACGGTCCACGCGAAGACCTCCAGTTCGGCATCGTGCAGCCGGTGGACGACCTCAGCGGACAGCAGCGTGTGCCGGATCGACGTCCCTGCCGGCCGCAGCGCATGTGGCGCGCGTTCGGCGCGGCGGATCAGCGCGTCGATCGCGCTGGCCTTGCCCACGGAGTAGTACATCTGCATCGACGTGCCTGCTTCCGCGAGCTGGTCCAGCACGCGCCACTGCTGCGACGACACGAGCGTCCGCGGCATCAGCGACGCGTTGTCGTGATACAGCTCCAGCACGGCTTTCGCCGCGCGCGGAGTCGCGGACTTGATGTCGAGGAAGAGGTCGGCGCGGAAGTTGATCTCCCGCAGCAGGTCGCGCAGGCTCAGCTCGCCCCACGAGAATCGCAGGTACCACTTGTCGTAGAGCACCGGGAGGGCGGGCAGCTTGCGCTCGTGGCGCAGCGCCAGGCGCCCGCGATCGTGCCAGAAATCGCATTCGATGGCGTCGACGCCCGCCTCCAGCGCCTGCTCCAGGTGGTGCAGGTTATTGCCCGCCCGGTGCGCGATCGCATAGAAGCCGTGTCGGGCCGGCGTCTGGACGGTCTCTGGCGTCACGAGAAGCTCTGGGCTATGCGGTGCCGACGATGTTGACCAGCACGCGGCGCAGGCGGGGGTGATCGAGCTCGATCAGAAAGATCCGCTGCCACGTGCCCAGCGTGATCCGCCCGTCGACGACCGGAATGCACTCGCTGGCGCTGAGGAACAGGTGCTGCACGTGGGCGTGCCCGTTCGCACACTCGTCCTCGTTCATGTTGACAGTGCGGCGGGAGAAGTCGTTGTGCTCGTAGTAGGCGTTCGGCGGGGCGAACTGCCGCAGGGTGCGGGCGAGGTCTCGAAGCAGCAGCGGCTCGTTCTCGTTGATCTTGACGGCCGCCGTCGTGTGTTGCGAAAAGATGGTCACCTGGCCGAACTGGATGCCGGCCCCCTGGACGATGCGGGAAACGTCTTCAGTGATGTCGATGAACTCCGGCGCGGTCGTCGTCTCATACTCAATCGCCTCGCAGAGGACGCGAGCCGCGGGAGCATCAACCCGCGCGACCAGTTCCCGCCGGGCTTCGACAATCATCTGTTCCATTACACCGCCTTCGTTCTGGGGCCCATTCGCGAATCTGCCGATATTTTCACGGACGCACCACATTAGCGCAATTCTGAGCGCGCATAAGCGCCCGGCGGCGCCGCCAGGTTCACCGCCGCCCGTCGCGGCCGACGATCTCCATCGCAACGGAGCATCCGCGCGCCTTGAATGGCGCCGCGCGGCGCCTAGCGACGGGCATCCAGGCCGTGCACTGAAATGAACGAAGCCCGGCTTACCGCCGGGCTTCGTTCAACATTCGCCGTCTCTGGCTAGGTGACCGTGAGCTTGCCGCTCATCGTGGTCGGGTGGACGTCGCACTGGAAGTAGTACTCGCCCTTCTCCAGTGTCAGCTCCAGGGTATCGACTGTCGGGCCCGTGTTCAGCGGAGTCGCGCCCAGGCTTTCGGCCGACGCGTCCTTCCCGTTGAAGACGTTGATGTTGTGGGGCACGCCGCCGTCCTTGTTGTCGATCTCGATCGTGATCTTCCCGGCCGGCGCGCTCAGTGAACTCTTGTCGAACACGATGTTGCTGGCGACGATGGTCAGCTTCGTGCCGCCGCCGCTCGATGGCGTCTCGCTCGACTTCGTTGCTTCCGCCGTCGCCGCGCTCGTGGCCGCACTCGTCGCGGCGCTGGTCGCCGCCGATGTCGCGGCGCTCGTCGCTGCGGTGGTGGCGGCCGGCTTGGTCGGCTGGGCGCTCGACGCCGGCGTGATCTTCGGCGTCAGCACGGGCGTCGGATCGGCGATCTCCGCGCTCTTGCACGCCACGGCACCCACCATAAGCACGGCCGATATCAGTGCCGCGGTCGCAGCCAGTCGCTTTCCTTGAATCATCCCTCTCCCTCCAACGTCACGCCGCGGGAACGCCCCGCGCAACAGGTATTGCGTGAATTATTGCACAAGTGCTGTTGTACCAAGCGGACAAAAGTCACAACAGGGGCAAACGGACCCAGGGCACCAATAATCTGCTCATAACGGCTGGCGCGCCGCGAATCCGGCGTCCAACTCATGCCACCAGCCGATGCGCTGCTCGCCAAGCTGCCAGCAGAGATACACGACCCGCCCCTCGCGGTCGCCGGGGAAATCTACCAGCCCCTCGTCGATCCCCTTCAGTTCTGCGCCCCAGCTATTGATACGCCCGAGGCGCTCGTTCAGTTCATCGACGAGCGCCTCCGCTCGCCGGCGCTTCTCAGCCAGCGCATCTTCATCCTTGACGTGGCCGTTCCCGCTCGTACTCTCCGTCACGCCGACCAGGTCGCCCCGCACTTCGTCGAGGCCACGCTTGCACGCCTGCATCGCCAGGAGCTCGTCCCGCACCTGCGGCAGCAGCGCCTCCGCCTGTTCGAGCGTGAAGAGGTCCACCCTACGCCTCGCTCACACCGGTGAACTCCCACTTCGCGAGCTTCAGCGCCGGCACCTTGCGGACGCCTCCGCCCAGGTCGCCCAACACGAGCATGCCTTCGCGGCCGACGAGATCGACGTGGTTCAGCGCCTCCACGTAGTCCTGTGTGAACCGCATGTTCCGCACGGGGCCGATGATCTTCCCGTCTTCGATCAGGAACGTGCCGTCGCGCGTCATGCCGGTCGTCACGACGTTCAGCGGATGCACGGTGCGCGTGTACCAGAAGCGGCTCACCCACAGCCCGCGCTTCGTGCTGCGCACCATGTCGTCGTGCGAGGCTCCGCCCGTCGCCATGAACATGTTGAGCGGCATCGGTCCCATGGTGTTGCCGGCCGGCAGCGCGTGGCCCGTCGAACGTGCTTCGCCACCCTGCCGGTTCGCGTAGTAGCTGTCCCAGACGACTTCTTTGGCCACTCCGCGCTCGATGAACGGCACACGCCGCTTCGGCACGCCCTCGAAGTCGAACGGCATGGGGATGCCCTCCGGCGACAGGCCGTCGTCCCAGACGCTGACCTTGTCGTCCATGACGCGCTCGCCCAGGCGGCCCGCCATGAAGCTCCGCTTCTCGATGAACGGCAGCGCTCCAAACGACAGGTACGAAAAGAAGTCGAGCATGTCGACCACGGCGTACGGCTCCAGGATCACCTCGTACTCGCCCGGCTCGATGGTCCTGGGGTTGACGCTGCGCAGCGCCCGGTCAACCGCCTCCTGCGCCACCACTTCGCCATCGATGTCGCCGGCGTCCTTGCTCACGCGCGCCGCGTAGCCGCTCGAGGTCTCCGACATCACCACGGTGTTGATGTCGGCCTGCGTCTCGCGATGCAACGCGAAGACGCCCAGCGAGTTCCCCACGGCGAATTCGTGCGCTGTCGTGTGGAACGCGCCCGCCGCCGTCAGCCCGGCGCGCGACGACGCGTCGCAGATCTGGCCGACCACGCCCGCCCGCTCCTCCGGGCCGCAGCGCGCCGTCCGCTCGACGAACGCATCGGCCGCCGCCACCGGCTCCGGGCGCGGCAACGAACGGAAGTCCTCGTTCTCACGCTGGTGCAGCGCCAGGTCGTACGCCGTCGCGGCAAGCCGCCGCAGCGCCTCCTCCGAGATCTCGTTCGTGGAGGCGATGCCGATCTTCTGGCCGATCACCGACCGCACCCGCACGTCGACGTCCGTCTCTTCGACGTTCTGGTGGATGTAGTTGTTGGCGAAGCGCGTCAGCGCCGAGTTGTTGGTGAAGACCTCGACCTCGGTCTGATCGGCGCGGCTCGCCCCGATCACGGTCTCGATGATCCGCCTGATCTCCGTCTCACCGAGCATCGTGCGCTCCTGCGTTCCTGCTCTCAATCCTGTCAGCCACGGGGACTATACGGCCGCATCGGTGTAGCGTACACCGCCGGTGCGCCGGCTCAGTCGGCGCGCGCCCACGTGGCGCAGCGCACGCTGGCAGCGCCGGCCGCCAGCAGCGCCCTCGCGCAGGCGTCGAGCGTCGCTCCCGTCGTGACGACGTCGTCCACCAGCAGCACGCGCCGACCCTCGACGCGCCTGCGGTCCGCCGTGAACGCACCGGCCACGATCGCCCGGCGCTCGTCGCGATGCATCGTCTTCGCCAGCGGCGCGGTGTCGCGGACGCGGCGCGCCGCCCGCATCTCCGCCGGTAGCCCGGCCGCCACTGCCAGGTGCCGCACGAGCGCCGCCGCCTGGTTGTACCCACGCGCCCGTTCGCGCCGCCGGTGCAGCGGCACGGGCACGACCAGATCGGCGCCGGACATGTCGATCTCCTCCGCCATCAGCGCCGCCATTGGCTCCGCCAGCGAGGTGAGCCCCTCGTACTTCAGCTCGTGCGCCAGCCGCCGCGCGTCGCCATCCATGACGAACGCCGCGCGCAGCGAGACGAACGCCGGCGGCTGTGCAACGCAGTGATGGCACAACGCGCCGTCCCGCATCGGCACCCAGCACCGCTCGCATCGGCTTCCGTCGGCCAGCGGCAGCACGGCCGCGCAGCGGTCGCAGAGCAGCGTGCCGCCGCGGCCGCAGATGGCGCACTGCGGCGGGAACAGCAGGTCCAGTCCTAGCCGGCTCACACGCTCCAATATCGTCGTCATGCGCCGCGAGTATACGCCGCCGCCCTGCCCGCCGAGAACCACCGTCGTTGACGTCGCCGCCGCAAGTTCCAGCAGCCGCCGTTCGCGGCTACAATGACCGCTGCCACCACGGACACGTTGGGAGCAGCGATGACCACCGTACACGTTCGACTCTACGCCGGTTTGCAGGACCTGATCGGCGCCCGCGATATCGACATGGACCTGCCGGACGGCGCGACCGTCGGCGGCCTGCGCGAGCAGCTCGGCGAGCAGTACCCGGTCGTGCAGGCGTTCCTGCCCGTGCTCGTCTGCGCTGTGGACGAGGAGTACGTGCCCAACGAGCACGTTCTGCGCGAGGGCGACCGCGTCGCGCTCATCCCCCCGGTAAGCGGAGGCCGCTGATGTTCGAGATCACCCGCGAGCCGCTCGACCCGGCTCCCCTTGTCGAAGCCGTGCGCCGCGACGAGAGCGGCGCTGTCGCGCTCTTCTACGGTGTCGTGCGCAACGAGAACATGGGGCGCAACGTCCAGTACCTGGAGTACGACGCCTACCCGGAGATGGCGCTCAAGAAGATGCGCGAGGTCGCCGCCGAGGTCCGGGCGAAGTTCCCCGTCACCGGCGTCGGCGTCATGCACCGCATCGGCCGACTGGAGATCGGCGAGACGAGCCTGCTCGTCGCCGTATCATCCGGCCACCGCACTGAGGCGTTCGAGGCGTGCCACTACGCGGTCGACCGCATCAAGCAGATCGTCCCCGTCTGGAAGAAAGAGGTCTGGGAAGACGGCGAGGAGTGGATCGAGGGCCACATCCCTGAGGTGCCCTCACACGACGGCGGGGAGAAGCCATGATGCCCGCCGGGTGTGATCGGCGGGCATCATCGTCTGTTCCCCTGGCGCGGCCGGCGTTAGCTTGCCACGGGCTCGCGCGACTGCTCGAAGCAACTGCTGCACAGCACCGGCCGGTCGAGCCGCGGCACGAACGGCACCTGCGCCGTGCCGCCGCAGTTCGCGCACGGCACCGACGTCAGCTCGCGCCCGCCGCCGGCGGTGCGCTCCTTGCGCCGGGTCGCCCGGCACGGCACGCAGCGCTGCGGCTCGTTGAGCAGGCCCTTCTCCAGGTAGAACCCCTGTTCGCCCGCCGTGAACACGAAGGTCGAAGAGCAGTCCCGACAAGTCAACGACTTATCTTCAAATGCCACCGTACGTTCCTCCTTGAGACAGGTAGTGACGGCCGCACGTAGGGTGTCGCGGCATGGCGCAGAGTGTAGGCGAGCTTAATTCTTGAAGTCAAGCAATTCGGTAGCGAATGTCACGATTAGTGGCGAGGATGTCAACCGTGTCGCCTGAGCGCCTCGTAACACCCCGCTACTGCCAGCTGTGCGGCCGCTACCTGGTCGAGCGCTACGTGGAAGAAGAGGACCGCACCCGCTACCAGTGCGAGGGCTGCGGCTTCGTCCACTACTTGAACCCGCGCGTCGTCGCCTCCGTCATCATCGAGCACAGTGGCCGCGTCCTGCTACAGCAGCGCGCCATGGAGCCCGGCAAGGGCCTGTGGACGTTCCCCGGCGGCTTCCTGGAGATCGGCGAGCGCCCCGAAGAGGGCGCGGTCCGCGAAGCCAAAGAGGAGGTCGGCCTCGATGTCACGCTCGCCGGCCTGCACGGCGTCTACTCGCGCCCGCACGTCGGCATCGTGCTCGTCGTCTACCACGGCACCAGCGCCAGCGACGCGGCCGTCGTCGGCGACTACGAATCCACCGCCGTCCGCTGGTACGCCATCGACGACATCCCCTGGCCCGACCTGGCCTTTGACACCACCGCCGCCGCCCTCAAGGACTGGATCGCCGCGAGACCCCCTAACCGCTAGCCCCGAACCGCTATACCCTTCCCCCATGCGCATCGACATCCTCACGCTCTTCCCGGAAATGCTCGCCGGACCCTTCGACCACAGCATCATCGGCCGCGCCCGCGGGACCGGCGTGCTGCAGATTGCCCTCCACAACCCGCGCGACTACACCGAGGACAAGCATCACGTCGTCGACGACTACGCCTACGGCGGCGGCCCCGGCATGGTGATGAAGCCTGACCCCATCTTCGCCTGCGTCGATGCGGTGCAGGCGAGGGCCGAGCCTCGCGCCAGGGTCGTGTTGCTCACACCGCAGGGCCGCCTCCTCAACAACGACGTCGCCGCCGAGCTCGCGCGCGAGCCGCGCCTGATCCTCATCTGCGGCCATTACGAGGGCCTCGACGAGCGCGTCCGCGCGTTCTTGGCCGACGACGAGATCAGCATCGGCGACTATGTGCTCTCCGGCGGCGAACCGGCGGCCATCGTGCTCGTTGACACCGTCGCGCGCCACCAGCCCGGTGTCCTCGGCTCCGAGGAGTCGCTGGAGGAGGAGTCGCACGCCCAGGGCCTGCTGGAATACCCGCAGTACACCCGCCCGGCCGTCTTCCGCGACATGGCCGTGCCCGACATCCTCCTCTCCGGCCACCACGCCGAGATCGCGAAGTGGCGCCGCCGCCAGAGCATCCTCCGCACCGCCCGCCGCCGCCCCGACCTGCTCGCAAAAGCCAATCTCACTCCCGAAGAGAGCCGCTGGCTCGAAGAGCAAGCGACCGCCGACGATGGTGCGCCGAAAGCTGAAAGCTGACTGCTGGCCCCACCTGACAGCCGCCAGCCGATGCGCTACTCTTGGATCAACAGCACAACGTTCTGCGGGAGCTGGGAATCAGCCTGGCTGAGAGGGCCGCCGCCGCGGCCGACCGCCGAACCTGACCCGGGTAATGCCGGCGCAGGGAGTGGACAGACCGACCGCGCCTCCGGACCCCGGAAGGCGCATTTCTATGACCGACGAACTCGAACCGGCGCCACGCGCCCTCACCATCGCCGGCAGCGACTCCGGCGGCGGCGCCGGCATCCAGGCCGACCTCAAGACCTTCGCCGCGTTCGGCGTGTACGGCACGTCGGCCGTCACCGCCGTCACCGCCCAGAACACGCTTGGCGTCACGGACTGGCTGGCCATGCCCCCGGCCCTCGTGGCGGCACAGGTCGATGCGGTGCTCACCGACATCGGCGCCGGCGCCGTGAAGACCGGGATGCTCGCCAACGCTGCCATCATCGAGACGGTCGCCGCGAAGATGCGCGAGCACGGCGTCGATACGCTGATCGTCGACCCGGTGATGGTGGCGAAGGGCGGCCACAAACTGCTGGAAGACGACGCCGTCAGCGCCCTCATCCGCGACCTGCTGCCGCTGGCGCTCGTCGTTACGCCCAACCTGCCCGAAGCGGAGGTGCTCACCAACCGGCGCATCACGTCGTGGGACGACGCGAAGGGCGCGGCCGCGCAGATCGTGGAGATGGGGGCGCGATCCGTCGTGATCAAGGGCGGCCACTTCGAGGGCGGCGCCAACGCCACCGACCTCTACTACGACGGCCACGGCTATCGCGACTTCACGGCGATCCGCATCGATACGCCGAACACGCACGGCACCGGCTGCACGTTCTCGGCCGCGCTCGCCGCCGGCCTCGCCAAGGGCATGAAGCAGGTCGATGCCATCGCGCTCGCCAAGTCGTACGTGACGCTGGCGATCCAGCACGCGTACGCCATCGGCCACGGCCATGGCCCCGTGCACCACTTCTATCGTTACTGGCAGCCCTCTGGCCCGAAGTACCGCCCGGGCGTCAGGCCGAGGACGAGTGCACAGTGAACAGTTCACAGTGGACAGTTCACAGTTCTTAGTTCACGGTAAACAGTTCCCAGGGGCTCCTATGCAGGAACGAGAAGAGAGGCCAAACAGGACGTGCGGTCCCCACCGAGCGCTCAACTGTCAACTGACTACTATGAACTGCCAACTATGAACTGTGGACTGTGAACTGACCTATGAACACTGACCTTCTCACCATCGCCGGCAAGCAGTTCAGTTCGAGGCTCTTCCTCGGCACCGGCAAGTACGCCAGCCCGGAGGAGACGGTCGCCGCGCTCGATGCCTCGGGCACGCAGCTCGTGACCGTCGCCATACGCCGCCTCGACCTCGATAACCCGAACGCCCGCACCGAGCTCGACTACATCGACTGGTCACGCTACACCGTGCTGCCGAACACTGCCGGCTGCAAGACGATCGAGGAGGCGCTGCTGACCGCGCGCCTCGGCCGCTCCGTCACCGGTTCCAACTGGGTCAAGCTCGAAGTCATCCCCGACCCCAAGTACCTCCTCCCCGACCCCATCGGCACGCTGCGTGCTGCCGAGCAACTCGTCGCCGAGGGCTTCGTGGTGCTGCCCTACATGCATGCCGACCCCGTCCTCGCGCGCCATCTCGAGGAAGCCGGCTGCGCGACGGTGATGCCGCTCGGCTCGGCCATCGGCTCCGGCCAGGGCATCCTCACGCTCGACGAGATCAAGATCATCATCGAGAACGCGCACGTGCCCGTCGTTGTCGACGCCGGCATCGGCGCGCCATCCGACGCCGCGCTGGCGATGGAGATCGGCGCGGACGCGGTGCTGATCAACACCGCCGTCGCCAAATCGCACAACCCGCCGCTCATGGCCGCCGCCATGAAGCGGGGCGTCGAGGCCGGCCGCGCCGCGTTCCTCGCCGGCCGCATCGACCGCAAGCCGTACGCCTCGGCGAGCAGCCCGACGGAGGGCGTGCCCGCGACGGCGCGTCCGGGGACGCCGGCGTGACCTCGAACCGCAGCGACCGGATCGCCGTGCCCGCGCTCGTCCTCGTGACCGACGCCGCGCATCTCCGCGGCCGCGATCTCGCCGAGGTCGCGCGCCAGGCGGTCGATGGCGGCGTCAGCATCGTGCAGCTGCGCGAGAAGGGCATGCCGCACGACGATCTCGTCGCGCTGGCCGAGCGCGTGCACGCGGCGATCGCCGGCCGCGCGCTGCTCTTCATCAACACCGACGTCATCGCCGCGGTGCGCGCGGGCGCCGAGGGCGTGCACCTGCCCGAATCGGCGCCGCCGACGGCCGACATCCGCGCCAGCGTCGGCGACCACATCCTCATCTCGCGCGCCGTCCACGGCATCGGTGCCGCGCTGCAGGCCGAGCGCGAAGGCGCGGACCTGCTGCAGCTCGGCACGGTGTTTGCTACGGCATCGAAGCCCGGCGCCGCGCTCATCGGCATCGAGGGCGTGCGCGAAGTCTGCGCGCGCGTCTCCATCCCCGTCGTCGCGATCGGCGGCATCACGGCGGCGAACGCGCCCGAGGTCATGCGCGCCGGAGCGGCGGGCGTCGCCGTGATCAGCAGCGTGCTCGATGCGGCCGACGCGCGTGCGGCCGCCGCTGCACTGCGCGCCGCCATCGGCGCGCCGGTGAAGGCGTAGCGATGCAGATCACCGTCAACGGCAAGCCGCGCGAGATCGACGGCGAGATGCCGCTTCCGGCGTTCCTGCAGGCGTACGGCATCAATCCCCGCCTCGTCGCCGTCGCCATCAACGGCGATGTCATCCCGAAGGAGCAGTACGCGTCCGTACGCGTGCGCGCCGGCGACGCGGTCGAGGTGGTGCGCATGGTCGGCGGAGGCGCGCGATGAGCGACGTCGTCGTCATCGGCGGCGGCATCGTCGGCTGCGCCTGCGCGTACGAACTGGCGAAGGCCGGCGCGAAGGTGACGCTGCTCGAATACGGCAAGACCGGCATGCAGGCGACCAACGCCGCGGCCGGCATGCTCGCGCCGCTCATCGAATCGCCCGGCCCGGGGCCCATGCTGGAGTTCGGCCTCCGCGCGCTGCGGGCGTACCCCGCGCTGATTGATGAGCTGCAAGGGCAGTGCGATCTCGATATCGAGTTCCGGCCGCACGGCATCCTCAAGGTCGTGTTCGACGACCCGGGCATGCTCGACCTGCGCCGCCGCTTCGGCTGGCAGCGCGAGTTCGGCTTCCCGATCGACTGGCTCGACGGCGAGACCTGCCGCGAGTTCGAGCCGAGGCTCAGCCCGCGCATCGCGGCGGGCGTCTTCTCTGCGGAAGAGGGCGGCGTCAACAACCAGATGCTCGCCATGGCGCTCGAGCGCGCGGCCGTCGCACGCGGCGCCGATCTCCGCATTCATACCCGCGTCACCGGCTTCGCCACCGGCGGAGGCCGCATCACGTCCGTCCGCTCCGGCGAAGAATCGTTCGCCTGCGACACCATCGTGCTCGCCGCCGGCGCGCGCTCCGGCAAGGTCGCCGCGTTGCTGCGCGCGTACGTGCCCGTCCGCCCGATCCGCGGCCAGATGATCGCCCTCGGCGGCATGAGCGCGCCAATCCGTCACATCGTCTGGGGCCCCGGCGGCTACCTGGTGCCACGGGCTAACGGGCTCGTCTTCGCCGGCGCCACCGTCGAGGACGTCGGGTTCCGCCGCCGCACGACGAACGCCGGCATCCACGGCCTGCGCCGAATGGCCGAGGATCTCGTGCCGCAGTTCCGCGCCGCCACGCTTCATTTCGACTGGGCCGGTCTCCGCCCCGGCACGCCCGATGCGCTGCCGATCATCGGCCCGGTGCCGGAGTGGCCGAATCTCATCGCCGCCACCGGCCACTTCCGCAACGGCATCCTCCTCGGCCCCCTCACCGGCGCCGTCATCGCGCGGGCGATCACGGCCGGCGACTGGAGCGGCGTCCCGCCCGAGTTCTCCCCCGCCCGATTCACTCCGCCAAAGCGACGCTGAGCCCGCACCCCCTCGTGCTCGCGACGGGTAGGATGTCCATCGCTTCCCGCAGCGCGCCGCCGCGTACTACACTCCACGTGTCGAAGGGAGGGACCATGCCGGACGGTTGGGAAGTCGCGATCTTCGTCCACATCCTCGGCGTATTCGCCATGGCCGGCGGCGCCACGATGTTCATCGTGCTGTTCGGCATGATGCGCCGCGCCGCCAACGTGCAGGAGGTGCGCGTGCTTGCCGCCGTCGCTGCCGTTGTCGAAAACGCATTCCCGGCGGCCGCCATCGTGCTGCTGCTTTCCGGCGGCTACATCGTGGCCGACCGCGATCTCCACTGGAGCAGCGGCTGGATCAACATGTCGGCGATCGCCCTGATCATCGCCACCGCGATCGGCGCCGGCGTGAACCGCCCGAAGACCAGCGCCGTTCGCGCCGCCGCCGAGGCCGCGCCCGACGGCCCGGTGCCCGAGGACCTGGCGGCGATGATCGCGGACCCGATCCTGTTCGGGGCCGTGCACGCGTTGATGCTCGTCGTGGTTGCCATCCTCTGGAACATGACGACGAAGCCAGGCGGCGTCCAGGCCTTCCTCGTCATCGCCGTCCTCGCTGCCGTCGGCGCCGCCTCGGCCTACCCGCGATACCAGCGCCAGCGGCAACACACCGACCAGTAGCGAGGCGCCTCAGACTGGCTACGCCGGGTTATTGACAGCGGGAGTATGATCGACAGCATCACGATCCCGGCGTGGTGGCCAGCCATGCTCTTTGGGACCGCGAACGAAAACGCACGCGGCACCCACTCATCGGTTCCGAAGCGCGCGCTGTGGTCCGCGTGGCAACTCCGGTCGTCCGGACCCAGTCCAGCAAAGGAGCCTCGGATCATGTCTGCGAAAGATGTTGCTCGTACCTATACCGAAGCCTGGAACAAGCGCGACTTCAGCCGCATGCGGGAGATGATGCACGCCGACTACAGCTACGCGGGCGGCGACGGCCAGGAACAGCCCGGCGCGGACGCCGGCATGGCGGTCGCCCAGATGTTCGCCAGCGCTTTCCCGGATGGCCGCATCGACATCATAAGCGTGAAGGAAGCGGGCGACACCGCCATCGTGGAGTTCATCGGCCGCGGCACGCACAAAGGCGAACTGATGGGGATTGCGCCCACGGGCAAGACGATTGCTCTGCCGGTCTGCAACATCCTCGAGGTGCGCGACGGCAAGATCTACCGCGAGCGTGAGTACATGGACATGTTCACCATGATGGCGCAACTCGGCGTCGCGGGCGTCCCGGCCGCGGCACACGCGTAGGGCGAATCGCCGAAGCACTCGGGACAACATGAGAGGAGGGGGCGAGCGTCGCCCCCTCCTCTGCGCTGAGAGTAGATTCGCAGCAGCGCATCGGAAGCAGGGGGCACGGCGCACCGTGCCCCTACCAATGCGCCGCGTCCAGGTTCATTCGCGGGGGTGGCGCGGCGGCGCGCCACGTGGATCTCACTGTCGCCGCCGCTCGCGCGTTCGGCGGCGTCCCCGCGCCCGCCCAATCGATCACTGCTAGAATGCCCGGCACGGAGGCGTCGCCGCCAACCGGCGCACAGCTCCGCGAAGGCGCTTGATCCCGGGTTCTTGGTTCTTGGTTCTTGGTTCTTGGTTCTTGGTTCTTGGTTCTTGGTTCTATGAAGTACCACATCTGGACCGTCGGCTGTCAGATGAACGTCGCCGATTCGCGCAAGCTCGCCGCCGGGCTCGATCGCGCCGGCCTGGCGCCCGTCGATGCCATCGAGGACGCCGACCTCGTCGTGCTCAACACCTGTTCCGTCCGCGAGCACGCGGAGGATCGCGCCATCGGCCAGCTCGGCCGGCTCAAGAAGCTGCGATCCCGCGGGCAGGATGTCAAGATCGCCGTCATGGGCTGCATGGTGGGCCTGCGCGACGACGACCTTCGCCGCCGCTTTCCCTACGTCGATGCCTTCGCGCGCCCGCAGGATTTCGCGCCGATCATGGAAGTCGCCGGCATCCACGATACCGGGGGCGAGTTCTGGCCCACGACCTTCGCCACGCCCGACTCGGTCACCGCGTTCGTGCCCGTGATCCACGGCTGCGACAAGTTCTGTACCTACTGCATCGTCCCGTACCGCCGCGGGCGCGAGAAGAGCCGCACCATCGCCGACATCAGGAACGAGGTCGAGCACTACTGCGCCCGCGGCGTCCGCGAGATCACGCTGCTCGGCCAGACCGTCGAGGCGTACGGCCGCGACCTGCCCGGCACGCCCGACCTGGGCGACCTCATGCGCGCCGTCCACGACGTGCCCGGCCTCGAGCGCGTCCGCTTCCTCACGTCGTACCCAAAGGACATGACCGCGCGCATCGTCGATGCCGTCGCGGAGCTGCCGAAGGTGTGCGAGAACTTCAACATCCCCGTGCAGGCCGGTGACGACGCCGTGCTCGAGCGTATGCGCCGCGGCTACACGCTGGCCGAGTACCTGGAGAAGTTCGACCTCGTAAAGTCGAGGATGCCCGGCGCCGCGATGGTCACGGATGTCATCGTCGGCTTCTGCGGCGAGACCGATGCGGAGTTCGCCAACACCCACGCGCTGCTGGAGCGCCTGCGCTTCGACAAAGTGCACGTCGCCGCCTACTCCCCCCGACCCGGCACGATCGCCCACCGTACGATGCCCGATGATGTGCCCGCCGAGGTCAAGCAGGAGCGCCTGCACGCTGTCGAGGAGTTGGAGGCGCGCGTGTCGATGGAGATCAACCGCGGCTTTCTTGACACCGAACAGGAAGTGCTTGTCGAAAGCCGCCGCGAAGGCCGCTGGACCGGTCGTAACCGGCTCGGCAAGCTGATACACTTCGAAGGCGTCGCGGAACCGGGACAGCTCGTCACGGTGCGCATCGCACACGCGTCCGCCTGGTCATTGCAAGGAACAGCGCTCCCCGCAACGGTCCCTGCGTAGAGATGCTCTCAGTCGATAGTCTGGTATTGCCGTTACTGGCCGGCATCGGCGCGTTCGCGCTTGTCGGCTTGATCTGGAGCCTGACCGAAGGGTTCATCGAGGAACGCCGCAAGGATCAGCGATAAGTTCCGTGTCCGCACCTACACCAGTACCGCTCTCGCCGCTCGTGGCGGTCGTCGTCGTCATCCTCACTGTGGTCGATGATGATCTCGAGGTGCTGCTCGTCCGCCGCGGCGGCGAGCCCTTCCGCGACTACTGGGCGCTGCCCGGCGGCTTCCTTGCCGAAGGCGAAACGCTCGACCGCGCCGCCGCGCGCAAGCTGTTCGAGGAGTCCGGCGTCCGCGACGTCTACCTGGAGCAGCTCTACACGTTCGGCGAGCTGTCGCGCGGCGAAGGCGGCCAGCGCGGCGTCGCCGTCACCTACTTCGCGCTGGTGCAGCACGACCAGGCGCGGCTGCGCGAAAGCAGCGAGTGGCAGCCGGCCTGGCACGACGCGTACAAGCTGCCGCCGCTCGCCTTCGATAACCACCTCGTCGTGGACTACGCCGTGCGGCGCCTGCGCTCCAAGCTCGACTACACGAACGTGGCCTACAGCCTGCTGCCGCGCCAGTTCACGCTCAGCGAACTGCAGCAGGTCTACGAGGCCATCCTCGACCGCGAGCTGGACAAGCGGAACTTCCGCCGGCGCATGCTCTCGCTCGACATCATCAAGCCCGCCGGTGGCACGCGCATGGAAGGCGCCCACCGCCCCGCCCAGCTCTACACCTTCACCAGGCGCGAACCGGTCCAGGTGTAGAAGTGGCGGCTATGAGCGGGGGCGCCACCCCCGCGAATAGAGAGCGGCCGCCGCGCTCCGCGCGGACCTAACCCCCGGCCCCTTCCCTACGATGGAAGGGGAGAGCGCACCCGACCGTGAGTCCATTCTCAAGGCTCGGCGATCAGGAGCGGGAGCGGCTGAGGCCGAGCTGGCGCATGAAGGTCAGCGTGTCGTAGTACGCCGTCTCCTGCTTGATGCGGCCGTCCTCATCGAACGCGAAGTGGGCGATGATGGGCAGCTCGAGCTTGCGCCCCGTCGGCGGGATGCCGCGATAGTCGCCGTCGTGCGTGCCGGTGAGCGTCAGCTCGATCACGCACGCATCATCGCCGAACGTCCAGCGGTCGATGCGGCGCACGAGGCCCGGAAACCCATCCCACAGGTTGCGGTAGTTGTCGATGATCTCCTCTACGCCGACGAAGCGGCGGCCCGCCGGCACGTCCTCGAACACCGGGTCGCGGACGGCGTAGGTGGCGACCACGCGCTCGCGGTCGTGCACGTTCTCTGCATCGACGTGCTCCTGCAACACGCGCCGCATCGTCTCGTGTGAAAGCATCACTTCCTCTTCCGGTTGGCTACGCGCCGCTGGACAGCTCGTCGATGTTTGAGCGGATCTTCTCGATGGCGTCGCAGAGGTCGTCGATGTCGGCGGTGGTGCCGAGGAAGATCTCGTGCGGGAGCCAGATCATCTCCTTGCCGGCGGCCTTCTCGGCGACGGGGCAGTGGATGTCCGTGTAGTCGACCTCGATGGGTGCGTCGCGCCAGGCGAAGAGCGGGTTGCGGTAGACCGGCGTGTAGAAGGCGGCGTGGATGCGCATGCCCTCGGCGTGGAGCGCGCGGGCGAAGCGGTCGCGCGATGTGCCGCGCCATGCTGTCTCGTCGTAGCGGAGGATGACGCCGTAGCCGGAGCGCGTCGTCATGCGGTCATCGTGTGGCAGCGTGCTGACGCCTTCGAGCCCGACGACCCGCCGCTCAAAGTGCGCGATGTTGCGGTTGCGGGTCTCGATCTGCTCGGGCAGGCGCTCGAGCTGGGCGAGGAGGACGGCGGCCTGGAACTCGGTGATGCGGTAGTTCCAGCCGAGCATGGTGCCTTCGGCGGCGGTGCGATCGGCGGTCTTCACGCGGCCGCTGTTGACGTACGCGTGGCAGCGCTCCTCGAGCGCGTCGTCGCTGGTGATGATGATGCCGCCCTCGCCGCAGGTCATGAGCTTCGACGACTGGAAGCTGAAGGCGCCGAGGTCGCCGAGCGTTCCGGCGCCCTTGCCGCGCCAGAAGCCACCGTGCATGTGCGCGCAGTCCTCGATCACCTTGAGGTTGCGCGCGCGGGCGATCTCGGCGATGCGGTCCATGTCGGCCATGCGCGCGCCCAGGTGTACCGGGAGGATGACGCGTGTATCGGGCGTGATCAGGCGCTCGATTTGCTCGGCGTCCATGCACCAGGTCTCGGGGTCGACATCGACGAAGACGGGCTTGAAGCCCTGCACGAGCGCGGCGAACGGGGTCGCGTAGAACGTCAGCGCCGGCACAAGCACCTCGTCGCCGCGTTCGAGGCCGGCAGCCTTGAGGGAGACTTCGAGCGCGGTGGTGCCGCCGGTGGTGCAGATGCCGTACTTCGCGCCGTGGTAGGCCGCGAAGCGCTCCGCGAACTCGCCGGCCATGACGTTGGGCGAGGGGAAGCCGCCCCAGTTGCCGCTTTCGACGACGCGCTGCAGGTTACGCAGCTCGCGCTCGTCGTGCTGGGGCCAGTCGGGCCAGGGTGCGGTGCGAAGCGGCGCGCCGCCGCGGACGGCGAGATTCGGCATGGGGGTAGGGTAGAGGGACTAGGGACTAGGGACTAGGGACTGGGGACTGGGGACTGGGGACTGGGGACTGGGGGCGGCCTCTTCAGGCCGCGTAGTGCAGCTCCAGGGAGACGGCTCGGCCGGCTACCGAGGGGGACTACGCACACTGGTGTGTCTGGTTCATAATCAACGGTCACGCCCGCGCCCCTGAGAGGATCCCGCATGCCCCCGCCGCCCCGCCCATCTTTCCTGTTCGACACGTGGCCGCGGCGTGCGGCCCGGCACCCGTGGCGCGTCATCGGCGCGACCGTCGCCGTGCTGGCGGCACTGATCTTCCTTTCGTCCGCGTACGGCGGCCAGTATGAGGACGCGTTCAGCATCAATGGGACGGAGTCACAGGCGGCGGTCGACGTGCTGCAGGCGCGCTTCCCGCAGGCCGCGGGCGATACCACGACGGTCGTCGTGCACGCGCCCGGCGGCATCAACGATGCGGCCACGCGGGCGCGCGTCGATGCGCTGGTGGCGGATCTGCGGGCGCTGCCGGACGTTGCGGAGGTGACTTCGCCGTACGACGAGCAGTTCGCGATCTCGCCCGACGGGACGATCGCGAGGATCGACGTCGAGCACACGAAGAAGGCGCGCGACCTGCCGCGCTCGAGCATCACGGCGCTCACCGGCCTCCGAAAGCGCAGCGACGCGCCGCCGGAGTTCCAGGTGGAAGTGGGCGGACCGACGATCCAACGGCTGGAGCACGCCGCCGGGTTTGGCCGCACCGAGCTGATCGGCATCAGCGCCGCGATCATCGTACTGCTGGTGGCGTTCGGCTCCGTCGTCGCCATGGGGCTGCCGATCGTGACGGCGTTGCTGGCGCTCGGCATGGGAATGCTGCTCGTCAGCGTGGGAGCGCGCTTCGTGCCGGTGCCTTCGCAGACGTCCCAATTCGGCTCGATGATCGGGCTCGGCGTCGGCATCGATTACGCGCTGCTGATCGTGACGCGGTTCCGCGAGGGGCTGGCGCGCAAGCTCAGCATCGAGGACGCGATCGCGCAGGCGGCGGCGACGGCGGGGCGCTCCGTGCTGTTCGCCGGCGTGACAGTCGTGATCGCCATGCTGGGCCTGTGGGCGGTGGGCATCCAGTTCGTCGCGGCGCTGGGGACGGCAGCCGCGATCGTGGTGTCGCTGGCGGTGTTGATCGCGCTGGTCGTGATGCCGGCGATCCTGGGCCTGATCGGGCGTCGCATCGACCGCTGGCGTGTGCCGCTGCTGCCGACTGTGTCGTATGAAAGCGAGAGCGGGCTCGGGTACCGCTGGAGCCGCGTGATCCAGCGGGCGCCGGTGCCCGCGCTCGCCGTTTCGCTGGGGGTGCTGCTGACGCTGGCGGTGCCGCTGCTCAGCATCCAGATCGGCTCGTCGGACGCGGGCAACAACCCGGAGAAGTTCACGTCGCGGAGGGCGTACGACCTGCTGTCACACGGCTTCGGGCCGGGATTCAACGGCCCAATCCTGATCGCCCTGCGCATCGATGACGCGCGGGGTGCCGAGACTGTGGCAGCTCTGCCGGGCAGGCTGGCGCAGATGCCGGGGATCGTGAAGGTGACGGAGCCGCGGTTCAACGAGGACCGGAGCGCGGCGACGATGATGGTGATCCCGGCGACCGCGCCGCAGGAGCAGGCGACGGCCGACCTGGTGCACGACCTCCGCCGCATCACCGGGGAGGAGACGAAGGGCAGCGGGGCGACGGCGTTCGTGGGAGGGAACACGGCGTCGTTCATCGACATCGCTGACAAGATCATGGAGCGGCTGCCGTGGCTGTTCGCTTCCGTCATCGGCTTGAGCTTCCTGCTGTTGATGGCGGTGTTCCGCTCCGTGCTGGTGCCGCTGAAGGCGGCGGTGATGAACCTGCTGGCAATCGGCGCGGCGTACGGCGTGGTGGTCGCGGTGTTCCAGTGGGGGTGGTTTGCTGGCCCGCTCGGCGTCGCCAAGACGGGGCCGATCGAGTCCTTCCTGCCGATGTTCCTGTTCGCCGTGCTGTTCGGGCTGTCGATGGACTACGAGGTGTTCCTCGTCAGCCGCATCCGCGAGGAGTACCTGCGGACGCGCGATTCGACGCTGGCGGTGGCGCGCGGGCTGTCGGTGACGACGCGGCTGATCACGGCGGCGGCGGCGATCATGGTAGCGGTGTTCCTGAGCTTCGCCCTGGGCGACGAGCGCGTGATCAAGGAGTTCGGCATCGGCCTCGCCACCGCTATCTTCATCGATGCGACGATCGTGCGGCTGGTGCTGGTGCCGGCGCTGATGCAGCTCATGGGGGACGCGAACTGGTGGTTCCCGTCGTGGCTCGACCGGATCGTACCGCGGATCAGCGTCGACGGTCCGTCCGCGGCGTTGGAGCCGGTGCCGGTGGACGTGGTTCGCTAGTTCGTAGGTTGTAGTTGGTGGTGAGTAGTTTGTAGCTCGTAGGCGGGTGCAGGCACCCGGCTACGCCGCCCGCGACCACGCGCGCATGCCCTGAGTCCCCGGGCCAACCCTGTCGATACTTCTACGGGACGAACCCCCGAACGAAACAGCCTCCAGGAGATCGCGGTGGCGAAACTCACTGCCGGCACTGCCTTGCGACCGCGCTCGCTTGGCCTCGACCTGCGTTCCGTCGCGCGCGCGTGGCCTGCCGTGCGCGCTGCGGCGATTCCGGCGAGCATTGTGCTGCTCGCGCTGCTCCTGCGTGTCGTGCGACTGGAACTCAAGGCGTGGACGCCGGACACCTACGAGCAGATGAACGCGGCGCACAGGCTGGTCTCCGGGCAGTTCCCGATCTCCACCTTCTACCCGCCAGGCGTCGCCGTCACGCTCGCGCCAGCATTCGTTTTCTTCCCGCACACGCTCGTAACCCAGCAAGCGGTGATCATTGCTGCCTCGCTCGTGCTGGTCGTCGCGGTCTACCTCGGCACGCGCGGCGCAACGCGCGACCCGGTCGCGCCGGCGCTGGCCGCGCTTGGCGTGGCTATGATGCCCCAGTTTGTGTACTACTCCCGCGACGGCTTCTTCGACCTCATGAACGCGGCGTGGATCGTGTCAATGATCCTCATGGTGCCGTGGCTTCGCGGCCGCTCGACGGCGACGTTCGCCGCGTACGGCGTACTCCTCGCCGTCGCCCTCAATATCCGCGTGACGAACCCGGCGTTTCTGCCTGCGCTGATCATCTACTGGGCGGACGTCGGACGCCTGGGGTTCGCGCCACGCAGGATCTGGCGCGCAGCGTTCCGTCGCGAGTTGATCGTCGCCGCGACGGCGATGCTCGCCATGTACATCTTCCTCGCTTTCATCGTCGGTTCCAACGCCAAGGCCGCCGCGCACAGCGCGGGCACGCTCGAAGACGCGGCGAGCAACGCCGCCTTCTACGCCATCGTCGCGTTCGGAGGGGTGCTCGGCGCGCCGTTCATCACCGTGCTCGCGGCGCTCGGCGGCTCGTACCTCTGGCGCCACAATCGCACGTTGCTGTGGGTATGCGTCTACATGCTCACGATCGTTCCGCTGTCGTACGTCCCGTTGCCGTGGGCGAACAATCGGTACCTGCTTCCCTCGGTGACGTTCGCGCTGCTGCTCGCCGCCCACGCGCCCGCCGCCATCATCGAGATGACCGCGGGGCAACCATCGTTTACTCGCAATGCCTGGCGCGGGCTCATCGCGGGGTTGATGCTGCTGCTCGGCGTCACCTTCGCCACCACCGATGTGTTGATCATCCGAAACTGGCCGGCCGCCGCCGCCCGCTCCGACGAGGCCGCGTACCGCCAGCTCCGCCCCGTGATCGCTGCCCTGCCGGCGGACAGCCTCGTCGTCAGCGGCGGCACGCGCGGCGTGCGCGACAGCAACGGCCGCATCGAGTACCTGGACCTCATCGACTACTCGCTCGCCACCAACAACGGCCCGCAGCGCGTCGACGAGATCATGCGGCGCATCCAGGTCGCGCTTGGGCAGGGCCGGCCTGTGTACTACCTGTACACCAGCGTCGAAGGGGTCAACATTACGTTCGCGGCCTCGGGCCCGGGCTACCAGCCCTACTTCGACGCAACGCAGCAGCGCTTCCGCACCACCCAGGTCTTCGCTGCCAACCACAAGTTCTTCAAGCTTTTCCGGGTCGATGCTCCGCGTTAGGCGACGCAGGTGCTCCTGCACCCGTCTGTTATCCTGCACCCCAGGGAGGCCCGGCGATGACTGACTGGCGCGCCAAAGAGGCGAAATACTTCATGCGGCCCGGCAAGCGGATGGACCTCCTCGCGGTCCGTGGCGAAGGCACGCACATCTGGGACGAAGACGGGAAGCAGTACCTCGACTTCTTCGGCGGCCCTGCCACGATCAGCCTCGGCCACTCCCACCCCGTCATCGTCGACGCGCTCGTCGATCAGGCGCAGCGGCTGATTCACGTCTCCAACCAGTTCTACTCCATCCCACAGGTGCAGCTCGCCGAGCTGCTTATCGAGCATTCCTGCTTCGACCGCGTCTACTTCATGAACAGCGGCGCCGAGGCCAACGAGGGCGCGCTCAAGCTCGCGCGCAAGTGGGGCAAGGAGCACAAGCAGGGCGCCTACGAGATCATCTGCGCCCTCGACGCCTTCCACGGCCGCACGCTGCAGATGATCACGGCCGGCGGCACCGAGCGATACAAGGCGCCGTTCTCGCCGCTGCCTGAAGGCTTCGTCCACGTCCCGTTCAACGACGTCGACGCCGTCAAGCGCGCGACCAACGCCAACACCGTCGCCATCTTCCTGGAGCCCATCCAGGGCGAGGGCGGCATCAACGTGCCCGACGACGGCTACTTCAAGCAACTGCGCGCCTGGTGCGACGAGCAGAACATCCTGCTCATCCTCGATGAGGTGCAGACCGGCTGCGGCCGCCTCGGCACGCTCTTCGCGTACGAGCTCTTCGGCGTCGAGCCGGACATCATGACGCTTGGCAAGGGCATCGGCGGCGGCGTGCCGCTCTCGGCATTCCTGGCGAAGGAGCACGCGGCCGTCTTCACACCCGGCGACCACGGCAGCACCTACGGCGGCGAGCCGCTCACCACCCGCGTCGGCTACGAGGTCATGAAGTACATGATCGACAACGACCTGCCGGCCGACGTCGCACGCAAGGGCAAGAGCGTCGAGCGCCGGCTCAACTCGATGGCCGACCGATTCCCGAGCATCAGGGACGTTCGCGGCAAGGGGCTGATGTGGGCCGTCCAGTTCAGCAGCGACATCGGCGAGCGCCTGACCAACGACGCGCTCGCCGCCGGCCTGATCCTCAACAACGTGCGCCCGAACGCCGTCCGCATTGTCCCCCCGCTCACCGTCACCGACGAAGAGCTGGAGCAGGGCCTCGCGATCCTCGAGCACGTCATCGAACAGGACGCCGGCGGCGCAAAGTAGCCGCGCTGCCCTAACCCCTAACCGCCAACCTCTATACCCTGAACCGGGAGTGGATGGGTCCCGGTGGGTCTCGCGGTCTTCAACACCGTTGCGGGGCGGCCTGCGCCGTCCCGGGAGGGTTCGACTCCCTCGCACTCCCGCCACCAATTCTGAACCTACATCGGGCCTGATTCGCCCTTGTCCGGCCATCACGCCGGTCGATTTCTGGCGCCCGAATCCTCGGTTTGACAGCAACCGTGACAGCAACCCGGGCGCACGTTGATGGACGAATGCGGACTTACGGGCGGAGGATCGCCTCCATGGCGAGTGTCGCTTCGCGCTGCATCGTCGGCGTGACGTGGCTGTAGAGATCCATCGTCGTGCCTATCTTCGAGTGGCCAAGCAGCTCCGCGACGATCTTCGGATGCGTGCCCTGGCCGAGAAGGAGCGTCGCGGCAGAGTGGCGCAGATCGTGGAAGCGCATCGTCGGCAACCCGGCCCGCCGCAGCAACGGGTGGAAGGAGGCGCGTAGGAGGCGGGATGCGCCGATCGGCGCGCCGATCTCGTTCGTGAAGACAAGGTCGTCGCCCTGCCACGCGGCGCCGAGTTGAAGCCGCTCCTCCGCCTGACGTACGCGGTGCCGGCGGAGTGCGACCACCGCGGAGGCGGTGATCGACACGCGCCGCTGGGAGTGCTCCGTCTTCGTCGCCGCCACGGTGAGCTTGCCTTCCAGCCGCTGGAGCGAGCCGCGGACCTGCAGCGACGCGCCGTCGAGATCGACGTGGCGCCAGCGCAGCCCCAAGATCTCGCCCTGGCGCATGCCTGTGGTCAGCGCCAGCACGTAGAGCGCGTCCAGGCGATCGCCGGCGGCCGCGTCCAGTAGGAGGCGTGCCTGCGCCGGTGAAAGCGTAGCGATCTCAAAGTGCCGGTCGCGGGGCGGATCGACGAGGTCCGCCACGTTGCGCGCTACGAGGTTCCAGCGCACCGCTTGGTCGAGCGCCTTGTGCAGGACGGCGTGCAGGTGGTGGACACTCGTCGGCGAGAGGCCGCTGTCCAGCCGCTCGGCGTACAGGCGCTGCAGGTGCTGCGGTGTGAGTTTCGTCAGGCTGATCTTCCCGAGCGTTGGAAGGACGTGCAGCCGCACGTACTGCTCGTATCGCACCCACGTGTTCGATCGGAGCGACGGGCGCACGGCCTCCAACCAGCTCCGCAGGAACTGCGCCACAGTCTCCCGCTCGACAATCACCGGTAGGCCGTCGTCGCGCGCCTTCAGGGCGGCGTTGAGCTTGCGGCTGACCTCGACGCGTGTCTGACCGAGGAAGTGCTTGCGCTTTCCGGGAGCGATCGAGATGGATGCGCACCACCGCCCGTCTGCACGCTGATAGACAGAGCCTTCACCGTTCGCGCGCTTAGCCATATCAGGTTGTCCTCTTTCGCTTGTCCGCGTGAGCAGCCTTCTTCAGCGCTTTCGAACCTCTCTTTGGTCGAGCGGGTGTCGCACGCTGCCGTCGTTTCCGCATGTTGGCACTGCACGCGCTGGCCGCTCGCCATGGCGCGATCGGAGGGCAGTATCGTTGCCGCGGCTCCTCGACGACGAACGGTGCACCACAATACTCGCAATGGCGCACCAGTCCATTCGAGAGCGCCGCCGCCGCCATCCAATACACCGCTACCACTGGGCGCGAGAACACCAGCACTTGCTTGAACTCGCCCGAATCGAATCGGGACGATATCTGCGCGCCGGCGAGATTCGCATCGAACGTCGTTGAGATCACGTGCTCGATGACCTCCCGGTCAGAAGCGTCGCCACTGGGAGACACGTACATCTGGAACGCCTCCGGCGTTGCGAAGCCGAAGAACGGCACCGACGAACGCCCGCCGTGCACAACGGATCGCTGCGCCAGCCCGTCCACCATGCGCCGGATCGCTTCGGTGTCGTCCCGTCGCAAGAGGTCTTGAGCCGTGAGCGCGCGTTCGATCGTCTGGGCATGCGACGCGATCCAATCCGCGCCAACTCCGCGGTGTCGCCGCGCTGCCTCAGTAGGTTCGTTGTCCAGCGTCCCCCACGAGTTCGAGAACTCAAGGACATCGAGCGAGCCGCGCCCGACCTTCACCAGCGCGCCCAACACGCCGGGGCAGTCGAGCAAGTCGTAGGAAATATCCGTCGGCGCCCTACCCACGACCAGCGAGGTTGGTATCAGGCCGGCGTGACGTTCGTCGTACCCCGACGGCGTCACGACGCTGCCATCAACGACAGGCAATCGTCCCCGGATGTCACGCCATGTTTGCATGGTTGCCGACCTTCACGTGCGGACCACTAGCATCAGATATGAGCTGCAGCGTATCGTGGGTCCACGATATACCGCGAAGTTTGTGGAGTCAACAGGAGGATCCCAATGGACGAGAAGCGCCTCCTTCGCGTAGGCGAAGTGGCCCTACGGCTGGGACTGAGCCGAAGCCTCACATACGCTCTTATCATGTCGGGGCAGATCAGGTCGGTGACGATCAACTCCGCGCGGCGTGTGACGGTCGACGCCGTCGACGAATTCGTGCGCCAGCGCGAAGAGGCGGCTAACAGTCTGTCCGGCAGATGAAGTTCCACGTGGACTGCTCAGCAAGAAACGCTCAGGAGGAAAGAATGTCTGGGAAACCGCAGGTCGAACAGCCGAGGAGCAATCCGCAAGTCCTCACCGATGCAGAAATCGACCAACTGCTGCTGGCGGTTTTTGGTGGTCCTCATGGCGGGACCGACGAAGAAGCCGCAGTGCTGTTGGAGTGGGCGGAGCACGTGCGCATCGACGAAGCCCTCCTCGACCTTGCGCTGGAGGGCAAGGTCAGTATTTCGATAGACCCTGATCGCGTTCCAAGGTTCTTCCCTCGGAAGCCCGCGGTATTGCCTGAGGATAATCGCCGCGCGCGGCGAGCCGTAGCGAAGAGAGGCCGCCGGTGTTAACGGCGGCCAGCGGACACGTGACGAAAGATGGAGCCTCATGTCCACGATCACCTTAGACAACATCCCCGACCGCAAGCAAGCAGCCGTCGCGTACGCCCGCGCAGGCCTGCGTGTGATCGGTCTCTACGGCATCGCCGAGAACGGCCTGTGTTCATGCGGCAAGGTCTGCAAGTCGCCGGGCAAGCACCCGCGCAGCAAGGATCTTAGCCCGCACGGGGCCCGTGGGCCGTACGCCTCACCCGAGGTCATCGAGACGTGGGAGGGCATCTTCAACATCGGCATCGGGCTGGGCGTGTACGGCACCACGAACATCTACGTGTTCGACGTCGACGACTCGACGGTCGCGGCGGCACTGCAGAAGTCGGACATCGCCACAGAAACCGCATGCTCAACGACCGGGCGCGGCCTACACGTCTGGATAGGCAGCGACAAGAGCGTCGGCAACTTCAACCCGAAGCGCGCCGACACCGACAAGAAGATCGGTGAATTCCGGGGCGACGGCCTGTACGTCGTCGTGCCGCCGTCGCCGCACATCAGCGGCAAGAACTACGCCTGGCTCGGCGAGACGCCAGCCGGCAAACCGATGCCAAAGATCAAGAGGGTCGACGGGCCGGTGGAGTACATCCGCGACGTGCTCGCTGTCGTGGGCATCGAGCTAGCCACGGGGTGCGTCAGTCCGATCCCGGTCCCAGAGTCAGTGACGATCGCGGAGTGCGCGCTGCCGGACGCACTCGCCCGTTCAGCATGGGGGCCGATGGCCGACGTGCGGCACATTCTGCGCGGCGCATATGACGGCACCGGGATGGCGGATCGTTCCGGACAGCTCTGGTGGCTGGCGAAGACGATCCAGCGGGCAGCAATCTTGCACGGCGCGTTGATCACGATAGAGCAGCTCGCCGGCGTCTTGAAGCGGGCGGACGCCGTCTGTTATCGCTGCTACGTCGGGCGTGCCGACGCCGATCGGCAGTATTGGAACCTCGCCGTCAAGGCGTTGAGTAGCTAGGAGCACCAATTGGACAACGCGGTTCAGGACGACGACCGCCCCCCCGAGGACGAACTCTTCACGCGCATCGGAGATCTCGACGAAATGGTCGAAGAGATGTTCGGCGCCCCGCCCGATAACGGCCATGTGGCCGCGGCCGGCATCGACCCTCTCGGTGTCGTCCAGTACGACGATCTCAACGACTACGAGTGGGAGGAATCCGCGAAGGTCATGGCGCACCGTTGTTGGACATCGACGAGTGCCATACCAAAGTCACAGATAATCTGCGACTTCAATATCGAAGTGCCGGCGATCATCGAGCGGCCGAACGGCGAGCCCGTGTGGATCATCAGGTTGACCGGACGCAGTGGCATGGTCTACGAGAACCCGCTGACCGCCGCCGACCGCAAGAACACTCAGTCGGCTGTGGCGTGGCTCAACAACATCAGCCCCTCGCTTCAGATCACGGTCGGGAAGGAGCCTCACCTCCTTGCCGCCATCAAGAGGTTCTCGGTCAAGGCCCAGATCATCGTCTCGCCGGAGACGGCAGGCTGGCACATGTCGTCGGCCTACGGGCCCGTCTTCGTCATGCCGGGCATGCCGTTCGGCATCGGCAGGGACGGCCGCGTCGACGAGGGACGCCTCGACCAACGTTACCTCGGAAGGAACGCCGATGTCTTCGACCACCGGCTCGTCCACTACGGCAAGCATGTCCGCGTGGCCGACGATGACGCTGGCAGAGAGGTCGCGTTTGCGGCGTTTGCCCGCTTGACGGCCTGTGCGCCCCCCAACGTCGCCGTGTTGGCGGCGCTGGCGATACTCGGTGCGCCGCTCAGGTCGCACGGCCTGGCCACGGACACGCCCATCGTAGAGTTCGTCGGTCTCACCGGCTCACGCAAGACCAGCTATCTCAACACATGGGTGTCGATTTTCGGTGACTTCGCCGAGTACGGTGCGCGCGGGAAGACCATCGCGACCTGGGCGCGGTCGTCGGAGGCGTTCTTCGGCCGGCTACTCGAACTGGTGGGCGACCTGCCGCTGATGCTCGATGACTACAAGGTCTCGACAGCGAAGCAGGGGATCGCCGAGATCATCACGCAGACCTATGTCGACAACGCCGGGGCCGGCAAGAACACGCGAGAGAGTCACCTGCGCGCTGACAAGAAATACCGTGCGATGCTCATCACCTCCGGCGAGCAGTCATTCGCCAGAGAGCCGTCCGCCATCTCGCGCGTGTGGTCGATCCCGCTCAACGAGGGCACGATCGACAACAACAAGCTTCTCGTTGCGCAGATGGACGCCGGGGCTGGACGGACGCAGGTCTTCGGTGGTGAGTACCTCAAATGGCTCGCCGGGCAGTCCGCCATTCTGGAGGGAGATTTTGTCGCAAGGGCGAAGCATCGCTGGACGAAGAAGCTCCGCCAGCTCATGCAGTATCCGAACCCGCATGCGGGGGTCGTCGCGACGACCGCAACCCTCCTGTCCGTGGCCGATGTCCTGCTCGCGCACGTGCGCGACGTTTACCCGGCGCACGCGGATGAGATCAAGGGCTGGCTGAACGCCGGCCTTGGACGGATCGGGGCGATCGCTGACCGGCGCGCTGAGGAGGTCGGTGGGCGATCGCCGGCGCGCGTGTTCTTCGAGCAGTTTCAGGCCGTGACGCGGCAGGACAAGACCTGCTTCACGGAGCATGTCGACCCCGATAACGCCGACTTGAACCTCCGATTCTACCCGGACGCGAACGTCACGCCTAAGCAGCAGTGCATTGCGCGGCATCGCGAGGTGCCGGCTGGGGGAGACGAACTGGACATCTTCTTTACGGAGGAAACCAGTTTCGAATGGTTCAGGCGCCGGCATCGCGGTGAGCAGCTCCCCTTTGACTGGCGAACCCTCTCCGCCGACATGATCGCCAACCACGGCGGCCGGGCTCGTCGGGACCGCGTGAGTCCTCGGGGCGGGATGGTCAAGAGAAGCAAGCTGAACCCCGACCGGGGTGTGTACGTGCGACTGTCCGCTATCGAGGCGGCGTTGAGCAGTTAGTCGGATCTGTGCCAGCGCTTGCCGGCACAGAGTGGAAGCGGCCGTCGATGAGTGAAGGATGGTCGATCAGATCGTCAGACCGATCGGCCGGGGGCCATGTGAATCATGCGGTTGCGCGGCACAGGAGGCACGGTTTAGGAGGGGCGCGGCACAGGGACAGATGATGGAATTCGTATTCAGTTTCGATGATCTGTGCCACCTGTGCCATGTGTGCCATCGATATTCAGGATCATGGTGATTCAATTGGATCCGGTCGTTTCCCGAGCGATCACGGAAAGGGGGTTCTGCCACGTAGACACGGCACACGTCCCGGTCTCGCCGCCGTCCTGAGAACGGAGGGCGTCGTGAGTTTCACCACAGGTCAATCATGGAAGACCTAACCGTCCGGAGAGCCGGACGGGGGTCGGCTTCATCAAGGAGGACAGAATGCAAACGTTCCTGGTAAGCGCTGTCGAGTTCCGTTCGACGCTGCACGACGTTCCGCCAGATCCCGAAGAGCCCGATTGGGCGGTGCTAGGAGGCTTGTGTCCGTGCAGCCCCGACGTGCCCCATGTGCGACACGTGGACAAGCGTGGCGGCTGCGACTGCCCCGGCCCCTGGCCGCGCGGGATCTGGTGGGATCCGTCGCACACGATCGTGGTTGATGTTCACCACAGCGAATGCCAGAAAGCAGGGCTCAGGCCAGTCCGATTCGAACCGAATGCCTCGAGCAATACGATCGGCCCGCTTCGATTCTACAACCCCGCGTTCGAGCGGGTGGAGGTGGTCGATGCCATTCCGCGGGGCACGCACTGACCTGCCCCCGATCTTTGGTCCACTCATTATGAGAGTCCGACCGGGTCTTTCCGCGCTGTGATGCTGCGCCGAAACTCCTCCGGCGTCAGGTTCCCGAGCGAGCTGTGCGGGCGCTCGC
>Ga0080064_1000474_pt1 | contig 105420 bp, 99 predicted proteins | sample Subgrocontami54m_FD_69260 | JGI IMG/M metagenome (GOLD analysis project Ga0080064, IMG submission 69260) | Subsurface groundwater microbial communities from S. Glens Falls, New York, USA - GMW46 contaminated, 5.4 m (SPADES assembly) (version 2) ...
GCGCACGAACGATGGTCACGTACAGCCCCCGCGTCCCAAAGGCGGGGTTCGGGACATAGATGACGTGGTGGGCGGCCGGGTCGAGCTGGCTGGTGGCTGCACGAACGGCGACGGTCTTGCCCACCCCCACCTCACCGGTGAGCACCCCGAGCTGCGCTTCGGCGATGGTGAAGCGAATGCGGGCGATCGCCTCCTGGAGACTGGACCGCTCGCATAACTGGTTGGCCGGGATCGCCTTGGAGAATGGCGTGTGGGTGAAACCGAAGTGGCTCACCCAGGGCGCGCGGATCATGACTGCACCTCCGCAGGTGACCCATCCTCGTATGTTGAAGAGTCGGGCAGATCGCGGAAGGCGATTTCGCCGAGGGTTTGCTCCTCATGGGCGGCGAGCACCAGACCGAGATAGTCCACTCCGGTAGGCGGCGGCGCACTTGGCGGCGGAGCTGGCGGGATCTGGCGATGGACGTGGCGCCCGATCACAAATGGGACCGCCCCGCCGAAGTGGCGGCCTTCGAAGTAGACGTCCAGGTGGGTCAGATCGTCCGGGTCGAAGCGCAGCTCCACGCGACGGTCCACCAGGGCCGGGTCCACCGCGTAGCGCTGCCCGGCCAGTGAGACTGAGGCGGTACGGCTCACCCGCCGCAGGACCGCGGAGCGGAATGCGTCTCGCAGGAGCGAGGGCTCCACGCCTCGTGGCATCCCCTGGCTCAGGAACCGTAGGACCGGCACCTGGCCGGTCTCGGCATGCTCGCGGGTGTTGCAGACCTGCTCGGCCCAGGCCAGAAAGCGATCATTCAGCTCCGTGAAGCTGGCGATGCCCTGAGCCTCCGCCTCGAGGAGGAAGCGCTCGCGGATGAAGCGGTTGAGCCGTTCCTGCTTGCCTCGTCCCTGGGGTGAGTACGGTCGGCTGTGAATCAGCCGGATCCCGAGCACCGCGCAGGTGCGCTCGATGGCCGCATTGGCATAAGGGGCGCCGTTGTCCAAATACAGCCGGTCTGGGAGACCACGCCGCTGGATCGCGGCGCGCAGCACTTCCTGGCCGGCGCGAGCGGTCTGCTCGGGGAACCAGCGACCGTGGAGCAAGAGGCGAGAATGGTCGTCCACCAGGAGAAAGAGATAGGCACGCTGGCTGCCAGCTCCCCTCGGGCTGGGCACGAACGGTCCCACCAGGACATCACCGATCCAGAGCTCGTTGGGCCGGTCGGCCTCGAAGCGACCATAGACCTTGGATGCACCGGCCAGAACCGCGCGCTGGAGGCCACGACGCTGAAGATGCTCGCGGATGGTGCGCTGGGCCACGCGAACACCATGGCGCGCCAACAGAATGGCGCTGATCTGGGCCGCAGACCGGGCCGGGAGCTCGTGGCGGAGGCGGGCCGCTTCCTCCAAGAGCTCCGGATAGCGGCGCACCACCCCGATGTCCGCCCGGGGCTGGGGCTTCAGTCCTTCCAACCCCTGGTCGCGATAGGCGCGCACCCAGCGGTCCAGGGTGCCTCGGGAATAGACGCGCGAGCTGCCATCCGGCTGCATGTAGCTCTGCCTGGCTAACTGACGGACCAGCGTGCCGCGTTCGGCTGGGCTGAGGCGAGGATTCGTGGCATCGGCAACGACACGGTAGCGGAACAGCGCGATGGCTTCGGCGGGATCGGTGCTCATGGGCGCCTCCTTTAAGAGAGATGCCGTCATCGAACCCGCTCAGGGCCCGCCCGGTAAGGGCGGGCTCGTGTGGGCCGCCAGCGCCAGCCCGCCGCTCACGAGGCTCCAAAACGCCCACTGGTCCGGGGTGGGTGTCCCAAGCCGCTGCCGAGCTCGCTGCCAGGCACTCGCCAGCGCCTCCAAGACGGCTGCAGCCCCGTCGGTGCCGAGGTCCACTGGCGCCGGGTCGAGGCTCGTGGCCACCGCCAGCACCGATGCCACCAGCGCGGACCCATTGCTTTTCACTCGCCGCCACCAGTCCCGGACGGTGGTATGGGGAAGCTCTAAGCCCTGCGCAATGGGCCGTCCGCCGTTCCCCGCCGCTGCCTGCTCCAAGGCGGACCCGATGACCGTGTCCGCGTCGAGCCGACGTGCGAAAAGGAAGGATGGCAAGAGCGCCTGAGTGCGCCGACACCGCGCGCACCAGCCTCGCCGAATCCAGATGCGCTGCGCGGGCTGGCGCTCGCAGCGTACCCAGCGCCAGTACCCACCCCAGCCTCTCAGCTGGCCACGACAGCCGGGACATACCACGCGCGGCACGACGATCTCCCGCCCAGCCGCAGCGTAGGTGGACGGCGTGAGGGGGCAGGCCCATATGATTGCCATAGGGTGTGGTGTTCACCCTGCACAGACCCTCCCGGCCGGTTCAGGGCTGGGAGGGTCGCCTTATTTCTTATCCACTTCCCTGATTGTGCCAGCCCAGGCCCGACTCACTGGCCAACCTCTCAGCCCGGACTGCACTCTATACAGATCGCTCGCCGATGATGACATTATCAATGAACGTTGCCGAAATCCCGCCGCTCATCTTCATCCAATGCCGCCGCTAACAGGTGGAGGCGACTGAGCAGCTGAGCGAGTCCTACCACGACACATTCCAAGTCGGGTTGCTCGACGGGCCACGAAGAGGGAAGCGCACCGAGCCACCAGTCGACTTGCATGAGGTGCGCAAGGCAGCGGAGGGCCGGGCGGCCGGGCTCGCCCAGGAGATCATCACTCTGGCGCAGGCCGAGGCGCTGGAGCTGGTCGGCGAGCGAGACCGCGGACTGGATCTGGTGGAGGAGCGGCTGCTGTGACCAGGACGGATGACAGGCGGCTGGACAAGATCGAGCAGGCACTCTCCCCTAGGGAGGCGTTCCTGCTCTGGATGGCGGAAGCCCACGAGCATGAGAGCTTCGCCGCCTACGTCATGTCGCTAAAGGGCAAACCCAGCGCGATGCATCCGATCCAACGACTCCCCAAGCAGGTCGAGCAGGGCGTGCGTGACGCTCAGAAGGGACAGAAGGCGGACAGGGTCGAGCAGCTTGTGAACCAGAGTGTGCGCGAAGTCTGCTTCTACTACGAGTTGCACGAAGCCGTCACCGGCAGGTTCGCCCTGGAATGGCGTGCGCTGTCGTTCCAGCTGATGCTGGCCCTGGAGCAAGCGATGCGACTCACGGAGAAGGAGGAGCCCAGCCAGCAGCAGCTGGACCAGACCCGCCAGTGGGTGGTGAATGGGTTCTGCGAGCTGTTGATGTGGCAGCGCGCAGCGAAGCAGTTGAGCGAGCGCTATACCGGCGGGGTCAGCCTGCTCTTTCCCCAACAGGAGGAGGGCCTCCGAGAGTCCATCAAATCGGCAGACTGGCTCGTCGCCCTCTTCAACGACCACATCGACTGGCTGAAGTATCTCCAGGAGCCCGCGCGGACCAAGAAACCCGGACGGGCGAAGAAAACGACCCAGACCCTGCTGTCGCTGGAGCCCCTGGATCTGGAAGCACTGACGGCGGGGGCCGAGCGGGAGGCAGCAGTGATGGCCCTGCAGATGGTGAACCTGGCCAAGGGGGAGGCCGCGATCTACGTCCACGAGCCGCAACTTGCAGCGGAATTCATGGACCGGGTGTGGCTGGGATTGACCTCGTGAATCGCGTCGCAGATCAGCGGCCTCATGGACCATTCACCATTCACCTGTTCGCGACCCCTGGCAACCTGGCCTGCACCGGCCCGAGCTCACAATGTGATGCCGGAGATGCTCTGCTGAGGAGCATGACCAGGCCGACAGAGAATGAGGGAGTGTCAAGCATGGAACCACAGCGACCGACCATCGTAGGTATCTTTCCGGACCGGGGATCCGCAGACGATGCGATCGATGAGCTGCGTAAGCTCGGGTTTGGCGACGACCAGATCGGTTTTGCTGTGCGGGGCGGAACCGCCACGGCTACAGACAACCAGGCCGGGGAAGGTGCTGGCGCCGGGATGCTTGCGGGCGCGGGAGTCGGGGGCGCCGCTGCGGTGGCCTCTCTGTTCATCCCCGGTATCGGGCCGATTATGGCGGCTGGAATCCTCACGACCATGGTAGGCGGCATGGCCGCCGGTGCTGCCGTCGGTGGAATCATCGGCACCCTTACCGGCCTGGGAATTCCCGAAGACGAGGCCCACTACTACGAGAGTGAATTTAGTGAAGGACGGGTGCTCGTGACCGTCCGACCACAAGGCAGGCAGGCGGAGGTCTTGGATATCATGGTCCGCCACGGCGCCCGCAGCATTCAAGACAAGGCAGCTTAGCGCTGGTCTGACCATAACCCAGCGTTTCTCCGTTTCAGGCGAAGGAGAGCGGGTTTAAGAGAAGGGTGGACCGGCGCGCCGTCCGCCCTTCTCTTGCTTATCCAGCAGCACGCACAGCCGCCGGTCCACGTGTGAAGGGCAGAGGCGCTCACGATGATCGGTGACTGGCGGCAGGGGCTGGCACAGGTGGCCCCCGCACGTGTGGCCGGAGGCCGCGCTCTTAAGCCGTTCCGATCGACGGTCGAAGGGTAAGCTCCGTCATGAGGGAAGCTTCATGACAGCCCCCATTCGAGCTCTGTAGGGTGTGGACAGCGTTCCAGCCCATGGGTGCTCAAACTCCGGCGATCCCAACACCAGCGGTGACGGAACCAGCCACTGGGCGGCCGGCTGCGAACTCGTGGTAAGCCATTTGCGGCCTCAGAAGCCGACGCCTGAGGAGAGAGGCCCCAGAACGGGCCTCACGTGAGAGGAAGTAAGACGATGGACGATGTAACGATTACCCCTACCGACAACGGCCCGAGCATTGTGCGAGGCACCTTCCGTCTGGTAGATGTGGACGGCAACGATATTCCGTTCAAAGGACCGACGGCCGCACTCTGTCGCTGCGGTGCGTCCGAGAACAAGCCATTCTGTGATGGAACCCACGTGAAGATCGGTTTCCTGTCCTCGGTCCGGGGGTCGAAGCAACCAGCGGCCCAGCGAATCGTCAATGGATGAATGGCAGGTGCCGCCGACCAATATTGGGCACGACAAGGGGCTATCCCGAGCACGGGGAGGTTGCGATGATCAATCCGGAGCATGAGTTCTCAAGCCATCAAGGGACGACGACCGGGAGCGATGAACGGCCTGCTCAGCTGTTGGCAGGCGCTGTGTTGCGCTTCGACCTCCCGGCAGAATTGGAGGTGTTGCAGGCGGAACCAACCTGGGAACTCAGCGACCGCAATGCGATCACCCTCGTTAAAGAGGGCGACCTGCGGCTCACTCTGACGCGGCTGAAGCGTGGGGCCCGGATGGACGAGCACCGCACGGATGGTTTCAGCTGCTTGCAGGTGCTGGAGGGAGTCGTGCAGGTCGTCGTCGACGGCGGCGCCAATGAGCTGGGCATTGGTGAGATCGTCGTCATGGGACGGGGTGTGCCCCATGACGTGACCGCCCTGGAGGATGCCGCATTCCTCTTGACCATCGCCTTGCCCGGTGCAGCTCCTACGGCCTGAGATCCTGCCGCTGCAGGAAGCAGATGCGGTCGACGTACCCGTAGTAAATTCGTGCCCTCCGCCCAGGAGTCCTCCACGAACATGGGTGGGGCATTCTCCCCGGAAGCCCTCGAAGCGCGGGCAATCAGACCGCCCACGATGACGCGGTCGTGATGGCCCGGGACGCGGAACACAACATGCCTCCGTGAGTTCCTCGACGCGCGTTACTCGTGCACGATATGGGGCATCCAGGGGGAGGAAGGCGACGAGAGCGAGAACTCGTGAGTGTCGCAGCCGTTGGCTCCTATGGAAAGCTCGAGGACGGGTGGCGACTGATCGGCTTCCACCGGGGCACCATTGTAGATCTGACAGAATACCGGGTCGCCTCGCGTGAGAGCCTCGATTGCTACTGGTCCTATCGGCAGTCGCACCGGCACGGTGCTGCCAGGAGGAACCCTCCGCCAAGGGATGAATCCTGGTGCATAGTCGCCCACGAACCAGTCGCGGATTCGAGGTTGGCCATCCTGGGTCTGGATATCCCAGATCCGCACTTCGAGCGCTAACTCGGTGCCATTCGAGATGACCGCGCTCGTGCTCGGGCAATCGTCTCCTACGGCGGCAGTGATCTCGACGGGTGCCGCGAGCTGCGGGCGCCAGGGAGATGTTGGGTAGACGAAGTCGTGGGTGCGGCAATACACCCGCACGCTCGCCCGGCGCGCCTCCACGGCCACTCCGTCCCTCGGCTGCGGGATATGTACGCGCGCAGTCTGACCGGTGGCAAGGTCCAGGGTCTGCACACCTCGGGCGCCGGCCGGGGGCTGGAGCTGCGCCTCGGAGAACCGTCCAAAGAGAGTGCCCCAAACCATGACCTGGACCGGTCCATCTGTCGCGTTCCGGACTTCGACGTCGGTGCTTTCGATGCGGTCGCAACCAGCGAGCCACAAGATCGTGCCGGCGATCATGACCACCCATTGGATACCTCGCCATCTGCGACGGCCCATCATTCTCCCCTGAGGCACCAGCTTGGCTACACCATTTTGCCATCGTGTGTTCGGTGAGGCCGACCATGTCGTGATCCGGCGTAGCAGGCACGCTCGGCGGTTGTGTGTTACGCCTGGTTCACGAGATGCCTGATGTGCATGTAATGGTCATCGAGGTGGAGGCCGCATGATTCTAGGAAAGAAAGAATGCCATCTAGATCGCCTTTCATCCCCACCACAATCCCCTTTAGCTGCTGATTCACACGGGCTTGGGACACGGGGTCAGCCATTAGAGCGAGTTGCGGGTAAACCTGTGCCCAAACTTCGTAGTGGTTCTGCATCGACTTCTCGAGCACGGTGATATGCTGGAGTTGGGCTTCGGGCAGCTTTGCTAGATCTTGCGCCGTGATCGTCTGAATGACTTGACCGTAGCTTTTAGAGACAATTTCGGTCCCAGTGCCTTGAACCTGCATCCTATGTTCTTTAGGGACAGATGGCTCGGATCTGTTGGTGAGAACGCGCTCGACTTGGTCGGCTATTTTGTCGAACAGTCCGACGGCAGACGCGGCCGCAGCTATAGCAGCAGAAATCGTAGTGAGGTCCACCATGCGCTCTCCCCGTTGGCTGACTAGGCTCGTCTCGCAGGGTGCCTCGGCCCTCCGCAGACCCGTCGCTCAGTGTACCCGCCCGGTCGGGCTCGCGCATGGAACTGCTAGCACCACCGATGGAGGTTGCCCTTGCGCGTCCGGTTGCCATACCAGGCACGACGGCGGAATCGCGAAGCCCACTAGTACAGGTCCTGCCTCGCACTATTAGCGTGAGCTCTCGAGGCCAACAAACGGCTCCGCCGAATTCGCTCGCGGGTCTTTGACGTCCCTTTGAATCCCCCATCTGATTTCCACGCGAGGTAGTATGACTTGCCAGCGACTGGCCGTTTTCAGGAGGGAGGCAAGATGTTGCCGGATATCCCAGACCATGTAGGAGAAGTATTGTGGGAAGGACCCCTGGAGGCGGATCCTGCTGGCGCGGAAGGGCGCTCTCGGTCAACCCAGGCGACACATGCGGCGTCGCGTGATTTGCCTGTGGTTAGTATTGGCATGCCCCAAGTCTGGCGCTTGCTCGACCTATACGTTCCTCATCCTGTTCCCGCCACATTGCAAACGCGCCTAGTTGAGTCGGACTATTATCTGGTGCGGCTTGCCTGCTCGTTCCGGCCCAATCGGGACGATGTTCTAATAGATTGGGCACGATTCTCCATTCGGCTCCTGTCGGATCGCCGGGGCCGACAGCCGGTGGCGGTCGACCTCCATCCTCTGCTCGTTACTCAGGAAGTGCAAAAAAACGTAAAGATCGCTCTGAAGCCAAGTCTCAAGTTCGAGACGATTGAAGCTAGCCTAGGCACGCTAGAGATCGGCTTCGAATACCCCCAGCTGGAGCCATTGATAAGCGCCAACGGCGCTGGTGAATCTACCCCAAGTTGGGACTACGAGCCTGCGCGGGGGTTTCGCCTACAAGGAAGTAAGTGGATGCATCTGCTCGTTCAGACACCTAAGGGCATGTCAACTGGTCGCGCTATCCTAAGCCTAACTGCAGATTTGACATCTAGGGGAGTACGCATTCCGGTAGTGGCCATTCGCGATCGGAAAGAGGCGACGCGCCGACTGGCGGTTCATCTCTGGGGGCGCGGCCGTCGCCTGACAGGACCTTCTGCCGGGCAGGTGCCATGACAACATGAGTAGGTCGCAAAAGCGATCCTGCCAATAGCCCAACTTTGTGAGGCGACGCCTGTGCAAGTTTCCGACACCTCTTTAACAGCGCTTCGCGATAGCCTCCTACAGCAATCACAGAAGCAGCTAGCTATAGCCAGCACGGATGTCCCGACGCTCGTCGCGAGAGGGCATGATGACCGGATGCAATATCGAGCGACTGGTAATATGGCAAGCTTGCTTCGGGCCGTCGCTACCCTGGAAGCGGCCTTGGTGGCCGCCGGTGATTCGTCAGAATCACATGCTAGCGCGTTAGAAGAACTCGGTTGCGCCTATCGCGACGAGCACCGAAGGGACGGGAGCAGCGCTCCACTAGAGCGATCAATCGACCTACTCGAACAAGCTGTAGCGCTCACCCCCGAGGGTACGCCTGAACTGTCTCGTCGGCTTTCGATGCTCGGTCGTGCCCTGCGAGATCGCTATGACTGCGACGGCAAGGCGTCTGACCTCAAAAGAGCATTGATACTGTGCCGCCGAGCAGTCCGTCAATGCTCGGCATTCCCTGAGACGCTGCCGCTATGTCAGGCGAATCTGGGTCTCTCGTTGGAGGACGAGTTCGCCCGGCGCGGCGGGCTTCCAGTATTGGAGCAGGCGATTAGTTTGCATTCGACAGCGGTGGCAGGTAGTTCGCCGACCGCGCCGGATTTCCCATTCTTTCTCAATAACCTCGGCCGCGTGCTGGAAACGCGATACGCGATCCTTGGACAGTCCGAGGATCTGGAACGATCGATCGCCGCCCATGAGCGTGCGGTGCTCACGACCCCGTCCGGCGCGCCCGATTTGCCCATCCATATCGGGAACCTAGGATTGGGACTCCTCGACCGATATGCTCGCTCTGGGGATTCGAAGGACCAACAGCGCGCTATCGAGCTCCTCGAACACTCCCTCGCACTTAGCCCACTTGGATCACGCTATCGTTCGGGCGCGTTAAACAGTCTGTCTGTCGCACTCACGGAGCGCTTAAGCCGCTGGAAACGGGCAACCGATCCTGAGGCGACAGCGGGATCGCACACAATCGATGGGGCGGGTCATCTTGCCGACTTGAACAGGATCACCGAGCTACTAGAGGAGGCGTTGTCTACAGCGCCTAAGAGGTCCCCGGACAGGACAGTGGTTATGAACAATCTCGCGGTCCAGCTGGCAGACCGTTCCGGGTTCCTCGGATCCGAGCCAGAGTTGGACCGGGCTATCAGGTTGCACGAACAGCTACTCGTGGTGACACCAGAGGCTTCCCCATACCGCGCTGGCCGTCTCAACAATCTGGCCACGGCGCTGCGGTCACGGTATAGGCGCTCTGGAGATGTCGTCGACCTAGAACGCGCCATAACCTTGCTTCGCGCAGCAGTACAACGCACTCCTGTGGAAGCCCCAGACCATCCGATGTTTCTCTCTAACTTGGGTGATGCGTTTGATGATCGCTACCTAAGGACAAACGACGCCAGCGATCTTGATCAGGCGCTCTCTCTCGCCTGTGAGGCTGAACGGCTTACGTCTATAGATTCCCCAACCCTGCACAGTCGGCTGAACTCGGTCGGCCATGCAATCATGCGACGATTTAGGGATACCGGGGAAACCCGAGACCTTGATATGGCCTATGAAGTGCAACAGCTGGTGGAGGAGCTTACTCCCCCGAGTTCGGCTGCGCGAGGCGACGCCCTCATTTATATGATCGACGTGCTGGAAGCGCGATTTCGACGAGACGGGGTGCGAGAAGATATTGACCGTGCGATCCGTCTGTGTGAGGAGGTGCTCCGTTTACGGCAGCAGGTTGCGTTTCATCATGACGGTGCACTAGTCCAATTCGCCGCCCTGTATCGTCTCAGGCAAGATCCGGGCGACCTCGATCGCGCGCTCTCACTCCAGCAGCAAGCAGTGCGACTGACTCCGCGCGGTTCCCCACGTTTGCCGAATCGCCTTGACAGCCTGGGCAGTGACTATTTGCATCGGCATGCCACAACAGCCAGGCTCTACGATTTAACCCAGGCTCTCAAAGCGTTGGACAAAGCTGAAAGAGTGCTCAGGACATCGTTCAGTGCCGCTCCAGTGGCCTATAAGCTGGCACAGCAGGATGATATTGTCGGCATCTACGTTAGGCTGGTCTCGGTGCTTTGCGACATTGCACGGGCGCCGGTCGGTTCTGCACGACGGGTGGCGGCGCTGCAACGAGCCTTGGAAGTTGTCGAGAGCAGTAAGTCACGCGTCCTGACGGAGATTGTCGGCAGGGAGGTTATCCCTGCGCCCGCCGGGATCGTCCCCGCGCAGTTAGCCCGAGAACGGGATCTACTTTCGAGTCTGAGCGCGATTGACAAAGCTGAACTCGCTGATCGAGGTAGTGTGCCGTCGGTGGCAGACGATGCCTTGTTTGTGCGAGCGAAGCAACGCCACCAGGCTCGACGACAACTGAGGCGGGTCTGGAACACCATGGTTCGCCAAACCGCTGATGCAACAGACTATGTAGCGCTCCGCCGTGGGGACACGCCAACGTGGGCAGACATGCGTTCGCTCGCCGCGAGCCTTGGGAGTGACACTGCCCTATTGTCGATGTTCACAACGTGGACCAGTACCTTGGCGTTCATCGTCCGCGTGGATGCCGATTATCCAATCTTGGTGAAAAGCGAGTTCAGTGGGGACGATTGGATAGAGGCGCGGAGAAGACTAAAACGCGAGGTCGAACCCCGCTCCGACGCGGTCGCCACGACGTGGGATCGGACGTTCCGATCGTTCCTTGACCAAGTAGGACCGCACCTCGATGGTATTCATCGGATCATCATCAGTCCTGAGCGGACCGGACACCGAATACCTTGGGCGGCGGCCCTACAGCGGGCGGGCCTGACCGGTCCAACAGGACGACCATTGGCTGTCAGTGTTGTTCCTACGCTAGGGATCCTGAACTATCGACTTCTGGCCAATTCGTCCGAACGGAGCGGGAGTCTAATAGTCGGCAATCCGGAAGGGGATCTCAAACATGCTGAGCGGGAAGCACGCATGCTGGCCCCGTTGCTTGGTAGCAAGGCCTTGATTGGGGAACATGCCACCAAGAAGGCGGTACTGAGCGGCCTGGCGACGGCTCGGATAGCGCATTTGGCCGGTCATGCATACTATTCGCACGGCGATCCGCTGGAATCCGGGATCCGCCTAGCGGACGGAGTGTTGACGGCGCGCGAAGTCTTGGTCCACCACGCGGCGCTCGACTTGGTAGTGTTGGCAGCGTGCCAAAGCGGCATGACGGCGAGCTTGGCAGGAGAAGAAGTGTTCGGACTAGCCGAGGCATTTCTCTGCGCAGGAACCCGAGCTGTCGTCGTCAGCCTCTGGGATGTCGATGATCCGGCCAGTGCCGCGTTTATGCGTGCCTTCTACGGGAGTTGGCAGTCAGGCAAGATGGTGGCAGAAGCACTCGCTAAAGCTATGGAACGTCTCCAGAGCGATATGCACTGGCGCAGGATGCGGTTCTGGGGCGGATTTATGGTTTTGGGGGACGGCAACCAAATCAGACTACAATAGCCGAACGAGCAACTCGTCACGGTCTAAGCCCTTCCTTCGATATGCGGAGGATCGCCTGGCATGGTTTGAGCTCCGCGTACAGTTTGTCCCTGGCGATGCACGCCGCCCTTAAAAAAGTGGTGGACTCGTCCGACCGTAGTGCAAGTGTTGGCGCGTGGGAGCAGCCGTAAAATCTTGTCGCATCAAGTGTCTATGCGGGCTTCTTCTGTTTCCGACGATAAGTCTCATGTGTTGAACAGGCGACACGATCTCGCCATCGTAAGCGGTCAACGATTAGATGACGATGGGACTACGTGCCATCCTCATCCGCCGATTGCTCTTCGATCTGTTCCGGAATCAACCAATCACTGTCGGGTCTACAAACCAATCTTGCATTTTTGTAGGCCCAGTCTAGCGGAAGCACCGTGTGGCCCAGATAGCTGCCCGACGGGGTTTTCTCGACGGCGAGTGCCAAATCGACATGATCATCGGAGAGTAAGCAAAGCGGCAAAAGGAGCTGCAAATGTTTCACACGTGGGTAGTACGTTGGAATAGCTGTCTTGAAATTCCAGGCTACGCGCTTTATTGATAGGTCGATTGCATCTTTGACTCGATTCATGATCCGTCGGTACGTTCGGCTGTCGTGCTCGATGGCCTCACCAAGCCCACGGTAGTACGCTTTACGCTCATCTTCGTTCAGCGACTGGTCGTCCTTAGCTTCGTACCCCTGAGGCCAATGATCCTGGACGAAGTCTTTTGGGTATCGGTCTATGCGTTCGGTAATAATGTGTCGCCAGTCGAGTCGCGGCTCGCCGGCCCGCGTATCGTAGAGAAGATCAACTGGGTGCTCAAAGTAGTGAGCAGTTGATGGCAGTGGCGTGAAATGGCGCACGAGGTTCTGACCGTCTGCTCCCTCCCCAGCAATGCAGAATCCCGTCAACTGCCAGGGCGACGAACGCCGGTCGTCATTCGGCACGAACAACGCATGAATCGGTTCGTATCGGTCGTCGACAAGGCCCGTATTGAACGCAGCGTAGGACGCATTGCCATTGATTAGGATTTTGTCTTCCAACACGAGTCGGCCAAAGGTGTGGAACAGATAGCTGTACAGAATGGGGTGCGGCTTATCCGGATTGGAGGCCTCGTCGCGAAAATCCCACTGTTCGTCGAGCGCCAGACCCTTCAGTTCTGAGAGGATGTTCGGGAGGTAGCCCAGGTAGGCCCACTGAAGAATGTTGTGGCTCTGCGGCAGTCCCGGAGGCTGAGCAGGCTGCGATACCCCGCCTTCGGCCGCAGCGCGCGTTAGGTAGTGGGCTTGCAGATTACCGTCGTAGGATTTCAGCTGAAATGTGACAGACTCCCCTTCAGCCAGGGCAGGTGAGCCTTGAAACCAGGCCGGCTTGAAATAGATGTCCTGATCGGGATACTCGTCACAAGATACAAACCCGTAGTCTCCCAGGACACGAAAAACGACCCCAGTTTTTCGCCCTGACGAGGATTCGATAGGACGCATGTATGCCTCTTCCGCGCTTGAGAAAAGTTGGCCAATATTACCTCACTTCGGGGAAGGAGGATGGATTCGACGGTCGCCCACCATGAGCCCATAGCGCAGCCGCCTCGCCGACGACGGAAGAAATTCATATCGACCTGGCAAAATGGGAGCCTGGGGCTCAGATTCCTGAAAGGGACCAGTGTGACTAGCAACCCGTTCGATCGAATGGACATGTGGTGATGAACGTTTGGGTACTCTGGGCCACGACTGTCGTGGCCCTTGGCTTCGCGTTGCTCGCGTGCTCCTCGGGCGGAGGAGGCTCCCCTCCTCCCGTGGGCGGAGCGGGCGCGCTCTTTTCAGATACCTTCGACGATCCCTCGGTTCGGAATCTTAAAGAAACGCCTGGCTCAGCCGTCTATAAGGACGGAGGGTTCGTGTTCCTCTCCATCGAGGACCCGCTCGAAGCGAGAAGAGGCAAGTTCGTTGGGATTCCTGGGGATCGTCGAGACGCTGGTGTCGCCGTGGATGTCGTTGCGCCGAGGGGTGTGGGCATCCCTGCCCTGAACTGCCGGCAACGCGGGGAGCTGTTTTACCAGGTGAGCGTCGATGTCCAATCGCGACAGGTGCGGATCACGAAAGGCGAGCCCGGCCTCTTCGACATTTTGGTCGAGAACACCTCGGATGCGGTCCGCGCTGGCGACCAGATCAACCACATCGAGTTGATCTGCAAGGGATCCCAGATCACGGCTACGATCAATGGCACCGAAGCAGGAAAGCTCCAGGACGCCTCCTATGGTGAGGGGCAAATGGCGATCGGGGTTCGCGGCCAGGGCGAGGTTCGCTTCGACAACCTTGTGGTAACGAGCCGTTAGGCGTTGGCGATCTTTCGCCCTATCAGGCCCACACGATGACCGAATGGTGCGTGATGGCCACATTAATTGACCGGGGTGGCCTCGACGATCGACTGACGCCAGACGGCGGGAAGCACCCGTTGTAGCGCGAAGCCAGCCCGTGTGAGTAGCCCGCCGATTTCGGTTTCGGTGCGTTCGCGGCCCCCTGCATTCAGAGACAGCATCACCAGGTCAAACATCTTGTTGGCCGAAGGCGCGTCGCCAGGTGGGAGCACCGGATCGATGACGAGGAGGCGACCACTTGGGGAGATCACCTGCCGGCAGGTACGGAGAATGCTGAGCGCGTGCTCGTCGTCCCAGTTGTGCAGGACGCTTTTGAGCAAGTAGGCATCCGCCCCAGCCGGAACCACTGTGAAGAAGTCTCCGGCGATGACCTCGCAGCGATCCAAAACCCCCCGCGCCGCGAGCAGCGTTCGAGATCCGCTGAGGACTTGCTCTCGCTCGACGAGGAGGCCGCGCATCGCGGGATGCGCCTCCAGGATCGTCGCGAGCAAGGACCCCTGACCGCCGCCTACGTCAGCCAAAACGCGGACGCCGGCAAAGTCATATGCCGCAAGTACGGCGGCGTCGTCCATTGATGACCCGCTCGCGATTCCGCGGTCAAAGACCCTCGCTGCATCGGCGTGTTGGGCAAGGTAGCCGTAGAGGGGCACCCCAAAGACGAGCTCGACGCCGGATTTGCCACTTCGCACCGCGCCGGCCATTGCATCGGCGGCGCGGACAAACAACTCGCTTCCGAACAGCATGGCGTAGTCGCGGAGCGAACCGGGGACATCGCTGCGGAGGAGCTCGCCGATGTCCGTGAGCGCATAGAAGCCTGGCGGTCCTTCGGTGAACACCCCTGCGGCAGCGAGCGTGCGCAGAATCCGGGAGAGCGGCTCCGTTTGCGCTCCCACCCTCTCAGCAACCGCTGCGACCGGCTGCGGACCATCCGCAAGCACGTCAGCAACGCCGAGCTCCGCCACCACATGCATGGCGTGGGCAAGGTACGAGCCCCACAGGAGGGTGGTGAGCGTGGCAGCAGGCTCGCCTGATGTGAGATCCCGAACCATCGTTCATCTCCCGATCCCTGGCCGCGCGAAGCTGCCGCCAGTATAGCCGGCGAACGAAAATTCCAATTGGGCATCGGTGACCACCACGAGGGAAAGATGTTGTTGTACCTCCAACGCGGTAGCCTTAGGGGGGTGCCTGGTTCCCGCCGCCGAACCGCTGACGAGGCAACGTGGCCGAAGCAACCTCCGCCTACTGGAGGTCCCAATCCTGGATGTTCCAGAACACGTTCGTCTCCGGTGGGCCCTCGTGGGGGCCCGTGAGCGGGGCTGCCGCGGCCCAGACCAGCGGGGGGAACAGGAGCGAGATCGCGGGGAGCTCATCGCCGAAGATGCGGGCCAGCTGGGTCATCTGCTGCCCCCGCTGGTCGCGGTCGAGCGTCGATGTGAACTGGCCCACCAGCGCGGTATACCGCGGGTCCGTCCAGCTCACCTGCGATCCCCCACGCCAGCCGTTCTCCGGTGTCGGGATGTTGCCCGGCACCGGCGCCACGACGGTGCGCTCCGTTGCCGGGATCGTCGTGATGGCGAGCCCCGGATACCCGAACTTGGTCGCGAGATCAAAGGCCTGCGCCGGCGGCGTCATCCGTTGCTCGACCTTGAAGCCCGCGCCTTCCCAGGTCTTGGCGAGGATTGCCACCTCATTGGCATCGGCGGTCCCGGCGCGCAGCTCGAACGCGAAGGGGCCGTCCGGGGGGCTCGTGTAAACACCGTCCGCGCCCTTCTCATACCCGGCCTCGCGCATGAGCTGGTCGGTCTGGCGGAGGTCGAAATCGTGCTTCACCGCGCCCCTTTGCACCTCCGGTCCCCACTGGCTGTTGGCGGGGAGGAAAAAGTCGGCCTCGGTCGCGAGACCCGCGTCGATCGCCTCGTTGATCCCGGGGCGATCGATGGCATGCGCCAGCGCGCGGCGCACCCGGGCGTCCCCGAGTGAGCGCGGGAACACCAGCGCGGGCAGGAACTGCACGATCAGCCCGTGCCAGACGAATACTTGATAGAACACTCGCCCGGCCTGGCGGGGCTGCCACTGCTCCTGCAGCGATACGGACTGCGGGAGCCGGAGGGCGGTTGCCGACGCGAGCTGGACCTCGCCACTGAGCAGGTTCGCCAGTACGGTATTCGGGTCGGACATGAACACCAGCCGGAGGTGATTGATTCTGGGGCGACCGGTGGCATGGCCGGCGAATGCCTCGGCATCAAGCGATGCCCCAGGCTCCCAGCTCGTGACCCGATACGGGCCGAGCCCGACGAAGCCCTGCGTCCAGTAGCGATGGTTAACGAAGTCATCGGTCGTTTGGCTGGTGAAGGCGTCTTCGAGCAAGTGACGCGGAAGCGCCGGGAGGTTGCGATCCCGGCCCGCCAGGTGAGCTGCATCCGGGTAAAGCTGCTTCCACTGAATCACGAGCGTGCGCGCATCCGGTGCCTGCACTTCGTCGATCGCGCTGAAGGGCGGCTGGGAAGCGAGGCCAAGCGCCGTCGTCGCGTAGACCCGCCAACCGAAAACGAAGTCCGCGGCGGTGAGTGGCATGCCGTCGTGCCAGGTGAGATTCGGGCGCAGGTGATAGATGGTGGCCATGCGGCCATCAGGCAACACCCGCCAACTATCCGTGTTCATTTCAGGCAGCGCCTCAACCAGGTACGGGTGAGGGACCGCCTTATCGTCGACGTTGGCAATGTCTGCGTTAAAGATGCGCCGGTGGTCGACGTTGGCCACCTCCTCAGCCGGCGGGCGCAGCGCGAGCCCTTTGGGCTCCAGGCGCAGGGCCCCCACGAGTGTCCGCTGCGCTACCGCCTGCGCCGTTGGCCGGGACGCGTCGGTCGATGGTCCAGCACTGGGGGCGCTGGCGGTGCAGGCCAACAGCAGGGTTGTCAACAGGAGAGTAGCGGGCCATAGCTTTCGGTTCATCGATCGCACCTCCGCGTCCTTGCGCGAGCCCGCTGCCCGAGTGGCGCCAGCACCAGATTACCGCATTACGTCCACCCGTCGCGGCAATCCTGGAAGCACCCGCAGCCCGACAACGCGTGGCCGCAGGCCGCGGAGCATCGAGAGTCCGGGCACCTCATAGTGCCACCGACAACGATTTGAGCGCCCCGGCCAGCGAAATCCACCCCCCATTTCGACCACCCAACATGAACGGATGGTGCGATGACGGCGGGCGCCCCGTCGTTGGGCTCGGGCCGGACCGATTCATGTGCTATGCTGGGCACCGTGGTGATGATGTTAGCCCGCCTCCCGGCGGGATCCCGAGCAGTTGGTCGACCATTTCCCCCAATTGGATGCTCCTGCTCGCCTCCGTTTTGAAGAGCTGACTACTTCGGGCCAACTTTACTGACCGAAGGGAGTCAGCGTATGTACAACGACAAACCCATCAACTGCCGCGACTGTGGGCAGAGCTTTCTGTTCACCGTGGGGGAGCAGGAGTTCTTCGCCAGCAAGGGGTTTACCAATGAGCCCACCCGGTGCCTGGACTGCCGTGCTGCAAATAAGCGCAACCGGAACGATGGGGGCTACTCCAGCGGCGGAGGCTACGAGCGGCGGGAGCGGGAGATGTTCACAGCGGTATGCTCCTCGTGTGGCAAGGACGCTCTGGTGCCCTTTCAGCCGCGGGGTGACCGCCCAGTTTACTGCTCGGACTGCTTTGCGACCCAACGAGGCGACAGCAACTCGTACACCGGTGGCGGCCGCAGTCGGTACTAGCCTGTGCTGGGAATGGGCTCTACATCGTGTGCCGTCGGTACAAAGCAGTAGCCTCGGCCCCGCACGGTGGCAATGAACCTCGGCTTCCGCCAATCATCGTGAAGTTTGGCGCGCAGGTTGCGCACGTGGTGATCCACGATGTTGCTGTCTGCGATGTAGTCGGCCCCCCACAGCGTGTCAATGATCTCACCCCGGCTGATGACTTGCCCCGCATTGGCGGCTAGGAGATACAAGAGGCTCTCCTCGATGCCCGAAAGGTGCAGCTCCTCCGGGCCGACCCGCACCCTTTGGTTGAGAATGTCCAGCGCCATTTCGCCCAGCTTGAGCACTGGTCGGAGTCCGACATCGCCGTACGATCGGCGGATGATAGCGAGCACGCGCGCTAGAAGCTCCTCTGGCGTGAACGGCATCGACATGATGTCGTCTACACCCTGATCAAACGCCTCGAGTTTCGCCTTCAAGTCGCCGCGTCGGGTGAGACCAACGACGGGGATCCGTGTCCCCGCGCCGGCGCCTGCCCCGATTCGTTGGAGGAGCTCGAGGCTATCGATCTCCATGTCTGCGACCACGAGGTGCGGATGCCACTCAGCCAGGATCTTGGTCGCCTGAACTAGGTCTGACGCGTCCTGCGTTATGCAGAAGCCGTGCTCTAGCGTCAGTCTCACGACCGCAGCTAAGAGTGGCTGATCCAGGACGACGAGGACCCGAGCCTGCCCACGAATGGTCGATGGCGTTGTCCCGATTATGACTCCGTACCCTGCGGAAGGGTTAATGTGGAGGGGCACACGGTCACGCGTGCCCAACGACGTCTATATCAAGGATTGCGGAGCACGGTGAAGGCGTCCGTGGGACAGGCGCCGAGACACGGCGTCGTGAGACAGGTCGCGCAGGCGACTGGGCTCGTCACATGCGCGGTGGCGTCCCAGATCCCAATGGTGGATGGTGGACAGACCTGCTCGCAGGCGCCGCATCCAATGCAGAGGTCTTCTTCGACGACGATGCGCGGTATCGCCCATCCGTTTCGTGCGCCGAGGACGGAAAGCACGTCATCGTGGAAGTGACCGCTCTGCACGAGCAGGCGGTAATAGAACAGAACCCGATAGTTGAGCGCAGCCATCGCCGATCCTCGGCCGGAGTCTACTCTCTACTGAATAGTACGACCGAAATCACGAGTAGTTCCCTATCAAGTGCTAGCACTCACACCGCTGGCCAGAGGACGCAGGGCACCCTATGAGCCGATAGTCGGCTGCCCTGCCCTGTCGCCGTTCGGACCCTTGACCGTCTGTGACCCTGGCCGGCCCTAACGGCGGCTTGGGGAAAGTATCATGGCGCATATCGGCGATGGGAGTGGACATGGACCTCACGGTTGCGCTCTACGTGCTAGGTTTGATTCTGGCAATCCTGGCGGCGATACCGCCACTGCGAGCGTACTATCTGCTCAATGTGGCAGTGGTCTGTCTCGCGCTCGGGCTCGTGATCAGTTCCGGGGTAGTGAAGGTGGCCCTCTAAACCTCTAAGGGCCGAGCATGGGACGCCGGAGCGGCTAGGTTCTTAACCTAGAGACGATGCAGCGACTCCTAGCATTGTTGACCGCTCACGATGAAACATTCGTGCCTCGTCCGAGGGCCGCGCCTTCGCTCGGAGACCGCGTCGCCCTTGCGGGGTATGATTAGCCGCCCAGGTCGACCTGCATCACCACTCCCGAGGGAAGTATGGCGGGGATCACCCTCCCCGAGTTCGTCTACAAGTGGTCTGCCTCGAAGCGCACCGAGCGCGCAGGTTCGCAAGAGCATTTCATCAATCTCTGTCAACTGCTCGATCAGCCGACTCCAAATTCCGACCCGACCGGCGAGTCCTACGCGTTCGAGAAAGGCGCCATCAAGACCACGGGCGACGATGGGTTCGCGGATGTTTGGAAGCGCGGCTACTTCGCCTGGGAATACAAGGGCAAGCATAAGGATCTGAAGGCCGCGTACCAGCAGTTGCTCCAGTACCGCGAGGATCTCGACAATCCCCCGCTACTCATCGTTTGCGACCTCGATCGCTTCGAGGTCCACACGAATTTCACGGCCACGGCAAAGCGCGTCTACGCGTTTGATCTGGCCGACCTTCAGAAGACGGTTGCTACCCCGACCTGCCCGCTGCCTCCGTTGGAGGTCCTTCGAGCCGTCTTTCAACATCCCTCTAGTTTGCGCCCGCAGCAGACCACCGAGCAGGTCACCGAGCAAGCGGCGGCCGAGTTCGCGAAGCTGGCTGAGAGTCTTCGCGGGCGTGGACTCGATCCAGAGCGCTCGGCACACTTCCTCATGCGGCTGCTGTTCTGTCTTTTCTCCGAAGACATCGGACTGCTTCCATCAGGGATCTTTGGCCGGATTGTCGCTGCCACGCAAGCTCGTCCCGCAGAGTTCATCCCACGCCTCAGGCAACTGTTCAACGCCATGGCGACGGGGGGCTCCTTCGGCGCGGACGATATCGCGCATTTCAATGGTGGGCTCTTCGCCGACGATGACGCGCTCGATCTGACCAGAGAGGACCTAGAGGTGCTGAACGGTGCGGCGCAGCTGGACTGGGCGAGTATTGAGCCTGCGATCTTCGGCACGCTGTTCGAGCGGAGCCTGGACCCGAGCAAGCGCGCCCAGCTCGGCGCGCACTACACGAGCCGCGACGACATTCTGCTCGTCGTCGAGCCCGTTCTTATGGCACCTCTCCGCAAACGCTGGGTGGCCATCCAGGTCGAAGCCGAAGGCCTGGTAATACGGCGCGATGGATCGTTTGGAGCGACGCGGACGCGCTATCAACAGTCACTGGAGAACCTGCTGCGGGGATTCGCTGAGGAGATCGCGGCGATTCGAGTGCTGGACCCAGCCTGCGGGAGCGGCAATTTCCTTTACGTTGCCCTCAAGCTCCTACTCGACCTGGAGAAGGAAGTAGTCACGTTCGCGGTCACCCACGGGCTTACCGCGTTTTTCCCAAGCGTGGGACCTGAGCAGCTGTATGGGATTGAGATCAATGCCTACGCCCACGAGCTGGCGCAGATCGTGGTGTGGATTGGCTACATCCAATGGCTGCACGACAATGGGTTCGGGGTTCCGTCGAGTCCCATCCTCAAGCCTCTGCACAATATCGAAGAGCGCGACGCGATCCTTGCGTATGGCAATAACGGCCAACTGATCGAACCAGAATGGCCGAAAGCCGCCGTCATCATCGGGAACCCCCCATTCCTCGGCGGCAAGCTCCTTCGCCGCGGTCTGGGCGACGAGTATGTCGACAATCTCTTCCGTCTGTACGACGGTCGTGTCCCTCGTGAGGCGGACCTCGTGACGTATTGGTTCGAACGAGCCCGCGCGCTTATTGCCAACGGACAGGTGCGACGCGCCGGCCTTCTGGCAACACAGGGGATTCGTGGTGGTGCCAATCGTCGCGTTCTCGAACGCATCAAGGAGAGCGGAGATATCTTCATGGCTTGGAGCGACCGTGAGTGGATTCTCGATGGAGCCGCCGTCCATGTGTCGTTGATTGGGTTCGACGATGGTAGCGAGATTACGAGGACCGTCGATGGGATCCATGTGGGTTCGATCAACACGGCCCTGAGCGGCGCCATTGATCTAGCAGGAGCGGAGCGACTCCGAGAGAACTCCGGTTTGGGTTTCATGGGGGTCACTCCTGGCGGTACGTTCGATGTGGAGGCAGAAGTGGCCGAGCAATGGCTATCGGTGATGAACAACCCGAACGGTCGGCCGAACTCTGACGTGCTTCGCCCGTACTGGAACGGCATTGATCTCGTGCGCCGGCCGCGGGGCCGATGGATTGTCGACTTCGGGATTGATCGAACGGAGGGGAGTGCGGCGCTGTACGAGGCCCCCTTTGCTCACGTAGTGCAGACGGTAAGGCCTTTCCGACTGACGTCACGCACAACCAGATCGGAATGGTGGTTGCATGAGCGACCGAGGGTGGACATGCGGAAGGCCCTCGCCCCGTTGAGGCGTTTCATCGGGACATCGATGGTAGCGAAGCATCGGATTTTTACGTGGGTGCCACCGGAGGTCCTTCCGGCAAATCTGATGATCGTGATCGCTCGCGATGATGACTACTTCCTCGGAGTCCTTCATTCAAGATTGCACCTCTTGTGGGCCCGCCAGATGGGAACTCAGCTCCGCGAGGCAGAAAGTGGACAACGATACACTCCGACGACGACGTTCGAGACCTATCCGTTCCCGTGGCCACCGGGCTCGGAGCCGTTGGCTGATCCCCTGGTCGACCGCATAGCCACCGCTGCGCAAGCCTTGGTTGCGCAGAGAGACTTGTGGCTTAACGCGCCCGCTGCCACTGAAGAAGAAAAGCTCCAACGAACGCTTACCCATCTATACAACCAGATGCCCACCTGGCTTCACATGGCCCATCGCAGGCTGGACGAAGCGGTTCTGGGCGCCTACGGCTGGTCGTCTGACTTGACTGACGACGGACTCCTGCAGAATTTGTTGATCCTCAACAAGGATCGAGCTTCCAGCGACCTACACACAGTTCCATTGCTATGACCAGATCGTAGGTGGGGAACGGCTTCGTGCCAGACAGCCCGGCGCGTGCCGTCCTGTAGGATTCCTCGTGTGGCGCCCACCGGTCGAAGGCCCGGTAAGGAGCCGGTATCCCTGGGGGCGATCCGGACCGGTTCACCGCGGCGCCACGATTGCGGGATCGTGTGGCGTCTACAGCTAGATGCCGGGAGTCTCTGGGCGTAGCTGACTGGATTCGGCCATGCAGTGCCTCCGGACCTGGTTGGCTTCCTCCTCGCACACGCCGCTTCGCACCTATCAACTTCGGATAAACTCCGCCCTCGGAAGCTTCTGGGCGGAACGTTCGGAAAGGAGCTATACCTGGCCAGAGCTGGTCGGCATCGAAGACGTGTTTCCCCCCGTCCAACCAACGGCAGCACTAATGCTAACGCCACCGCCAACGCCCAAGCAGGCTACAAGTCGGCCCTCGACCTCCACATCGCTGAAGGCAACCGGGTATGGTCTCGGTTCAACGTCATGCTGACAACAAGTGCGCTGGTCGTCAGCTCGGAAGCTGTCCTGCTCACGCGGCCCGAGGCGCGCGCAGGCTTCTGGATCCTTCCTGTAGCTCTTCCGGTTTTCGGCGTCTTGCTGTGCATTCTCTGGTTCCTGCTGAATGCTCGCGGCTTCGAATGGGACCGCTACTTCGACCGCACAGCACGGGAATTGGAAGAACGATACCTGTCGCCGGTAAGGACAGTCTCACGCATGGAGACGTTTAGGAAGCACGGACCCGTCCCATTTGTGTTCGAAGGAGAGACGGCCGGCTCCACGAAACCGTACAGAATGAGTGTGTGGGCACGAATTCCAATGGAATGGATTGCTGTCCTGGTGATCGGCGGCTTCGGGGTTGTGCATATTCTGATGGGAGTTGCATTGGCGCAGCCGTCTTCGCAGCCGACAGATCCGACACCGGCCGTCACCGCACCGTCCGTTCCTGCTTCTCCTAACTTCAGCCCGAGCCCAAGGCCGAATTCGCTGACGCCGTGATTCGAGGACTCCGTGCGCGATCATCGCCACTCGAACACGATGTTGTGATAGCGCTGGTGGTAGTGAAGGAGAAAGTCACGGGCGCTGTCACTCTGTCAGCCGAGTTCAACGAGACGGTGGGAAGGCAGTCAAGAACAGCGCAGCGGCTGCGATAAGAAGAACCAGGTAGGCAAAACTGTTGCGCCACAAACCGCCCCTCCCCTGCTTTGAAGTTGCCCATTCGGGGATGAGCTCTTCCCCACGCAACTGCATACTCGGGACCGTTCTAGGCGGATTTGCGGGTTCTCCCAACTGGCGCTCGATTTCTAAGCGCGCGCTTTCCAGATCGACGTCTAGGCTCTCGAGGATCGCGACGGCGATTCCTCCTCCCTCTTTGAGCATGCCGAGGAGCAGATGTTCCGAGGTAACAGTGTCATGCTCAAGACGACGGGACTCCTCGACTGCAAGTTCGATCACCTTGTTCGCACGTGGAGTAAGACCGATATCGCCTGTCGTCGTACGCTCGCCGCGACCAAACGTGTATTCGACGGCGTGGCGAACCTTTACGAGGTCGACGCCCCGGCTGGCCAGGAACAGTGAGGCACTCACCCATTGGGGGTGTAGGAGGCCTAGCAGTAAGTGCTCGGTCCCGATGTAGCTTTGACGCAGGCGTTGTGACTCGTCCTGCGCATGCTGGAGAACAAGTCGTGCGTCTTCCGAGAATCGATCAATTCTCGACTGCATGCTCTTTGCCGCTCCGCGCCTATGAACCTTCTTGAGTCCGGCCACGCCGACCGAATGCTAACCCAGCATACTCTGCCGCTTCGCGAGGCATCGGACACAATCCGCGCATCGTGGCTGCTACCTGTTGCCGGCCTGGTCGCCCTCAAGCAGAGCTTTGAGCGTCGTCAGGTCTTGGGTCACGGCCCGCACATCCTGGGTGAACTCTTCCCTCGACATCCCCGGACGCTGGTAGACGGTGAACACGACTTCGCTGCCGTCGCCGTTCGCGAAAACGCGCATGGGGTTGGAGACCACGACACCTGATGGTAGGGTAACGTCGTGATCGAGAATGCCGAAGGGATTCCGGTCGACGAACCGCACCTTCACCCGTCCCATCGGTGATTCGGCGATCCACTCGTCGTCGATCTGTTCGATGGAGCCGCTGAGTCCCGCCGCCCACCGGGGCAGTTGCCCCGGACTCGAGGCGAAGGCATAGACGTCGGCAGGCGAGCGCTCGATCGTGACGCTGACATGTTCGGATCGGAACGTCATGGCTCCCCTTTCTCCCTGACCGCCACGCCGACGAGTCTCAATTCAGAACGGGAGGCACCGGTCGCCACGCCACGACATCGACGTCGACGGCGTAGCCCTCATCGTCAACTTCGACCTCGGCGTACTCACCAACCCACGGTCTCGGTCGCGCGCCGATGGCCCACGACACCCAGCGCTGTCCGACACGGACACCGTAGCAATTCGCGTCGTTGACCCAACCAGTGATCGGCTCGTCCATGGCCCTCTCCGCCGGCCATTATAGAACGCTCGTTCTCGATTTTGGACGTTCACAATCTACGCATCGTGCTTGCTTCCGTTCGCGGTCTGAGTGATCTATGTACCCACTCAGAACCGAAGGAGCATGCCATGCCAGTCACGGAAGTCACGAGGATCAGCCACGAGTCCAGTCAGTGGGACGACGCCTTCTACGCGTTCCTGGCCGAGAAAGAGCGCCGCTCGGGCTCGCTCCGGACCGTGCAGAGCTACACCCGAATGCTGCAGGCCTTCTTCGCGCAGTTCGGCAAGACGCCCGACAAGGTCGCTGCGACCGACGTTTTCAGCTTCGCCCACGGGATCGGTATCTCAGGCAACCGACCGTCTGCCGTGACGGTGGGTGCCCGCATCGCCTGCCTCAGCAGCTTCTTCCGCTTCCTGATCCGCATGGGCCTCCTGGTCGGGAACCCCTGCGAAGCGCTCGAACGACCGAAGACTGTGCCAGGCGTGCCGAAGGGCATGAGCGCCGACGACATCCAGAAGCTCTTGACCATCGTCCCGAGCTCACCGAGCGGGCTGCGGGACCGGGCGATCATACTGACGCTGACCTTCACCGCGAGACGCAGGGCGGAGGTGATGGGGTTGAAGGCGGGCAACCTGAGCCGCGATGGAGACACGATCCAGTACGTCTATCGCGGAAAGGGTGGGAAGACGGGCAAGCGGGAGCTGCCGCGTCCGGCCTACGACGCCATCGTCACGGCGCTCGCCGCCTGGGGCAAGGACCTCACGACCATAAAGCCCGACGAGTCGCTCTGGCCGTCGGCGTCGAATCCGCGCGGACTCACGAGCGGGACGTTCTACGGAAACCTGAGGCGCTATCTAATGAAGGCCGGCCTTCCGCTCGCGGGCGTCCACGTCTTCCGCCATTCCGCCGCGAAGCTCCGGCGCGACGTTGGCGAGTCGATCGAGGACGTGAGCCGCTTCCTGGACCACAGCTCGTTGGCCGTCACCAGCGTTTACTTGCGGCGCCTCGAGGGGCAGGCGGACCTGGGGTGGGCGAAGGTGGCGGAGGCGATTGGGGTGTAGGGGGATGTCGCCGATCGGTGGAGGAGAGAGACGTGTAGGAGACGACTTCGACTCCACTAATTATCCGAATCAGATTGTTGTGCGGGTGGATCTTGCGTCAGTGAATCGGCCATCGCACGCAGACGCATTAGTTCACGGATGAGACTCTCTAGGCGAGATAGTCCGTCCTGTACGTACGAGTAGGCCTCCACAATCTCCATCTCAAAGTCTTTTGCGTCCTTTATGCGTCTTTCTGTGATCTCACAGGCCACATCCAGCACGTTGTTGTTGATATCTTGGATGCGAGAAACGGCGAGGCTGAAGCGGATAGCGGCCGTTCCAGACGTGGTTGCCTCAAAACTCTGAAAAACTGGCAGAAGTTCTTTTACTTCTTGTTGCACCCATTCTGCGTATTCTCGGCGTAGTCCGTGCGCGAGGTGGCAAAGCTCGCTTATAACCGACTGGTCGCGTTCCTGACGGCTAACCATCGTCCTCTTCTAATAGCCAGTCCTTGACAACGGTAGAGACTAGTTCATTTACATCTTGCTTCCGTGCATGGGCACGTCGCCGTAAAAGCCTATAGGTGGCTTCATCGACAATAGCGACTACGTGATACTCTCTGACCCGAACCGTCTTCGTAGCGAGCCAATTTGAATAGGCCTCGTCTAGACCCTGTTCTGAATGTCTAAGGATGTAGTCGACGAAATAGCGACTATCCAGCGAAGTCAGCCCAACCATCGTTTTCGCCACCTGCTCGACAAGTTCGGGCCTTTTCCTTGAGAGCTGCCAAAGTCGTCTTCCGTGTTCTAATCCCAGCTTGCGCTCTTGGAAGAGCTTCTGGGTACTCTCGGGCAACATCAGAAGACTGAGGAATTCCCTGATGATTTCGCCACTCACTCCTAGGGCCTGACCCACCTTCGCGTTGGAATCGTAATCAGGCAGGGACTTCAGGTAACGAAGAGCCTCGGCGGTCGCGAGAAGATCTTTCTCTCGCGGGCCTTTAAGATTAGCAAAGCAGGTCGCAAGGGCCTCGTTCCTGTCCAAAACCTGAATGCTCCCACCTAAAATTGATTGGCTTGGAGCCATTCGATGGTCGCATCCTTGGCGATATCTGCTGGATCCTTGCCTAGTGTCCCGCCTGCGGCATCGATGGCGGTCGACCATCGTTCGGGGAGAACGAAACGGATTTCCTTCGAGTATTTGAGGCGCTCAGCTCTGTCGAGTATCACTGCCGGTGCTCGGTCAGGCAGTTCCTCAACCGCCTCCAATACGCGGTCTCGCTCGTCTTTGCCAAACCGTCGTTGAGCTACCTCCTTCGCGATCGCAACGGCCTTGTCTTCGTCGTCTACGAATTCCGCGAGGCGCACGGCGAACGGCCGCGTAATCGCGTTCTGCTCAACCAGCTGCTTCAGCCCCTCGGGAACAGCTTGATAGCCCAGCCATTTACGAACCGTTTGATCCGTAATTCCCAAATGGCGAGCTACGGACGTGACCGACCCGAGTTGTTTTAGTAAATAGCTGCAAGTATCGGCCTTATCCCGGGGCGACAGATCACGACGCTGGACGTTCTCACTAAAGGACACGACCTTCGCTTCCAACTCATCTACGGGCGCTTCCCGTACACGAGCGGGGATTAGATCCCAGCCAAGGCGCTTGGCAGCCAGGTAGCGACGCTGTCCGATTAGGATTTCGAACCTATCGCCGCGTCGTTGAACGACAATGGGCTGCTGCAACCCGAACGTCGCCATGCTGTACGCAAGCTGATCTAGGTCCGCGGTAATCTCTCTCTTCCTAACATTGGATTCGGAGATGATTAGTTGATCCAGAGGAATGCGGTGGTCTTCGTATCCATTCGATCCCTGATTCGACGCCGCCAATCGCTCACCTCCGGCTCTCTGCCACTGGCCTGATTGTAATCTGGAGTGATCTCGCGAACCGCGACTGAGGATCGCCTGGTTCCCGTCGGTCGCCTTCAGACGCCACTCCCTCTGTCCTCTGCAGTCGTACAGCTGGTTCCCGTCGGTCGCCTTCAGACGCCACTCCCTCTGTCCTCTGCAGTCGTACAGCTGGTTCCCGTCGGTCGCCTTCAGACGCCACTCCCTCTGTCCTCTGCAGTCGTACAGATAGATGTTTCAAAATACGCCTGCCGCTGCAAAAGGAGCCGCTCATCGTCCAGCCTGTATCCAGAATCGACCTGTTCTCCAAGAACATCTGCCCCAAGGGGATCGCGCGCCAAGCCTATATCGGACGTCACCTACAATGCCTACCCTGCGAGAGTACGGTGTCCCACGCGCGTGAGCAATAGAGGGCGAGTCCAGGCCATTATTGCAGGTGGTATAGTCGGAGTCTACACCTGCAATAGGAGACGACGATGACACACCATGTGCTGAGCTACGGTGGTGGCGTTAACAGCGTAGCCCTGATGCTTCTCCTGTTCCAAAACGAGATGCCGCTTGACGAAGTGGTCTTCGCTGATACGGGCGGCGAGGTTCCTGAAACCTACGCGTATTTGGATGTCACAAGAGAGTTCCTTCAGACGCGCGGGGTTCCGTTCACGATCGTGGCTAAGAAGGGCGCTAACCTCTACGAAACCGCGTGGCGGCGTTGCGTCATGCCATCTACCATCTGGCGTTGGTCAACCCGCGATCATAAGGTGAATCCTATTCTTCGGCACTATCGTGCGCACGGTGGGCACATCCATCAATACCTAGCTATCGCTTACGACGAAATTGAACGCATGAAGGACAGCCGGGTCGACTACATCACGAATCTGTACCCTTTGATTGATGGCCGGATCACTCGTGAACAGTGCATCAGCATCATCGAGGAAGCTGGTCTTCCGGTTCCCCCGAAGAGCTCCTGTTTCTTCTGCCCGTTCGGATCGCTCGATCGCTGGCGCTGGCTTAACGAGGTTCACCCGGATCTGTACGAGAAAGCAATGCTACTCGAGGAGCACTCGAAGCACTTCCCTAGCCAGCGACTTACTGACCAAGCCTTTCGCCACAAGACCGACATAACCCTGCGAACTCTTCGCGGACTGCTTTCAACTGGTGAACCGTTGCCCGTCGTCGCGGCCCATGAGTCGGCTCCCTGCGAAGCGTATTGCATGACGTAGAAGAGTCCGTCGCTCGGTGTGGCCGTCGCACAAGAATCAAAAGGGTGTGCATCAGCCTACGCCTGAGGACAGAGGAGTGGGCGACCTAGCGAATTCGAGGCTACAGTTCCGAGCCCATCCAGAGGGCTCCCGTTGCGGAGCCGCAAATGAGAAACCAGCCCTGATTGCACAGGTTCACGATAGGTGGACGCCTTTCGGAACACTGGGCTACGATGCTGCAGATCCGCCTGATGCCCAAGTTGATGCCCAAGAGGATGAACTAGGACGGACGTGCATGGACGCACGTGGACAACACATGCAACGGTGTGAACGGCTGTGGACGTGTGCGGACGACCGGAGACCAACTCTTAATCAGCAGGTTCTGGGTTCGATCCCCAGGGGGCTCACCTAGTAGATTCGGGTAAAAGGCGCTGGGTGACGAGCACATGCGCCCCTTTTTATTGTCTGGCCGACGCCTCCAGGACGAAATGATGCCCAAGTTGATGCCCTAGGGGATGAACGGCTACGGAGCGCACGCACTTCAAGGTCACCGATTTCCTTTCGAAGAGCACCATTCAGCGGACCCCACGCGTCCTGGACCCGGTGTTCCCCGCGGCGCTTGCGGCGGACATCCAGGAGCGTGCAGCGAGACCGTAAGCAGAATCGCGAGCCGACAAGGGTACAGGCTCTCCCGGAGCGTCCGCTGTCGTCTCCGCCCACTATCGCCGGATACTGTGCTGTCGGCGGACGTTTTAGCGGGCCGCGCCGATCAGGCCTCCAGGAAGATCGATCCCGTGCTGTAAGCGGGTCTGGCCCCCGACCCGCTTCGTCTTCCGATAGAGCCGATCAACCAGGAGCGCAGTGAGGTACGGGGGCACTACGGTGATCGCCCACGGAGCGGCGCCAACCGGGTCATGAACAAAAAATCATGACACGGCGAGGGTCGATGCGCCAAAGTTCTAGAAACCTTTGAGGCGTGGCCGCCTGACCTCGGCCCGAGCCGGTAACCCCGCTCGATCCCGCCGAGGGTTGGATCTGGCTGATGCCATGGCAGTCGATTACCTTGCAAGAGATGGGGACACACACATGCAGACTGGTAATGAGCGTTGGGCGCCGAGCAGAGAGTTCCTCGCCGCGAAATTAGGGGTCGCACAGGCTGAGATGGCGACGGCGATCCTCAATCGTTCGCGGTGGGAAAAGCTCCGCGAGGAGTCGAGACTTCTGACCTTCCTCAATCTGCGAGCCGATGCACCGGACTTCCAGGGTGTCCGTGAGGAGCTCAACCGCATCGCGGATGGGAGGATGCGCGTGCCCGAGCTCAGCGTTCCACGCACCCAGGCTGCTGATCGTCTGCGTCTCTGGGCGACCGCGCTGCTTTCGCTGGATGGAGTGACAACAGCGCCTCTCCGCGAGGAGGCGGCGGTCAGCGGAGAGCACTAGATCAACGGACCGGCGCCGAGAAGCGAGTGTTGGTCAAGAGGGATCACGAGCGCCTGACGACCTCGTTGTGATTCTTGCTCGGGAAAAGGTGATTGCCCGATATGCCGTCTGAGAAGTTAGCTGCCATTCGAGCCCGCTGGGCCGTGTCGAGGCTATCACTCGACGCATCAGAAATGACGCAGGCCCAACAGGACCTACGAGACTTGCTAGCAATGGTGGCGCAGGCTGAGGACGTGTTGGATGCGCTCTATGATCGGAACCTGGCCCCGAGCGATGCCCGTGGGCCGATCCGATACGTAGGCGCGGATGTCTGGGTGGACGATGTGACGACCGCGTCGTCCGGTCTTGAGGAAAAACGGTCCGCGCTCGCCGAGGCCCTTGGTTGGGAGCCACCGAAGTGATAATGCCGGGCCGCTCCTCCACTTGGTGAGCCAGCATACCGCCCGTTAGTAAGGCTTGCGAATCTAGACCCCTGGCTCGACACTACCGGAAGATCGTCTCCACTCCCGGTGGAAGGAAAAGAGCCGGGGTCTTCGCGACACCGGCTCTCCCATTTTGTTGAGCGGGATTCCTATGGCTGAGTCGGAAGCATGCCAACGGACCCGCCTGGACTAAGCTCGACACCATTCACGGGCGGCGTCCCGCTCCCACCTACCTCGAATGTGCGCCCAGCTCGAAAGACGAGAACTCCCTCGGGATCGAATGCAACGAGCGCTCCGCTACCAGTGAGCCCAGTCCGCTGAACGCCGGCAGCATCGTAAAGCATGAGGTTTCCGCCACCGACACTCCCTCGGGTCAATCGAGCGAGGACGGCGCCATCGTCGGCCACGACCTCGAAGGTCGACGCCCGCACCACGTGTGGTTGGTTGGATTGGGCTGTAGCCGAGGATGGCGCCACGCATTGGTGAAGATGGGGCACCAACTGAAGAACATGGGACACGCGGCGCTGGCCGGTAACGGCATCGCCGTGACTCGAGCTGCGTTCGCGAGCCATACGGGCCGAGCCCGACTCGCGCGACTGGAAGGGCTGGCCGCGGTGGATCGTCAGGTACTGGACATGGTGCTTCGACAAATCGAGGGGGTTGAGCGCGAGGTCGATCAGATGGACAGGTCGATCATTCGGGTCGGTTGACATCTCCCCGGCCTCAAGCGATTGCTTCAGATCCGCGGTCTGGGGTTGATCGCTGCGATCGGTGTGCTGTCTGAGATCGGTGACATCGCTCGGTTCACGAACTCCAAGCAGCTCGTCTCATATGCAGGACTCGCCACGAGCGTACGGCAGTCCGGTCCCAAAGAGGCTTTCCTTTTGTGGATGGAGGAGGCGCACCAGCACGAGAGCTTCGCCTCCTACGTGATGTCGCTCAAGAACCAGCCAATCGAACAGCACCCGATGCAGCGACTCCCCAGGCAAGTTGAGGAATCCGCGCGTCAAGCATTTTAAGGGGAAGAAGGACTACTACATCCAGCATGAGGTGGTGCGGGCGGTTCGCGAGGTTGCCTTCTTCGTTGAGCTCCACGAGGGCTTGACGGGTCGACTCGCTGTGGAGTGGCGAGCCCTCACGCTTAGTGTGATCGTGGGCCTGGAGCAGGCCAGGCGGCTCATGAAGAAAGGGAGCCGACCCAGGACCGCATCGACCAGGCGAGACAGTGGGTGGTGGACGCGCTTGGCGACATGCTCGTCTGGCAGGGCGTCTCGAAGAGATTGGCCGAGCGGTATGCCGGTGGCGTGAGCCTGTTGTTTCCCCTCCAACAGCAGCGCCTCGACGAGTCGGCGGAGCATGCGATGGCGGTGATGAACGTCTTGAACGATCACCTGGACTGGCTGGCGTACCTTCAGGAGCCGAAGGGCAAGAAGCAGACTATGCCAGTGGTCTCGCTCGACTGCGAGACGACCTCGAAGCGCTCAAGGCAGCGGTGGAGCGGTCCGTCGTCGCGGTTTCAGAGCAGATCGTTACGCGGCGAAGGCCGAGGCCGCGCTCTTCGTGCATGAGCCGGGGCTGGCGGTGGAGTTGCTGGACCGCGTGTGGCTGGGGTTAAAAGGGTAGCGCCACGCCCTGCTACGTATTGAGAATTGATGCTATGCCCAGGGCAGGACTGCGCCAACCATCCCGGCTCCGAGTAGTATTGCGGGCGCCGGGATCCGCGTGCGCAGGAGCAACAGCGTGGTGAAAGCCGCGATCCCGATCGTGCCGGTCCGGGGAGTGGCCCCAACGCCCAGCGTGTAGGCCGACGCCAGTGTGAGCCCGGCCGCAACCGGCATGATGGCAATCTTGAGCACCTGGAGCACCGGTGAGTTGCCCACCCGATGCCAGAGTACTACTGCCGCAAACGCGATGATCGCCGGCGGCAGAAAGAACGCGGCGAACGCCACCGCTGCCCCGAGCACCCCGTCCAGCCGGTAGCCGATAGGGACCACCAGGGTCATCCCCGGGCCGGGGGTGAGCTGTCCCAGCGCGTATGCCTCAAGGAACTGTTCGTGGCTGAGCCAGCCGCGCCCAACAACATCCCGCTCCATCTCAGCCAGGACGGTGGTGCCGCCACCGAAGGATAGGATCCCCAGCCGGGCGAACAGCCCGGCCATTTGGGCCAGCGCGATCGGCTCCAAGCTCATGAGCGAACCTGCCGTGGCCACGACGCGACGAGCGCGAAGCCCCCCACGACGAGGAGCACAGGGAGCAAGTCCATCCCGAGCAGGCCGTTTGCTCCGAAGGCGAGCGCTGCCAGGACCGGACCCAACGGGCCCGATCGACTCCCGCCAAGGCTGCGCACGGTGGCGGCCACGAGAAGACCCAGCGCGCTGGCTGAAATGCCGTGGGCCGCCCCATCGAACCATCCCGGCCGCGTCGTGCCGATGGTGAGAACACTCAGCGCCAGCGCGGTAATGAAGCCCGGGAGCACGTACAGGATCATAAGGAGCGGGGTGAGCCGCGGCCCCCAGAGCGTGTGGAGGAAGAAGATGGACCCACTCACGCCCGTGGGACCCGGAAGCACTTTGGCGAGCGTGTAGCCCTCGAGCCAATGGGCCGGGGTAAGCCAGCCCCGTCGGCGGAATTGCTCAAAGAGGAGCGGAGTGCTTTTGCCCCCGATGCTGATCGAGCCGAGCCAGAACAAGAGAAGCGCGCGGCGGACTAGAGCGATCTCACGCTCAGGCCCCTCATGAACGGTCTGGCCGAATGTGCCGGCACGATAGGTGTCCACGTCCCTAGGATTGATCACGGATTGCGAACCGTGGGGTTCGAAGTGGCGCTCATGCGGCCCCCCGTGTGCTGTTCTCACACATTCCGCATCCGCGTAGCCACGGGCTGAATGTCACCGGCAGTGTAGCGAACTGCCCAGACAGAGGACCGTCAAGCGGGTGATAGGCGCTATGTCAGTTAGCCGACAGACCTTTGAAGCGTGACACCCAAGCTCAGAAGGCCGGATAGGTAGCCTAGTCCTCGAATACTCGCGGTGCGAGTGGATGGTAGTGAAGCCGAGCGCTTGCTTATGAAGGAAAACAGAGCAAATATGTCTATGCACTGAGAAGGGCGCAAACCGAATAAGACGGGCCGCCGGGTGTACCACCACCGCGACGGCCCTACGGAGAAAGGTGATGAAGGCACCAAGCCCCGCTAGCCACGTTGTACCCACCTCCGCCGCGATCCCGCACCCAGTGCTTCGGCTTCCTGGACGCGGAGTAGGACGATGGCAGCAACACTGCGGACCATCCGGGTGACCATCGCGAAGGTCAACGACACGGGCTTCCAGACGGCGGAGCAGCCCGGTGTGTGGCTCAACTTCTCGAAGTACAAAACGCCGGCGCCTGTCATCCCGCCGGTTGGCACACGCATTGAGGCTGCCGTCGATCCGCGCGGTTTCGTCATGGCGATCGAGCCCGTGCACGAGAACGGCGCGAGCGTCGAGACCGCCGCGCCGCGGACGAGCAGCCCGAGCAGCGACCAGGCCGCGCTGCGGCTCGCGGTGCTGGAGATCGCGGCGCGCTTTCTATCGACGCGGCCGGATGCGAAGGCGACGGACGTCATCACGGTGGCAACGAGCTGGGAGGGGTGGGTACGTCGATAGCGTCCTTCCGGTGGAATCACGGCGGATCTACTGGCGAGGTTGTACTCGCCGAGCGGCACCCAAATGTCTAATCTTATAAGGCGGTTCGAAGGTCCGGTGTGACCAAACACGCGCCGCTGCTATGAACGCGGTCTCCTTTGAACGTGATGCGTCTCTCCACCGTAGCGGACTCGCGATGCTCGGATCGCTGCGCGGTTCCTCGACGGCCCGAGACGAAAGACCGGGGACATCGCTACGGTAGCGAGGATCTGGGAGGGCTGGGTCAGTCCGTAGTCAGCCACCACGGAGCCGTAAGCCGGGTATGATGAGACCAAGAGCCGCAGCGGCACGCTGCTTCCTGCTGCCCCACTGTACTGACGAATGGATGGACAGATGAGAGAGCCGATCCGGAAGCGGCTGCTTCTTGGAGCTCGACGATCACTGATCGCGACGCTCCTAACGCTGCCGATAGCCTTCCTTCTTGTCGCGTTCCTACAGGGCTACTCCACAGCCCCCGGGATTGCCGACATCGGCTTCATCGCCGTGGTGTGCGCCCTCCTCAGCGCGCTCGTGAGGACGGTCCTGTCCCGAGTATTGCGCGCATAGGACGATAGGCGGTCGGTGCTGGAGATCGCCGCGCGTTTCCTCGCGACGCGGCCCGACACGAGGGCGGCGGACGTGATCACGTTGGCGACGAACTGGGAGGGGTGGGTTCATCACTGTCGCAGCACAGCTTCAGCATGTGAAGCAGCGGTCCCGCGACGTTGGATGGTGCCCCAGACGGGGCTCAGTAGCGCCCGCTACTCCCAGGTTATCTGGGTGTCGGTGACAACCACCCGGAGGATCTGACAGATGTTCAATCCGGTCACGGGATCGGAATCCCCGTCCGTATATGACACGTACAGATCGTAGACGCACACGCCAGTATTCACGCTGGGGTCGAAGCGGACCTGCAACGTCTGCCCCGGCGGAACCTGTTCGGTCAGGATGTTGCTGCCCCAGGTACTTGATGTCGTAGGGGACACATAAACGGCGTCGATTCGGGCGGAGGTCTGGTTGACGATGTCGAAGTTCCGCATATCCTGGGCCGAGACAATCGAGGGGAGAGGCGTGGCGATGAAGGCTGCGAAGGCGACGCTTGCGATGGCGAGGGCGAATCGTTTACCGAGCATCTGCTCCTCTTTTCCCCACGTTAGGCTCCACGAGCCGGACCGCATTAGGGCGGGCTCAACCTCGCTTGTCCCGTTGTGGCGGGCGTAAGTGTAGCACAGAACCTCCCGAAGCTTGTATCAGGCAGGCGTCAAACCGAAGAGCAACGTAAGAGCTTTCACGCGTGCTTGGTTTGGAACAGCGAGACACAGCACAGTGTAAGTTTTGTATAAGAACTTTAAGTGTGTCCTAAGAAATCGGGCCTTGAGGTCGGTTGGGGGGGGAGGAGCCGCTCGCGTCTGTCGAATATGGTACGCTGCCGCGAACAACGCGCGCTGTTTAGGCCGACTCGATACATCCATTCAGGAGGCAGACGGTGATCCTCGCCGATAGCGGGACCAACGACTACCCGATGCTCGCTGCAGAGCGCATCGAGCGACCCAGTCGGTTCTACGCGGTGCTCTTTGTCGGCCTGTTTGTCAAGAATTTCTTGCTGATTCCGGTGTACATCGAGTGGCTGGTTCTCTCCTTGGTCCTACCGATCTTGGCGGTCATCAATTCGTTTGTGGTCCTCTTCACAGGGGCGTACTGGCGCACGGCGTACACCTTCGCCCTGGGGCTCATGCGATTGGAGCTGAAGCTGGTCTTTTACCTCACAGGCCTTACCGACAAATATCCGGGCTTTGGCTTCGAGATCGACGACCGTTTTTCTATAGACGTCGCCGAGCCAGAGACCCCGAATCGGTTGTACGCAATCCCGGTCGTGGGCGCGATCATCCGGGCAGTGCTCATGATCCCGTACACGATCTGGAGCATGATCGTGCTGCAGGGCTCGTACCTTGCTGTGATTGGCGCCTCATTCCCGGTCTTCTTCGCGGGTCGGTATCCCGAAACCTCGTTCGAGTTGGTGCGGGATAGCATGCGGCTGAGATTCGCGAGCTATTGCTACTTCCTGGGCTTGTCCGATACATATCCGAGCTTTGCGATCTCGTGGAACCATCGCGAGCTGAAGATCGGGCTGCTCGCCGCGGGCGCCGTCCTGACGTTGATCAACTACGGTACGAGTCTCCAGTCCTCCATGAGCCAGATGGGCCAGCCGGTCGCCAGCGAGCAGAGGGGCACGGGATCGGCGGCAGCTCCCGGCAGCGGCGCTCCCCAGGCCGCGCCAACCGGGGCGCGGATCACGGCCGTCGTCGGGGGCGCTCCCGCCGCTCCTTCGCCGGCGTCGGTGCAGGCTGGGGCCCCGAGCTCCGCTCAGGCGCCGCGAGGGATGCCAGTCAACCAGCGAATGGCGATCGACAGCGTGGACGACGACCACACCGCGCTCCGTCAGTATTTCTCGAACGTCGAGCTCACGTTGGTCAGCGTGGAGCGCGTCGACGATCGATCCGGCTTGTGGCATTTTTCCCTGGTCAACCGGAACACTTCGGACTATCTCGACTTCGTTTCAAGTGACGACGATGCGTACATCATTGGAGCGGATGGGCGAAGGATTGCGGCGCTCGATTGGGATGGGGCTGAGGTACGAGCAGGTCAGACAGGTACATTTGCCATCGGGTTCGCGGCGCCGCACGCTGCCGGGCAGCGATACACCCTCGTCCTGAACTCGCGAGCAGAGACCGGCCCCGCGTTCAGAGACAGCGATATGCGCTGGCGGGCGGTCGAGGTGACGCTGCGGTAGGAGAGTGCCTACTGGATCGTCCAGGTAGCGATGTTCCAGGTGCTGCCGGGGCCGGTGAGCCCCTTGCGGAAGTAGGACCTGTGGGACGTAGAAGATGGACAGCACGGGCAGCTGCTCGGCCATGAACTTGGCGATCTGGAAGAGCGCCCGCTGCCGTGGAGCCGTCTCGATCTCATTGGCATAGGCGCGGTAGAGATCCTCGCACAGCGAGTTGACGTAGCCGCCGTACTTATCTGCTCCGAACGCTCGGCCAGGACCTAGATCGGACTGTCGGCGATCAGCTAAATTCCCCACCCTGTGGGGAGCGCACCGAGAAATTACAAGACCATCGAGGTCAGCTTGTTTGGAGGCTGGACTCGTTGGGCAGAAGGAGCTTCACGGTGCGCGACATCGTAGAGATTCTCGACCATTGGGACGGACGATCGATCCAGGCCACCGCCGCCAGCTTGGGGCTGGACCGCAAAACGGTACGCAAATACGTCGGCCTGGCGGAACAGGCTGGCTTCGAGCCGGGCCAGCGGCCACCAAAGGGCTGGGGTGCCTGGCTGGACCTTGAACCAGCGGGTGCATCGTGGGGCCTGACCATGCGGCGAGCTCTGCCCAGCGCACCGTCGCGTCTTGCGGATCACGTCCGCATTTCCGGCAGCGCCGCGCTCGCGATCTTGAGGTCGAGGCGATCGCTGCTCGGCGTCGCGAGGTCAACGACGTCAGATCCCTATTCAGGCATCTCGCTGGTCTCGCCCCCGGACTCATCGACTGCGACCTCAACGATGTGGAAGTGGATGATGTAACCGCCTGCTCCGACTACCCAGCCATGCCGAGTGTCGGGAAAGCTAAGGGCATTGACCCGACCTGGCGTGCCGATCGCGCCCAACAGTCCCCACGTATTCCCACCGTCCACGGTTCGAATCACCTGGAGGCACTGCCCGCTACCACATGGATTGCCAGACGAGCTGGAAAGAACATGGCCCACCGGCTCGTTGACGAAATGGAGGTCCGTCAATTCCTGATTGCGCTGAAAGTTGGTGAATTGGCGTTCCCAGGACACGCCGCCGTTCGTCGTGGCGAGAATGGTCGTTCCGTCCTCGCCGAGAACCCAGCCCGTTGCGGGGTTGACGAACTGCAGTCTGCCAGTTTGACTCGTGCGCTGATCGACCGTGCGCCAGGTGAGGCCGCCATCTTCGGTTGTCGCGAGCCCGTAGACAGGTGGCACGAGCTGCGTTATCCCGGTCATCCAGCCGCGCTGCCCGTCGATAAAGTGCATGTGAGCTACGTTATTTCCGAACGGGAGTGAGCGGGCAACAGGTATCCAGGTATTTCCACCATCCTCGGTGCGAGCGAGCGAGGGTGATGTGTTGCCTGAAGGTACGTAGAGCTGGAAGCGGGTTCCCCCCACGACTGCTCCGTTTCCAAGGTTGCTGGAAATCCCGGTGAACGTGCTCGGCCTCCAGCTCTGGCCACCGTTGGATGTGTAGAGCAGCTCTCGCGGTGAGCTCACCCACCCCTCGTTCTCATTCACCATGGTGACTTCGCGGAAATCCGGGCCGGCCTCGCGTCGCTCGACCTGCCGCTGCCAGGTCCAGCCACCGTCGATCGTCTTAATGATTGTGTTGTTGCTCCCGACCGCCCATCCAACGGTGGGCGAGATGAAGCTCACGTCCCTCAGATCATCGCTGACCGCGCTGGGCTGCACATCCCAGCGAGGCTCCTCTCGGACCTCGGGCTGCGCGAATGAACGGGGACTCACACGGGTATGCCTACCTGCCCAAGAGTAGTGACCCAGCGCCCGCCAGTTTCCGCGAGGATTGCTTCTAGGTCAGCGTCGTCAGGGGGGACGTTCCGCTTCAGGAAAAGGGGATCGACTGCATTTACGCGAGGATCACGGATCAGTCCTGGCGGATCCCCTCCGTCCTGAACAGTTCGGACGGCACGCAGCAACATCCGACGCCACGCGGCGATCACCATGTCGGCCGCGCCAAGCATCTCTTTGGTCCGATCTTGGATGGGTCCCTGGGTCTCGTTCGCCATCGCGTCCTGGAGGAAATTGGAGGTGCCTATTCCGGTGAACGTCTTGCTTCGCTGTTCCTCACGGTCCTGGAGATAGCGGTTTTCTTGGTTGCGGATGAAGTGGTAATCAGGGGTCATCTCGTTGGGCGGGTTGTCTGCCTTCACCGGCCCGTAGCGGCTAAACGTGAAGCGGAACTGCCAATGGTGCGTGTCGTCGATCGGTACCCGCCAGAAAAGCTGATAGCCATTTCCAACGCCGACCTCGTTGCTTCCTGTGAGGCAAAAGCTCGGAAAGGTGTACTCGGGACCCCCGTGGCCGTAGCGGAAAGACCAGACGCTGAACTCGTTCTCCTCGACGCGCTCGGGTCCCGCATAGCTGCCTTCGCTGGGTCGTCGGTAGCTCGGCCGATTCCCGCTCGGAGCCGCGCTGGCGCTCGAATCTGAGACCTGGCTGCGCGGCTCGGGGCTGAGGACGCGGTGGAGGAACCGCAGGTGCGTTCCATCCTGGCTGCCTTCGAGTCCCTGGAGGTAGTTGCACTCGTGAAAGTACTTGGTCATGAAGCGTCGTTCGGGCGGTGCTGAGAACACCTCGTAGTTGGGTAGGAGGGGAGGCTCCGATAGGCCCATGTAGGTGAAGATGACTCCACCGATCTCCTGGCAGGGATACGACCTGTGGCGGACGTACTCGCGGAGGTGGCTTCCCGGTGGCTCCGCGGGTGTCTCCAAACACTTGCCCGTCGCGTCATAGAGCCAGCCGTGGTAGACGCAGCGCAGCCCGCCATTTTCGATACGGCCGTAGCTGAGGTCGGTCCCTCGGTGCGAACAGTGCAGATCGAGAAGGCCGATGCGCCCCTGCTCGTCGCGGAACATGACGAGGTTCTCAGAGAAGAGCCTGAGAGGAATCGGTGGGCCACCTGGGGGAAGCTCTTCGCTCAGCGCGGCCGGCTGCCAGTAGCTTCTGAGCAGTTGTCCGCACGGCGTCCCCGGCCCGGTCAGAGTCAGCAGGTCGTTTTCTTCTCGGGTCAGCATCGGTCGATCCCCCGTTCGGGCTGAGCTAGTTCGTGAGCTCCCACTGATGCATGTTCCAGTCGATGTACTCGGTGGCGGTCGCGTCGACGCCCCGTACTGACGAGGCGAAGGCGAAGGCCTGAGGCGCGTAGTAGAGCGGGATGGCGGCCAGCTCCTCGTTCAAAATCCTCGCCGCCTGGGCAAACTGCTGGGCGCGGGCCGTGTCATCGAGGGTGGCAATCCAGAGATCCATCAGGCGGTCGAACTGGGCGTTGGACCAACCGGTCGTGTTGTTGCCAACCCAGTTATTCCCTGCGCTCCCGATGTTGGTGGTGATGAATGCCAGGAGCCGATCGTCGCTCGCGATGCCGCCAGTTGGGCCCAAGGAGCGAAACGTCGAAAGTGCCTGTCCGTCCCGTGCGTCGGAGGGTCTGTAGGCCGCCTCTTCGACCTCGAAGCCGAACTGCCGCCACCCGTTTGCGAGAATTGCTCGCTCCGCGTCGTTCCGCGGCTGGGCAATGTTCTTGACCTCGAAGTTCAGCCGTCCCTCAGCGAGGCCCACATAGAATCCATCGCGGTCCTTCGTGTACCCGGCTGCATCCATGAGCTGCTCCGCACGCCGAACGTCGTGGGGGTAGGTGGGGATGTCCGTCTCGAGGCGAAGCCGCCGCTGGGTACTGGGCGGCACCATCGTGTCCGTGAGGAGCGCCGCACCGTAGAAGATGCTCTCGTTCATCGCCTGTTTGTCGATGGTATGGGCGAGCGCCTTTCGGACCGCAGGATCGAGGAGCGCTTGCGGCCTCGCATACTCGGGACGGAGCTGAACACGTATGTAGCGGCCCTGGGCGCCCGGGTACAGCACCGTGCCGCCCCCGCGCGCGTCCCAGTCCCGCTTGAGCGTCACAGCGTGGTCGATGCCAATCGAGTCGTCGAGCGTCATGTGCGCCTCTTGCGAGAGGAGCTGAGCCAGCGCGGCGTTCGCGTCGCTGTTGAAGATGATGCGTATCCTGCTGATTCGAGGTTTGCCCAGCGCGTGCCCGTCGAACGCGACGCCCTCGATGAAGGAGCCAGGCTCCCACCGGTCAAGCTTGTAGGGTCCCGCGCCAACATATTCCACCGTCCAGAACGGGTGCTGCACAAATGCAAGGGCGTCCCCCTGCTTGTGAGCATCCTGAAGAAGGTGGCGCGGCAAGGGTGCGAAGGCCGGTGACGATCCTGCGCCCCCGAGTCCTACGAGCGCGCCCGCGCCTGGGAAGGGACCCCGCCAGCGAATGACCAATGTGCGGCCGTCCACCTCGATGACGTCGTCCACAAGGCGATGGGGCGGCGAGTTCGCCGTACCAAAATCGGGCGTGGTGTAGACCTGCCAGGCAAACATGAAGTCCGCCGGAGTAAGCGGCGCCCCGTCGTGCCAGGTGAGGTTGGGACGCAGGCGGTACGTGGTCTCCATTCGGCCGTCGGGGAAGACGCGCCAGGTATCGGTGTTTAGCTTTGGCAGCTCGTCGGCGAGCTCGGGGAGGGCCTGGGCATCCGGGTTGAGCATGGCGAGGGCGGCATTGAAAGGCCGAAGAACGCCGGCGACGCCGATCCCTGTAGCCAAGAGACGCGTCGCGGAAAGCTGGTTCGGCTCTTGGCGGCCGATGAGCACGAGAGTACGGCTGGGAGCTGCCTCGGGGCCGACGGACCGTGTCCCGCTTGACTTCGGGTCTGTCCCCACGGGTGCGCAAGAGACCACGCCGATGATCAACAGAAGCATCAATGATGGAAGTTTGACCATGACATCCATTCCGCCGTCCACAGAGGACGGTCTGAGGCGCTGAACGCAGACGGCAGTATAGAAGGAACGCGCCCAACACTGTCAAAGCGATCAAAAGACCAACGGCTCGAGGGCGAGGCAGAGTCTCGGACGGGCTAAGCCGTCGGCTATCGAGTGTGAGACCGGTGCTACCCTGTGAAGAATCTGAGTCGGAGGGATCAGATGAGCACGATCGTCCAAGGTGCTAGCCGTCTGGGGCATGGGCGACCGCCTCTGGCTGGCGGTGGACCCCGCAGGCTACAGCCGCTTCTGGCATGGACTCATCGGGAGAGGCGGAATTCTCGCACGGCTGGCTACACGCTCACTCAGCTAGGACTGAGCGTGTACCTCCTTAGACGATGTCACTGATAAGACGGGGCTGACGTCATTGTGGCACTAACCGATGAGCAGCTCGCTATCAAGCCCGCGGTCGACCGCTGGCCGATGTGGGCGACCGTCGGTCACACGGCATGCCAACGGGTGTCCTGGCTTTGTGGCTTCGCTGGTGAGCCTGGCGCCGAGACAACGCCATTCTCAGACGCCCTGAACTCCTGTCCGGGGGACGAAGACCTGGAGCACGTGCTGGGCGCCAATGACCTCGCCGAGGCGCTCGACTCAACCTTTCGCATCGTCGAAGGCTGCCTGGACCGATGGACGGTGGATATGCTGGACGAGGAGATCCGCCGGCAGTTCGGGACCCAAGAATGGGTGCATACCCGGGGCTGGGTCATCCAGCGGGTCTTCGCCCACGACGTGTATCACTGCGCCGAGCTGAACGAGATGCTCGGGGCCGCCGGGCTGCCACAGGTCAACCTCTGGGGCTGAGCGCTTAGGAAAGCTTTCACTCGTGGATGTTCCAGGTGCTCGGCGTCTCGGGTCCTACGGGCTGTGGGCCTCGCAAGCTCGCCGCGTGCCATGGTGAGACAAGCGGTGGACAAGCGAGCGCGCCTGACTTGGGGTACTATGCGGCGAGACTCTGGTACAGCGTTTCTGGGCGGGAACCGGTAATGACCGCTCATTGGAGGTCATGTTGCTAAGCCAAGAAGAGAATGAGCTCCTGACCCAGGTGGGTCCGGGAACTCCATGTGGCCAGTTCTTGCGGAGCTACTGGCAGCCGGCCGCTTTGAGCGAGGAGCTGCCGCCGGGCGGGCCACCGATTCCGCGGCGGCTGATGGGCGAAGACCTCGTCATGTTCCGCGACGAGCATGGGGAGATTGGGCTGCTCGATCTCCACTGCTCGCACAGGGGCACCGATCTCAGCTATGGCCGTCTCGAAAACGGTGGGCTGCGCTGCGTCTACCATGGGTGGCTCTACGATGTGCATGGCAGATGCCTCGAGACCCCGGCCGAGCCACCAGGCAGCCACCTCCGTGAATTCGTCCGACACAAGGCGTATCCGTGCGTCGAAAAGGGCGGGGTCATTTTTACGTATATGGGCGATGGGGAGCCGCCGCTCCTCCCCAACTACGAGGTGCTATCCGCCCCGGACGAGAAGCGCTTTGTCACCAAGCACTTCCATGAGTGCAGCTACCTGCAAGGCCTAGAAGGCAATATGGACAATACGCACGTTCCCTTCCTCCACCGGTATCTGCGTACAGAGTCCGGCTCCAGGGTCCTCGCAGAGCACCCTGCCGAGGCGCCACCGCCTACGATTTTTGGGCTTCCCGATGGCAGCACTTCCACCAGGTACGCGCGGCTAGAGGAGACGGACTTCAGCGTGTGGGCTTACGACAGCTCTGGGTGGGGCGGTCCTGACCTCATCCTCCCCAGCCTCGCGATGACTGGGGGAGGCGCGCAAGGTTCTGGCGACGGTTACCAGCTCTACTGGCGAATGCCCATCGACGATACCCATCACTGGCTGTTCGTTCTGTCCTTCAAGCGCTCCGGGCCCATTGCCGAGCAGCACCGCTACAACCGTAGCTGGGGGATGATGACCCCCGACTACCATTTCACCCGCAACCAGGCCAACCGCTATCTCCAGGACCGCGAAGAGCAGCGCACGGCTACCTACACGGGCCTGGGCTCGGTGTTCATCGTCCAGGACGCGTTGGCGAACGAGACCCAGGGGCCCATCCAGGACCGGACCAAGGAGCGGCTGGGAGCGAACGACGGCTCGATAGTGGCCGGGCGGAACCTGCTGCTCAAGGCAATCCACGCCGTGCAGGAAGGGTGCGAGCCACCCGGAGTGATTCGCGACCCCGGGGTCAATGCGAGCGATCCCATCTTTCTGAAGCGGAACGTCCCGCCCACCCCCGAGACCTGGGAGGCGATTCTGCAAGAAACTGGCGGCCGCTGGGTCAGCTCGCTGTCACAGACCAGCGACTAAGCGCTCCAGATCCTGAATCGGATCCGCCCCATACATCTCGCGGAACTGCAGGTTCAGCTCGCGCTCCTGCTGGGTCTCCGTGCCCAGCAGGTCGGCGGAGGCCGGTAAAGGAGTCCCGCGACGGGCGGATTCCAAGAGCAACAGGTTGAGCTCAACGTCCCGCCCCGCCTGGGCTACACCGTAGTCAACAGCTCCGTCCGTCGTGATTGCGTGGTGGAGGCTCGTCAACTCGGAAGCCCTCGCAAGCTCGTCGAAGATCCGGCCTTCGCTGCGGGCGTCGCCATCGTGAGCGATGTTGGGACCGAACGGACTCCGGTACTCGACCGGAGGATCGGTTTCAAAATAGCAGCGGACCAGATACTCATTGCCGCTGCTATCGTGGGCGAGCTCCATCTGTTTCGGGTAGTCGTGCGGAACGCCATTCTCGACCCGCCGCAGCATGTGGCCGGGTCCATCCCCTGTAATGATGAATCCGTCTGTTCCCTCGATCGAGAGGAACCGCGGGTGTCCGCGGCGAATGGGCGCTAACCAGTTGGAGGTATAGGTGATGGACCCAACGACCCCGTTCGCATACCTCAGAATCCCTTGGGTCCAGGTCTCGGCCTGGAACTCACGCCTCGCCGCCTGAATCTCCACGGCGTCTGCACCCGCGTAGTGGCGCATCAAGGCCATGGAATGGTGGCAGCTATCGCCCCCGGACGGGCCGTAGAAGCTGGACACCCGAATGACCTCGCCGATCAGCCCAGCGGCGATTGCCTGCCGGTTGAGTGGCTCCGCCGGTCGCCTCCACATCTGCTCGCCGACCACGATTTTGAGCTTGCTTCTGGCTTCGACCTCGGCAATCACGCTCATCATCGCCCTGGTGCTCGCCAGCGGGGCCTCCACGAACATGTGAACGCCGAACTGGGCGGCAAGTGTCATCACGAGATGGTGAGTCTCGCGCGGTGTCGTAATGACGACGGCATCGAGCTTCTCTTGGGCCAGCATCTCTCTCGGGCTGGTGTAGGGGTGGGCTTCGGCCCGGCCTGCGGCTTTTTCGGCCACGCCCGGGCGCAGATCAGAGATCGCCACGAGATCGTAAAGGTCGGGCAGGGCCAGGACGGAGGAAATGTGCTCGCTGCCGCGCCGCCCGGCTCCGATCACGCCCAGGCGTAGTGTGCGTGTCGCTTCGCTCATTTAGTCGCGCTCCCAGAGATACGCGTGGCGGGCCGCCGCCCCGGAATCGATGGTGGCCGGGTAGTCGTCTGTCATCGCCCGAACGCCCTGGCGAACCGCCACGAACGACATCTTGAAGTAGAGGGGGAGGACTGGAACGTCCTCGGCTAGGATGTCGCCCATCTGCTTGATGACCTGTGCCTGCTGGTTCCCGACTGTGGTGTACAGCTGATCGATCAGCCCATCCATCGCCGGGTTGACGTAGTGATTGAAATTGGCGCCAGACCAGCGGTTCTCGGCCAGCGCTTGGAGGCGGCTATCGAAAGCCACGAACACGGTGTCGCCCGCGCCTCGGTCGTTCGCATCCAGAGCCGGGAACGTGGATCGATACTCGGGCTCACGGCTGCGCGCCGCGCTCGGAATCACTTCGCTGATTTCGAGGCCGACCTGGCGCAAATAGTCGGCTGAGATCGCCAACTCGCGAGCATAGATGGGGAAGCCTCGCATCTCGACCCGCACCGGCGCATTCTGCTGGTTGACCAGCCGTCCGTCCGCGCCCCGCTGCCAGCCTGCTTCGGCAAACTGCTGAACGGCCCGAGACGGATCGAAGGGGTGCCGGGCGAAGGGGTAGCCAATGACCTGGGCAAGCGGATCTGTGCTCCGAACGAACGTGTCTCCGCTGATGTCCGGGAAACCCGGTACGATCGCCTCGCGCAGCGCGTCCCGATCAATTGCCTGCAGGAGCCCGCGTCGAAGCCGAACATCCCGACCCAACTCGGCTGGCTCCGCCCACCGTGGATCGAGCTGCACTGCGAACCGCAGCCAGTTGTTCGGCCGAGTCGTCACGATCCCGCCGCCGCTCTGCCGCCATTCATCTCGGAGCTGCAATGCCGCGTCGGCGTTGAGCGCCTGCTCGGGGATCACATCGACCGCGCCGGCCTTCAGGTGGGCCAGAGCGGTGTTAGGATCCTCGATCGTTCGTGTGATGATGCGGCTGATCTTCGGGCGGCCCAGGTAGAAGTCGTCGAACCGCTCGAACACCATGTTCTGCCCGAGTCCGAAGTCGACCAGACGGAATGGCCCTAGGCTGACGTACTGCTCGGTGAAATAGGGAAGATCGAGGAATGCGTCCTTGTCGCCCTGGAACGCCTCTCCGAGGAGGTCTTTCGGAAACGGCCAAAGATCGCGGTGGCCGAGGTTGAGCGCGCGGTAATACGTCGTTGGCCAGGTGATTCGAACGGTCAGGGGGTCCAGCGCCTCCACGCGCTCCGCAAGGCGCATGCCGGGACTGAGCGGCGAGGTTTCAGCAGCAAAGCGAGCGAGCGCCGCGCTGAAGACAACGTCATCCGCGGTGAACGATGCGCCGTTGTGCCATTTCACGTCGGGCCGAAGACTCCAGGTCGCCTCCATGCGGCCGTCTGGCTGCACGACGATCGTGCCGTCGTCGAACGACGGCAACCGCGCCGCAGCTCGGGGCTCGATATGACCGTTCCGGTCTTCGGAGGTCAGGCTGACGGTATGGATCTCGCCCAACGAAGCGCCACCGCCGCCGGTGCTGGCGAACCACCATGGCCCGAAGCCCTTGATCGAATTGACCTGGGCGATGACCAGCGTCTTGGCTGGTCCGTCAGGCCCCGCCCCACCTCCCTGACTGGATGCGGTCGGTATTGGGCTAGGCGCCGAGCAGGCCAGGACCGCGAACAGCGGAACGGCCCAGGCAATTGCGCGGATATCTGTTCTCATGCGGAAGCTGCCCTCTCAAGAGTCTCACCGCTGTTCGAGAGGCCATTGTACGACGCCTTGTGCGGACTTGCGCAGCGGGTCACGGTGTGGCCGTCCAACCTCAGACCGCTTGGCTGATCTCAAGTAAGTGGCCATCCGGATCGCGGAAGAAGCAGCGGATCTCGTAGCCCCAGTTTACGGGGGGCGTTAGGAACTCCGCGCCCCGTGACCCGAGGGCATCGTAGGCAGCCTGGCAGTCGGGCACGCGGATTGTCATCGCATGGGCCACGGTATGCGGGTCGGAAGGAGGCGCGAACGTCACGTCCGGCTTGTCAGGCGTTGGGTCCCCTCCAGTTACCAAGAGCAGCCAATTGCCCTGGAACTGCAAGACGCACGAGGTGCCACCGTATTCACGGAAGATCGTGGCTCCCAGTACGTCGCGGTAGAATGTGCGGGACTGGGCAAGGTCGCCGACCACGAGGATGTGCGTCAGCTCAACGCCCGCGGTAGGAAACTCCGCCAAGCTCGTCTCCACTCGCAAGGATTCCGCCCTGACCTTGTCCCAGTCTAACCGTTGGCGCGCCGAACGGAGCTTGGTCTGGTGGCCCCGTCCCTATGAAACACTCGTGGGCGTCGCGCCGTTCGGTTTGCAACTAGCCGAGGGCACGCTGACCTCTCAAGTTGAACAGGGGATCCGCTATAGGGTACAGGCCGTCCGCTCGAGTCTCACATTGGACGACGTAATCGTGATCGCAAACTCGCTGCAGTAAGCCGACCCGGCTACCATGGACCAGTGCGTAACGGGTAGGACGCGTTGGTGTTCTGACTACGGATGCCCGACTGGTTGCCCAGTTATGGGCACCCGCGACCGTCGCGAGGTCATGCCTACGTAGAGTGATCGCCGCACGCAACCAAGAGACCAAGCCTTCTGCCTCACACGCTGAGCGATCGAGTTAACTCATAGTCTTGGGTGGGCGCAAAGCGCAGCTGGCGTCGCGCTTGCGGGGACTCGCCGAATGACTCCCACACTCAGCGTGCTTGGTTAACCGTTGCGCTTGCACGCTGCGACGCTGGGCCTCGCTTCACGTCCTTCAAGGCGCATACGCGTACGTGACGAACCAGTCGATTTGAACGACGCCAGACCCGCTGGCCGCCGGGCAGCCAAACCGGCACGCTTCGGTTTGTAAAACATAGCGCATTGGCGTATTCGGAATGCGCCTGATCGATGTCCCGATCACCACGTCGTCCAGAATGAATCGCACTTCGGTAGGGCCCCACTCCGTGGACGCCGTGTGCCAGCCCGAGGCGAAGAGTGCCTGCGCCGGACAGAACTCGTCCTGGTCACCGCCCGTTGTGGCACCTCGATGGTGCAGAAAGGCGCAAATGCCCCCATTCAGGGGGCCCTCAGGGAAATCAATTTCGCCATCACGTGGCCACTCTTCGCTCTGCGGCCACAGGAGCCAGGCGGCGTAAAAGCCCGGCAGAGCGTCGGTACGGAACCGCACGGTGTATTTCCCGTAGACCTGATTGATCGGCGTCCCATTCAGGGCTGGCTGCATGGCGGCATCGAGCGCATAGTTGCCAGCGACTCCATGCCCGCCATTGAGACGGAGTTGGGCGCCGGTCAGGTTCTCGCTGTGGAGGTTGAGCTGCATCATGCCGTTCCCGGCGCTGACCACCCGGCTCGGATAGTATCGGCTCGCAGCTTCATAGCCAGCGGTATTCGCCCAGCCATCGGGATACACTACCCACCGCGAGCCGTAGAGCTCGTTGAACTCGCCGATCGGCGCATCCTGCGTGAAGTCATCCGCAAAGATCTGCCGCCAACCGGGCAGGTCGCCCGTTGGCATCGCGACCCCGGACGGACCCGTCCCACTTTCCAGGCTAGAAAAGCCAGGAACCCCGCAGAGAATGTCGGTGATTCCCTGTAAATCGCGATTGTCGTTGCGCAGCGCACCCAGTACAAAGCAGGTCGGGCCCGTGATCGGGACAGACTGCTGCATGGCGGCGCTGTTGAGCAACAGCGGCTGCTGGCCGAGGGCGAGGAACAGGTATCCGCTTTGACCCGCCTCAAGCGGCGCAGCCCAGCTGAGCCGCGCCACGCGCGACTGATCCAGCTGAATGGTGAACGCTTGGGGCGCCCCCGAGGGCGAGTGCGAGCGGATGAGGACGCATTCCAGGTCGGAATAGGCTTGCGGGGTTGTGCCCAGGGGGAGGAGGACATAGCATTGCGGCCCGGGTGGTGCCGAGCTGTCAGTGTAGCTGGTCGCCGATGTAGGTAGCGGGCCAGCGAGCGGCAGGGCCGCGGTGTCGGTCGTGCCCGGTCTGAAGCGTTGAACACGGTAGCCGGTCTGGCCGGTGCCCGGACTCCAGCGCAGGTTCACCGAGTCACCACTGGTGCCGAGCATGAGGCTTCGCCCTCCAGGAGTATCGGCCCCGAGCTGTTGGGGAGCCAGTATCAATGCCGCGAGAGAGAGCAGGACGGCGCTCAGGACGACCGCCGGTCCCTGGATCCAATCGCTCCGCATGACGGCATAGATCGCCTTGAACGAATCACCAACACGTCCGTAGCTGTGCCGGACTTCGGTGACATTAACCACTCCGGGCGCGAAGAGTGCGACGGCCTCGGGACTGTCACAGACATCGAAAACTCTGTCGACCGGCGCGTCAATATCGATTACTTTATGGATCGTCGGCATCGCTGTCTCCATGGCACGCTGTCGCTGCGGGCGACTCCCCCTTCTCTAAAGGTAACGCACCGAGACGGACGGAGTACTCTAAAGCACATGGCGGCTAGCGTCGGTGCCGATCATGTCGGTGCCGATCATGTTGAAGTCAGTCGACGGGAGACTACACGTCCTGAAGGAGGATCCAGTGAACCCAGCAATTGAGCGGCCCTTCACCCTGGACCATCTAGACCATGTTGTACTGCGGGTGCATGATCTCCAGAAGTCCATTGCCTTCTACCAGATGCTGGGGGGTGACGTGGACGGCGAGCGGCCTGCCGGGACTGCGGTCCGTATTACTGACGGCCAGACTATCATTTTGCAGGGGCAGCCAGAGTACGTCCCCGCCAAGCTTAGCGCGATCGACCACATCAACCTCAATATCCGGGCTGAGGACATCAAGCAGGTCACAGCCTATCTCCGGGCGAACGGAGCCGAACTGGTCCAGGAGGCGGCGGAGGGTGGTGACACTGTGCGGGTGTTGGATCCGGACCGGAACGTTATTGAGATCCGGATGGTTCGCGCAGGCTAGGACCCCAGATCCCACTGCTCGGCGTTCCAGGCGGGAGTGGATCCAGTGGCCTTGGTTGCCGCGATGTTCTTCAGGCGACGTCCGACCGCAATGGGCTCCGCATCGAAAACGAGGCCCATGGTGTTGAGTTGATCGGTTGTATGGTGGACGATCTGGCCCAGCAACTGCATGCGCTCCGCCTTTGGAATCGTCCTATAGAACTTGTCGATGAGGCCGTCCAGATCAGCATTCATGTAGCGCGAGTGGTTCCGTCCAAAATAGTTGTTCTCTGGTAGTGGTGTTTGGGTGCTGTGCAGCCGGGTGACCCACTCGCTGGGGGCATTGGGCTGACGGTACATGAGAAAACCTGGGAAGTTTTGGACCCATTCGCGATCCTGGTTTCGACGCTGCTCAGGCATGACCATGGGCTCGGTATCGACACCTGCGAGCTTCCAATAGTCAGCCACCGTGAATGTGGCCTTGTTCGAGATCTCGGCGCCGCCAGTTCGAATATCGATAGTGAGCCGTGCGTTGTTGCGGTCTCGAAAGAACCCGTCTGGCGCTCTGGTATAGCCGAGCCCTTCGATCAACTGGATGGACTGACGGACGTCATACGGGTGGCGGACGATGCTCCGCTCGATATCCCTGTACTCTGGTTCGTTGGGATGGACGAACGTGTCAGCCAACGGAACCAAGCCGGCCTGGAGGCTATCGGCCATTTGCTGCCGGTCCAGAGCATGCATCAACGCCCGGCGAAAGGGGAGCTCTAGCACCACGGACGGGTCCGGGTTGAGAAACTGCGGGAAGATGAGGACCCACCCTGAAACGGCGATGTCAACGCCCCCTTCTCTCCACTGGTCGCGCAACGCAACGAACTGCTCGAGCGCAACGCTGCGCCCCAGGGTGAGCTCTACGCTGCCAGCCAGGATGTTGGCGACCACCGCGTTGCCGTCAGGAATGAATTTGATCTCGATCTCATCGATCTTGGGTTTACCCAGGACGTAGCTTTCGTGGGCGGCCAGGATCAGGTGGCTGCTTCGGACGAATTGCTTCAGCTCGAAGGGCCCGCTTCCGACAAAGTCCGCGCTGAAGTAGGGGAGGTTAGTGAAGGCCGCCTTCTCCTCGAGATACGGAGTCTCCAGTAGATGTCGGGGGAACAGGGCGCCCCGGAAAAGCGCGTCAGCCTCGGTATAGAGATTTTTCCACGAGACGATGACCGTGAAGGGGTCCGGCGCTTCCACCGCGTCGACGAGGCCCACCGCGATGTTTCGGCGCATCGGCACCTCGCGGTCGTTTTCGACACGCCAGGTAAAAACGACGTCGGCGCTCGTCACGGGGGTGCCGTCGTGCCACCGCGCTTTGGGATTGATGCGCCAGGTTGTCTCCATCCGATCGTCGGGCAACACCTTCCACAAACCGTTCTCGAGGGTTGGCGCCGCCTCAGCCAGGACGAGCCGGCTACTCCCGCGGTCGTCCACGCTCGTCAACCCGGGGCTCAAGAGTGGCTCTACTTCGACGATACCCGGGATGGCGCCGGGGGTCAGCCGATCCACGAGCATAGTGGGGTCCGCGAGGATCGTGGCCCGGATACGCTTGATCTCGGTGCTCCGGGGCTGGCTCGCAGTGCGATCGGTTTGGCTGGCCCCACCTCCGGGAGGGGTGGTTCCGGCTGGCGTGCAGCTCATCAGCGCAAGCGCCGCGACGAGGGCGCCTATCCATCTTCTCATCTCATTCGTCTCCATGCAGAGCAGCCACGATCTTCTCCGCGGTGGCGGGAAGCTCGTACAGCCGAACCCCCACCGCGTCGTGGACGGCGTTCACGATGGCCGCTGCTGTCGGGACGTTCGGGATCTCGCCGATCGCCTTGCCCTGGAAGGGGACCGGACCGTCCACAGGTTCCAGAAGCACCGTACGGAGCGGCGGCGTATCGGCGCTGGTGGGAATCTTGAAGTCGCCCAGGTGGGCGGTGGTGATGCGTCCGTCCTCGATCGGGTTCTCCTCCATGAGCCCGTAGCCCAGACCCTGGATCAGCCCGCCGTCGATCTGGCCTTGATGGGTCACGTCGTTGATGATGGTGCCCACGTCGTGGACGGTGAAGAGCTGCTGCACCCGAACCTGGCCCGTCTCCGGGTCCACCTCTACCTCGGCAACCTGCACGCAGAAGGAGGTCACCGGCGCCTGAGACCCGGGCTCGAAGACCGCTACATGGGACAGCCCCACGCTGGGCGAGACGAGCCGCGCCGCGTCGCCGATGGACAAACTCTGCCCACCGGGACCGATCAGCCGTCCCTCCAGGACGTTGATCTCTTCCGGCGAGCATTCCATCTGATGAGCGGTCGCGATGAGCAGGCGCTCCCGAAGCTCCAGCGCGGCCCGATGGGCCGCGTTGCCTGGCGAGTTCGTAGACTTGCTCCCACCTACCCCCGAGTCGTACGGCACGTTGTCCGTATCCGTGGCCTCCACCGCCACCTGGTCCACGGGCACGCCCAGCGTTTCCGCGACGATTTGGCGCACCACGGTGCTGGTACCCGGCCCCACATCCGGCACTCCGATGCCGACGCGCACACGGCCATCGTGCTCGATAGTCAGCGCGGCGCCGGACCGTCCCGCCGCTGCCCCGCGCTCGTAGATCGCGATGCCCCGGCCGAAGGAAGGGGATGGTTTCGGACCTCCCCATCCGCACACGTCCGCGGCCTTCTGGAGGGTTTCTCGAGCCCGGATCTGCTGCCATTTCTGGCCCAGAGGAGCTGAGTCCCCATCTTCCAGCAGGTTGCGCAGGCGAAGCTCCACGGGGTCGATTCCCAGATCTCGAGCAATGAGATCCAGATGCGACTCGACGGCAAACACGATCTGTGGCGCGCCGGGGGCGCGGGTTTGGGTGCAAGGTACGTGGTTGGTGTAGACACAATAGTTCTCGATACGAATCGCGGGAATGCGATAGCAGCTCGCTGTCTGCCGTGGGCCCATCACCACACCTTGGGGGCTGTGCTTGAAGCACGCGTAGGCGCCGCCGCTGAAGACCGCCCGGACGCTCATGGCCTGCAAGACACCGTCGCGGCTTACTCCCGTTCGGAGCGTGATAACCGCGGGGTGTCGATGCGCGGCTGCGATGAGCTCCTCGTCGTAGCCCAGAATCAGCTTCACCGGCAGGCGGGCGCGCTCGGAAAGGACGTAGGCGATGGGGGCGTCGATAATCGACGACTTTCCACCGAAGTCGCCTCCGACCGACAGGATGTGGACGGTGATCCGATCCGCTGGAATGCCCAGGTCTTCCGACAGCATGTCCCGCAGCAGGAACGGCGCCTTGTTGGATGCCCAGACCTGCACGCGACCGTCGGCCTCGACCCAGACCGTGCAGGCGTGGGGCTCCAGGTACCCATGGTGGGTAAGCGGCGTGCGAAACGTATGCTCGAAGAACCGGTCTGCCCGTTGCATAGCCGCATCCAGGTCGCCGTGCTCGAATAACGCGAAGCCCTGGAGGTTATGTGCGCCGGCTGGCACATCAGCCGCGTTCTTGTAGCTCGATGCTTCTGCGTGGAGCAGGGGAGCTGACGGTTCCATGGCGGTGAGCGGGTCGAGGACGGCGGGGAGCTCCTCGTACTCTACCGTGATGGAATCAATCGCTTCCTCGGCAATCGCCGCGCTTTCTGCTGCCACCGCGGCGATGGGTTCCCCAACGTACCGTACCTCGTCGCGAGCCAGAATGGGCATGTCCTTCACGCGTTGCCCGACGAAAAAGGGCGGAATATCGGCGCCCGTCAGTACGACGCGAACGCCGGGCATCGTTTGCGCACGGGATGTGTCCACTCGCACGAGGCGCCCACGGGGCACGGTACTGCGGAGCACCTTGGCCCAGAGCGTTCCCGGTAAAGTGACATCGGCGGCGTACGCCTCACGACCGGTCACTTTCTCTACACCGTCCACACGGGGGACGGGCCTGCCCACAGTCGCGTAGCTCACGCGTCCACCTCCATGGTCATTCTGAGCCGACAAGGCGAAGAATCCGTCCCGCGGACCCGACACGGATCCTTCGGCTGCTGCCTCAGGATGACGGGCTGAGCCTCAGATGCCTTCGATGGGGCTGATGACATCGAGCAGCGCCGGCCGCGGAGAACGGAACAAACGGTTCAGCGCAGGGGCTATCTCGTCCGGCCTCTCCACCCGCTGCGACTCGACTCCGAAGGAGCTCGCAAGCGCGCAAAGGTCGGGCACGTTCAGCTCCGTTCCGATGACCCGTCCGCCGTAATGGCGAATCTGGTCTCGTTTCATGTTGCCGTAGGCGTCGTTGTGCACCACCACGAACAGGATCGGAAACCCGCACCGCGCCGCCGTGGCGAGCTCCTGAAGCTCCATCATGAAGGAGCCGTCACCGCTGACGCATACGACCTTCTTGTCGGGGAATGCATAGTTGACGCCAATGGCCGTGGACATGCCGTGTCCGATGGCCCGAAAGTCGCCCGAGTGGTGCACCTTGTCGATCGCGTGGAACCGGGAGAGGAGCTCGCCAGTCCCGCCTTCGCCCACGACCAGGGTGTTGTCATCCACGATGTTGCTGAGGGCGTGGTAGAGCTGCCACTGGTTGATGGGCACCTCGGAGGACGTGCCGCGCTTGGCCACCTCTTCCCGCCACCGACGCTTATCGTCCGCGATGCGCTCCATGCGGGCCGACGAGCGATCCGCCTGAAAGCCGCGGCTTTGCAGCTCGGCGACCAACGCCTGGAGCGTCTGTTTCGCATCCGCCGCGATGCCGATGTGAGTCGGGTAGATCTTGCCGATCTCCTTTGGATCGCTGTCCACCTGGATGATCCTGGCGCCCTCCGGGATCACGCTGTGCCCGTAGCCCAGGGTCATCCCTTCGCTGAAGGTGGTGCCGACGGCGAGGATCACGTCTGATTCCAGGCACGCTTTGTTGGCGTATGGGTAGGATGCGAAGCCAAGAACGCCCAAGGCCAGAGGATGGTCTTCAGAGATGAGGCCCTTCTGGGAGTGGGGGACCCCAAAGGGCGCATGAAGCAGCTCCGCCAAGGCCTGCAGCTCGGCCTCCGCCTCGCCCCAGTAGACTCCGCCCGCGGCGATGATCGTCAGGGACTTCGCGGCTGCCAGCTCCGACGCCACCTGTCGAACGAGATCAGGGTCGGGCGGCAAGGGGGCCGGCGGGGCGGCGCTGGTCGGGAACCCGTCGAACTCGATCTCTTCCGTCTGGAGGTCGACAGGAATCCCGATATAGACGGGCCCTTTTCTGCCTGTGGTGGCCTGCCGATACGCCTCGCCCAATACGTCGATGACGTCCTCGGCAGATTGGAGCGTGACGCTCATTTTCGTGATCGGCCGGAAGATCTCTGCCTGAGGAATCTCATGCCAGGATGACGCTCCGCGGTTGGCGCGGTCCCTGGCCACGTCCGCGGACAGGGCGATGACCGGGGATGACTCCTTGAACGCCTGCGCGATCCCCGTGATGAGATTGGTGGCTCCGGCGCCCGACGAGGCGAGGCACACCCCGAGCCCGCGGCTCGCCCGGGCGTAACCCTCGGCCATGTAGGAAGCGGAGATCTCGATCTGCGTGGATACGAACTCCATATCCGGCTCGAGGTAGATCGGGTCCGTGATATCGAACACGGAATGCCCCGAGACGCCAAAGACGTATCGAACTCCCCGCTGCTTGAGGAACTCGATCAGGATCTGCCCGACAGTGCGTCGCACGGCCATAGTGCACCTTCCTCAAAAACCCTTGTCCTCAGCAATGTGTCGCGGGCCTCATGCTAGTGATGGACCTGACCCCCGTCAAATCTATGGGGAATCCTCACTCATATACTGGTAGATGGTCGCCGCGCATGATCCGACCGGCGGCGCCCACGAACGTCTGACCGGGAAGAACCGTCACGAGGATCGTGGACCTCTTCCTGAACAGGGGCGCTCGGAGACGGAAAGAGAGCGGGCGAAGATGGTTAGGTTGCTGCGTTTTATCGCGCCCTATCGGGCCATGTTGAGCCTCGTACTGGTCCTTTCGTTCTTCTCGTCGCTCGCCAACCTGTACCTGCCAAAACTCATGGCTGACATTGTCGATTTCGGAATCCTGAATGGAGACACCGGCTACATTTTCGAGGTGGGCGGCATCATGCTGCTGATTGCCACCGCGGGAACGGCGTGCGCGGTGGCGGGGAGCTTCCTTTCGGCCCGGATATCAACGGGCTTTGGCCGGATCATCCGCGAAAAGATCTTCACCCCGTCCAAGGCTTCTCCCTTTACGAGTTCGACACCTTCGGAACCGCCTCACTGATTACTCGGACGACCAATGATCCGACTCAGATCCAGCAAGTCTTGACCAACGTCTTCAACATGACCTTGGCCGCGCCGATGATGATCGTCGGCGGGATCATCCTTGCTTTCAGCCAGGATGCCCCCCTCACGTGGGTGCTCGTTGCGGCAATGCCCGTCGTGGCCGCGTTGTTCCTGGCAGTAATCAGGAAGGCCGTTCCGATCTTCCAGGCAATGCAGGGGAAGATCGATCGGCTGAACCTGGTCTTGGATGAAGGCCTCAGAGGCGTGCGAGTCATTCGCGCATTCGACCGCGGCGCACACGAACACCAGCGGTTCGACATCGCCAACCTCGATCTCACCGACACCGCTATCCAGGTGAACCGCCTCATGGCGTACCTGATGCCGGGCATGATGCTGACGCTCAACTTCACAACCCTGGCGATTCTGTGGTTCGGCAGCATTCGGGTGAATGAAGGGCATATGACGGTTGGCGCGCTCATCGCCTTTCTCCAGTACGCAACGCTCATCCTCTGGTCGGTCCTGATGATGACGGTGATGTTCGTGATGCTGCCCCGCGCCGCGGCCTCAGCGACGAGGATCAATGAGGTGCTGGATGTGGCTCCAGAGATCAAGGACCCCTTGCAGTTCCAGGCCCCTGCATCCCAGCGGGGCAGCGTGGAATTCGATCACGTCACCTTTAGCTATCCGGGCGCTGAAGAAGCGGCGCTGTCCGACATCTCGTTTTCAGCAAGGGAGGGCGAGGTCACGGGCATCATCGGCGGGACCGGCTCGGGCAAATCGACGCTCGTGAGCCTGATACCCCGTTTCTACGACGTGGACGGCGGGCGGGTCCTGGTCGACGGCGTCGACGTCCGTGAGATGCGTCAGGCGGACCTGCGCGCGCGGATCGGGTTTGTTCCTCAGAGTGCCGTGCTCTTCTCGGGCACGATCGCCGACAACCTTCGCTATGGGAACGCGGACGCGTCGGACGCGGAGCTGGAGGGCGCGGCGCGTGTGGCGCAGGCCGCCGATTTCGTCGCCGAGATGCCGGACGGCCTTAATTCAGTCATCGCACAGGGTGGCATCAACCTGTCAGGCGGCCAGAGGCAGCGCCTGTCGGTTGCCCGCGCCCTCGTCAGGCGCTCGAAGATCTACGTGTTCGACGACAGTTTGTCCGCGCTCGATTTCGCCACCGACGCGCGCCTCCGAGCCGCGCTCAAGAGGGAAGTTACCGGTGCGACGGTATTCATCGTGTCCCAACGCGTGGGAACGATCATGGATGCGGATCGAATCATCGTCCTGGACGAGGGCCGAATCGTGGGTATCGGCACCCATAAGGACCTCCTGGAGCGATGCCCGGTCTACCGCGAGATCGTGGAGTCGCAGATTTCTCTGCTGGGGGCTGCCTAAATGATGGAGCGCGGCTCGCAGCGGCCTGGCAGCGCTGCTCAACGCCCGAGCGGTAATTGGGGCCCCATGAGCGGCTTCGGCATGGCCGTGGAGAAGCCCAAAGATCCTCGAGGTACCCTCTTCCGCCTGCTCGGCTACTTCAAACCGATGCGCTACCAGCTCGTGGCGGTGGTGATTGCTGCTGCGCTCAGCACGCTGTTCAACGTTGTTGGGCCGAAGATCCTAGGGTTTGCCACAACTGCGCTGTTCGAAGGCGTCATCGCCACGAGCCAGGGCACAGGCTCGGTGGACTTCGGCTTCATCGGCCGCATCCTCCTAATCTTGGGCGGCCTGTATCTGGTCAGCGCAATCTTCATGTACATCCAGCAGTACATGATGACCGACGTTGCCCAGAAGTCCGTATACGCGATGCGCCGGCAGGTTGAGGAGAAATTCGAGCACCTGCCGCTGAAGTTCTACGACTCGCGGACACACGGCGAGATCCTCAGCCGCGCCGTTAACGATATGGACAGCATCAGCAGCACGCTCCAGCAAAACCTGACTCAGCTCATTACGTCGGTTGTGACGGTGGTGGGTGTGGTCGTACTGATGTTGACCATCAGCCCCTTGCTCACGGTCGTCGTGGTGCTCACGCTTCCTATCAGCCTGTTCATCACGGGGACGATCTCCAAGCGGTCGCAGACGTTCTTCAGGCGTCAGCAGAAGTCGCTGGGCCAACTCAACGGTCACGTCGAAGAGATGTTCACCGGTCACAAGATTGTGAAGGCGTTTGGACGCGAGGAGTGGTCTGTCGAGGAGTTCAGAGCACTGAATGGGAATTACTACGACGCTGGCTGGAGGGCGCAATTCGCAACGGGCATGATCCTGCCAGTCATGAATTTCGTCGGCAATGTCGGCTACGTCTTTGTGGCCGTCATCGGAAGCATCCTGGTCTCGCAGCGCGCGATCACTATTGGTGACGTTCAGGCCTTCATTCAGTACGCGCGACAATTCTCGCAACCCATCATGCAGCTCAGCAGCATCGCTAACACGATTCAGTTGACGTTGGCCTCGGCCGAACGCGTGTTCGAGTTGTTGGACGAGACGGAGGAAGAGCCCGATGCGGATGGCGCGCGGCAGACCTCGGAGCCGCGCGGGGCCGTGAGGTTCGAGCACGTCGCTTTCCGCTACAAGGAGGATGCCCCGCTGATCCACGACATGAGCATCGACGTGGCGCCCGGTCAGACCATCGCAATCGTCGGGCGGACCGGAGCGGGCAAGACGACTCTGGTCAACCTCCTGATGCGCTTCTACGATGTCGATGCGGGCACCATCCGGGTCGACGGCATCGACGTTAGGGACGTGAGGCAGGGTGTCCTGCGCCGCACGTTCGGCATGGTGCTCCAGGACACCTGGCTATTCTCCGGTACCATCCGTGACAACATCGCGTATGGCCGAGACGATGTGACCGATCAGCAGGTCGTGTCGGCTGCGAAAGCGGCGCAGGCTGACCACTTCATTCGCACGCTGCCCGACCGGTACGACACCGTGCTCACCGAAGAGGCAACCACCCTGTCCCAGGGCCAGAAGCAGCTCCTGACTATAGCGCGCGCCTTCTTGGCCGATCCCGCAATCCTCATCCTGGACGAGGCGACGAGCAGCGTGGATACGCGCACCGAGGTCCTGATCCAGAAGGCAATGGCCGACCTGATGAAAGGCCGGACCAGCTTCGTCATCGCGCATCGGCTCTCTACGATTCGCAACGCCGACCTGATCCTTGTGATGGATCACGGCAGCATCGTAGAGCAGGGCACCCACGAGCAACTCCTGGCCAAGAACGGCTTCTACACCGAGCAATACAATAGCCAGTTCACCGGGAGGGCGCTTGAAGAGGTCACGGCCTAACCTCGAGAGGCGCCTATGGATGCATTCGCTCGAGGCCCGCGGCTTTGTGGGGGACGCGCTGCGTCGTCTGGGGGTACGAAGGCGTGGGGAGCGCTACTTCGCTCCTTGAGAGATCTGCTGGTATTTCACGAAGTTCATCGGGGTGCCCTGGCTGAAAGGGTGCGGACCTGCAACAACGACCGAATCGCCAACGGTGGCCGCGCCTGAGGTCAGTAGGTACGCCTCCATTGCCGCGATACTCGTCTCAAGGTCGTGGCTGTCCGGCTCATGCACGGGTGTCACTCCCCACCAGAGGGCGAGGCGCCGACAGACTCGCTCGTCCGGACTGAAGGCGAAGATCGGCGCCGCGGCTCGACGCGAAGAAAGGAGCTGAGCAGTGAGCCCAGTTTGAGTCATGCCCACGATCGCCCGCGCGCGCAGATCCCTCGCGAGAACACACGCAGCTTCCGTAACGGCCGCGCGGGTCGATTTCTCGGAGGTAGCCGGGTTCCGATTCCTCTGGAACCCTTGCTCGAGCTGAGCAGATTCCGCCGAGCAGATGATGCGGTTCATCATCTCGAGCACCAGTCGCGGGTGCCTGCCGCTTGCTGTCTCCCCTGAGAGCATCACCGCGTCGGCGTTGTCCCAGACGGCGTTCGCAACATCCGAGGCCTCGGCGCGGGTGGGAATCTCGTCCCTCGTCATGCTTTCCAGCATCTGGGTCGCGACGATGACCGGGACGCCATGCGCGTTCGCTTGATGCACAATGGCCTTTTGCAAGGCGGGAACATTCTCTGGCCCGAGCTCGACGCCAAGATCACCCCTGGCAACCATGACCGCGTCAGTAACATTCAGAATATCGGCGAGGCTTGCGATCGCCTCGGCTTTTTCGATTTTGGCGATGATCTTCGCGTCGCTCGCCAGGCTCCTGATCATTTCCCGGGCCTCGAGCAGGTCCCCGGCAGTTCGCACGAACGACAGAGCGACGTAGTCAACCTCGAGCTCGGTCACCCCGAATCGGAGATGGTCTTGGTCGGCCGCGGTGAGTGACGGGACCGCGATGGTAACACCAGGGAGGTTCATTCCCTTGTGTTGGCCGAGCTGCCCACCTACCTCGACACGAGTCACCACCTCATCCGGAGATACGCCGATCACGCGGAGTCGGAGACGGCCATCGTCCAGCCAGATGGGGTCTCCTGTCTTGACGTTGGCAGCCAACCCCTCGTACGTCGTGGAGATGCGCTCAGCGGTGCCCTCGACATCGTGAGCCACGATAGTGAGGAGCTGCCCGGCGGTTAAGGGGACGGGTCGGCCGGTGGTCAGTTTCCCAACGCGGATTCTCGGACCCTGCAGGTCTTGGATCACAGCGACCGTGCGGTTGAGCGCCTTCGCGGCTTCACGAATGGAGAAACAGCGGCGCCCGTTCTCCTCCGGCGTTCCATGGGAGAAGTTGAGGCGGGCGGCGTCGAGCCCTGCAGCAACGAGCTCGCGCTCGAGGCCGTCGGTGGCTGGACCCAGGGTAGCGACGATCTTGGCCCGCCGATTTTGCATGGTCATGCCCGGATGTTACTCATTGCCCGATAGAGGTTTCTAGCGCTGTGCAGTGTGCACAGCCAGGAAATGACGCCAACCCGCCGTTCAGGGAATGGTGTGGGTAGGCGAGGCCGGCAACGACCCCGCCTACCCAATTGCGAGCTCGTGTGGCGTTAGTCGCCTACTGCTGCTTTAGTCAGCAGCGGCACCGCATTGAATGCGTTGTTGTAGAAGATGGCGCCCTTGTCCTCTTCCGAGAGGAAGTCGTACTCGGCGATGATCGGTACGAGATCGTCGCTCGGCCTTCCTGATTCGGGACGCTTTGCTCCACCGGAGCCCGGAGCCTCGGTGCCGAAGAGGACCCGCGCCGGCGACTTCTGCTTGATCATAGCCCCGAGCATGTCACGCTCGAGGACACAGGTGTCGAACCAGAGGTTCTTGGTGAGATCGCGCTGACCGCGATGATGATCTGACTCGATGAAGCGGTGAAGCGCGCCGCCGCCGTGGCAAACAAAGACCTTCAGACTCGGAAAGTCGTCGAACACACGGCCATGCTCGAGGACCTGCATGGCGATGTACTCTTCGATCACATTGTTCATCTGGTAGTTGGCGGGAACGACTTCGAAGCGGGGATCATGGCTGACCGACGGGTGCACCATCAGCACGGCACCGAGCTGCTCCGCTCGCTCATACAGAGGGTACCAGTACTTCTCGTGCATCCCCGGAGTCTGACGATCCGCTCCAGGATCGGGGTTTACCAAGGCACCCACGAATCCCAGCTCTTTCACGCAGCGCTCCAACTCATCGAGGACATGCGAGGTGTCGAGCTCACGGCTCTGCGGAAGCTGAGCCACACCGCCGAATCGGTCAGGGTGCAACCGACAGATCTGCGCGATCGTGTCATTCGTGAAGTGCGTCCAATCGTACTGCAGATGTGGCCGCATCCAGTGCCACATGGCGATCGGCCGAGGAGAAATGAGCTGGTAATCGATACTGTGATCGTCCAGCATGTCGAGGTGCCGCTTCTGCGCGCGGTCCATCTCCTCATCGCTGATCTTTGGAGCCTCGCCATGATTGCTCGGGCCTGTGTTCTGAGAAACCCAATTGGCGATCATCCCGCGGAACGCGGGCGGTGTCGTCATGTGGCCATGGACATCGATAACCTTCTTGCCTGCGTACACTATTGCTTCCCCTTCTTCGGCCCAGCGGTTGTGTTGAGAGCCGGGCGCGCGGAGCATGACAGGTGCGCGCGGCGATGTCAATGAACTGCCCGACCTGGATCCGTGCCGTGTGCCCCCACCCCTGGGCTCTTAGATCCTGCGGAAGGTCTGCATCCGCGCGGGTTCGAGACGCCCCTCCTCAATGGCTCGCCGCACGGCGCAACCTGGCTCCTTGCGGTGCTGACAGTTGGAAAATCGGCATTGTGCCTCGATCACCTCGAAATCTGCAGTGTGCTGAGGCTGATCTTCCTCTGCCTCCCAGGGCTGAAACTCCCGCATGCCTGGCGTGTCCATCAGGATTCCGCCCTGGGCCATTACCGTCAGTTGCCGCCTTGTCGTGGTATGGCGGCCTTTCGAGTCCAGAGGGCCCACGTCTCCGGTCTGGAAGCGCTCTTCGCCCAGTAACCGATTGATCAGGGTTGTCTTCCCCGTGCCGGAGGCGCCCAGAAGTGCGATCGTTCGGCCGTAGTGCAGGTAGCGGCGCACAATGTCGATCCCATCATTGAACTTTGAGCTTATGGCGTGAACCGGGGCGCCGTTTGCTATGGACTCTACCTGGCGGATCCGGTCACCGACATCGTCGACGAGGTCGGCCTTATTGAGCATGACGACGGGTTGGGCGCCGCTTTCGCGTGCCATGACGAGATATGGCTCGACACGACCTGGGTCGAACTCGTGGTCGAGTCCACAGACGAGGAAAACGGTGTCCACGTTTGCGGCCATTAGCTGCTGTTGGGCGCCACCTGCCGCCTTACGGGAGAAGTGGCTGATCCGGGGCAGCACTGCCTCGATCGTCCCACCCTGCTCGTTGGGGCGCACGGCAACCCAATCACCGACCACGGGAAGCCCCGTGTGGCGTGTGGCGTGGTGACGCAGGCTCCCCGAAGTGGCGACGGAGATCTCACCCCGCTCGGTGTACACGCGGTACGCGCGGTTGAACTGAGTGGCCACCCGGCCAGGAATGAGCCCCGCCTCGTCGTAGGGCCTGAACGGGTCGGCGAAGAAGTCGCTCCACCCGAGTGCTGCAAGGTCCAATCGCTTTCCCTCTCCGTGGCATCTATCTCCGTAATCGACGCAGTCACCGCGCGCGGGAGACGCATGTCGCGCGAACCGAGAGGCCGCTAGGCGGTCCACTTCGATTTGCGCACGGGGCGGGTTGGGCGCGTTTCTTGCGATTGCTCGTCATCGCGTTCGGCCAACTGCCCGGAGAGCACCCTGCTCGCAAGAAACGATCGGCTGCACATGAAACACACAACCCAACCAGGCGATTCCGGGTCGTCCTGGAGATCGGCGTGACAAACTGGACAAGCTTTGAGATACCAGGGCAAGAAGCAAACTCCGAAAATCCATCTTTGTAGAGTATCGCTCCTCGGGTAGTTCATTGGTAGGAGGTCAGGCACTTCACCGAGGATCGTGCAGCTCGGTGGAAGGCCTACGTCCTCGCCATGATGATAGAGAACTGGAACCCGTTTGTAGGCGCTGCGTCAAGCTAGCCGCGCGCGGTATCATGTAGCAGACCGTCGCCGAACACTTACGTTTCTTTACGGTGTTCGTAACGGACCCAGCCGTCAAGGCCTCTCGAGGAGAAGAAGGAGCCATGTCTCGCTACATCATCCTGGCCACATTAATCGGCGCAGGGCTCCTCGCGATACCTGCTGTTCCGAGCGCACATGCAGATTCATGCGACGTGGGTTCGATCGTTCCCGCGGACAACTCATACACGTACTCATCCCTCCCATTCTGTGACGGTGAAGCTGTGCTGGTGCCGGCCGCCCCGGGGGTTCCATACGGCTACACGAGCCCGGGCAACACACCGTTTGTCAACGGTCAGCCGCAGGTGAGCCCCTTTAGCAACGTCAGCACGTACACGCCGAGGCAAGCAGCCGAGCAGCGAGCAAACGGGAACGCATCGGCCAGCAGCAACGCCTACAGTCAGTATGGTGGGTTCACACCACCTGGCAACACCGCCACCCGGGAAAGCTCGCCAAGTTACGTGATCAAGGGTCACTAGGCACCGGAGCATTTGGCCCAGCGCAGAGTAGGCGATGCGCTCGGCTACAATCCCTCGTGAGAGTTACCCCCCGCACTGAGCCGGGTACCGACTCCCCACCTGGCGATGGACACTTGGAGAACGACGTGCCGGAATTTCGTCAACTCAGCGCCGAAGAGACCGCTCGCATGGCATCGCGGCCTCGAGTCAACCACGTGGACCTGACCGAATACACGCAGTTCCTAGGTCAGCTCGCCCAGGGTGATTGGGGCGAGCTCGTCCTGGATGCTGGCGACGCTCAGCGAACCGTCAAGCGGCGCTTGACGACGGCGGGAAAGAGTCTGGGAAAGTCCATCCACTACCGACGTGGGGGCGAGCGGACCATCCGCTTCGAGCTCCGCTAACGGATCGAGAGGATCGAGCGCCGATTGGGGACCGACTTAACGATATGGAGCCCGGGAAAATCGACGAGAGACGTCGTATTCTGCTCAAAGACCGTTGCGAGGGTTCCGGTGCGATGATGGTGGATGGTCGCTGCGCCATATGCCACCAAATCGCAAGACCGCTCGCTCAGGGTGGCGCGCACATTCATCGGGAGCCCGCGTGGCTGAAGAACCAGCGAGAGGCGGGAGCGCGATCGGGAGCGCGATCGGGAGCGCGATGAGGCTGAGTACGATGCCGTGCCTCTGACCGCCTCCAGGATATCGATAAAGGTTACCTAACCCGCACACCAGTCACCGGCGGCCGCGCGCCTGCTCGCAGAGCTTGCGCCACGCCAGGATCGAGAGATCCGGTCGGAACAGCTGCTCCGGTGGCGCGGTCGTGACCTTGAGCATCTGGTAATCCTGGTTGCCAAACATCACTTGGTTCACCCAGCGAAAGAACAGCCAGTAATACGCCGCGAATTTCCATGTGGACGGTCCCGTGCCGAACTTCACGACGCTCTGGATAGCCATGTGGTGGTCGGCGTCCACGGGCACGTACCAAGAGTAGATGTTGTAGCCGGGCTGGTTCACTCGCACGAGGCACGGCAGCCCAACGGCCACTCGCTGAACGACGTTTCCGCCGCGCTGGAACCACCGTTTTGGAGGCCATGTCCCCAACCCCGGGTACTCGTCGCTCCGGTGTACGTCGTAGGGCGTATAGGTCACGTAGCGACCGTCTTCAATGAACTCCACTTTGCTGCGATTCCAGGCCGGGGGCGCCTTCCGGAAGTATCGCCAGATCGCGTCCCGGTGGAGGTAGCGCGGGTGGGACTCGTCGATCGCGTTCTCCAGAGCGTACCGCCAGTTGCCCTCCCGAACCTTGATCCGAGTGCCACGGAAGAAGGTCGCCTCGAGCAACTCCGGAGGAATGTCGGCCTCGATGGGAGGCGGGGCCGTGTCCCCCATGAAGATCCAGATCCATCCCAGCCGCTCGGCGACGGGGTAGGTCCGAATCCGGACCTTGCCACAGACGGGCGAGTCCGGCCCATCAGTCAGGGCTGCTACCACGACGCCGGTCTCGAGATCGTAGGTCCAGCCGTGGTAGCCACAGGTGAGCGTCCCAGGGAACTCCTGTCGCGCGCCACCCCGCCCACCGAACCGATTGGCGGTGAGCGAAAGTGGAACTCCTCGGTGGAGGCAGCGGTCGCTGAGCGCGCGCACCGTTCCCTTTTCGCGGATAAACAGAACCCGATCGCCAAGAAGGGTCCGGGCGATCGCGCGTCCCCCGAGTTCCGACGATGCCATAGCCGGATACCAGTACTCCCGGAAGCCGAGCGTCGCGTCCTCATAGCGCGGCCAACTGCTCCAATCGGGCCGGCCGGACGACGATGGGACGATGGGCTCGGCGGTAAAGGTCTCGGTCATAGTCGTCATCGTAGCTCCCACTCGTGGACGTTCCAGGCGATGTCGCTCTCCGGAACGGCGATGCTCGGACCCCTGAGGCTCGACCCGAAGGCGGTAACGTTGAGGTTGAAGTACAGGGAGATGACGCCGACGTCCTCGGTCAATATCCGTACCATCTGCGCCAGGAGGCGCGCCCGTTCGGATCGGTCGAGGGTTGCGTTGAAGGTGCCTGCTAGTCCGTCGAACTCTGGGTTCGACCACCCGCCCCGATTCGCGCCGGTCCAGCGATTGTCGGGCCGCGGAAGCTCAGCGCTGTTGTGCTGAGCGATGGTGGCCTCTCCAGAGGGGCCGCCGGTGTTGCTCAAGCCTGGATGCGTCCCGCGAAGCTGCGCATCGCGGGAGAGGACAGCCGGCCACACGGTCTCTTTGATATCGAAGCCTGCCTTGCGCCAGCCGTCCGCCATGAGGCTCATCTCGGTCTCGTTCTGGGGCGACGTGAAAACGGTCAATTCGGCGGCTAATCTGCCGCCATTGGCGCTTGTCCATACGCCGTCAGGACCCCGGCTGAACCCGGCCTCGCCCATGAGCTGTTCGGAGCGGCGCAGATCGTACGGGTGCTTGATCGCTGCCTGGTCGATCTGCGTGAAGGACGGCGCGGAGGGCGGGACCGCCGTTTCGGCAAAGATCCCTTCGCCCTCGAAGAGGGCCTCGTTCAGCGCGGACTTGTCCACTGCATGGGCCAGTGCCCTACGCACGCGAGCATCGATCAACGCTCGCGGGTTGGCCAGATCCGGGCGCTGCTGGATGATGGTCCACCGCCAATACTGCGGATAGAGCAGGACGGTTCCAGCATTTCGTGCGCTCCACTCGCGCCGCAGGAGCAGAGCCTGCTGGAAGGACAGAGAATCGTCGCCGCTGACCTGCGCCTCGCCGGCGAGCATGTTGGCGAGCGTGGTGTTGAAGTCGGGAATGAAGAGCAAGCGGATCCGTTCGATCTTCGGCCGGCCAAGCGCGTGGCCCGGGAAGGCGGCTGCCTCCAAGAAGGAGCCGCTCTCCCACCGATCGAGGCGGAAGGGCCCCATCCCGACGAAATCCACGTTCCAGAACGGCAACGCGACAAACGTATCCCAGTTGCCCTGGCGCAACGGCTCCTCCAGGATGTGACGTGGGAGCGGCGGGAAGGTAGGGGTGTTGCTGACCCCTGAGGCCTCGAGCACTCCGGCGTCAGCGTAGAGCCCTCGCCAGCGGATGATGAGAGTCCGCGGATCCGGAGCGGTGATGTCCTCCATCAGACTGATCGGCTGCGACGCAGACTGCCCTAGCTCGGGCGTCGAGTACAGCCTCCAAGAAAACACGAAGTCTTCGGTCGAGAAGGGTGTCCCGTCGTGCCAGACCAGGTTGGGCCGCAGGTGATACCGCGTCTCCATCCGTCCATCCGGAGAAACCTGCCAGCTCTCGGAGTTGAGCTGGGGCAGCGAATCGGCCAGATAGGGCAGCGCCTCCCCACGGGCGTCCTTCAGAGAAAGTCCCGCATTGAAGAAGCGTACGCCGCTCCCGGTTGCGAGACCGAGCGATTGGAGCGGCTTGGAGGCCAGGCTCGGCATCTCCGAGCGGGCGATCATGACTAACGTTCGACCGGACGGCGACGCCTGGGACTGTTCGGACGGGGCGGCCCCGGTCGTCGCTCTCGGCGTCGCTGAAGGGGCACAAGCCGCGAGGGCCAGCAATGTCACGGCTATAGTCGCGGCTGCATGTTTCGGCATACGCATCGACGGTTCTCTCCTGACCCCCAGGCCACCCAGAAAGAAGCTCAACAAGGATGCCGCTACCCACGACTTGTCGCTGACTTGCCCACCCGGCATTGGTCACTATCCTCCCATCCAACGATCGCAGCGCTGTACCTGCTTCGAATCCCTGGGTCGGACATCGCGAACATTGACTCGCGCAATAGTACCCGAGAGCACATTCTCGTGCTGTGGGCTCCGATATCTGCTTCCCCCATTACTTCTTGCGACATCCGAGCGGTCAGAGTATCTTCGCCGTGAGAGGTGCAGCGATGTGGGCGAAGCGGCCGACCATTGTCGTGGCATTCGTCGCTTTGGTGCTTGCCGCGTGCTCGTCTGGCACCGGGGCCCCGGCGCCTGGACAAGGGCGCGACGAAAGCCAGACGGTCGGTAGAACGCTCGTGATCGCATCGCACGTCGAGCCCACGGCGCTCTCACCGCGGCCACCCAACACGAGTGGCGTCACCCCAGCCGCGCCAACGATGCTTTTCAGCGCCTGGCTCGTCGTCTCCGATGGCCACAATGTCCCGCGCGCGCAGCTTGCTGAACAACTGCCCCAGCTCAACACAGCCGACTGGCAGGTGTTCCCCGACGGCCAGATGGAGACGATCTTCCGACTACGGCCGGGCCTGACCTGGCATGACGGAGCCCCGCTGACCGCGGAGGATGCGGTATTTGGCTGGCAGGTCTTCACCTGGTCTGAGATGGGCGTCCCAATGGACCCGCCGATTCGACTGATCCAGCAGATAACGGCTCCGGACGATCGCACGGTGGCGATTCGATGGAAGCAGCCGTTCGGTCAAGCTGCCGAGCTGGCGACCAACAGGTATGGTGGCGTCCCATTGATGCCGCGCCACCTGCTGGAGCCGAAGTTCCGAGCGGGCGACGTGCAGGCGTTTCTCAACGATCCGTATTGGACAAGCCAGTTCGTCGGGTCGGGTCCGTATCGATTGGAGCGATGGGAGCCGGGAGCTTTCATCCTGGCCAGGGCTTTCGATCGCTTCGTCGAGGGCAAGCCGCAGATCGAGCAGATCAAGCTTGTGTTTCTCGGCGACCCTAGCGCGGTGGTCGCATCGCTCCTTGCCGGCGATGTCCACGTGGCCGGCGACGAGGCGATCGGCTACGAGCAAGGTGCGGTACTCAAGAAGCAGTGGGAGAGTCGGGGGGCCGGCGTCGTGATCTTGACGCCGAACAAGTCGCGCTTCGTTCAGGTGCAGTTCAAGGCCGACTACGTGGCCCCGAGAGCCATCCTCGACGTCCGGGTCCGGAAAGCGATCTTGCAGGCAACCGACCGTGCGGAGCTGTCGGCGGCGATTCTCGATGGTGACGTCGCCGTTGCCCATACGATCACCGGGCCCGTCGAGCCGTACTTCGCCGAGCTCGATCGCATCGTCACCAAGTATCCGTTTAGCCTACCAGCGGCCGATCGATTGATGACTGAGGCTGGTTACACCCGTGGGAGCGATGGGTTTTACGTAGACGCCGCGGCCCAGCGACTCAGCGTGGAGCTCCGCGCCTTCGCGGCAGAGCCTGCGCCGCGAGAGGCCGCGATCCTGATCAGCCAGTGGGGCACATCTGGTGTAGAGACGAATCTCTCGATCATCCCCGCGGCTCAATCGCAGAATCTCGAGCTCGTGTCGGCCTATCCGGCCTTCCGGATCGAGCAGACCGGACTCACCGACACGGTGCCCATCAACAAGATCGTCGGCACGTCGATCGCCACACCGGAGAATCGGTGGGCGGGCGTGAACCGCGGCGGTTGGGTCAACGCCGAGTATGACCGCCTCGTCGAGGTGTTCCTCTCGTCCCTCGACCGTGCAGAGCGGAGCCGAGCCGCCGTTGATGCCTTCAAGCTCGCCAGCGACGAGCTTCCCGTCCTGCCCCTGTACTACCTATCGATCGCGGCCGCGCACACGTCGGCGCTCGAAGGAATGGTCGGAGGCTCCGCGTCAGACACCGCATGGGACAACGTCCACCGATGGCGGTGGCTGCGGTAGCGCCTGCTACTCGCGCGGACGGGCCTGGCTGTTTGTGGCTTTCGATTCCGCTTCGCGCCGATCCATCAGCTCCTCGGTTTGTCGGTAGAGGTCGAGTAGCACGTCGCGATCGGGGCAGTAGCGATCCGCGTCGTCGTCGATGTATGGCCAGCCGCCCTTCGAGATCTTGTGGTAGTTCGAGCGGTAGAAGCCCGCGACGGAGGGCTCGCCGGGTCGGGTGAACGGGCGATAGCCGGGTCGCGACGGAATGCGCAGCTCAGGGCGCTCAGCCTTCTCTGGATCGCGAAAGACGTTGATCGGCTCGCCGCCTTCGGCGACGATATCGATTTGCTCGCGGAGCAGCTTCCGATACGCCACGAGGCACTGGTCCGACTCACCCAGGTGCTCGACGCTCCGATCCGTGATCTCGCCCTGGGCGTACCATGCCACCATGTCCTGGGCGAGGACGTAGTCCAGCGTGTACTCGTTCTCCTCGTCCGTTAGGGGGACCTCCGCGTAAGGGACAAAGTCCTGCTTGGGAACGTCGACCTCTTCAGGGAACGTGTAGCAAAAGTACTGCATGTGCCAGGTGGTCGTGTCGTCTACCGGCACCCCGAGCTGGTACGACTGTCGGACTCCCACGGTGCCCGGGCCGAATCCCAGCAGATACGGAAAGAGGATCGGGTTGGTGCCGATGACCCACGAGGGCAGATCGTCCGGGTCGCCCGATTCTCTTGTCCCCTTGGTAAAGCCGAACTCGTTGTAGACGGGTTGGTACTGTGTGTAGACGCCCCGTCGAAGGCGGTCCTTCTGCTGGCGCATGGCGGAGTTGTATCGGGCCTGCGGGTCATCTGTGAGTCGGCCCTGTCGCTCGAGGGCGTACTGGTGGAGTCGGCCGTGCAGGTAGATCGCGTGGCCGAGATCTCCGCGGTTTTCCATCACCTGGAGCCAGTTGCACGGCAGCCGATGGGCCACGATCTGACGGAATCCGTCTGGTCGGGCGAAGAGATCCCATCGGGGAAGCAGCGGGGCCGGCTCGGGCCCCAGGTAGGCCCAGATCAATCCGCCCATCTCCTGCACCGGGTACGCCTTGATCCGCACATGATCCCTGATATGGCTCTCTACCGGCTCGAGCGGCGTTTGAAGAATGCGGCCGGTCTGATCGTAGAGCCAGCCGTGGTAGCAGCATCGTAGGCCCGTCTCTTCCGGCACGCCGAACCTGAGACTCATCGCACGGTGGGCGCAGCGGTTGTGCAGCAGGCCGAGCTGACCCTGCCGATCGCGGTAGAGCACCAGCTCCTCTCCCAGGATCTTGATTGGCTGGACCGGGTTATCGCGGAGCTGGGCTTCGGCGCAGATTGGATGCCAATAGCGGCGCATCAGCTCGCCCGTCGGCGTGCCCGGCCCCACCCGTGTGAGTAACTCGTTCTCTTCCGCGGTAAGCATGGAACGACCTCCACAACCGATTTTCGCGGACTTTACTCCCGCGACCAAGCGGCCGCCGTACTGCCCCGACCTATTGCCACCGCCACTCGTGGATATTCCAGTGCACCAGCGTCCGCGGAGTGAAACTGCCCACGCCGCCGAACTCGGGCCCCGGCCCTTGCAAGGCGATCGCGTTTGTGTTCACCTGCAGTCCGAAATAGGGGATGAACAGCGGCAGTTGCTCGCTGAGGAGCCGCTGCATCCCGATGAACTGGCGCGTGCGCTCCGCCTGATCAAGCGTTGTCATGAACGCATCGTACAGCCGGTCGTACTCGGCGTTCGACCACCCGGCCCGGTTGTTGCCGGCCCACTGGTTGCCCGGCGCCCCGATCTCTACGCTCGTCCACATCCGCTCACCTAGCCCACCACCGACCGCGGCCATCCCAGGAAACGTGTGCGCCGTTTGCCAGTCGCGGATCTGGACGCTGGGCTGGACACTTGGCTGGACCTCGATCCCCGCTCGCTTCCACGTATCGGTCATGATGAGCTGGGTCCGCTCCGGCTCCGATCCGGCGAAGGTGCGGTAGTCGACGTGGAATCGGTCTCCGGCCGCATCTGCGAAGAGTCCTTCGCGGTCTTTGGCAAACCCGGCCTCGTTCATGAGCTGCTCGGTCCGGCGCGGATCGTAGGCGTATTTTGAGATGGCGCGCTCGACCTCAGAAGCGTACGCAACGCTTTGGGGCACGATGGTCTCGGTCATGAACCCTTGGCCTTCGAAAACCCCTTCGTTGATCGCCTCTCGATCGATCGAATGCGCGAGCGCTCGGCGGACGCGCACGTCGAGTTGTCCAGGATGGCCGACGAAATCAGCCCGCTGCTGCATCAGCAGCCCGACTGGGGCGGTCTGTTTCAGGGTCACGACTCCTTTGTTGGCCGCCGCCCACTCTCGCTGGAGCACCCGCGCGTGTTCGAAGCGGAGGGTGAAGTCCGTGGTGAAGTGCACGTTCTCGGACAAGACGCTGGTGAGGACCGTGTTCTCGTCGGTCATGACTCGCACGGTGATACGGTCGATCTTCGGACGTCCCAAAGCGTGGCCGTCGAACGCTACGCCTTCGAAATAGGACCCTTGGTCCCAGCGCTCCAGCCGATATGGTCCGGCGCCGACGTAGTCCACGGTCCAGTACGGGTGGCGCACAAACGTCTCCGCGGCGGCGGGGTCGCTCTCCACGCTCGCGAAAGGCTGGCCGAGTATGTGGCGTGGGAGCGGATCGAACTCTTCCATCGCCAGCGACCCCGCGTCTGGATAGGGGCTGCGCCAGCGAATCACAAGCACGCGGGGGTCGAGCGCTTCGACCGCCTCCATCAAGTCCTGAGGGCTGGACGGGAAGACGCTGAGGCTGCGGTGCGTGTAGACCCGCCAGGCGAATACGAAGTCGTCGGCGGTCAAGGGCTGGCCATCGTGCCAGGTGAGGCCGGGCCGCAGCCTGTACGTCGTCTCCATCCTGCCATCAGGAAAGACGCGCCACGTTTCGGTGTTGAGCTGCGGTAGCGACTCCGCAAGGTAGGCGCGGGCGGCTGGTCCACTGCCGTCGTTGATGCTGAGTGCTGCATTGAACAGCCGTTTGGTCACGATTGGGCTGGCGCGGCCTGGGATCTTGGGCGCAAGATCGATGGGCTCGTAGCGAATCACCATGACGAGCGCCCGCCCGGGGGAGCCGCCCTCCTCAGGTCGGTCCTGAGTCCCGTCTCCCGAGCCCGCTGGACGCGGTGCGTTGGGCCCGGTGGTACACGCCGCGGCCAGTACGGAAATCAAGGCAAGAAGAGACAAGACGCGCTTCATGCCCCGAACTGTCATCCCGACGCCAGGAGGGATCCGTCCCTTGTCGCGGGGCGGATTCTTCCCGTGCGAGCTCAGAGTGCCAGTGCTCATTACCGTGCAGCCGTGCGTACCGGCGGAAACCGCCGCGTCATCTCGATCCAATTGTGGATATCGGTGTCTACTGGCTCGGGCTGTGGATCTCGCACAACCCCAAGAGGGTCAAGACCCTGTTGGACTCTCTGGATTTCACGCTCCAGCATCTCGCGGTACATCACGATGCCGCGATCGGAAGTGGCCAGCCGCTCTACGGTGCGATCGGCAATGTGCCCTTGAGTCTCCAACGCCATGAGGTCCTGAGCCTGAGTCCCACCGCTCATGCGGTACGTGGCATTTGGGTGGATCGCGTTGGGTGGATTCTTCGTAATCGGCCTGGCCTGCGTGTCCCGACCGGGCCCAGCGTCGTCTCGTTCCCGGCCCGCCCACCAATCGCCCAGTCCGACGTCTGCGATCGGGATAAAGCGCATCGTGTGAGCGTCGTCCACGGGCACATTGATGAGGAACATGTCGTAGACGCGTTGGACGTTCGGGAACGTCATGACGTCCGTATCGACGTACCCGCTCCTGTGGACCTGCTTCCGTTTGATGCCGACCGGGACTTCGCGATACTCGAGCTCCTCGAGCGCCTCGATACGTCCGCGGGCAGTGCTCAATCCGTCGACGCCTCGCTGGGCCGTGTCCTGATGCAGGATGAACACGTGGGACTGGTCCATATGGTTCTCCATGACCTGCAGCCAGTTACAGTCGAATCGGCTGGGGCCTCCGACAGACTTGAGACCCAACTCCAGCGCGTCCCACCTGATGAGTGACGGCGCCGGTAGGGGACCCATGTACGCCCAGTACAGTCCGTAGTGCTCGCGCACCGGGTAAGCTCGCTGTTTCACCGTGAGGCAAAACATGCTTCCGTCAGGCTCGGCGGGGGTCTCCAAGCAATTCCCCTCGGTGTCGTAGAGCCACCCGTGGTATGCGCAGGCGATGCCTCGCTCTTCTACCCGCCCATACAGCAGCGAGGCTCCCCGATGGGAGCAATGGTCTGCCAGGAGGCCAACCCGCCCACTCTTATCCTTGAAGAGCACAAGATCCTCGCCCAGTATCCGGACGAACTTGGTCGGCGTGGCGTCAGAGAGATCCGAGAGCTTGGCGACCGGTTGCCAGTAGCGGCGAAGCAACTCCCCGCACGGGCTGCCGGGACCCACCTGGGTCAATAGCGCGTTCTCTTCTGCAGTCAACATCGCGCCCTCCTACGACAGGTGAGGTGTGACAGAACGCGTCAGTCTATCATGACCATGCGGAGCCTCCGCCACGATCAATAGATGCGCCGCCGGAGCTCTTCAACTCGCCGGATCGTGATCCGTTGGTGAGCAATATCAATGATGCCGCGAGCTCGGTATGAGCGCAGGTGCTTGTTGACGCTTTCTCGGGTAGCGCCGATCATCGCCGCAAGGTCACCCTGGGTTAGGCGAATTCCGATCACGGTTCCGCCTGGCCCGACTGCTCCGTACGTCTCGCCTAGCTCGAGCAGCTTCTTGGCGAGACGGCCGCGGACGTCCAGAAAGATCGCATCCTCGACAAACTCATCCGTCTGGCGGAGCCGTCGCGCGAGGATCCGAAGCAGATCAAAGGCAACCCGAGGATTCGCGTCAATGGCTCCGAGGAATTCGTCGCGCCGAATCACCACCGTCTCGGTTGGTTCGGTGGCCACGATCGTCGCCGATCGAGGCTGCCCATCGATGATGGACAAGTCTCCGAAGAAATCCCCGGCATCGAGCACCCCGAGGAGCACCTCCTCACCACCCTCTGATGGAAGAATCATCTTTACCTGGCCCTCGACTATGAGGAACATGCTGCTGCCGGGATCGCCTTTGCGAAAGACAATCTGACCCCGTCGAAAAGCGCGCCTCGTTGCCCGTCGTTCGAGAAGTGCCGTCGTCTCCGGTGGAAGCACCGACAGCAACGGCATCCGCTGGAGCGCCCCACTCATCGCCATAGCTTCGTCCTATCACACTGTCTCTGTCGACCGTCGCTCTGACCTGTATCGGAGAGCGGCCCAAGCGTACCACCGCTTCGCCGTCTGCGGAAAGACTGCCCATACTGCGGCTGGAACAGTGCTCATGCCAGCATTCACTATGAAGTGTTGAATGGGTACTTGCCGATCCGATAATCCGCTCGTATGATGGCGGCGCTCGGAAGGGGCCGTACCTCTTCCAAAGGGAATCGGAGGGATTAATCGTGAGGAACGCTTCGGTACCGTCCATGCTGATTCTCGCGAGCATCTTGCTCAGCGCGTGCGCGGGGACCGGGACTGGGACCGCCACTTCGCAGCGGTCTGAGAGCAGCCAACCCGCCGCCGCGCCGACCAGGACTCAGCTCGTGGTGCAAACGCGTGGCGAGCCGATCTCCCTAGCGATACGAGCGTTCCAGACAGTGGGTGGGGGCTCGTATCCGCACCTGGTGCTGAATGCCACCTTTGACGACCAGGATGAGAAGGGCGATGCGTTTCCCGTGTTGGTCGAGGCGTTGCCGCAGCTCAACACAGATAGCTGGCGGGTATTCCCCGACGGAACCATGGAGACGACCTACCGTCTGAAGCAGGGTGTCGCCTGGCACGATGGGACGCCGCTGGACGCGAAGGACTTCGTCTTCGCGTGGCAGGTCTACGCCAACCCCAGCTCGGGCTCCGCGGGCATCGCCCCTGTCGGGGAGATGCAGGAAGTCTCTGCTCCCGATAGCCGAACCGTTGTCATTCGCTGGCGGCGACCGTTTCCGGGTGCTGGGGTGATATCGACGCGCAACCAAACGGGCTACGGCGCGCTCCCCCGCCACGTCCTAGAGCAGCCCTACAACGCAGGGAACTTCGAGGCCTTCGCCAACCATGCCTTTTGGACGGACGAGTTCATCGGCCTGGGTCCGTACCGACTGACTCGTTGGGAACGTGGACAGGAGATCGACGCAGTTGCCTTCGATGGGTTCGTGCTGGGACGGCCGAAGATCGAGCGTCTGCGTATCGTCATCGCGAACGACTCCAATGCGGCCGTGGCTTCACTCTTGAGCGGGGACGCGGATATCGCTCTCGACTATGTGCTGCAGTATCCAGACGGCGCCGTCTTGCAGCAGCAATGGGCCGCGAATAAGGACGGCACGGTGATCTTCAACCCCGTCCTGCTCTGGTTCGGCCAGATCCAGTTGCGGCCTGATCAAGTATCGACTCCGGCGCTATTAGACGTGCGCTTCCGTCAGGCATTAGCGCACGGCATGGACAAGCATGCGCTCAACGACGCGCTGATGGGAGGTCAGGGCGTCGTGACCGAGGGGTTGCTCCACCCACGGGCGAGCTACTATTCACTGATTGAGCCTTCGATCGTGAAGTACCCCCACGACACCCGTAGAGCCCAGCAACTCCTTGACGAAATGGGGCTGCAGCGCGGGGGGGACGGATTTTATCTCGGACCGGACAGGCAGCCGTTCTCGCTAGAGATCATGGGGCTTTCCAATCCGACCTGGGAGGCCGAAGACGCCATCGTTGTGGAGGCCTACCGACGCATGGGAGTCAACGCTCAGGGGCGCATTATCCCGAGCGCGCTGTTCGGCGATGGCCAGGTACGCGCCTCGTTCGGAGCGATGCAGCTTACCGGCACGGGCGGGTTCGAGCGTGCCATGTTCGGGTTGACCAGCACTGCCATCAGCCGTCCCGAAACGCGCTGGCAGGGTACCAATCGCGGAGCCTGGTCGGACCCGACATATGATCGGGTGTGGGACCTGTACAACACCACCCTAGACCTGCCTACGCAGTACGAGCTGCTCGCCCAAATGGAGAAGATTCAGAGCGCAGAAGTGCCGCAGATTCCCATGTACTACACGCCCCTCATCACGCCCTTCCGGGCAGGCCTGACGGGCCCCCTGCTGCGCACTGGCGGAAACGCCGATACGCTGTTCAAGATCTGGGAGTGGGAGTGGCGCTCATGATCAAACCGAGTCGGACGTCAGCGGCTTGGTGGTTGCGATGCCGGTCGGATTAGGTCTCGCCTCGTCCCATGCCCCGGTTGTCGCCGCTCCACTCGATCAATGGGAGGGGCTGTACAAGCGCTTCACGGCTCGAGTGCCGCAGCCACCCACCGCGTTGCTCGAAACCGAAGAGGTGCGGCAGAGCCACTTCGACCGCATTCAAAACGCATTCGGGAGTCTTCGGGCACGCATCGACGCCTATCGGCCGGAGCTCTTCATCATCATCGGCGGCGACCAGTCGGAGATGTTCGACACGAGCAACGTCCCGAACCTGATGCTCTACGTGGGCGAAGAGGCGTGGGCGGATGTGCCCGGTGAACAGGGAGATGGCGTCGAGCGCCTCCGCGTGCGGGTCGATGCGCACACCTCGAAGTGGCTTCTCGACAAGCTCGTCAAGGAAGCGGATTTCGACGTTGCGATCAGTACGGAGCAGGAGCACCTCGGACCGCGGGGCCGGGGCCTGCCACACGCCTTCTTTCGCCCCATCCCGCTCATTTTGTCCGACAGAGAAATGCCGTGCGTATTGCTTTACGAAAACACCTACGATCCCCCGAGTCTGTCGGCTCAGCGCTGCTACGAGCTCGGGGCCGCCCTTGCGGAGCTGCTGAAGGACGACCCTCGCCGCATTGCCATCTATGGGTCGGGTGGGCTGTCTCACGATCCTGGCGGGCCGCGGAGCGGCTGGATCGATCGTCCCCTCGACCAGTGGTTTCTCAGCCGGCTGGCAGAAGGCGACGGTCAAGCGACGAAGGTCATGTACACCTTCGATTCGATGACCATGCGGGGTGGAACTGGCGAGATGCGGGCCTGGATAACCGTGGCGGGAGCCATGGAGGCGATGGGCAGCCGGGCGACGGTCGTCGACTACGTCCCATCCCACCACGCGGTCACGGGCCTTGGTTGGGCATACTGGGAAACCACCTAGCACCTCGGCTCTCGAGAAAGGACGTTGGTGGCGGAGTGAATCATGCTCGGACCCGGACTGGCGTGCTCGTTCGCGCCGGCGATGTTCCGACCTACCTCCGAATGGAAGCGGTTCCACGCCTGGCTCACAAACGGCGCTCCCCAACCGCCACAGTTGGCAGAGGAGACGCCTGAAGCGGTCGAGGCCCACGCGGCGCGGATCGAGGCTGGATTCGGCGCGCTGACCCAAGAGCTATCGGATTATCGACCGGACGCTCTCGTCTTGCTCGCGAGCGACAACGGGCGCGTCTTCACTGGCGTGCAGGTGCCGCAGTTTGCCACCTTCCTGGGGGATGAGCTGTGGGGTAGCACCCGTTACCAGGAGCTCGACGAGGAGCCCGAAGACGACATCGTTCGACTTGCCGGCGCCCCAGACCTCGCCGCTTTCGTTCAGCGCGAGCTCGTCCGACGGGGATTCGACATGAGCTACAGCAAGCAGCTCCGCCCTTTGGGGCAACCGGAATACGGAGCCGCTCCCGCGTTCGTCTGTCCGGCGCGCGTGCTGGCACCGGGTCTGCGGGTTCCCGTCGTGCCGGTCTTCGTCAATGCCCGCGTATCGCCGATGCCCAGCGGACGGCGCTGCTATGCGCTCGGGCAAGCGCTTGCCGAAATCCTCGACGAGCGATCGGAGCGCGTGGCCATTCTCGCATGTGGAGGACTCTCCCACGACCATCATCACGAGCGCGCCGGCTGGATCGACGAACCCTTCGACCGATGGCTGCTGGACACGTTCTCACGCGGCAAGGGGCGGTCCCTCGAAGGAATTTTCGACCTGGAGTCGGACGCCCTTCGAGGCGGAGGGGCCGAAGCGCGACTCTGGACCATCGTCGCCGGGGCGTGCGAGGCCGTTGGCAGACGGGCGCGGATCGTAGACTACATCCCGTCCTATCACGCCGCGACCGGATTGGGCTTCGCCATCTGGTCAGAAGCGAGCGCGTAGGATCGTTCGCTCGGCGCGTTTCCGGCTCGGCCGCACCCAGTGCGATAGCGTCCGTCCGTTCCGGCGCTCAGCTCCGACGCGCGGTCTGCTCACGTTCGGCTAGCATGCGTCCGAAGGCCGCCTCGAGTTGGCCGCCGGCGAAGGAGCCCGCGTTCGCCGCGCCGGCGCGCCGCTCTTCCTCGATCGCGGTGCGCAGGTAGGCCTTCCAGTCCGTCCCCTTAGGCACCATGACGCTTCTGGCGAAGGTGGGTGGGAACTCGTTCTCATCGCGGGTTCGGATCACGTGCGGCGGATCCTGCCCCTCCGCGATGTCTTTGATGCCCTTGATCAGAAGATTGCGGGCGGCAACGAGCGGGGCGTCGTTGAGTGTCAGGTGCTCGCTCGAGCGGTCCTGGATCGGCCCCGCGCCCTCGGTGACGCACAGGTCATGGACCTGGAAGAACATGCCCATACCCGCAAAGAAGTTCGCCTTCATCGAATCGCGGTCCTGCAGATAGCGGTTCGCGCGGCTTCGTTGCGCCCGATAGTCCGGGGTCATGTCGGCCCGTCCCCGCCGCGCCGCCTCCTTGTCCATGGGCTCGCTCGCACCGAAGATGAACGTGTACTTCCAGTGGTGAGCGTCGTCGATCGGGACGTGCCAGTTCACGCAGTAGCCGTCCGCCGGGTTGTAGCCCTGGAAGGTGAACGCGGCGGGCACGAGATAGCTGCAGATGTAGAGATGCTCCTGGTCCCCCATGTCGCGAATCTTGCACACGGTCAGCCCATAGGGAGTGATCTCGGCCTCGACACGCTCCTGACGGGGTGCGGAGCCCCCACCAGTGAGCGGATCCCGCACGATGCCGTCTCCGCCGTGATCGAAGAACGTGTTGTGATGCAGAAACGAGAGGTGGAGCAGGTCGATGTTCCCCTCGTTCCCTTGGAGGTAGTTGCAGTCATTGAAGAGCTTGATGGCGAAGACGTTTGCATCGGGGACGGCGAGGAAGTGGTAGGCGGGAAGGAGCGGCGGCTCCCCAGGGCCCATGTACGTCCAGATGACGTCCGATTTCTCGATGCACGGGTAAGAGGTCTGGCGGATGCGCTCGTGGAACGTGCTTCCCGCCGGCTCGCCCGGCTGCTCCAGGCAGCGCCCATGGACGTCGTAGAGCCAGCCGTGGTAGATGCAGCGGATCCCGCCATCCTCCAGCCGTCCGTAGCTCAAGTCGGCACCGCGATGGGCGCAATGGATGCCGAGGAGGCCGGGGCGTCCCTCCTCGTCCCGAAAGAGTACGAGGTCCTCGCCGAGCAGGCGCACCGGGATCGGCGGCCCACCAGGAGGGAGCTCCTCGGACAGGGCGGCCGGCTGCCAGTAGCGGCGGAGGAGCTGGCCGCCCGGGCTGTCGACGTCCGTGCGCGTCAGCACATCGAATGGACTCGGAGCTTCCATCGTTGCCTCCTCATTTGGTGGCTCTCGAACCTCGTACCCTGTCTCTGAAAGTCCGCGCTGTGCGAACTATAAGCCCCCGGCTCCTTCCGTGGAGGTCGGCTCGACGGGCGAGGCGCCGGCGAGCGACGCACGGGTCAGGCGCTCGGTCGCTCATTGAATCGCAGGGCATTCCCGAAGGGGTCCAGGAGCGGGAGGTCGTCAGTCCGGGTCACGGGCGCCGCATCGCCGGGGTGCTGAGGCCCATTCCGGCCCTTCCACCCGTCATCGTCGACTCGGCCTTGCGGTACATCTCCTCGAGGTCGGGCGGCAAATTATGATCGGCCCACAGGGCGTAGTTCCCATACCCATGGTCGTGATTCCAGTCCGGAACCGGATAGAGCATGCCCGTCACTCCGTTGCCGTCCTGCGCTGCCAGGAACAGGGAGATGGGGACGATGTGCTCGGGCACGACCGGCCGGAAGCCGTAGACCTGGCCACGTTCCTGCCAGGCGCGGGCCGTGGCATCGAACCACGAGGCGCGGGTGTGTCCCGGCATGACGGCGTTGACGGCGACGCCCTGGCCGCGAACCTCGTCACCTAGGTAGAAGCCGAGCGCCATAACGGCGGCCTTTGTGGCCTGGTACGGCATCTCGACCGTGAATGGGCGGAGGCCGAAATAGCCGCCCCCGCCGGACACCGGCAGTACACCACTGCTCACGACGTTGAGGATGCTACCCCTCCCGCCCTCGAGCATCGGTTTGATGAACCGCCGAATGACCTTCACCACGCCGAACACGTTCACCTTGAACATCGTTTCCCAGTCGGCGTCGGTAGTGTCAAGGGTCTTTACGCGGCCCGTCGGGTAGAACAGCGTTTCAGATACCAGGGCGGCGCTGTTCACCAAAATGTCCGTTGTGCCGAATCGCTGGATTACCGAGGCATAAGCGGCGTCGAGCTGTGCGTCGTCGGTCACGTCCATCTGAACGGCCATTCCGCGACCGGATGACTCCAACTGGGCGCGGAACTCGTCCGAGCCGTCCCACGTCTTGTCCGCGGCCACCACCTTCGCTCCCGCCTTCAACAACCCGTCCGCGATAGCCTTGCCGATGCCTCGGGCGCCACCCGTCACCATGGCCACACGGCCTTCGACCTCAGGGCGTCCGCGTTCGATCGCCTGCGCTACCAGTGTTCTCTGCCTGGTGATGGCTGCATCCGTCTGCGCCAACGGTCTTCCTCCTCGGTTAGATCAAAAGAATATCGAGATGCCTCTTGGCAAGACCGTCGCGTCGAGCAGTACTTCACGACGAGCGATGCGATATCCGCCATCGACGCGTCTCAACACATCCCGCCGTCTGCCAACCCACCACGCCTCGTCACGCAGCTTCCGCGCCTGACGAACCAGAAAGCTGCTCAGGACTTCTAGCTCTCCGGGGGTCGCGCCATCTTCAACGAGGACGTTCGTGATGAGATGGCCCGTCATCGACTGCGGGATCTCCACGTGAGACAAGCCGGTCTGGTGTTTCCTGACGCGCGCGGTGAGGAGCAGCTTGTTGTCTTTGATGATCGGGTGGCCGGCGGGTTCCACATCGCCCTGAACATGCTCGCGAAGCGGGATGACGTATTCAACGTCGTCCGTGAAGAGATCCAGCCATTCGTCGAAGCGATGATCGTCGAGGAGATACGCTTCGCGGTAGAGAAAGTCCTCGATCTCCTTTTTCTGCTCCCACGTCACCATGACCGCTAGCTCGCCTCCATGAGCTCACGCCAGAACCGGTAGAACTGGCGCTGGTTCACCTCGCTGGGGTTCGGCCCAAGGTTGCCGGGCAGACCTCGCGGGCCCTCTTCTTCATGCCCGAGCTGCATGCGGTAATTGAAGGGACGCCGCCAATTCCTCGGGGGCCGCATCGTCTCAACCATCCGCTCGAAGTTTTCAACATCATCTGGAGCAATCATGCCCGCCATGTGTTGGCCCTGGTAGACGTACTCCGCGGCCGCCTCCTTGACGATTTGGGGAGCATCTCGCTCCACCATCGTCCATTGCCAGACCTCGTGCTCCTCCACTCCGCGTGGGTGGAAGAGCAGCCAGTGGCGCCCATCGAGGGGCGAGTAGAACCCCATCAGGCCCATGTTGGGAAAGATGCAGCCGTTCATGAAACTGTACGGATCGATGTCTCGGTCCTTTAGCGCCTCCTGGTGGCGGTGATGGCGCTCCCTCACCCAGTCGACCGCCTGCTTACCGAGGCGCTCAGCCTGCTGGAGGTCGTTCTGGTAGACCGAGTCGTCGAGGACGACTAGCCCCATTCCCATGGGACAACCATGCTTGTACCCAGCGCTGCCCTCGTACGCTTGCGCGCGCAAGTTCGTGTTGATGAGCCGAATTGGCGTCTCTTTCTCTTCGAAGTCGCGAACGACTTTGAAGTACCCGGCGTGGCTGGTTATCACATGGTAGTCGTCGCCAATGAAGTTCTCGGCGACGAGCTTCCAATTACCTGGCGATCGATAACGATGCCATCCAGGCAACGCTTCGAGGCCGCCTAGATGATCTACGAGCACCATGGTTTGCAACCACCAGCACCCGTCCTCGCCCAACCAGTCCTCCAACGAAGGAACTCCCGCATCGAAGGATGCAAAGATGAGACCCTTGAAGTTCGCGAACCGTGGAACTTCTTCTAGCCCCCAATGCTCTTTGTCGAGCTCATTTCGATAGAGCAGATTTTCCATCGGCGCGCCGAGAAGCTTCCCGTCGAGGTCGTATGCCCAGCCGTGGTAGGAGCAGCCAAAGTTTCGAGCGTTCCCGCGGTCGAAAAGGCACACCTGGTTGCCGCGGTGGGCGCACCGGTTGACCAGTACGTGGATCTGCCCCGCCATATCGCGCACGAGGATCACGGGGACTTCGCCCATGTAGTTGGTCACGTAATCGCCCGGCTTCCGGACCATATCTTCATGTCCGACCACTAACCAGGCACGCCCGAAGACTCGCTCCTGCTCCTGACGGTACAGCTCCTCGTCAAAGTGAACCGCGGGCGAGATGAGCCCGTCTTGCCAGTTGACGATGTCGCGCAGCTCGCTCACGCTAACCATGACGGTCCCTCCTTTGCTGCTGAGCCGAGTCTACTTGGGAGCACGCACGTAATCAATTCTGCGGATCGAGTTAGCTGTCCATGAAGTCCAGAACGAGCCGATTGAACGCGGCCGCGTGCTCGAACTGCGCCCAATGGCCGCAGTTGTTGAAGATGAACATGTTTGCCGTGCGGATATCCCGCAGGAGCGCGAGGCCGGTGTCCAGCGGATTCACCCGGTCCTCACGGCCCCAGACGAGGAGCACCGGGCACTCGATCGTACCGTAGTCTCTGACTGGACCCATCGGTCGGCCCGTGAACACTCGTCCCTCGCGACGTGCCGACTCACGGTTCTTCAACTGTGCGTCGAGGTGCCGCAGCGCGGTATCGACACGCACCTGGAGCGCCTCGTCGCTGATCTGCGACGCGTCGTAGAGCATCACGTTGGCGAGTGCACGAAGGTTCTCGATGGTGGGGTTCACGTGGCCGGCGGAAAGCACCTTGATCCCCTCGGTCGGCTGGGGCGTGAAGATGCTGGCCCGACTGCCAGGCCCCATGGCCACGACTTTAAGGACCCGGTCCGGATGGTCGACCGCAATATTGATGGAAGCTGTGGCCCCGGCCGAGTTCCCGATGAGGTTGGCCCTGTCGATACCCAGAGCATCCATCAAGCCAACGGTCACCCGGACGTTGAGGTTCGGGTCGTTTCCGATGAAGTCGTCCGACTTTCCATAGTTCGGCATGTCGGCCAGGATGACGCGGTGTTTCTCGGATAACGGCTCGACGTTGCGGATGAAGTTGCTCCAACTGCTTGCCCCGGGCCCCGCCCCGTGGAGGCAGATGACGACCGAACCCGCGGTTTCCGTGTCGTTGTAGTGGATGTTGAGGTCGCCGACCTTCGCGTATCGGCTCGTGCCTGCTTCGGTGAGCTCTGTCACGGCCATGGCCCCTCCCGCCTGCTTCACTTTAGGTTCCACGCCTCCGCGTTCCAGGCCTGGGTTGCGCTCAACCCCTTGCTCACATGATCCAGCCGGTTGGCGACTATGGTTACCTCTTTGTCATAGAAGAGGGGCATGAGCACGAGCTGGTCCGACATATGCTCGGCAATCTGTCCAAGCGCTCGCATGCGGTCTGCGAATGGGATCGTCGTGTGGTAGCTCTCGATAATGGCGTCGAGATCGGGATTCATGTAGCGTGGAACATTCGACCCCTGGAAGTTCCGCTCCGCGATCGGCGCCTCCGAGCTGTGGTAGCGCAGCAGGCTCTTCACGTCCGCACCTCGGCGGGACAGCTCGAAGCTCGCGAAGTTCGCTGTCCACTCCGAGTCGCGCTGGCGTTGGATTGGTACGACGGCTTCAGCAACCTCCACCCCTACTCGCCGCCAGAAGTCCGCGACGATTGGGACCGACTTCAGGTTCGCCTCGCCGCCAGCGCCGATCACCTCGACTAAAACCCGTTGATTCGCTCCATCTCGGAGGAAGCCATCCGCGCCACGGGTGTAGCCCAGGTCCTCCAGCATCTGCGTCGATCTGACTGGCTCGAATCCATAGCGGACGAAGCTCCCCCGGATCTGCTGGTACTCCGGCTGGTTAGGCACGACGAATGTGTGCGCCACGATCGTGTCGCTGCCCTGGAGACTTCCGCCCAACTCCTCCCGATTGATCGCGTGATATAGCGCACGTCGAAACTGGAGGTTGGTGACGATGGGTGGGCTGGGATTGATGAACTGCGGGTGGAGCTGGATGGCTCCGGACGGGATCGCGCTCATGCGTCCGTCGCGCCATTGATCCCGCACGTGCATCCCCTCTTCCAGGGAGAGGTTCCGCCCCAAGGTCAGCTCCACAGTCCCGGCGAGAATGTTTGCCATCAGCGTCTTGGAATCGGGAATGAACCGAACCTCGACCGTGTCGATCCTGGGCTTGCCCAGCACATACTGGCCGAAGGCGTCGAGCGTGAGGTGGCTCCCCCGCTCGAACTCCCGGAGCTTGAACGGGCCGCTCCCGACGAACTCCTGGCTCCAGTGCGGGATCTCGGTGAAGGCGGCCTTGTCTTCCACGTACGCTTTCTCGAGCAGATGTTTGGGGAGTGGAAGACCCAGCGTGCGGCTGAACATCTGATCGGCGCGGATCACGGGAGCCCTCCACTTTACGGTCACCGTTCTCTGGTCTGCCGCTTCGATCGCCTCAATGGACCGGTACGCGATATCACGAAATAGCGGGAGGTCTTGGTCCTGGACGACCTTGGCGGTGAAGAGCAGGTCATCGGTCGTCACCGGCATGCCGTCGTGCCACCGCACACCGGGGCGGATTGTCCAGGTCGTCTCCATCTGTCCGTCGGGGAGGAGCTTCCACAGCCCATTCTCCAGGGTTGGGACCGCCTCCGCGAGCTGGGCGCGTTGATTTCCCTGGTCGTCCGTGTTCGTGAGTCCCGCGCTCACCATCTCTTCCAGCGTGTCGATGCCTGGCACGTAGCTCGCGGGGTTGAGCTTCTGCGCAAGCGTGTGTGCATCGCCCATGATCGCCGCCGTTACTCTCTTCAGCGCGGCTGCCGGTTGTGCTGCTGAGCCAGCGCCCCGCGGTGCCCCTGTCGACTGCGACGGCGCTGCGCAGCCAATGACCAACGCGATAAGCGTGACCCATAGAACGCCCGAGCGTATCAGAGAGGACATGGTGTCAACCCTCCTTCGGCGGGTACTCTACCGGCGGAAGGGTGTCGAGTCAATTGACCATTCGCTTATGACAACACTATTGTTGCGCAAAGCGAAGGGCAGGCACACGTTGACGTCAGGAGGGATTCGTGCAGACAGCCAAGGGATTCAGCCTCGCGGAACGTGACCGGCGATGGGCCCGCGTCCGTGAGTTGATGGCCGGGCAGGGCCTGGAAGTGCTGATCGCGTTCCCTCAGTGGATGGCCGGCGACGCCCTTTACCTGGCCGACCGCCAGGGAGCGGTGGTTTTTCCACTAGAAGGGCAGCCGATCCTCATTTCACCCCGGGCGGAGCCGAACCCCGCCCCCGAGGCCTGGATCCGAGACGTCCGGCCAGCCACGGCCAGCGGCACGACCGCGGTTCCTTTCGGAAAGGCGGTCGCGGACTGCATTAGGGACCTTGGCGCGGGCGACAGGCGTGTGGGCGTCGCAGGCCTGCGGGGCGGCCTCTACACGCTCGTGCGCCAGCCGGAAGGCTACGCCAATTACACTTCGGTGGCAGAGATTCGAGATGCCCTTCCAGGCGCGACGATTGCGGATGGGACTCCGGTGATGACTGAGGCACGGTACGTCAAGAGCGAGGAGGAGATCGACGCTATCCGTCACTCCGTTCGGATCGCAGAGGCATCGGCGGACGCCCTCGCAGAACACGCCCGGCCGGGAGTATCCGAGGCGGAAGTCTATGCCCACATGATGTTCGAACAGCATCGACTGGGCGCAGAGGTGGGACACGTGGCCTGGGTCGGCGGCATGTGGGGTGAGCCGAAGCCGCGCACCGCGGGGCCGCCCCCGGGCGTCATACGGACGGGCTGGTTCGTCACAAATGAGATCGAGCCCATGGTGCATGGCTACACGTGCCAGATCGATCAGCCGGTCTCGGTTGGGCCCGCTCCCCAAGTCGCGCGCGACCTGTTCGATATGGGAAAGGCCGCCTTCGAACGTGCTTGCGAGGTGATGCGGCCCGGGGCGACCTGGGGCGAGGTCGAAGAGCAGGTGCGCGCGGTGACGAAGGGAACGAAGTACGGGATCGAGTTCCTTCTTCACGGACGCGGGCTAGGGAACGATGGCCCCATGCTCATCCCGACAGATACCCACGACCATGTAAAGGACGATCCCTTGCGGGCGAATACCGTGTTCATCCTGAAGCCCTATGCGTACCGGGACAGCGAAGTGCACTACGACCCGCGCCACACGTTCGAGGTGCAATGGGGTGACTCCGTAGTGGTGCGGGAACACGGGGCGGAGCGGCTTGGCACCCGGCCGAACGAGCTGATCTCGGTAGGCTAGGCAGGAGCAGAATGACACTCCTACTATCTCGCGAGATGGTCGCGCCGCTGATCGGCCCCAAGGAAGCCCTGGAAATTACCGAGATTCTGGTCCGAGAAGAGGTGGCGGGAACGGTGACCCACCTGCCGCCCCTTGGCGGAGTCATGCCCGGCCGTCGTACTGAGCTTCGAATCGTCGCCGGGGCGCTCCACGGAATGGGCCGAACGGGCGTGCGCGCGGGCGGACTCGCCATGGTAACGGACACCCGGTCGGGAGCGTCGGGAGGGATGGTTGCGATCATGGGGTATCCGTTCTCGCACCTTCGGGTAGGCGCCAGCATGGCGCTCGGAGCCCGTTACCTGGCTCGGCCCAATGCGGGCTCGATAGGCTACCTGGGGAGCGGCATGAACGCGCTGGCGATCCTCCAATGTCTGACGGTGGTTCGGCCGATCGAGCGGGTGGAGGTCTACAGCCCCACACCCGAGCATCGCATCGCCTTCGCGGAGCGTGCCACGAGGGCTCTGGGTATTCCAGTCCGAGCCCACGACACGCCCGAGGCCGTGATCAGCGACGTGGACATCATCGCCGTCGGGACAAACTCTCCTACACCGGTGCTCCATGGCCACCAGCTCAGGCCCGGTGTCCACGTGACGAGCATGGGATTGCCGAATGAGCTCGACGCTTCCGTGTACGTGCGGGCGGATCAATTCGTCGCTCTCAGTCGGGAAGCGGAGATCGAAGAGTCCACCCCTTCCACCATCTCCCCCGGTCGGGAGGGCGGTGGAGAGCTGTACCGCCTATTGAGCGCAGAGAAGCTCAAACCATCGGATGTGATCGAGTTGGGCTCGCTCGTCACCGGCCAGGTGATTCCGAGAAATGGGTCGGGGGATATCACCGTTTATCGCGAGTCACGGGGAGGTCCCGGCGACATTGCAATGGCGAACTTCGCGTACGAGCGCGCCCGCGCGCTTGGCCTCGGTACCGAGTTCAGCTTCTGAATTGCGTCGCCGCCCCATCGGGCGCTGATCGCTATCGCATGGGAGAAGTATCTGGGTGAGTCGAGTGATCGGGAGGCAGGCATTGAGCTACAACGCACGTCTTCGGCTCGGACTGTTAGCGCTCGCTTTCGCCCTGACCGCGTGTGGGGCGCCGAAGGCGTCCGCTCCCGCGGGCGGTTCAGCCGCCTCCGGCCAAGCCGCCGGAGTGCCGGCCCAACCCAAGATTCTGAATGTAGTGCTGGTTGGCGAGCCACGGGCGCTCACCATGTGGAAGGAGACGACGACCGGCAACATCATCCACGTCCACGAGCTCATAACCAACGCTCTGATCGGCTACAACGCCAATGCCGAGCCGATCCCTCGGCTGGCGGTGGCTCCTCCGTCGGTGGAGCAGGGGACGTGGAAGGTCAACCCGGACGGCACGATGGAGACGACGTTCAACCTCCAGCCCAATGCTCGCTGGCACGACGGCACGCCGTTTACCGCGCGAGACGTTGCCTTTAGTTGGAAGGCACAGGTGGAGCCAAGATCGGAAGTCTTCGTTCGGACGCTTCGAACGGGCGCCGTCGATCGAATTGACACGCCGAACGACAAAACCGTGGTCATGCATTGGCAGAAGCCATACGGGTTCGCCGACTCTCTCATCTTCTGGGACTTCACCCCGCTGCCAGCCCACGTGCTGGAGTCTGTTTTCGACCGTGAAGTCAACGATTTCAACCAGCACGCGTACTGGAGCGATGAAAAGGTGTTCGTCGGCGCCGGCCCCTACCGGCTGGTGCGCTGGGAGAAGGGCGCCCAGATGGAGCTGGAGGCCTTCGACCAGTACTACCTCGGCCGGCCCAAGATCGATCGCATCGTCATCAACTTCGTTCAGGACGACAATACCGCGACGGCACGCGTTCTGGCGGGCGAGATGGATATTGCCTGGGGCGGAGCCTGGGATCGCGCGAATATGGATCTGGTGCGCTCAAGAGGCGTCGGCGACTTCGTGCTCAGCCGCGAGAACTACTCGCACATCGTGTTCCAGTTCAAGGACATGGCAGAGCCCATCGATCTGGCCAGGGACGTACGCTTACGGCGCGCCCTCGCCCACGCCGCGGACAAGTCCGGTGTGAACCAGGTGGTGACGGATGGACTCGGTATCCCATCAGATTCGTGGATTCCTCCCGAGGATCCTCGCTACAAGGCTGCCGAGCCCTTTATCCAGAAGTATTCGCTCGATCCTCAGCGCGCGCAGCAGCTCTTCGCCGAGGCTGGATGGACGAAGGGCGGAGACGGCCTCCTGCGGAACAGCGCCGGTCAGACCTTTGATTGCGTGGTGCGGGGGGTTACGGGCGGTGTGCAAGCCGCGTCCGTGATCGCGGATAGCTGGCGCGCCGTAGGCGTGGATACACAGGTTGAGGAGCTTCCCCCGGCGCTGAATCGCAATCTGGAGGCGCGAGCCACCTACAAGTGTATCGAGCACAGCAGCCGTACCCTCGGGCGCACCGCTCTGGAGCACCTCCACAGCTCGAACGCGATGTTTCCGGAGAATCGCTATTCAGGCAGTAATCGCGGCTCGTACGTCAATCCCGCGCTGGACCGGCAGATCGACGCCTTCTTTGCTGCCGTCGGCGTCGATGACCGGCTTCAGCGAGAGCGGGAGGTGCTGCAAACGCTGACGGCCGAGGTTCCGATGACGCCTACGTACATCGGCGTAAATAAGCATTTTCAGAAGAATGGTGTCACAGGGAACCAGGCGAAGACCGGGCAGGACATCATGAACTCACAAACCTGGAACGTCTATGAGTGGGACAAGCAGTAAGAAGCGAGGATGGCTATGAACGCCGGTGACAAAGAGGTACACGTCACGCTTTCCGCGCCTGGAAACGGTTGGAACCGGATCGGGCATCTCATCGTCAACGGTATGAGCGGCTACGCCATGCCGTTCCACAAGAGCTCGACCGTCGCGATGGTTTCCGGCGACCCAGGCGTCCTCTGTATGGAAGCGCCCAAGCGCGTGGGTGACGGGATGTACGACATGGCGTTCACTACCCCGGCCTGGTGGGCCCGCGCCGCGATGGAAGGCAAGGCGGCGTTCAACACTGGGGCAGAGCTGCGCGCCATCATCAACCTTCCCCACAACGACCGCCTCGGCTTCGCCCTGCGCAAGGACGTTGGCATCAGCTCCTTCGAGGAGATCCGCGACAAACGGCCTCCGCTACGCCTGGTCGTGTCCCCACCCGGCACCATGCACCCCGGCGGATGGGGTGCGGAGAAGGTGTTGGAGGCGTACGGCTTTTCGCTGAAGGACATCGAGTCCTGGGGCGGGCAGGTCAAGTGGCAGGACCGGCAGTACGACAAGGTCGACCAGCTTATCCGGGGCGATATCGACGGAATCTTCGATGAGGCGATCATGACCTGGGCCGGCGCCGGGGAGCACGTTCCGATTCAGTACCTTGGCCTCAGTCAGGACGTGCAAGCGGCTCTGCAGGAAAACCATGGCATGCCGCCGGCGTTTATCGAGGCTGGCCGCTTCCCCGGAGTCGACGAGGACGTACCAGCCATTGACTACCGGGGCCATCTCGTCTTCTGCCGATCGGACCTGCCGGATGAGGTCGCGTACTATGCGGTGCGGGCCTTCGACCGCGCGCAAGAAAAAATCAACTCATTCGCCCCGTCAGGTCGATTCCACGAAGACCCCCTGGATTTGCACAGGGCATGCCAGGATACGGAGATTCCTCTGCATCCGGGGGCAGAAGCCTATTACCGCGAGCACGGCTACCTCGCCTAGCGACGCGTGCTGTGCGCGATCGACCAGATGCTCAGGTTGGCGCGGTGGCCGGTCGTTTCGCCATGATACTGATCGTCTGATCCGGGAACACCGCGTGGACCTCCAGTCTGCCGCCGAGTGCTTGCACGTGGCCACGCAAGGTCGAAAGGTATATGTCGTCTTGGTGCTCGATGCGGGAGACATTCGCCTGGGTCACGTCCAGCGTCTCAGCCATCTTCGTCTGCGTTATCTGCCTGGCCTCTCGAAGTTTGGCCAGTTCCAGGGCGTCGTAGATCGCCCGCTTGTACTCGTCGACACGCGCGCGCCGGGTCGGTGTCGATCTCCGCGCTCAGCCTGCGAAAGCTCTTGGCCATACGCTGACCTATGGCTCAATCGAAGGATCTGGACACAGAGCGCACGGCGTGGATGATGGTCGGCTAAAGCCGCGACGCCTACCCGCTGCCAGTGGTCCGCGATAACGAACAGCGACTTCATGTTGAGGGTCCTTGACATCGTTCCCGGGCCATGTCACGGTGTAATAGTGCCGACGGTTCTACGCATTCGTGGCTATCGGTTCCACTTCTTCAGCAACGAACGGAATGAGCCGCCACACATCCACGTGGACGCGGCGGAGAATACGGTTAAAGTGTGGTTGGACACGCTCGTCATCACGCAAGCGGCGGGCTACGATGGACGAGAGCTGCGCGAGGTGGTTGACCTCGTACGGGCACATCGCGAAGAATTGACCAAGGCTTGGAATGAGTACTTTAAGACGGACGGCTAGAGCTACGGTGGCACCCGCAATCGAGCACGCGCGGGCTCGGGATGTTCAATTCCAAGAGGACATGCTATTGGTCCGGATGGAGGACGGACGAGCGCTAATGGTTCCGCTCGCATGGTATCCACGGCTTGCCCAAGCAACACCACTTGAGCGAGGCCATTGGGAACTCATAGGCCGAGGCGTGGGTATCCACTGGCCTGATATTGATGAAGACTTATCGGTCGCCTGCATGCTCGGGGACCACGAATAGTCAGGGCGCGCACTAAAACGTGGCGAGAGATTCTGGTCGAGGAGCAATCTCATCCCCGCGGGGATCGACACAAACTTGCGCTCCCGATCAGACTAATGCGCCCGTCCCAGCGCAGGTCGTGCGATCAGGTCGAAAAGTCGAGAACGGCCGTCCCCCCTGGACCAATCTCGATCTCATGGCCGAAGATAGTCCATCAAACGACTGGCCAGGATGCGTCTAGGTCGAGCCGTTGCCAAAGCTTCGTCTCCCGATCGATGAGCAGAGCAAGTCTCGCTGTCGAACGGCCGGGGCCGCGGCCCATCGAGATCAAGGAACAGCCTCTCGATCTCCTCGGTTAGGAGTGATGCCTTCAGACGGTAGGTCTGGCCGCTATCGCGAACGGTCCAATCTGATACATCGTCGATTGCCTCGAGCAGGCCATCGCGCCCCTCGACGGCCGCGCCTATCGGCGAGATATCTCCCACGACGTGATCGAAGATCTGCAAGCCTCGAATAGGCCCGTCGGTATGGACAGACCAGGGCGTGGCCGAGGCTTGCACCCTGACCGTTGTCTTTCGACGTGACCCAGCGGTCTAGCTCCTAGCGCGCAAGAGCAAATCAACTCATTCGGCCCGGCAGGTCGATTCCACGAGGATCCCCTGGACTTGCACAAGGCACGCCAGGATACGGAGATTCCTCTGCATCCGGGGGCAGAAGCCTATTACCGCGAGCACGGCTATCTCGCCTGAGGGGCCCTGTTAGGCGGTAACTCCATCCTTGGGGCGAGCTCGGCGAGCGGCTGCATCCCAATCGAAGCCGGTGTCCCGCCTGGCCACGTGCTGGAAGAGCGGGATCTCGCTGAGGCGTGGATAGCCATCCCAGCAGCAGAACTCCAGGGCGTTGCCATCTGGATCGCTAAAGTAGATCGAAACGGCGGCCGTGCCCTTGTGGGTCACGGGCCCGTTGTAGGGGATGCCGTGCTCCTCGAGGTGCCCCTCGATCGCGGGGATATCGTTCGGCCCGATGGCAAAGGCGTGGTGCGTTCCGACGGGCGGTTTGCCGCCCGGGTCGCCGTGGGCCAGCTCGACGCGCTGCCCGGCAATCTCGACGAAGATGTGCTGGCCGCGGCCGAGCGCTTTATCCTCATCGCTGAAGCCGAACCGGTACTCGCCGATCTCGTCGCTGTAGACCCTGGCGCCGAGGATCTCTTCGTAGAACGTGACCGATTCCTCCACGTCCTTGCAGGGGATGCTGAAGTGGCAGAGTGGTCGGATCCCTATGGGGTTGATCTTCATCGAATCGCTCCTTCCTCCGCCTTGGAGCGGCCACGGCGGCTGACCGGGTCCCACTCATACGAGTCATCACGACGGGTTTGGTTGTACATCGTCGGGACTTCGTCGATCTTCGGGTAGCCGTCCCAGCAGCAAAACTCGAGCGCATTGCCGTCGGGGTCCTTGAAATAGATCGACACCGCCACCGTGCCTTTGTGCGTCACCGGCCCCCGGAATGGGATGCCATGGTCAGCCAAGTGCTTCTGGACTACTTCGATGTCGTTGGGCCCCATCCCGTAGGCGTGGTGTGTGCCGAGCGGCGCCTTGCCGCCGGTCTGCCCGGCGACGAGCTCCACGCGCTGCCCGACGATATCCACGAAGATGTGCTGCATGCGTCCGAGCGCAATATCGGATTCGGAGAAACCGAACTTGTATTCTCCGATCTCGTCGGCGTATAGCCTCGCGCCGAAAATCTCCTCGTAGAACGTCAGCGACTTCTCGACGTTAGAACAGGGGATGCTGTAGTGGCAGATGCCGCGAATGCCCAACGGGTTGTAGACGCCCATTGCCTCGCCCCTTTCGGCTCCACGAGCCTGTTTGCACTTCCCAACGAAACCAAGATATAGCACCGCTCCGAACACGTGTCAACGAGGGGGATTGAAGGCCCAGCGGCCCACGCCGACCAAACGTGATCGTAAACCTCGGCTCCCTCAGGTCGATGGCGACCTTCTCTCAGGGCGAAGGCGGAAGCATGCTGATTGACCCATCCTCAACCGAGCTGCACCCCATTGACCGGGGGCTCGCCGCGCGGCCCAGACGCGAAGTCGCGACCAGCCCGGAAGCGGATAGTGGTGCCGTCCTGGTCGAAGGCGTTTACGCTTCCCGTGCCTGTAATGGTCATGCGCCTCGTGCCCACGGCATCGTACAGCTCAAGGAGACCGACGCCCGAAAATGCGCTACGCGACATGCGGCCAAGGACCGTGCCGTCCGAATCTACGAGGATGAACGCCGATGCCCGCATCTCTTGGGCCTGACTGGATTGGGCCGTTGCCGAGAATGGAGCCATCAGACTGAAGCCTACGACTGTGCCAAGTAACGCCATGATGAAGGACGCCGTGCCACGGAGGATGACTGCTCGTCGCATAAGATGCCTTCTTTCGGCCACTGATCTGGCAACGGCGGCACCAGTATGATCGTTAGCCGTTTTTGATGTCAATGTGCGCGGCGGGGCGTTCAATGGCTGGCGAGGTCGGTCCGTAGGATGAAGACGACGGGGTGCGGGTCGCCCTGGAGACCGACGTAGGCATCGTTGTACTGAAAGTCGAGGCGTCCGGCGCCGGAGATCTCATAGTGCACCGTGCGGCTGAATCCTTCCCCGATTGGGCGGCCCAAGTGACCCTTTCAGAATGGTTGTGGTTCCCAAGGAGGCAACCTGCCCCGGCGTGTTTGCGATATGGTCGAAGAACTGTTGGGACGCTTCAAGGCCGACTCGATCAGGGAGCTGACGCCACAGCTGTTCGACCTGGCGATGGACCAGTACCCGATACCGTGGCCTGGCGAATGGCCGGCCGCCCGGCCGCCGCGCGGGGCGGTACGGGGGGTAGCTACTTAGGCCCGGCTCTCGGTGCTTGGAGCCTTCTGCTCGACAGTTGCCGACTTGGCCGGTTTAGGGCGGCGGACTTCTACGAAATCGCCCTCCGATGAGCCACCCACAAGGATCGCACGGAACAGGGGATCGTCGGCCTGCTCGGCCGTGACGCGCCATGCGCGCAACTGCTCCTCCAGCAGGATGGTGGAGCCTTCACGGACGCCGACCATGATCGCTTCACGGATATCCCGTATGAACTCAGCTAAGTCATCCCGATTGAACACACGCAGCCAGCTCCAGTCGCCGTATTCCGACACCGTTGGCGGACGAGACGCCAGGGTCTCCGAGACGCCCTCGACAGCGGCCAGGCTGGCGGCAGCGGCGCTCACTCGCCGTAGCGCCTGCACAGTAGCCTCGGGAAGCAGCAGGATGTTCGTGCCATCGGAGTCGCGTAACCGCGCTTCTCCAGCCCGCGCCTCGTCGAGGATGACCCGGTAGCGGCGCTGGAGGTCCGTCGGCAGATAGGTCACCGCGCTCATAATCCTCACCTAGTAGACATAGGATGGTACATTGTATTTGATGTAGCCTGATCGGGTCGTGGCCGCGCTACTATGGCATGTAGCCCCTTTCCTTATAGTAGGCGGCCGCGCCTGGGTGGAGGGGGATCGCGGTGTCCTTCCACGTTTCGTGGAGATCCGCGTGCTGAATCTCGGCCTGCGGGCGAAAGAGACTCTTCAGGGTGTCGAGGCCCGTGTCGATGGACTCCATCACCTTGTACGCCCACTCATCGGGGAAATCGGCTCGGCAAAACAGGAGCCAACCCTCCATACTGATGGTCGGAACGTCCTCAGCCATGCCCTTGAACCTCTGCCGCTCGATCACCGCGCGATTCGCGGAGAGCTTCGACTCCATCTGCTGGATGATCTCCTCCGGAACGGGAAGGAACCGGGAGTCAACCGCGTCCAGCAGATCGCCGCACTGGTCGATGGCCTCATCGAACACGCCCTGGATCTCGCCGCTCTTCAAGTAGCGTGCACGGTCGAAAAGCGCCGGCCCGCCGTCTGCTGCGTCTCGCGACCACACCTTCCCGCCCCACCCCTCGATGTCTTCGACGGTAGCGCCGTATGTGGCCAAAACGTGTTTCAGCGCCCAGCCGCCACAATGCTTGTCCCCGCGTGGGGATGCGGCGACCTTGATTGGGTACCTCTCGTCGATCATCTCCTGGATCGACGTGAGGCCGGTATCGGCGCGCACGAGCATGAAAAAGCGATCGTTGTGCGGGAAGTTGCAGAGAGCTCGGAGCTCGGCCGTCGTGTTGTACGGCGTCTGCGTCTTCCCCTCCATCGCGCTTCGCGCGTACCAGGCGGGGGTTGTCACGCCCAGATGAAACTCGCCGTTGCCGACCAGCATGGGTGCTTTCATCTGGGCGACACCAGGGTGCATCGAGTGCACCGCGCTGGTGGATCCCTCGGGCATGCGGTTGTAGTAGCCAGTCATGCCGAGCGAGATGATCTCGCCGATCCGCACCCAATTGGCGCCTGCCGAAATGATCTTCAGGTCAAATGGCTTGGTCGTGTCGATCGCCATGGAAACTGACCTCCCCGTCCGTCAATGTCGCTATGCGTTGATGGGCACGGAAGCATGCACCACGATCTCGTCTCCCTGCAGCTCGACCCGAAACGTTTCCGCACAGAGTGAAGGGTTCGTTGGGCTCTGGCCCGTCGACAGATCGAAGCGGAACCGGTGCCACGGGCAGACGATCGCCCCAAGCCGCACCTCGCCGAGCCCGAGTGGCCCGCCCTTGTGCGGACACGCGTTGCCGAGCGCGCGGACGACGTCGCCGGTTCTAACCAGCACGACCTCACGGCCGTCGATCTCGACGACAGTGGGGCTGTCCACCCGCAGATCACCGAGGCGCGCCACGGGCTCCCCAGAGCGGGCCTTCCTCCGTGCGATCGGTATCCCACCGGGCTCCACGGCGGCTCGACGTGGCTCCTGGCGACCAACCCGGAATCCATAGGCGGCCGGATGGAGCACGCCACACCGAGGACAAGTTCGCGCCGCAGGGTCCGCGTTGAACGCCTGAATGGCTTCGTCCTGCGCACGGAGGAACGAGTCCGGTGTGCCGTCGTGCGTGAGGTGCCTCAGTTCGCCAAGCTGAGTGCCACAGTCCTGGCAGTACCAGGTGATGTGGTGCACGCGGTTCGAGTCCGTCGCTCCGCCGGCAATCAACAAGTAGGAATGGTAGTCCGAGCGTGGGACCTGGACCCACTGCTCGTCAGCGTCGGAGATGAGCCAGAAGCCGAACAGTCCATCGATGTGGTGCGGCGTGCCAGCCTTCACCCGGTGGAGCGAGTAGTGCTCCGTGGTGAGGTCGGCGATGCCCTGCTCAGTCCACTCGTAGAGCCGAAGTGGCGCAGTGTCGGGCATCGACGCCTGGCCCCAGACCCAGTATCTGCCGAAGGCCTGGAGCTCGCCGAGCTTCTCGTCTCCTGCTCCGCCCACGCGAAGGCTGAAGCACTCCGTTGAGGGGATAGCCTCAGCGCTCATGGCTCGTCCGCCCGGCTCTCGATCGACGTCACGAAACGCGACGTCACCAGAGGCCTCGCGCTTCCTTCTCTTCTGGCGTGTCTTTCGTCGGATTCCAGCAGTATCCCCTCGGGTTCAGATGCCCGCATTCGGGACAGAGCCGGCTGTTGGGATCCCGGTTGTACGCCGTCACGGCTTCGCGTTCGGCCTTCCAGAACCCGTTGAAGCCAAGGGTTCCCGTCTGATACTGGTGTTCGAACAGTAGCGTGGAGCACCGCTCACAGTACCACGCCCAACGATCCGTCTCGCCTTCTCGCGGCATCCCCATGATGAGGAGCAAGAAGCCCGGCTCTTCCGCGCTCGGACCGGGCATGCGGATCGACAGCTCATCCATGTCGTTGATGTGCCAGTAGCCGAAGCTGTGCAGGGTGTGGTGAGGGAGCCCACCCGGCATGATGCTGAGCTCCATGTCCACGGACTGTCTCACCTCGATGCCGGACGGTCCGAGGATCTGCGTTCCGTAGCTCGGCCGCTTCTCCAGGTAGGTAGCTGGTCCCTGGCTAAACCCCGCGGGCGGCTGCGTGGGGACACGGTTGCGTCGAACCCCGTAGATGTTTTCGCCCACTGGCTTGAAGGTTGCGAAGTGACTGAGAATCTTCTCCTGGAGGAAGTCCCAGTCCTCCATGACCTTTTCGAGCGGCTCCTTTACGAGTACGTTGGCATACACGTTGTCCGACCTCCGTTCCCTGAGCCCTGCAGTCCTCTTACGAACGCCACTCCCACAGGTGGATGTGCACCGGTTCGACGCAGTCCCGCGAGGCTCGAGTCACAGGGCCGCTCAGGGCGGCCACGTGTGCTGCGACGATAGGCGTGTAGTAGTGGGGAATGGCCGGAAGCTCCTCGGTGAAGATCTTTTCCATCTGGGCGAGCTGACGGACCCGTTCCGTGCGCTCGAGAGTGGTGTTGTACACGTCCCAGAGGCGATCGTACTCGGCATTGGACCATCCACCGCTGTTGGTGCCCTGCCAGCGGGTCTCCAGCCGGCGGACCTGGCTGCTGCTGAATCTCCCCATGTCTCGTTCCCAGCCCGCTGCGCCAGTGGTGTGTATGCCTGAGAATGTGGCAACCGCGAGTCCGTCCCGTAGCTGGGCCGGCGGAATCACGGTGCTAACCGCATTGACTCCTAGCCTGCGGAATGACTCGACAATGATGGCGTTCTCCGACTCCTGGGTGGGGTTGGTGATGAACCGCACCTCGAATGTGAAAGGGTCCCCGTTCGGATTAACGTAGAAGCCGTCGTTCCCTTTGGCTAGCCCCACTTGGTCTAGCAACTGCTGGGCCCGACGTACGTCGTGGGGATACTTGGTGATCATCCCCTCGATCGCGGGGTAATCCGGACTCTGCGGGGAAAGGAGGCTCGGGGTAAGCACCGCCTTCCCCCCGACCAAGGCCTCGTTGATGGCCCCCATATCGACCGCGTGGGATAGCGCTCGCCGAAAGCGCACATCCATGAGCGCCGGTGTCGCCGCCATCTCCGGCCGGAACTGGAAAAGGCTGTTGCGATAGAGAATAGGGCTGAATAGCACAGTGCCGCCGCCCCTTCCGGACCACTCGCGCTCCAGAATCGCCCCTTGCTCGTACATGAGAAGGTAGTCGATCGCGATGTGGGCTTCTCCGCTCAACAAACTGGCGACCGCCGTATTGGCATCGCTCACGAAGATGATGCGGAGCCGCTCGATCTTCGGAGCGCCAAGGACGTATTTATCGAATGCCGCCGCCTCGATGGCGGCGCCCGGCTCCCAGTGGGTGAGCCGATATGGACCCAGCCCGACAAACTCATGAGTCCAGTATGGGTGGTTGGCAAACGACTCCGAATCCCCTTGCTGGAAGGCTTGCTCCAGGATGTGACGCGGGTAGGCCTGGTACGTCTCTATGAGGCCGCCGGCGTCGGGAAACGGCTGTCGCCACCGGATAGTCACGGTTCGGGCGTCGGGGGCTACGACTTCCTCCATCGCGCTGACGGGGATGGTGCCAGCCCAGCCGAAGGCGGGCATCGCCAAGACGCGCCAGGCGAATACAAAGTCCTCCGCTGCCAACGGTGTGCCGTCGTGCCAGAAAAGGTTGGGTTTGAGGCGATAGGTCGTCTCCATCCGCCCGTCGGGAAAGACGCGCCAGCTCTCGGTGTTGAGTTGCGGGAGCGACTCGGCGAGATACGGGTGGGAGACCGCACGCTCGTCGGTGAAATCCAGGGTGGCATTGAATATCGGATTGATGTTGCCGATCCCCCCAACGGCCAGGAGGGGCTTGACCGCCAGGCTGGGCGGCTCGCCGCGGGCAATCATGACGAGGGTGCGGTTGGGACGAGCTGGCGCTGGCTGCGCTCCTCCTTGGGCTGACGGCCCGGCAGGAGCAGGGGGCGTCGCGCACGCGGCGGCGATCACCATCAGGGACACGGCCACCGCGGCCGAAAGCGTCGATCGCTGGCTAACGAGATGGTGGACGCGTCTTCCTCGAGTCAAAGCCCCCTCCTACCGGATCGGCGCTACCCTGGACGACATAATACCGCGGCTCCACAAGCCACGCGGCACATTGGCGCTCTTCGGCATCCCGGGGTATCTTTCCCCCGGTTCGAAGCGTTCGACTGTGTCCTCTCCGTCAGAAAGAGCCAGGCGAATCGGCTCCCTTGCGGACGAGGAAGCGGGTTGGGAAGACTCTTCGGGCGGCCGTCCTCGTAGTTGGAGTTGTCATGTGAGGCGCTTGGGACAAGCGAAGCTGTTCGGGCTGCTCCTCCCTCTCCTCATCGCCGCCTGCGCGATACCGGCGAGCCCTGACGTTGCGCGGCGCAGCGGCGCACCTGCACCGCCCTCGACTGCTCCCAAGCGGATCGTCGTCGCCATCATGGGTGATCCGCCGAACGTGTTTCGGCAACTGAACGCCGTCGCCACCGTGCCTGGCGCGGATGCCGTCGAGGAGCTGATGAGCACCGGTCTCGGCGATCTCGACCCCGCGTCGATCTTGCAGCCACGACTCGCGAGCGACCTGCCGACGATCGAGAATGGTCTTTGGCAGGTCTTTCCAGATGGGAGCATGCAGACAACCTGGAGAATCAGACCGAATGCGCAATGGCACGATGGCGTTCCACTGACGTCTGCCGATTTCGTCTTCACCGTCGAGGTCAGTCAGGACAAGGATCAAATCATGTCCCCGCACGTGGCGTTCCAGTCGATCGTCGGCGTCGAGACGCCCGATCCACAAACGGTCACGGTGAACTGGAAGCAGCCATACATCGAGGCGGACACCATGTTTAGCCACATTGTCGGCCTGCCGCTCCCGAAGCATCTGCTTGCGAGACCCTTCGCGGAAGACCGAGCCGGCTTTTCCGAGCTACCCTACTGGAGCACCGAGTTCGTCGGGACTGGCCCCTTCAAGCTCACGGAGTTCAGGCCGGGGAGTCACATTCTCCTGGAGGCCAACCATGCGTACGCTCTGGGGCGCCCGAGAATCGATGAGATCGACGTCCGGATCGTCCTCGACGCGAACGCGCTGATGGCAAGCATCCTCGCCGGGGCGGTAGACCTCAATCTCGGGCGCGGGCTCTCCTTCGAGCAGGCGATGGTCATACGCGAGCAATGGAAAGAGGGACGAGCCGACGTTCGGTACTCTGGGCTCATGGTCGGCCACCCGCAGCTCACGAACCCGAACCCCTCGGTGCTCGCGGATGCTCGGTTTCGGCGAGCGCTCTTGTACGCCATCGACAGGCAGCGCCTGGCCGATGCCCTCCACGCCGGGCTGGTGCCTGTAGCCGAGGTTTGGCTCGGACCGAACGAACCCGGTTTCGCCAACATCGAGAGCCGCATCGTGCAACATCCCTACGATCCGCGAAGGGCGTCTGAAATCCTGGAGGTGCTCGGCTATCGGAAGGGTGCGGATGGAATCCTTCGCGACGGTGCGAACGCCAGGTTGTTAGTTGAAACACGCTCGGATCCGGCCGATATCGAGCAGAAATCGATGCTGGCGGTTGCCGACGATTGGCAACAACTCGGGGTCGCCGTCGAGCCGGTGGTCAGCCCAGTCCAACTCTTTCGCGATCGCGAATACGGCGCCACATTCTCAGGGTTCCGGGTGCGTCGGCATCAATCCAATCTGGCTGGCATCCTGACCTTTCACGGATCCAGAGCGCCGATCCCAGAGAATCGGTTCACCGGGAGCAATTACTCGCGCTACGTCAACGCCGAGCTGGACGCGTTGATCGATCGGTATTTCACCACTATCCCTACCCAGGACCGAATGGATATCCTGGCGCGGGCCATCGCTCACCTGACGGAGCAAGTGGTCATGCTGCCGCTTTTCTACAACACGGAGTTCACGTTGGTCGCCAACCGCCTTGAGAACGCGCAATCCAGGAAAGCATCCACCGGCTCTGCGCAGGCGTGGAGCTCCTACGAATGGGACATCACACAAGGAGGTCGCAATGGCTGAAACGGCAGCGTTCAACGATATAGGGGAACTCAACGCCTGGTTGTCGGGCAAGAACATGGGCGGCTTGTGGAACGTGCAGCGAGGTGGCGCGAGCGAATGCAGGCCCTATCTCTGGAAATGGGACGACATCTACCGGGGCCTGACGAACGCTGCCGAGCTAGTCCCTATGGAACAGGTCGCGATGCGAGTGGTCCAGTTCAAGAACCCCGGCCTGTCCGTCGGCATGAGTAACACCCTCCAGCTCACGGTTCAGTGTCTCATGCCCGGGGAGCGGACCCGCGCACACCGAAACGTCGTGAACGAAACTCGATTCGTGCTGCAAGCGCCCGCGGGCGCGGTGTTCGTCGTGGATGGGGAGCCCTTCCCCATGGAGCAAGGCGACCTCGTCACCACACCCAACTGGTGTTGGCACGACCACTACAACGGGGGCGATCAACCAGCGATCTGGGTGGACGGTCTCGATCGACCCCTTGTAACCGGCATTGGCAAGGCGCTCGACGAGCAATACCCGCAACCACAACAGACAGTCAGTCTCCCCAGCGGCTACTCGTCCGCGCGACTGGCGCAGGCCCGACCGTCGTCGGTGCTGCGCGGTGGTGAGTCGCTGGCATGCCGGTACCGCTGGGCCGATACGCACGCAACCTTGGCGGCCCTGAGTGGGAGCGAAGCCGAGTCAGACCCCTGCGATGGGACACGGCTGGTCTACACGAATCCGCTCACCGGAGGGGCGACTGTCTCGACCTATGCGTGCGAGCTCCAGTTGCTGAGTCCGCGCTTCAAAGGCCAAACCCACAGGCATCACAGCACGACGATTTACCACGTATACCGCGGAGCGGGCGCCACCGTCGTGGGCGACGAACGGCTAGAGTGGGCGCAGGGCGACATCTTTGTGGTGCCGCCCTGGTCGTGGCACGCCCACGAGAACCAGTCGGACGATGATGCCATTCTGTATTCGATCACCGACTGGCCGACGATGGCCGCCTTGGGCCTATATCGAGAAGAGGCCTCAGCCTAGCGCGTCGGTTCCGCCGCTTCTATAATGCGGCCTAAGCTGAACGGAAAAGCAGAGTTCCCGGAGCAAATGAACCTCATGGAAATCAAATTCGGGCTTATCAGCACAGATTCCCACGTCGCCCATGATCGAACCGACTTTACCTCCCGCATGTCAGCCCAGAAGTGGGGAGATCTGATCCCCCACGTCATGGAGATCGAGCGCGGCGGACGGCCCGTGGAGGTCTGGGGTACGTACGGCAAGCCGGGCAGAGCCTCGGAGCTCGACCTGTGTAACTGTCCGGCCTTTATGGGCGAACCCTTTCCGTCCTACCCGACGCGGTGGGAGGAGGTGCCAAGGCTCGCCTATGACCCCGCCGAGCGTCTGAAGGCCCTGGACACCGATGGCGTCGACGCGGAGGTACTTTTCCCAAATACAGGCGCGCCGGGCATGGTCTTCCACGGCTTTGGCGACGCAGAGTTCGAGCTGGACGCCGTGCGAGCCTACAACGACACCCTGTCTGATTGGGTACGTGTGAGCGACCGCTACCTGGCGCTTGCGATTCTTCCGATGCTCCAGGAGCCAACCGTCATCGCCCGAGAGATCGAGCGCGCGGTGGAGGACGGCCACAAGGGCGTGAACGTGGGCGGCGGGGGTGGAACAGGGCCGGTGGGGCTCCCTCCGATCACCCACCCCCGCTGGGACCCGATCTGGGATGCCTGCGAGCAGCTCGGTGTCCCGGTTCACTTTCATGCCGGCGGAGGGTTCGGCGGAGGATGGGGGTCGGGCGCCACGAAACCCGGGAGCTGGAACGGCTACACCCGCCGGCAGGACCACACCGTCTACACGGCGGGGTGCGGCGTGGGGCCAGCCCGGACCATTCCCCACCTCATCTTTTCCGGCATCACGCAGCGCTTCCCACGCCTGAAATTCGTATTCGCAGAAAACGGGATCAGCGGATTCAACTATGCCATCGCGGCCTGCGACCACGAATGGGAGATACGTCGGCTATGGACGGAGGGGATCACCATTCGCCCCAGCGAGATCATCCGTCGCCAGATGTACGGGGCCTTCTGGTTCGAAGATGAGGGCATCAAGACCCGGCACGACATCGGCATTGACAACATCATGTGGGAGTCAGATCTACCGCACGTGAGCTCGTTCTACCCACGATCCTGGGAGGTCGTCGAGCGGATTCTTGACGGGGTGGGGAGTGAAGAGCGGCGGAAGATGCTCTACGGAAACGCGCTCCAGGTTTACGGGATCGAGCCCTCAGCCATCAGCGACCAGGTCCTAATAGCGAGCCCCGGAAAGGCCAATAGTTGATGGCTGGCCGCTTTATCAGCGTCGACGATCACGTACAGGAGCCACCGGACCTTTGGACCAGCCGTCTATCGAAGAGCGCGTGGGGCGAGCGAATACCGCATCTCGAGCCGGCCACGGGTGGCGCCGAGCGGTGGGTTGTCGACGGACAGGTGCTCCTCGACGGAAGAGTCGCCCGACCTGAAGCGCTGCTGCCGGAGATCAATCGTCGGCCGACCCGATGGGAGGACGTTCCGCCCGCGGCATACGTGCCGGCGGAGCGGCTCAAGGCGATGGATGCGGCGGGCGTTGACTATTCGGTGCTTTTCCCTACAGTGGCAGGACTAGCGGGAGAGGCTTTCGGGCGGCTGCAGGACCCGGACCTCGAGCTGGCCTGCGTGCGGGCGTACAACGACTGGCTGATCGAGGAATGGGGCGCCGCCAGCGAACGGTTCATCCCCCAGTGCAT